>Ga0265297_10000302_pt1 | contig 160860 bp, 133 predicted proteins | sample Munlanlwell13791_FD_192502 | JGI IMG/M metagenome (GOLD analysis project Ga0265297, IMG submission 192502) | Leachate microbial communities from a municipal landfill in Southern Ontario, Canada - Leachate well 137-91 | ecosystem: Engineered > Solid waste > Landfill > Unclassified | place...
TAATCCGAATCGTACTGGGTGCCGAAGTCGACGTCCCGCAGGACTGCGACATGCTTCTTGGGGTCGACGCCGATGCTCCCGAAAGCCCCCGAGAGCGTGGTCTGCCAGGCGTTCTGCTCGACCTCGGCGTTGAAGGGTTTGCCCTCGAGCGTGCCGCTCATGGTCCCTTTCGCGTGCAGCCGCTCGATGGAGCCGATCCGGGACGTCGTCAAGGAGACCGTGAAGTTGACGTCGGTCATCGTGAGGCTGCCGGACATGGAGAAAGCGTCTCCCTGCTGGTAGTGCAGGCCCTCCGCGCTCACTTCCGAGGCCACGCCGTCGCTCTTCAGGAGCAGCGCCTTGCAGACGTTCGGGCTGCCGTGCGCGCAGACCATCCGCACATCGGTGATGCCGATGGCGAACTTCGTCCCCTTTTCCCAGAGTCCGCGCATGGGGATCGTCGCGTCGAGCTTCTCCTTGCGCAAGGACGGACTCGCGGAGCCGATCTTCCGTCCTTCCTTGACCACGGTCTCTTTCGCCTGCGAGAACGACTCCGCCAGCTTATCCTGCGCAAGCGCCGGACCGGCGGACATCACTACGACGACAGCGATCGATGCCAGGGTGTTCATCATGGCCCTAGTGTAGCCGAGGGCTTCGCCGAGCGTGAGAATCCAAAGACCCGCCGGAGCCTCGTAATTCGCCCCGGGAGCTGTCCCAGATTTTGCTAGAGTCCGGCCATGGTGAGACGATGCCCCTGGGCCGAAGGCGTGAGCGACTTGTACCGCGAGTATCACGACAAGGAATGGGGCGTCCCCGTCCACGACGACCGCAAGCACTTCGAATTCCTCATCCTGGAGGGCGCGCAGGCGGGCCTGAGCTGGTCCACGGTCCTGAACAAGAGAGCGGCCTACCGCAAGGCGTTCGCCGGCTTCGACCCGGTCAAGGTCGCGCGTTTCAGCCCGCGGAAGATCAGGGCCTTGCTGCGCGACCCCGGCATAATCCGGAACCGCCTCAAGATCGCCTCCGCGGTGAGCAACGCCAGGGCATTCCTGGCCGTCCAGAAGGAGTTCAAGAGCTTCGACGCCTATGTCTGGAGATTCGTCGGAGGCGGGCCCATACAGAACCGCTTCAAGACCTTGACGGACATCCCCGCGCACACGCCGGAATCCGACGCCTTGAGCAAGGACTTGAAGAAGCGGGGCTTCAAGTTCGTGGGCAGCACCATCATCTACGCGCACATGCAGGCCGTGGGCATGGTGAACGACCACCTCGTCACCTGCTTCCGGTCCCAGGTTGCTGGATCGCCTTTCAGAGCGAGGCGAGGGCGGTAAGGAGCGCGTCGACTTCCTTGAGCAGCCGCTCAAGGGCCTGCTTCGCTCCGGCGAGCTTTCGCTTGCGGCCCAAGCTCTCGAGCTCAAGCGCCGCGTCGAAGGCCGCGGAAGGCCCGAAGTTGCCCACGGCCCCCTTGAGCGCATGAGCGGACTCCGCGACAGCCCCCGCGTTCTGCCGCTTGACCGCGGACTCGACGTCGGCCAGGAGCTTGGGGCAGTCCTCCCGCAGTATCGCCGCGAGCTCTCTCAGGAGCTTCCGGTCGCCGGAGACGCGCTCGAGCGCCGCGGAGAGGTCGAAGGGGCGTCCCTCCACGGCCTGGAAGAGTTCCTCCGCCTTGAAGGGCTTGGCTACGTAGCCGTCCATGCCGGCATCGAGGCATTTCTCGCGGTCGCCCTTCATGGCACGCGCGGTCATGGCGATGATGCGCACGCTCAGACCGGAGCGCCGGATCGCAGCGGTGGCCTCGAAGCCGTCCATGCCCGGCATCTGCACGTCGAGCAGCACCGCGTCGAAGCGTTCTTCGTCCAGGGCGGCCAGCACCTCGGTCCCGCTCGCCACCGCGCGCACGGAGTGGCCGCGCTTCTCCAGCAGGGCCACGGCGAACTTCCGGTTCACCGCGTTGTCGTCCGCCAGGAGCAGGCGCAGGGGGCGCCGGGAAGTCGTGCTCGTCCCTGGAGCCTCATGTGCTCCAGGGACGGCCGGAAGCGGAACAGCGCCGGCCGGTACCGTGAAGTGGAACGTGCTTCCCTTCCCGGCCTTGCTTTCCAGCCAGATGCGGCCGCCCATGAGCTCCACCAGCTTCGCGGAGATTGCCAGCCCGAGTCCGGTCCCGCCGTGCCTGCGGGCCGCGGAGTCGTCCACCTGAGAGAACGCCTTGAAGAGCAGTCCCTGCTTGTCCTCCGGGATGCCCGCGCCCGTGTCCGTGACCGAGACCTGCAGGCCGCCGGAGGAGCGCGAGACGCGGACCGAGACTCGGCCCCGGTCCGTGAACTTGACCGCGTTGCCTACGAGATTGACCAGGATCTGCCTGAGCCGGCCGGGATCCCCGGTCAGCGCCTCGGGGACGTCGGGACGGACGTCCGACTCGAGGGCCAGGCCCTTCTCTTTAGCGCGGACCGCGAGCGGGGCGAGGGCTTCCTTGAGCACGTCCCGCGGGCTGAAGCGGACCGTTTCCAGGTCCAGTTTGCCGGCCTCGATCTTGGAGAAATCGAGGATGTCGTTGATGATCCCGGAGAGATGGTCCGCGGAGGACTCGATGAGCTCCAGATACTCCCGCTGCTTGGCGGAGGGCTTGGCCTGGAGCGCGAGCTCGGTCATGCCCTTGATTCCGTGCAGGGGGGTCCGGATTTCGTGGCTCACGTTCGCCAGGAACGCGCCCTTCGCCTCGTTCGCGGCCTCGGCGGCCTGCTTGGCGCGGGCGAGCTCCGCCTCGGCCTGCTTGTGAAGGGTGATGTCGCGGGACATGCCGAAGGTGCCGATGATGCGGCCCGCCTCGTCGCGCAGCGGCACCTTGGTGGTGGAGACCCAGGTCTTGCGGCCGTCCGGCCAGGTCTCCTCCTCCTCGATGCCGACGATGGGCTCGCCGGTGCGCATGACGCGGCGCTCGTCCTCCATGGCCTGGGAGGAGTGCGCCGAGGTGAAGAAGTCGGCGTCCGTCTTCCCGACGGCCTGGGCCGGGTCGGAGAGCTTGAACTTGGACGCCAGGGTCTTGTTGATGAGGATGAACCGGCACTGCTCATCCTTGAAGTAGATGGCGTCCGGCAGATTATCCAAAAGGGTGCGCAGAAGGTTCACTTCGCCGTCTCCTGTACCAGCTTCTGCACGGCTGAAAGGACCATGAGCTCGGCTTGGCCGTGGGGCTTGGCCCAGTCTTCGTTCCAGGGGGCGGCCGGCGCTGTTCCGCTTCCGGCCGTCCCTGGAGCATATGAGGCTCCAGGGGCGTTCGCGCCCTGGAGGGCCTGGAGTCCGGAATCCGCAGCCTGAGACAAGGCGGCCGACAGCGGCTCGACCTCGCGGAGCACGGGGGAGAGCCGCGCCAGCTCGGAGAACCCGGCGTGGTTCTCCTTCCATAATAGGAGCGAGCCGCGGATCCTGTCTGCCTTGTCCTTGGACTTATCCGCGAGGTAGGCGTCCACCAGGCTCCGGAACTCGCGCGCCGCTTGCGCGTCGGGGACGGCCGCGTCCACCACCCGGGTGCAGGGAGATTCGGAGGTATACACGCGCTGTTCGTTGCGCGCGTAGATCTTCACAGGCTCGAGCACGTCCATCAGGACCCTGAGCGGAGCCGGGTCGTGGCCGGCGGCGAGGTGCTTGAGGAGCGTCTCAGGATAGGCCCTGTGCCTCAGACCCAGGTCTTCGAGCAGGAAGCTGACCCTGTCCAGCCGGCGGTACATGTCGTCGACGTCCTTGACCTCTGCCGGGGACCAGAGCCTCTCCGCGATGGCCGCGGTCCTGGGCCAGATGCGGGAGTCCACGGTGTCCGCGTCCACCATCTCCGCCCACATGGTGGCCTCGCCTCCGAGGACACGCTTCTCCTCCTCGACGCTCAAGCCGGAACCGGCCTGCAGGGGATCGTTCAGGTAGTGGAGGTCCGTGGGCTGGATCAGGTCGATGTAATAGCCGCGCGAGAGTATCCCCATATAGCCCTGCTTGGCCGCCTCAGCGAGCTTCTCCTGCCCGCGCCAAGCTTGGATCACGATGTCCTTGGGCATGTCCGGATGAAGGATGTCGTCCCAGCCGATCATCTTCTTGCCGTTCTTCCGGAGGATCTTCAGGATGCGCTGATTGAAATAGGACTGCAGCGCTTCGTTGTCCGGGATCCCGTTCTTCTTCTTGAACTCCTGGATGTCCGGGTTCGCGTCCCACTGCTTGCCGTTGTTCTCATCCCCGCCGATATGGATGTACTCGTCCGGGAACAGGCGCGCCATCTCCTTGAAGAATTTCGCGAAGAACCCGTAGACGGCCCGGCGGGTGGGGTCGAAGGTCGGGTCGAACACCCCCCAATGGCGTTCGATCGCGTAAGGCCCGGGCAGGCTGGCGAGCTCGGGATAGGCCACGAGCCAGCTCGTGGAGTGGCCCGGGATGTCGAACTCCGGGACCACGCGGATGCCGCGGTCCGCCGCGTAGGCGATGATCTCGCGGATCTGCTCCTGGGTGTAGTAGAGACCGTCCGAGCCGAGATTATGCAGCTTCGGGAGCTTCCGGCTCTCGACCCTGAAGCCCTGGTCGTCGGTCAGGTGCCAATGGAGCACGTTGAGCTTGACCGAGGCCATGGCGTCGAGGTTGCGCTTGAGCGCGTCCAAGGGCATGAAGTGCCGGCTGCAGTCGATGAGCAGGCCCCTCCAGGGGAAGCGGGGCTTGTCCTGGATGCGCACCGCCGGCAGGTAGTAGCCGGTGTCGTCCGCGGCCAGAAGCTGGAGCAGCGTCTCCATGCCGCGCAAGGCGCCGATGTCAGTCTCGGCGTCGAGCTCGACCTTGTCGGGGAGGACGGACAACGAATAGGACTCGTCGTCGCCGAGCTTGAGCGCGCCTTCGCGGCGGCAGCGGACGAGCATGGATGCCTGGCCCGGGGCGAAGAAGAGGCCGGTGCGCCGGCCGAGTGTCCGGAGCATGCGCTTCGACCCGGAGTCCAGCCTGCGTCCCGGGCCTTGGGTGGAGACGGTGAATGCTTCGGTCAAGCGGAAGCGGCCCTCCAGGGGTTCCACCCGGGACGGGACCGGCATGAGGCTCAAAGAAAGCGGCAGCACGAGCGTTGAGAGGGGCATGCCGCATGCTACAAAATAAGGCCGCGAGATATAGTAATCTGGGGCGATGAAGATATGGCTCGCATCCCTTGCGTTTCTTTCGCTCCCGGCCTCGGGGCAGGACTTCGTCTCGCGCATGACCTTGGAGGAGAAGGTCTCGCAGATGATGCACGACGCCCCGGCCGTCGAGCGCCTGGGCATCCCGGGCTACAACTGGTGGAACGAATGCCTGCACGGCGTGGCCAGGGCCGGCATCGCCACGGTCTTCCCGCAGGCCATCGGCCTGGCCGCGGCCTGGGACACGGGACTCCTGCATCGCGTAGCCACGGCTACGGCGGACGAGGCGCGGGCCAAGCATGACGAGGCCCTCCGGCAGGGGAACCGGGGAAGGTACTACGGGCTCACCATGTGGAGCCCGAACATCAACATCTTCCGCGACCCCAGGTGGGGCAGGGGGCAGGAGACCTACGGCGAGGACCCGTACCTGACCTCCAGGCTCGGCGTGGCCTTCGTCAAAGGGCTGCAGGGAGACGACCCCCTACACCCCAAGGTCATCGCCACGCCCAAGCACTTCGCCGTGCATAGCGGACCGGAAAAGACGCGCCACAGCTTCGACGCGCGCGTGAGCGAGCGGGACTTGTGGGAGACGTATCTGCCCGCGTTCGAGGCCGCGGTGCGGGAAGGGGGGGCGCTGTCGGTGATGTGCGCCTACAACAGGGTCGGAGGGGTCCCTTCCTGCGCGAATCGGCGTCTTTTAGACGACATCCTTCGCAAGCAGTGGGGCTTTAAGGGCTACGTGGTCTCGGACTGCGAAGCCATTTCCGATATCTTCATGAGTCACGGGTACGCGGACTCCGCGGCGAAGGGGACCGCTCTCGCCGTGCAGGCGGGCACGGATCTGGCTTGCGGGACCGAGTATACGGCGCTCCTGAGCGCTGTCCAGCAGGGCTTCATCACCGAGGCGGAGATCGACGTCTCGGCCAGGCGGCTCTTCGATGCCAGGTCCCGCCTCGGCATGTTCGACCCTCCCCAGGCGGTCCCCTATGAAGTGGTCGATAGCTCGGCCCACCGTGCCCTGGCTTTGGAGGCCGCGCGCGAGTCCATGGTCCTGCTGAAGAACGACGGGGTCCTTCCTTTGCGCAAGGACCTGGACGCCATCGCGGTCCTGGGCCCGAACGCGGACGCGCCGAAGACCTTGCTCGGCAACTACAACGGGACTCCGTCCAAGTCCGTGACGCCCCTGGAGGGCATACGCGCCAAGGTCTCTCCCCGGACCCGGGTGCTCTCCGACCTCGAGGGCGCGGACGTCGTGGTCCTGGTCCTGGGGCTTTCCCCCGAGCTTGAGGATGAGGAGGGGGACAGGAAGACGCTGGATCTGCCGAAGCCCCAGAGGAAGCTGCTCAAGGCCGCGCTCAAGACGGGCAAGCCGGTGGTCGTCGTCCTCATGAGCGGCAGCGCGGTCTCGGTCAAAGACGGCAACGCCATCCTGCAGGCTTGGTATCCCGGCGAGGAGGGGGGCACGGCCGTGGCGGACGTGCTCTTCGGGGACTATAACCCCGGCGGCAGGCTGCCGGTCACTTTCTACAAGTCCGTCAAGCAGCTCCCCCGGTTCGACGATTACCGCATGGCGGGCAGGACCTACCGCTACTTCAAGGGCGAGCCCCTCTATCCTTTCGGGCACGGGCTGAGCTACACGAAGTTCGCCTATTCCGGGCTGAAGCTGAGCTCCGATCGGATCAAGACCGGTGAAGGCCTCTTGCTGGAAGTATCGGTGGAGAACATCGGGGACCGGGCCGGAGACGAGGTCGTGCAGGTCTACGTCACGGTCCCCATGAAGAGCCTCAAGGGGTTCTCCAGGGTGCATCTGCGGCCCGGAGAGAAGAAGACGCTCTCCTTTAGTCTCACTCCCAAGGACCTCTCCGTCGTCGACGACTCCGGCAGGCGCATGGTTGAGCCCGGCAGGTCCCGGGTCTCCGTCGGGACGCTCTCCGCGGAGTTCGAGGTCGCGGGGGAGGCGTTGGCGCTGCCTGGGGACTAGGACGGCGAGACACAGGGAACCTTTTTGGCGGGTGGCTCGTACTTGTATGTATGGGCAGGCCCTGTCTTGGGAAGGTCCCTGTGGAGTCCTTGGCCCGGTTCAAGAGGGAGAAGCCCCTCAAGGGTCCCGAGGCCCCGTGCAAGGGCAGCTACGAGCCGAGGCAGCCGCACAAGAGCCGGTTATCGACGCCCTCCTCCTGGAGGGGGGGAGGACCATGAGGGGGGTGGTACGGGAGGTCCAGCGGCGGGCGAGCGCGGCCTGCAGGGGCAAGAACGTGCGGGCGGGGGTCCGGGCGCGGATCTACTGGCTTCAGAAGCGCGGGATGACGCTGCACCGGGATGCCGAGGGCCGGGTCCAGATTCGGCAGGGATGAATGGCAGGCGCGGCCTTTAGATGATGCCCGACCCCAGGAGCAGGGCGATACAGATAAGCAAGCCGCCCGTGAGGCGCTGCACGGCTTTCATGGTTACCTTGTGCAGGAACTTCTTGGCGACGATGACGCCGGTGAATGCGGCCAATGTTCCGGTCGCGATGATCCAACCCTCGCGTGTCCCGGCCAGGCTCGGGAGCTTCCCTCCGAACAGGACCGCCCCATAGACCGACAGGCGCGTCAGGTCAACGAGCAGTGCGATGAGCGCGTTGGTCCCCACGAAGGATTCCGGGGTGATGCCGGCCTTGGCCAGGAAGGCCGAACGGAAAGCGCCTTGGTGTCCCGAAAGTCCGCCGAAGAAGCCCGATAGAGCGCCTCCTGCCGGCAGGTACCGGCTGTCGAACTGGAGCGCCTCGAACCGCGGGTGGAGCTCGAGCGCGGAGAAGGCCAGCATGAGGACGGAGAGCACGAGCTTTATGGGTGTGATGACCGCGGTTTTCCCAAGGAGCTCGTAGGTCGCGATGGGAGAGAGCTTCGACACGACGGCCAACAGCCAGGCCCCGATGAATGCCGCCAGGATGGCAGGAATGCCGAACCGCAGCACTACGCGCCTATCGGCCAGCTTGCCGAGAAGCAGCGCTTTGAGTACGTTGTTGGCCCCATGCACGAGCGCGGTGGCGGCCACCGCCATGTCCACCGGGAAGAAGAGCGCGAATACCGGCAGCAGGAGCGTGCCCAGGCCGAACCCCGAGTACATGGTCAGAGCCGAGGTGAAGAGCGCTGCCGCCGCGACGACTACGAACTCCATGGCTGTGTTTCCTGGTCTAGAAGGTGACGACCTTATCCGAATCCCGGATCAGCTCGTACAGGTCCTTCATGGTCGAGAGCGGGCAGAGCTCCGATCCGCTCGAACCTCGCAGCTTCAGGCAGGTGCCGCAGGCGAGGATCTTGCCGCCGCCGTCGACCAGGGACTGCATCTGCTCCGTGACGTTGAATTTATCGGTGTTGAGCTTCTCGCACTCCACGCCCTTGGCGAGCAGGAAGACGCGGACGGTATCGCCTTGCTTGATGGAGAATACGCCGAGGCGAAAGGCGTTCCAGACCGTTTCCGGGTCCGTCGAGTAGACGACGATGCCGAGCTTCATAGGTTGCCTCCGAGCTTCATGTCGAGCTCCCTGGGTTCAGCGTCTGCGGCAGACTTTGGACGAAGTCGCGTATTTCATCGCGTACCCGCCGAAACACGGACAGGACCTCGTCCTCGCTTCCCTTGGCTGCGGCGGGGTCTTCGAACCCCGCATGGATGATCTTCGTCTTGAGAGGGAACAGAGGGCAGCTTTCGCGTGCGTTGTCGCAGACGGTGACGACGTAGTCGAACGGAATATCCTTCAGGGTGCGGACGTGCTTGGACCGCTGTTCGGAGATGTCTACGCCCGCCTCGGCCATCACCTTTACGGTCAAGGGATGCAGCCCCTTGGGTTCAACGCCTGCGGAATAGGCTTCGACCTCCGCGCTCTTGAGCGCCTTGGCCCAGCCCTCCGCCATCTGGCTGCGGCAGGAATTGCCCGTGCAAAGGAAAAGGATTTTCAGCATCAGCGGATTACTTTATAGCAAACCGACGGAGGCCGCATGTGCTTTCTTCTTTCCATTCCAGGAGTTCCTCCGCCTCGCCTTTGGACAACCGCAGGAGTTCACGCAAAAGGATGGGTGTGGGAACGGGAAGTGCGACACGGTATATCTGTCTACCGTTCGGTAGACGCGGGGGGTAAAGTAGACACTTTCGAGGACTATCCGTTATGCGACATCCGGGAATCTGTAATTCCGCGAGGGTGTCGCATATTTTCGAAACGGAGGGCGATCCTGGATGGTTTAAGCGTTGCTTTTCAGCCCACGCCAGCGTTGCTTTTATACCCATAAAACTGTTGCAAGTATGCCCATGGCAAGGTATCATATTTCCCACCCATGGCTTATCAAAAGCGTATTGTCGAATCTGAATTGGCCAGAAAACTCGCTTCCACGGGGGCGGTGGTCATTGAGGGACCAAAGGCATGCGGGAAGACCGCTACGGCAAGGCAGGTCGCGGCCAGTGAAGTGCTTCTCGATGTGGATGCGGCCGCGCGCCAAGCGATCTCCGTCGATCCGGCTCTTGTGCTTGCCGGGAAAACGCCGCGGCTCATCGATGAATGGCAGGTGGAGCCATCGATCTGGAACCATATCCGCCGGACAGTGGACGATCGTGCTAAACCGGGCCAATTCATCCTCACCGGATCGTCTGTTCCCGCCGATGAGATCACGCGGCATGGAGGGGCGGGGAGGCTCACACGCCTTCGGATGCGGCCTATGGCCCTCGCCGAGACCGGCCACTCCACAGGCGCGGTCTCGCTGAAGGATGTGCTCCAGGGGAAGGTCTCCCGGAGTCCGGACCCCGGTCTTACGATTGCGGATATTACGGAACGTATCTCGGTAGGAGGATGGCCTGGGCTGCTTGGCCGGAGCCTGGGTGAGTCTCTACAGGCCGTTCGGGATTACCTCGAGGAAATTCGCCGCGTCGATGTAGAGCGCGTCGGCAAACGACATCATGATCCCGAAAGACTGGGTCGCTTGTTGCATTCTCTGGCCCGAAACCAGGCAACCTACGCGTCGGTGGCGACGCTTGCGGCCGACACGGGCGGAGGAGAAGGGCCCATCAAGGAGCGCACGGCGCAGGAATATCTCGACGCGCTTAGCCGGTTGATGATTACTGAGGACCTTCCTCCCTGGGCACCGCATTTACGTTCCAAGTCCAGGGTCAGAAGCGCGCCGAAGCGTCTTTTTGTAGATCCGTCGCTGGCAGTGGCCGCCTTGCGCGCGAACCCCCAGCAGCTTTTGAAGGACCTCAATCTGCTGGGTTTCTTGTACGAGTCGCTCGTTATCCGCGACCTGCGGGTCTATGCTCAGGCAGCTGACGCGCAGGTCCTCCAGTATCGAGATAACACCGGCCTGGAGGTAGACGCCATTGTGGAAACGGCTGATGGCCACTGGGCTGCCTTCGAGATAAAGCTGGGCTCCGGGATGGTCGATGAGGGGGCGGCGAATCTGCTCAAGTTTTCGCAGCGCGTGGATGTTTCTAAGCGCGGTAAGCCGAGCACGCTTGCGGTGGTCGTTGGATCGGGCTACGGCTATGTGCGCCCGGATGGCGTCGCTGTCATTCCCATCGGCGCGCTAGGCGCATAAGATCACGCCCATCGACTTGTCGAGCTTGGTTTTCGCTATCAACGGATACATGCATAAGACAATCCCACTGAATGAATGCAAGGAGCGGATAGTCTATGCGCTTGAGTCGAGGAATTTAGCTGCTGGAGTCTTTGTGAAGGACCAAAGGGGGTTTATCGGAATCCGTAACGATAACGGGTCTTATTGTCCCCTCGGTCTGACGTCCCTCTCTCACCTATTCTATCATCCCCAAGAGGGCGGCAGCCGCGCTCCATGCCGTTTATCGGGAAGCATCTCCCTATGAGCAGAGGAAAGACTCGACTCCTGCGGCTCGGGTGCGCTCGGCCAAGGGGAAGTCCTTGACTCCCGGGTAGAGAACGACCAGCTCGTCGAGTTTCAGATCCTGCATCGCGATGCGCATCGACGGAGTCAGTTTCGGCGCGTCCGTGAACTTGATCTCATAGCCCGTCCTGCGTCCATCTTGCACAAGCATGAGGTCCAGTTCTCCCTTGTTATGCGTTGCCCAGAAGAAGCACTCCTCAGGCGTGGCGCCCCGGGAGCGTATGACTTCCTCGAGGACCCAACCTTCCCACGAGGACCCGAGTTTCGGGTGGCTTCGCAGCTCCGAGTCGCTCCAGGCCCCCAGCAGGGCGTGAAATAGGCCGGAGTCCCGAAAATAGACCTTCGGGGACTTCACTTGGCGCTTGCGTATATTCTCGAACCAAGGCGAGAGCCGCCGGACCATGAAGGTGCCGGTCAGCACGTCCAGATAGCGGCGCATCGTGTCGTCGGAGAGCCCCAGAGAACCGCCGATCTCAGAGGCATTGAATATCTGGCCGTGATAATGAGCGAGCATGCTCCAGAACCGACGCAAGAGGCCCGCGGGCAGGCGGAAACCCAGGGCTGGAACGTCCATTCCCAGGAACGAGGAAATGAAGTCCTTGCGCCACTGGCGCGATGCGCCCGCGTCGCGAGCCAGGAAGGAGCCGGGGAAGCCTCCGCGCAGCCAGAGCTTGCTCAGACTGCCTTCCGAGACTTCGTAAGCTGAGAAAGGCGTGAGCTCGAGGAACCCGATGCGCCCAGCCAGCGACTCGGAGCCCTGCCGGATGAGTTCGCGCGATGCGCTCCCGAGAATGAGGAACCGGGCGGGTTTGGGGCGACGGTCGACCAGGACCCGCAGCGTTTCAAAGAGACCGGGCCGGCGCTGGACCTCGTCTATGACCACGAGCCCTTTGAGCCCCTCAAGGGCCAGCTTAGGCGCGTGGAGCCTGGCGAGATCGGTTTCATCTTCCAGGTCGAAGTAGTGCACCGGCTGCGGGGAGGAGCCCCCGGCGCGGATGAACCGGCGGGCCAGAGTAGTCTTGCCGCATTGCCGGGTGCCGTTCAGCGCATCCCTGCGGCCGCAGAAGCGCAGGACGAAGGGACGTGAGCCGAGAAGGAGGTACGAGCATAGGAAGACAAATGGACCACCTCGGAGCATGCTGGCGGTAGGACGAGCCCGCGGAGAATCGCACCTCTTCGGGCTCCGTCTTCGGTGCCGGGCATGCGTGAGTGCGCGGCGATATTGTTACAATCTACCCGACCCCATATTGTCCACCCAGGAAAAACCCATGAGAACTCTTCTCCTCGTTCTTCTAGCCGCCAGCTTCCGACTCCCTGCGAGCGCCCAGACCCTTCCCCCGGAGAACCCTTTCTCACAGCCCAGCGCCCTCCCCTACCAATACCCGCCGTTCGACAAGATCAAAAACACCGACTACCGCCCCGCCTTCGAGGCCGGCATGGCGGAACAGCTCAGGGAGATCGCCGCCATCGCGCAGAGCCCCGCGCCCCCTACATTCGACAACACCATCGCGGCCCTCGAGCGCTCGGGAGCTCTTCTTAACCGCGTCAACCAGACCTTCTACGGCCTCAACGCCGCGAACACCGATGACGAGATGCAGAAGATCGCCGAGGAGATGGCTCCCAGGCTGGCGGCCCACCACGACGCGATCGACCTCGACTTCGCCCTCTTCGCCCGCGTCGACGCCCTCTACAAGCAGCGCGCCAGCCTCGGCCTCGACCCGGAGTCCAGCGAGCTCCTCGAGCGCTATCACAAGCGTTTCGTGCGGGCCGGCGCGCTCCTGCCCCCGGCTGACAAGGAACAGCTCAAGGCCATGAACATCATGGTCTCCTCTTTGACCACACATGTCGAGCAGAACCTCCTAAAGAACACCAAGAGCGCCGCCGTCATCGTGGACGACGTCGCGGAGCTCGACGGCCTCCCGGCCGAGGACGTCGGCGCCGCGGCCGAGGCGGCCAAGGAGCGCGGGATCTCCGGGAAATGGCTCATCTCGCTCCAGAATACCACCATACAGCCGGCCCTCGAGCAGATGAAGAACCGCGCCCTGCGCGAGCGCGTCTACCTTGCCTCCATCTCCCGCGGCATCGGGGGAGAGGGCGACAACATCGGCCTCGTGTCCCGGATCGCGGCGCTGCGCGCCAAGCAGGCCGCGCTGCTCGGCTATCCGGACTACGCCTCCTACTTCCTGGAGGAGGAGTCCGCCCGCGAGCCGGCCGCGGTCAACAAGATGCTGGGTGAGCTCGGCAAGGCCGCCCTCCTTAAGGCGAAGGCCGAGGCCGCCGAGATCCAGAAGCTCATCGACGAGCAGGCCAAGGCCGGTCGCTCCAAGAAATTCAAGCTTCAGCCCTGGGACTGGGCCTTCTACGCCATGCAGGTGCGCAACGCGCGCTACGGTTTCGACGACGCGCAGGTCAAGCCCTACTTCGAGCTGGAGCGCGTGCTGCAGGACGGCGTCTTCTACGCGGCGCACGAGCTCTACGGCATCACGATGAAGGAGCGCACGGACCTCCCCGTGTACCGCCCCGGAGTCCGCGTGTTCGACGTCCTGGACGCGGACGGCTCCGCCATCGGGCTCTTCGTCCGCGACGACTACAAGCGCGACAACAAGAACGGCGGAGCCTGGATGGACGCCTTCGTGGACCAAAACGAACTCCTCGGCCAGAAGCCGGTGATCAGCAACACCCTCAACGTGCCCAAGCCGGCCGAGGGCCAGCCCGTGCTCCTCGGCTTCGACGACGTGACCACCATGTTCCACGAGTTCGGCCACGCGCTCCACGGGCTGTTCTCACGCGTCAAGTACCCCATGCTCTCGGGGACCAAGGTCCCCCGGGACTTCGTCGAGTACCCGTCCCAGATCAACGAGATGTGGGCGCGCGAGCCCGCGGTCGTGGCCCACTTCGCCAGGCACTACAAGACGGGCGAGCCCATGCCCAAGGAGCTTTTGGACAAGGTCATCAGGGCCCAGCGCTACGGCGCGGGCTACGCCACCCTCGAGTACATCGAGGCGGCCATGGTGGACCAGGCCTGGCACCAGATCCCGGCCTCGGCCGCGCCCCCGCCGGAGCGCGTCATGGCCTTCGAGAAGGCCGCGCTCAAGAAGGCCCGCATGGAGTACGCGCCCGTGCCGCCGCGCTACCACACCCCGTACTTCGCGCACATCTTCGCCGGAAGCTACGCCGCGGCCTACTACGCCTACACCTGGGCGGAGGTGCTTGCCCGGGACTCGGGCGAGTGGTTCCATACGCACGGCGGCTTGGACCGGGCCAACGGAGACTTCTTCCGCGCCAAGGTCCTCTCGCGCGGCCGCACCATGGATCCGGGCGTCATGTTCGAGCAGTTCTACGGCCGCAAGCCGGAAGTCGGGCCGCTGCTGGACTATCACGGCCTCCGGTAGCCCCTTCGGTGCCGGGGATGCATGAGTTCATGAGTTAAGATGGCAGTCCTGGTATCATACGGTGTCGGTGGAGGGGACGCGATGGCCAAAGCGCACAAGGCGAAGCAGATCGAGATCCGCATCAACGGGGTCTGGCGCGAGCTCGCCATGAGTCGGAGACCCTCTCCCATCTGCTAAGAGAGCGCTTCGGGCTGACCGGCCTTAAGCTCTCCTGCGAAGAAGGCGCCTGCACTGTCATCATGGACGACAGCTGATATGTTCCCCTCGGCCCGCCGTACCGCGGAGCGGTACGGCACCGTGTCCATCTGGAAGACGTTGGATACATGTGGTCCCGCAGCCGCGCTCCATGTCGTTTATCGGGTAGCATTTCCCTATAAGCCCTATGGGACAGCTCTTGCACCGTTCGGCTTACAGCCGAACGGTTCGATTGCCGCGAGTCCGATAGGAATTAGGTACCTCCCCGCCCTCATCCTCCCTGGCTACACTAGACCGCAGGAGGAATAATCATGAAGAAGATCGCGGCAGCGGTCCTGGCTTTGTCCTTTGCGCAGAGCGCCTTCGCGGGCTCCACCAACATCGAATTGCAGTGCGTCTCCGATTCCGGGCGCACGCAGCTGACCGCCTGGATCCCGGGCGATGAAGCGGAACACAACGTGACCTTCACCATAGACGGCAAGTCGTTGAACTGGTTCGACCACATCGTCCAGACCCCGCCCTACCCGCAAGAGAAGAACAGCAACATCGTGGTATCCGGGCGGGCCCGACAGGGCGATCTCAAGTTCCAGCTTCTGCCCAAGGATAAGGAGGGCGCGGTGCTGTTCAGCTTCCAGGAGCTGGCAGGCACCCAGAACATCAAGAAGACCTACAGCGGGGAGCGCGGCCGCCTGCGCGCCAAGGTCATGGGCGTGGATCCCCGCTACGCCGAGCAGGGGACGCAGTCGAAGGTGATCGAGGTGCTCTGCGAGTACCGCTATGAGCTATAGCCTCTGTCTGGCCGTCCTGCTCTCCGCCGCGGCGGCGGAAGACGACGCCCCCAGGGTCGTCGGGACGATGGCCGTGAACGTCCCTGTCCCGGTGGAGGAGCTCGATCCGGACGCGCGCGGGGCCCTGCAGGTCACGGGAGAACCGGGGCCGGGGCAGGAGAGCCGGTTCCGCTACGCAAGGTGCAAGGGGGATTCGAGCGGCGGGATCCTGGCGCAGAGCTGCGGGGGGTGGGAAGAGGCTGCGCTCAATGAGCCGGTCCTTGCCCGGGCGGGCGTGTACGTGCTCGACTATTCCAACAGCAGCTATCCGAAGCCGGTCCGCGTGAGGAAGGGGGTCCTCTCGGAAGTGAAGCTCGTCAAGATCAAGGTGCCTCACGTCGATTCGACCTACCGCTTCAGCGTGTTCAACGACTTGACGAAGAGGGAGATGCAGGACAGGTATCTCTCGGTGATGTCCGCCACGGCCGAATTCCCGCTCCTGGGGATGTGCCGCGCGAACCCCAACAGCCGGGACGCGGTCTTTTTGGCCGCTTGCCGCGCTTTGCAGTCCGGCGACCCGCTGGCCCTGCGCGATACGCTCTTCCGGTTCGATGCCGAGGGCGCGGTCTCGGTCCTGGAGGTCTCCTGCTACGACGGCACCCATAGAAAGGCGGGCCCTTCGAGGTACGGCCGTCCGCGTCGTTCATGGGTCACGGACCCGAAGGACGGGGAATCCGTGTCCGTCTTTCCCGGGACTTACGGCGTCGAGTTCCAGAACAGGAACGGCGAGAGCACGGTGCGCTACGGGATACGGGCCAGGTGAGGTTCAGGGGCTGAGACGGATGAAGTAGGCGTCCCTCGCGTCCTTCCAGCGGAAGGTGAGCTCCGGGGGCATCACATCCTTCTTCAGGATCACGCGGGGGGAGGCGACAGCCTTGCCTCGCGCGTGGGGGATCCGTTCCACCACCACGCGCACGGGGTCTTTGGGAAGACCCGCGAATCGGACAGTGACCTTGCCTGAGAATCCGCCCTTGTTGCCGAGCAGGACGCGCACCGCGTCCCCGTCCTTGCCCGCGATGAGCTCGATTTCCCCGCTCGGCTCGGTGCGCGCGAGCCTGCCGAGGATGCCGGCGTAGCGCTCGTAGACCCACCACCGGCCCGTGCGGGACGCTCCTGAAGGGTCCTTCAGGATGCCGTCCAGGTCGCCGGAATCCTCATCGGCCCACACAGCGTGGCACGCCCCGTCCACCTTGGCCCTCTCGATCTTGGCGATGTGCCACGCCGTCTTGCCTGGGTTCATCTCATCCTTGAACACGTACTCGTTGATCTGCATGCCCCGGATGCCCAGCTTCTTATCCGAAACGTAGGCTCGGAGCGCGGCAGCCTCTTTCACCGCGTCCGCCGGGAAATGCCAGCTCACGTAGTCCGGGAGCACGTTGTTCGCCGCGCAGAAGTCCAGGAATTCGAAGAACCGCGCGTCTCCGGGCCGGACGTCGGACCAGCTCGGCCCCACGATGACGGCGGACGGGTCCGCGGCGCGTACGGCTCGGTGGGTGAGCTCCCAGGTCTTGAGGAACTGGTCCCAGCCGCGCTTCCAGAAGGTCGGATGGTCCGGCTCGTTCCAGAGGTCCCACTGGACGCTCAGGCCGAGCGAAGCGGCCTTTCGGACCGTGGTGGAGACGTCCCGCTCCCACTCGGTCCAATCGCCGCCGTCGCCCGGGTGCTTCTCCCCGTAGCCCCAGAGGTCCGCGAGTACGATCTGCTGCTGTATGCCGAGACTCTTCATGCGCTCGGTATCCTCCCAGGTCGCGTGGAGGCGCGTCCTGTGCAGGCGCATCTTCAAGGGGAGCACGGCGCTGTCCGGGGGCAGGGAGCCGTCCGGGCTGAAGCCGTGCAGGAAGCCGCTCGCCCTCTGAAGGGGCTCTCCCTCGTCGGCGGCGAGGTCCACGGATACGGTCTCGGGCTCACGGGCCTGGAGAAAGCCGGGCAGGAGACACGCCAGGACGACGGCGGGGATCATGCGGACAGCTTCCTTCGGAGAGCGAAAGGGTTCTCGTTCGAGCTCAAGCCGCGGACACGTCTTGATAAGGAGAGGTAGAGCCTCTTCAGGTCCGCGTACCGCCGGACGTTCTCCGGTATGGGCCGTGCCGCGGCGGTTTCGTCGAACTCCACGAAGCGCTTCGCGAACTCGTCCATGGAGGCGTCCGTCTCCGCCCAGGCCGCGTGGATGGCCGCGCCCAGCGCGGCCCCCTCGCCTTTGACCGGGACCACCTCCGTGTTGAACACGTCCGCGAGCGTCTGCCTCCAGACCCTGGATCTCGAGATGCCGCCCGTGAGATGGATGCGGCGGCCTTGGATAGGCAGCTTGAGATAGCCCTCGTAGAGATTGAGGACGTGGCCCTCGAGCACGGCCCGGCACAGACGCTCCGGGGTCATGGCGCCCAGGTCCAGGCCGAACCAGAGCGGGGCGGCTTCAGGGAGGTCCGGGGTGCGCTCCCCCTGGAACCAGGGAAGGAGCACCATCCCCGAGTTGCCGGGGGCGGTCTTGTCGACCAACTCCTGGAACCGCTCATGCGAGATCCCTTGCCTTTCCAGGATCTCGTTGTACCCGTTGGCCATGTTGGAGACGCACAAGAGGGCCAGATAATGGCCGGTCGAGTCGCAGAACGAGGCGATCTCCCCGTCCTCGCTCACGTAGGGCCGCTCGAGGAAGGTGTAGGCCGTGCCGCTCGTGCCTAGGCTCACGGTGACCACGCCCTCGGCCGTGTTCGCGGTGCCGATGGCGCCGTACATGTTGTCTCCTGAGCCGGCGTCGACCCGGCAGTCCGGGGAGAAGCCGTATTGCCTGCAGAGCTCTGGGGACAGCCTGCCGATGAAACGGTCCGAGGGCTCCACGGGCGGAAGCTTGTTGATCAGGTCCTCGTCCACCGCGGCGCACACGTCCTTTGCCCAGGTCCTGCGCCTGGGGTCCCAGAGAGCCATGCCTGAGACGTCGCCCGGCTCCGTCACGCGTCTGCCCCCGGTCAAGAACCAGTTGACGTAGTTGTGCGCCAGGAAGAAGGTCGTCGTGCGTCTGTAGCCTTCCGGATCGTTCTTCCTGAAATGCAGGATCTTGCTCGCGGTATAGCCCGGCCGCTGCGTGTTGAGCACATGCGCAAGCATCGCGGCCTTGCCTCCGACCGCCCGCGTGAGCTCCTCGCACTCCCCGGCCGTACTCGCGTCGTTCCAGAGCTTGCTCGTTCGGCGGGTCAGAGTGCCTCGGGAGTCCAGGCAGACGAGCCCGTGCTGTTGGCCGGAGACGGAGACCGCCCGCACCCGGGCCGGGTCGGATCCGGACTCCTTGAGCCGGGAGAACAGCATGCGCACCGCGTCGAGCCACATCTTCGGGTCCGACTCGGAGACGCCCGGACCCAGCCCCTGGATCGCGCCGTTCACGGTCCCGTAGGCGGGGAGGTCCTTGTCGTAGTCCACGGCGGTGGTGAAGACGACGCGGCCGGAGTCCGGATCGAGCAGGAGCAGCTTGGCCCCCTGCGTGGAGATGTCCAGACCCAGGGTATAGCTATGGGGCATCACCAGGAGTCTATAAGGATGGTCTCCAGCCTGCCCCGGTTCTTGTCCGGCCTCAAGTGGCAGTCCAGGATGGCCTCGTGCGGGAGCTTGGCCACGCGCTTGCGCAGCTTCTCCAGCGCCCGCATGTTGATCTGCACGCACTTTTGCACCGGGATGTTCTCCGGGAATACGTCTATGCCCAGATAGCCTTCATAGCCCATGGCCCACAGGGAGTAGAGCAGGGCCTCGGTCTCGTGCGGGTTGACCACGCCGATGTTGTTGTCCTGGTCGTAGTTCCCGTCCGGCTGGGAGTTCCAGTGAGTGTGCGCGAGCCTCCCCTCCATGCCGCACAGGCTGAAGGAGGATGGGAGTATCTCATAGCCCATCTTGACGTGGCCGATCTCCGGGTTCATGGCCGCCAAAGCGCGGCCCTGCAGCAAGAGTCCGCGGTTCGTCGGGTGGCGCAGCTTCCCCTCGATGCGCCGGCAGGCCAGAAGCCCCTCGCCCGTGTTCCTGTAGATGTTGTTCGGAGCCGGCTCATAGGGCTTGGGTTCGATGGCGACCATGACCCCGGGCACCTTATCCATGGCCTCAGCCAGGGTGGTCTCGAAGAGCTCCCAGAAGCGCATGTAGGGCCGGCCGTGCATGTAGCGGTAGCCGTCGATGCCGGGCCAGGAGATGGCGCAGCGGGCGCCGATCTCCTTGACGAGCTTCAAGGCCTCGACCACGATGAGCTTGGCCCTCGCCCTGGACTTGGGGTCCGGGTTGGAGAGGGAGCCGAACTCGAATATCTTCTCGTAGAAGTGCGAGAAGGGGACCGCGGCCACGCGGATGCCCGAGGAGCGCTCCAGCTGCTTGTAGAGGTGGAGGTTGTCGAAGTTGATCTCCTTCGGGAAATGGGCTTCGATGCCCGTGACGCCGAGCTTGGCCATCTTGGCCGCCATCTCGATGCGGTCTTCGATGGAGGCTTCCTCGACGTAGCGCTCGTGGAACCTGCCCCCGGCCGGGGTGAAGTACCAGATGCCCACCGAGGCCTTGAGCTCGAAGTCCTTCTTGAGATTGCGCAGGATGACCTCCGGGTCCTTGGCTTTCTTCTGGTACCTGAGGTCTGGGAGCTTGTAGCGCATGGGTCCTCCTGTGCGGCGTTCGCCGTGTTATATCACATTCCTAGGGTCCGGATGGGCCCTGGTCCTGAGCGGATGTGGGAATTGCGTCAGCGAAGGGCTAGAGAAGGATATAATCTCCGCATGGCTGAAGAAGGCGCGTCCCAACGGCTGGTCTCGCTCGACGCTCTGCGCGGGTTCGACATGTTCTGGATCGTGGGGGCCGGGGGGATCGTGCACGCTTTGCGCGCGGTGGGCGACAACCGGGTCGTCCGGTCCCTTTCCGCGCAGCTGACGCACAAGGACTGGGCGGGGTTCTCGTCCTACGACCTCATCTTCCCGCTCTTCATCTTCATCGTGGGGACCTCGATCGTGCTGTCGCTCCCCAAAGCCCTGGAGCGGGACGGCCGCTCCGTCGTGATCAAGAGGATACTGCGGCGGACCCTGGCGCTCTTCCTGGCCGGGGTGTTCTACAACGGCGGCTTCGCCCCGCAGGAAGGGGTGCGGATCATGGGGGTCCTGCAGAGGATCGCATTGTGCTACGCCTCCGCCTCTCTCCTGTTCATCGCGTTCGAGCTCAAGGGACTCGTGGTCTTGTGGGGAGCGCTGCTGGCGGGCTACTGGGCGGTGATGACCTTCGTCGGCGCCGGGGATTTCACCGAGGCCGGCAACCTGGCCGCGGCCATCGACGCCCGCCTCCTGCCCGGGAGCAAGTACTACGGGACCTACGATCCCGAGGGGATCCTCAGCACCTTGCCCGCCATCGCGTCCTGCCTTATGGGGGTTTTCGCGGGGATGCTCCTGAAGAGAGCGGACCTTCCAGGGTACAGGAAGGTCCGCTTGCTTCTCGGCTGGGGCGCGCTCAGCGTGCTCTTGGGATTCGTCTGGGGGCTGCAGTTCCCTGTGATCAAGAAGATATGGACCTCCTCCTACGTCCTGGTCGCCGGGGGCTACAGCTGCATCCTGATGGCGCTTTTCTACCAGGTCATCGACCTCTGGCGTTTCGAGCGGTGGGCTGAGCCCTTCGTCTGGCTCGGCGTGAACCCCATCACCATCTACCTGGCGTACAGCATCGTGGATTTTCCGGCCGTGGCGCGCAGGCTCGTGGGCGGGCCGGTGGCGGCGGCGTTCGGCTGCTGCGGAGAGCTCCTGGTCCAGACCACGGCCCTGTTCCTGGCTTTCCTGCTGGTCCGCTTTCTCTATAATAGGAAGATATTCCTGCGCATCTGAGCCCGGGACAGCTTCCGGGTACTTGCTCCCAGCCGCAAGCTGGGCCGAAGCGCGCGGGTCCCCACTCCCTATGGCCCAGGCAACGGCCGGGTCCCTTCGCTAGACTATCCTCGGGTCCCGAAGCCATGAGTCGTCACAAAGCCATCAGCGTGGTATTCTCCGTCGGTCTCGTCATGCGGGCCGCCTTGGGCCCGGGGGCGGCTTGCGCTCAGACCGCGCTGGCTCCGACGCTGCCGGCCCCGACCCGGCCCGGCATCGCAATCGTGTCCGTTCCGGGCCTTGCGCCGCTTCAGGGTCCGATCGCCCTCCCCACGAGCGCCGGGCTCCTGCCCGTGGGGCTCTCGTCGCTCCCGTCGGTCCGCGCGCCTCTGCCCGCGGCGACCCTCTCCAAGGAGCGGGATGCGGCGGCCCGTCCCGTCGGCGAACAGGCCCTGGAGGTCCTGAGGGCCGGAGCGGAAGAGCTGGGGCGCGCCGGCCCGGCCGTCGAGCGCCAGGAGACACTCGACTCCTTTTTCACCGGCAGCCGGCGTTCGTCCTCGGCGGGATCCTTCGGAGCTGTGGACGCGGCGCCGGCCCCGATGCCCGCGCAGATCGTGGTTCGGCTGGAGAGCTTCACGTCGGACCTCAGCAGACCCTGGGCCGAGAGCGTCTTCGATTCGGAGAGAGGCGCTCAGGGGCGCGTCGCGCGCGGGGAATTCATCCAAGCCTTGCCGGGCGTCATCCGCGAGCACTTCTTCGACACCCTGCGGAGGTACGAGCACCGGGTCGAGGACCGCGGCGAGTTCGAGATCTACGAGATCCGCAACGGCCTGGAGTTCTGGATCGAGCTCCTCAGCTCGCCTATCCCGGAACGCCGCATGGCGGCCAGGGTCTACCTGCACTCCTCGAAGAACGCGGCCCAGGACTTCCCGGCCAGGCTCATGAGGGATCTGGCTCCGGCCACCCGCCTGTGCGCCCGCGTCCTGGATATCCGGCGGCTTACCCGGGACGAGCTTTCCGCCGTCGAGGAGTTCGCGCGCGCGGGGGGGCTTAAGACCAGCCGCCACGGCGGGTATCTAGTGGTCGGGCAAGGGCATCCCTTCCATTTGACCCGGCAGGTCTTCCGAAACGCCGAGGCGCTGACCTCCCCGAAGCTCGTCTCACGGTTCGACCGCGTGGCGCGCTTCATGGCCGCGCAGGGCCTTCCCATCGTCTCGAACCGGACCCAAGGGGCGGAGGCCTTCTACGCGTCTGCGACCGGAGAGATCTCCTACGTCATGCCGAGCCGCATAGACCTGAACTCCGTCTCGCACGAAGTCACGCATGCTCGGTTCAAGCGCTTTCGGGAGCAGTTGGAGAGCTGGCTCGAGAGGATGCGCTATGCCATGCCTTACGAGATCGACGGGCCGCCGCAGTTCACCCGGTTCGGGGCCTTGCTGGGTCTGGTCGACGAGCTCAACGCCTGGCGCGTGGGCGAGAGCTTCAGCGGCGGGTCCAGCGACGCCAAGATACTGCGTGCCTTGCGCGAGAGCTACGGCCGCCAGGTCGGCTGGGACAACGTCCGGCTGTTCTCGCGGCTCTGGACGCCCGCCAAGATCCGCGGCAAGTCCGTCGCGAGCCTCATCCTCGGGCGGGTGCGCGCGCTCAACCGCCTGGATGAGAAAGGGCTTCGCGGACTCGGCGCAGACGCCCTCTCCAGCGGGGATTTGGTCAAGGCCCACGACTTCCTGCGTCTCGTCGAGGTCAGGCATCCGGACCCGGATTCCTGGCCGGAGGAATTGCGGGCTCTTGTTCAGGGCCTGCTCCGGCATCCGGATGCGTCCGCGGCGCGGGCCGCCGCGTCTCTCCTCGGTTTGCCCCAAGGGGCGCGCGGCTCCGGCGAGTCCGGCTGGCGGGAGGAGACGCGTTTGATCCTGAGCGAGGCCACGCCGCGCGCCGAGCGCGAGACCTTGCTCCTGCGGATCGTGGACGCCGCGTCGGCCGGGGAGGACTCGAAGCAGGGCGAGGGCATGGAGGCGCTGCGCGGGCTCTTCGAGGCGTGGGGCTTCACCGAGATACGGGAGCCGGGCCGCGAGGCTAGGCCGGGGCATGTCTTTTTCAGCCCGTCCATCGACGAGTCCCTGTCGAGGCGGCTCTTCGACGGGCGGCCGGCCGTGCATCGTCTTGCGCTCGCGAACCTGATCCGGGACCGGACCTATCCGGAGGAATTCCCGGCCCTGCGCAGGCGCCTGGCGGGGGTCCTTTCGGACGGCGGGCGGGGCGAGGCATCTCTGGACGATCTTTGGATCGCGCGCATGTTCCTCCTTCCGGACCAGGAGAGTCCGCGCGCTCACTTGGCCTGGGGCGAGAGCGCGGCCGAAGCCGTGCGGCAGGACCCTGTCCAGGCAACGGCTTCGCTGGAGTTCGCGGCCGAGTATTACCGCATCGGCCTGGCCGAATCGCTTCCAGGCCGGACTTGGGGGGAGCGCATCGGGGTGCGCCTGGACGGGGAGTCGCGGCGCGAGGCCCTGGATGGGATCCGGAGTATGAGCCCGGTCCAGAGGCGGCGCTATTGGAAAGCCGTGTCCCACCTGTGGGTCATGCTGAACCACGAGGACCCCCGCATCCGCACGGCCGCGCGCCACGCACTTGCCGCATACCCCGGCTATCTCCTGGGGCTGGAGGGACGCATGCTGCGCGTCCTGCGCACGGGACCTTCCCGGCTGCGCGGGGAGGTCTTGGCCGTCGTCGATATGGCCGAGGTGAATTTCTTTTCTCCGGAAATCAGGGATTTTATTCTAGAATCCAATGAAAACATGAGGCCATCATGAAAACACGCATCGCTTTGGTCGTCATCTCCTGCGTAGTGAGCGCGGCCACCGGCGTGGTCCTGAGCCGGGGAGGCCCCGCCCAGAGCCAGGCGCGCGCGCGTCCGCTCATCGGCCTTTCTTTGGATACGCTCAAAGAGGAGCGCTGGCAGAAGGACAGGGACATGTTCATCCGCAAGGCGGAGGAGCTGGGCGCCGACGTCCTGGTGCAGTCCGCGAACAGCGACGACACGCGCCAGATCCAGGACGTGGAGGCCCTCATCAGCCGCAGGGTGGAGGCGCTCGTCATCGTCCCGCACAACGCCGGGGCCATGGCCAAGGCCGTGCGCCTGGCGCACGACGCGGGCATCCCGGTGGTGGCCTACGACCGGATGATCACGGACTCGGACCCCGACCTGTACGCGAGCTTCGACGCCGTGATGGTGGGGGAGGCCCAAGCCCGGTACCTGGTCGAGCAGCTCAGGAAAAAAGGGCGCGGGACCAAGCGCATCGTGCGCATCCATGGCGCCAAGACCGACAACAACGCCTTCTTGGTCAAACAGGGGCAGGAGAACGTGCTCAAGCCCGTCCTCGAGAGCGGCTTCATCCAGGTGGTGCATGAGGACTGGGCCGAGAACTGGAAGCCCGAGAACGCCAAGAAGATCGTCAACGCCGCCATCACGCGCGTCGGGCCGTCCATCGACGCGGTCCTGGCCGCGAACGACGGGACCGCCGGCGGGGCCATCCAGGCGTTGACCGAGGAGGGTCTGGCCGGCAAGGTGATGGTGATGGGGCAGGACGCGGAGCTGGCCGCCTGCCAGCGCATCGCCAACGGCACCCAGACGGCGACGATCTACAAGCCCCTGCATGTCCTGGCCGGGAAGGCGGCCGAGGCCGCGTTCCGGCTCGCCAGGAGCAGGCCGGTGGTGGCTTCCGGGGAGGTCGACAACGGCACCGTGAAGGTCCCGGCCATCCTCGTGGACGTGGTCGCGGTGGACAAGGGGAACATGATGGACACGGTCGTCAAGGACGCTTTCCACCCGGTCGAGGCCATCTACCGCGACGTCCCTGAAGCGCTCAGACCGAGGAAGTGAGCGGATGCCTATCCTGAGCGGCCGAGGCCTCGTCAAGGAGTTCCCCGGGGTGGTGGCGCTCAAGGGTGTCAGCTTCGAGCTCCTGCCGGGCGAGATACACGCCCTGTGCGGGGAGAACGGTGCCGGGAAATCCACGCTCATCAAGCTGCTCTGCGGCATCCATCCCCACGGCTCCTACAAGGGCGAGCTCCGCGTGGACGGGAAGGAGGCCCGCTTCTCCTCCGTCGCGGACGCGGAGGAGGTCGGGATCGCGGTCATCTGCCAGGAGCTGGCCCTGGTCCCGGAGATGAGCGCGGCCGAGAACATCTTCCTGGGAGCCGAGCCCCTGCGCGGGGCCTTCATCGACTGGCCCAAGGTCTTCGAGGAGGGGGGCAGGCTCCTGCGCAAGTTCGGCGTGGACGTGGACCCTCGCGTACCCACCCGGGAGCTCGGCACCGGCAAGCAGCAGCTCGTGGAGATCGTCAAGGCCTTGCGCAAGGAGGCCAGGATACTCATCCTCGATGAGCCGACATCGGCTTTGACCGAGTCCGAGTCCGCGATCCTGCTCGGCATCCTCAAGGATCTTCGGAAGCGCGGCATCTCCTGCGTCTACATCTCGCACAAGCTCGACGAGGTCTTCGCCGTGGCCGACCGCATCACCGTACTGCGCGACGGGGCGAGCGTCTCGACTTTGGAGGCGCCCCGGACGGACAGGGCCGAGATCATCCGCCTCATGGTGGGACGCGACATCCAGGACCTGTTCCCGCGCCGGTCGTCGGCCACAGGCCGCACCCGGCTGAGGGTCCAGGACCTGAGCGTAGCCGCGGGCGAAGGCGCGGAGCCGTTCCTGAAGAACGTGTCGTTCAAGGTGCGGGCCGGGGAGGTCGTGGGCTTGGGCGGACTCATGGGCGCGGGCCGGACCGAGCTCCTCATGCATCTCTTCGGCGCCTGGGGGCGGCGCATCTCGGGCCGGGTGGAGCTCGACGGCGGGACACTCCCTGCCGCGGGGCCGGACGCGAGCATCCGCGCCGGGCTGGCCCTGGTGAGCGAGGACCGCAGGCGCTACGGGCTGGTCTTGGACCAGTCCGTAGGCTTCAACCTTTCCCTCTCTCATCTCCACGCCCTCACCCGGAACGGGCTCATCGACACCCGCATAGAGGCGGATGCCAATGCCTGCTATTTCGATTCCCTGAAGATCAAGGCTCCGAGCCAGCACAGCCGGGTGGGCGGGCTCTCGGGCGGCAACCAGCAGAAGGTCGTCATCGGCCGCGTCCTGATGCCCGAGCCCGTGGTGGTCATGCTCGACGAGCCTACCCGGGGCATCGACGTGGGCGCCAAGATCGAGGTCTACGAGATCATCAACCGGCTCACCGCCCAGGGGATCGCCGTGCTCTTGGCCTCCAGCGAGCTGCCGGAGCTCATGGGCATGAGCGACCGCATCCTCATGCTCCATGAGGGGAAGGTGTCCGGGGAGTTCAGCCGCGCGGAGGCCACGCAGGAGAAGCTTCTGGCGGCAGCCATGGGGGAGGTGAAGCGTTGAAACGCTACTCTTGGGCTTTAGCCCTTCTCGCGGTCTGCGGGGTGTTCACCGTCCTCTCGCCCCAGTTCCTGAGCCCCAGGAACCTTTCCATGCTCATGATCGAGCTCTCCACCACGGCCGTGCTGGCCCTGGGCATGTTCCTCATCATACTGCCCGGCCACATCGACCTTTCGGTGGGCAGCGGGGTCGGGCTCATCGGCGGCGTGGCCAGCGTGCTGGTCTTCCATCACCAATGGCCCGCTCCGCTCGCCATGGCCTTGGGTTTCGCTCTGGCCCTGGCGGTCTGGTACGCCATGGGCGCCGTGGTGGTGAAGGAGAAGATACCGGCCTTCATCATCACCCTGGGAGGGCTTCTCATCTTCAAGGGGCTGTTCTGGCTGGTCATCCGCTCGGCCACGGTCCCCGTCGTCGCGGGAGGGGGGGCCAACCTGTATTCGGCCCTGACCACCTACTATTTCCCGCCTTGGGCAGGCTATCTCATGGCCGCTCTTGTCTCCAGCGCCGCGGCGTTCCGGGAGTGGAGGGCGCCGGGGGAGCCTGAGAAACGTTTCCTGAAGGCCTTCTTGACCGCGCAGCTCTTTTTCCTCTTCGTCGTCGTGATGAACCGTTTCCGCGGGGTCCCTCTGCCCATCGTGGTGCTGGGCCTGGTGACCCTGGCCGTGGTGGTGCTCACCGAGCACACGCCTTTCGGGCGCCACCTCTACGCCATCGGCGGCAACGAGGAGGCGGCCCTGCTCTCCGGCATCCCGGTGGACAAGGTCGTGATCCAGGCCTTCGGCATCATGGGCGGCCTGGTGGCCCTGACCGGGTTCATGCAGACGGCTTACGCGGGCGCGTCCACGACCACGGTGGGCGAACTCATGGAGCTCGACGCCATCGCCGCCTGCGTGATGGGGGGGACTTCCCTCAAGGGCGGGCGGGGGACGGCCTTCGGCGTGCTCTTCGGAGCGCTCATCATGACATGCCTATTGAACGGCATGACTCTTTTGGCCGTCTCGCCGGAGTTCAAGTTCATCGTGCGCGGGGCCGTGCTGGCCCTGGCGGTCTGGCTCGACACGCGGCTTTCGCGGTGAGCCGTCCGGTGTTTGCTACAATGAGAGCATGCCCGTGTTGTCCTTCGTCGTCCTGACGGCCGCTCTCGCCTCGGCCGCGGTGGAGGTGGAACCGACCCCCATCACGTTCCGCGGAGCCGCCATCGCCGGCGAGTACGCCGTCAACTATCCTCCGCTGGACCCTAAGGTGTTCTTCGAATTCCTGCCGAGCGACCCCATCTCCGTGCCTTTCGACACGGTCCTGTTCCACGGCGTCCTGCCGGACCCGGGAGTAGGATTCGAGGCCTCGCTCAAACCCAAGGACGGCTCCTGGGGCCCCTGGGTCAAGGCCGAGATCCACCGCTTCCCCAACGGCCGGTTCTGGGCCAAGGCCCTCGTCTCGGCCCCTGGAGGCGGGGAGCTCCGTCTGCGCGTGGTGGACAACGGCGTGAGCGCGACCCATACCCTCGAGCTTTTCGAGGCCGAGGTCCTGCAGTCGCCGGGCAAGGGAGGGAAGGAGAAGGAGGCCGCGGCCCCGGCCGAGTCCCCGGACAAGCCCACGGTCGTGGGCCGGTCGCAGTGGGGAGCGAAGCCGCCCAAGGGCGACTACACCGAGCACCAGCCGGTCCGCATCACCCAGCACCATACGGCCGGCAGGCAGCCGTTCACCCTCAAGGACGCCACGGACGAGATGCTCTTCACCCAGGACTTCCACCAGAACGGGAGGGGCTGGCTCGACATCGGCTACCACTTCCTCATGGACGGGGAGGGCCGCATCTTCCAGGGGCGGCCCGAGACCGTCGTGGGAACGCACGTGGGGAACCAGAACACGGGGAACATCGGCATCTCGCTCATGGGGTACTATCATGAGCCCAAGAACCACCAAGTGTCCCAGGCCCAGTTGGATTCCCTCGCGGCATTGGGACGCTGGCTGACCCGGAACTACAAGATCTCGCCGGACGCCTACAAGGCGCACCGGGACCTCTCCGCCACGGCGTGCCCGGGCGATATCGCATACGCCTTGATGGACCGCATCCGCGATTCTTTCCGGCAGGCCCCCGTGAGCGTCAGGGCGGATGCCGCGAAACCCGTTCAAGCGCTCCTGGACTCCGCGCGGCGTCCGCCGGAGCGCGTCTTCGACGGGAAGAAGTAGTGGCAAGGCTTCCCTACATCCTGGTGGTGGAAGACGACGAGATGACCGCGGACCTGCTCTGCCAGCACCTGGAGGAGCGGGGCTACCGCGCCACGCACTGCGGGGACGCGGAGCAGTTCATCATCCAGGCCAGCGCCATCAAGGTCGGTCTGGTCATCATGGACATCATGCTGCCGGTCTACGGTTCCGGGATAGACGCCTATCGCCGGCTCAGGGACAACCCCCGCGTTCCCAAGAGCCTCCCCGTGCTCTTCCTCACGGGCATCCCGCATCAGCAGGCTGAGCGGGTGGTGCCTAAAGGCGATCCCTATGTCCGGCTGCTGCACAAGGCCGGGGCCACCATCGGGAAGATCGATCAAGCCATCCGCGAACTAGCCGGGGACAGGCTTCTCAAGAAGCCGAGCTGAGCCGACATGGTCTTCTTTCTCTTCCTCGCATCCTTGCTCTATGCCGGTCCGTTGGAGCAAGGTCATGCCCTGTACTTCGAAGGCCGGTTCGACGAGGCTCTTAAGAGCTACCAGGAAGCGGAGAGCAGCGGCCCCTTGCGGGCCGATGCGCTCAGGCACCAGGCCCTGGTCCACAGGGACCTTGGGGACATGGAAGCCTCCGTCGCGGCCCTGCGGCAGGCTCTCAAGCTCGAGCCCGAGGACGCGGATACGCTCGAGACCCTGGCCTGGTTCTACTATCTGGCCGGACGCGACCGCCGGGCCCGCTCCTGCGCGAAGAAGCGGCTCGAGATGTCGGAGAGCGCGCTCTCGCTCTACATCCTCGGCGCGGCCTGGAGCGGCCGCGCAGGCAAGGGCGCCGAGGAAGCGCTTCTCCGGCTGGCCAAGCTGCAGCCTTCCTCCGTGCTCGCGGACATGGCTCTGGGCCGCGTGTATGAGTCCTGGGGCCGGCTGAAGGACGCGCGCGCGAGCTACGAGGCGGCTCTCCGCCATGATTACACGTATACCGAGGCCCGCGTCCCTTTGGCCGCTGTCCTGGAGCGTCTCGGCGATCCGGCCGCCGCGTTCGCGCAATGGGCAGAGGTCCGCAAGGTGGACTCCCGCCACCCGGGCCTCGCGCCTTTGGCGGCCGCGCTCCAGGCCAAAGCCGAGACCGAGTCCCAGGCCCGTTCCGAGGAGTTCGTCCGGACGGCTCCCGCGCAGCGTCTGCGCGGGGCCGCGCCGGCCGAGCGGCGCGAGGCCATGCCCAGGGTGCGGGTCGGCCTCGGGGTCACGCCCGGAGGCAATCCCCTGCGGCTTTCAGGCGTGCTGTTCGTGGCCGGGGGGCCGTTCCGCATCCTGGAAAAGAAGCGTTCCCATGTCGTGGCGGAAGGGCAGGGCCGCGAGGTGTGGCGAGTGGAGGTCTCATCCCAAGAACTGCGCATCTATTCGCCGGACTCCAGGCTCGCGGCCAGCGTCACGGAGCCCGTGCGGCTTCGGACCGTGCTGGCCACGCATACGGTCATGCTCCACGACGTGCGGCACGGACAGGGCTTCTCCTGGGCCGGGGCAGGGGACCGGGAGTACCGCGATACCCTGGAGCTCATCCCGGATCCTTCGGTCGGCCTGATCCTGGTCAATGAGCTTCCGCTCGACGAGTACCTCTACAGCGTCCTGCCCTCGGAGATGCCGGGGTCGGACCCCGAGGAGGCTCTCAAGGCCCAGGCCGTGGTCGCGCGCACGCACACGCTCTATCGCATGAAGACCGTCCCCGCGCACAAGGGCCGTCCGTACGATCTGTGCGACAGCCAGCACTGTCAGGTCTACTCCGGTCTGGGCGTCGAATCCTCGAAGGTGCGGGCGGCGGTGGATGAGACGCGGGGGATCGTGCTCACCCACGACGGCAAGCCCATCCAGGCTCTCTTCCAGGCCAATTGCGGAGGGCATACGCAGACCGCGGCGGATCTGCCCGGCTGGGTCGGCCAGCCCTATCTGCAGGCCGTGCCCGAGGCCGACACGTGGACCGTGCGCTCGCCCTGGCAGGTCGAGCTTTGGCTCAAAGGCTCGCCGCCCGCCTATTGCGCGGCCTCGCGGTACGTGACCCGTTCTTCCTTCCGTTGGGCCTGGCCCATACCGGCCGCGGAGCTCGAGGAGCGCGTCGAGCGGCGTTCGAACGTCGGCCGGCTCAAGAGGGTCTTCCCCGCGCGCCGTTCAAGCTCGGGCTTCGTCCTGGGCTTGGGCTTCGCGGGCGAGTCCGGCGAGACGGTCGTGACGAAGGAGCACGAGATACGGCGCCTCATGGCCGTGGGCCAGGTGCGCAGTCCTTTGTTCGTCATCGAAGCCCATCAGGACCGGAAAGCCGGGCTCGACCGCTTCTATATGTTCGGCGGCGGCTGGGGGCACGGGGTGGGCATGTGCCAGGGCGGGGCCGCCAACCTCGCGTCCGAGAAGGGGTGGCCGTACGACCGGATCCTGCGGCACTACTACACGGGCGTTTCGACGGAGACGCTGGGGTACTGAAAAGTTCTGTTGGCCTCCTCCCGTAGACGGGAGGGGCGGGACTATTCCGTCCCTGTTTTTCGAGCCCCTTTTGCCCCTGTAATGGCTCCCTATCCGGTGCCTTTTCTCACCCGGACCCAACTGTGTCGCAGGCGCCGTTTGTCGAAGGGAAGAAGACCTTCAACCCGTTCTCGAATCGGTCCCTCCAGGGGCCGGCCAGGGATAGGCGCAGCATGATCCGCCGCCCCGAGCGGCCGACCAAGGCCCCGCATGCGAACAACTGCGCCCGGATGGTCCCCAGCGTCTGGTAGACCTTGCTCCCGAGCTTTTCCTGGAGCAGGCTGACTAGGTTGTAGGTCACGCACACCAGCCTGAACGCCGCCTCGGTCGGGAAGAACCTCTTCTGGCAGAAGCCATCGACGCCGTAGTCCCACTTGAGCTCCCGGATCCGGCTTTCGACCTCCGCGTGTCCGCGGTAGAACCGCCAGACTTCCTCCGGCGCGTCAGTCCGGTTGGTCAGGATGGCCTGGTACAGGAACCCTGGGTCATCGAACAGCTCCCGTCCCCGGACGAAATCGCGTTCTTTTCTGCGCTGGCGGATGAGGACGACCCGCCGCGCACGTGACCATCCATGCGCCTGGAAGAGGACTTCGCTGACCGCAATCCCGGGCTCGAGTTCCCGCCAACCCGTGATGTCTCCGACTAGGTTCTTGAGCCCCTGCGTGAACCGGGCCACGATCGCATAGATCAATCCCATGTCCTCCACCTTCTTCAGGAACGGCTCCACGCCGAAGCCGGAATCTGCGCGCAAGTAGCGGATGGCGCTCTTATCCGGCAGAAGAGCCAGCGTCTCATCCAAGAACGCATCCGCGCCTCTCGCGCTCGTGGTGTTCCCGGACCTCAGCCAGGCATGGACGATCCATGGCCGCTGCCCCAACGTGGCGATGAGGGGATGATGGCTCGGCCGTCGATGTTTCTTGGGGTTGTAGCCGAGCCAGGCACCCTCCTGATGGCCATAGCGCTCGAAGATGGAGCTGTCGAGGTCGAGTATCTCCTCTTTGAGCGTGATGAGGGTCAACTGCCAGAGCATCAAGGCCTCGAAGAACGAGTTCACGGTCCCGGCCTTGAACCGCTTGAAGAACCTCCCGAGCGTGGTGTCCGAGACGAATCGCTTGATTCCGAGAATGCGGTGCACGCCTTCATCCCACCTCAACCGCTCGATGTGCGCCAAGCGGCGCGAGCCCACCAGGACCCCGGTCATGAACGCCAGGACGATCTCGACCGGGTCCGTGGCATTCGGTGACGTGACCTGGAACGGCAGTGCCTTGCGCAGGGTTTGTTCCAGCCCTATCTGCCGCGCCATGCCGCTGAACAGAACAAGGCCGCCCCAGGGGGTCACGGCCTTGCGGGTGAAGGTGATGTCCATTCCCTCGCCGCCCAACAATGATGTAGCCTTGTATCCCATCGCCTCGCCTCCTCTTGTCCTAAATCCAACAAGAGTCTAGCGAGGCGATGGCTTGTTTTAGAAGTCTCTACGAAGCCGTTTTATCAAGGCCCTTCCGCAGCTGGAACTCCGCATCACACACAACGGCACCGCCACCCAGTTGCGACAGGCCCTCTGAGGGCCTGTCGCTCGGCACAACTACGATTACTTTCCTTCCAGGGAAGAACGGCCCTAAATAAGCAGCGTTCATCTGCAGCCGGGTTCGGGCAGTGCTGTTGGGCACCTCCGGCCGGCTTTGCCGGCCGGAGGCCGAGCGGCCCCGGGGGCCGCTCGTTCCGTTGGGGGTAATCGTGTAGTCAGGCCGATGGGGCGACTGTGGGCGCCCACAGTGCGGTCAAAACTGACGTGCAACTGAACGTTTCAGGCTAACCCGCTTTCTCCACCCAGAGCTGAAGGATGTTGAGCACGGTCTGGCAGGCCTGCGCCATGCCGTCCACCGACACCCATTCCGTCTTGCTGTGGTAGTTGCATCCGCCCATGAACACGTTGGGCGTGGGCAGGCCTTGCGCCGTCAAGCGCGCGCCGTCCGTTCCCCCGCGGATGGGCTCCCAGCGGGGCTTGAGTCCCGTCTTCTCGACCGCGGCCCATAGGACGTCCAAGACGCGGGGGTCCTTCTCCAGGCCCTCGCGCATGTTCCGGTAGGATTCCACGATTTTGAGCTCGAACTTGGCCTTGGGGTGGAGGGGCTGCACTTCCTTAATAATGCACTCCAGGATGCGCTTCTGCTCGGAGAGACCCGCGGTCTTGAAGTCGCGCAGCAGGAGCTTGAGCGCGGTCTGGCCGGTGGCGCCGTGGATGTCGTAGGGATGGATGTAGGGCTGGTAGCCCTCGGTGGTCTCCGGAGCCATGTGCTTGGGCAGGCGCGCGATGAGGTCCGCCATGGCCCGTATGGAGTTCACCATGACGTCCTTGGCCGTGCCGGGGTGCACCTCCCAGCCGTGGACTGTGACGATGGCCGTGTCCGCGCTGAAGGTCTCCTTGTTGAGCTGTCCCGCATCGTGGCCGTCCAGGGTGTAGGCCACCTGGGCGCCGAAGGCCTTGAGGTCGAAGAACTTGGTGCCGCCGCCCACTTCCTCGTCCGGGGTGAAGGCGATCTTGACATCGCCGTGAAGGAATTCGGGGTCGCTCATGATGCGTTCCACCGCGGTCATGATGGCCGCGATCCCGGCCTTGTCGTCCGCGCCGAGCAGCGTGGTGCCGTCGCTCGTGACGATGCTCTTGCCCACGCAGTCTTTGAGGTGCGGGCAATCGGCCTTAATGACGGACGAGGGGTCGCCGGGCAGGACGACGTCCCCGCCCTTGTACTCGAGGACCTGGGGCTTGACGTCCTTTCCGCTCGCGGCCTCGGAGGTGTCCACATGCGCGATGAAGCCCACGGCCGGGACCTTGCCGCGGGCCGGATGCCTGGGGAGCAGATTCGCCGGGATGGAGGCCATGACGTAGCCGTGGCGGTCCATGCGCACGTCCGGCACCCCCAGGGCCTCGAGCTCCGTCGCCAGGAGCTTGAGCAGGTCGAGCTGCTTGGACGTGCTGGGGTAGGCGTCTTCGACGCCTTCCTTGGATTGGGTGTCGATCTTGACGTAGCGGAGGAAGCGGTCGAGAAGGGTGTCGTTCATGGGGGGATGATATCAATTATCGCCCAGCCCTCTTGATCCCATTTATACTATCATCCCCTGACAGCCATGGAACGATATCGCGCAGAAGCCGTAGGGGCGGCGCTGGCGGCGCTGCTGGCCGTCCCCGCGCCGGGAGAGGCGAAGGTGGGCATCTCCACGCAGTTCACGGACGTGGTCCTGGCCGGCCTCAAGCCGGGGCGCAGCTACAACCTCCGGGAGATGAAGGGAGTGCCCTACACGGTGAGGAACAGGGGAGACGGGGAAGTGATGGTCCAGGTGGACGTGATCGTCCCGCGGAGGAAGGAGATCATCCCTCCCTACGAGCCGCTGCCGGACCCGGCGTGGGTGCAGGTGAGGCCGGACCGCTACCGGCTGGGGCCGGGCGAGCCGGGATTCAGCGACGTCGTCATCACGCTTCCGGACGACCCGAACCTGCTCGGCAAGCACTACGCATTCGCGCTGTGGGGGCGGACGGTGGATACGGGCATGCTGGCCGGCGGGGTCGAGTCGCGCATCCGCTTCTCCGTGGGGCGGAGCCCGCAGAGCCTGGAACAGGAGAAAGCGGCGAAAGCGATGGTGGACCTGAACTACGACCTGTGGCCGACGAAGCTCTACGTGCGCGGAGCCAAGCCGGGAGCGCCCTACGACGTCAAGAAGGAGGAGAAGCGGCGGTTCATCCTCACGAACCGGGACGACCAGAAGGAGCTCGAGCTGATCTTCGACACCCTGGCGTGGAGGCCGACGTTCATGCCGCTTCCGGCCGGGTACGAGGCGGTCAACGACGCTGCCAAGTGGGTGCGCTTCGAGCCCAAGCAGGTCAAGCTCGACCCGCTCTCCGTAGCCGAGGTCAACATGATCGTCGACGTGCCGGAGAGGCTCAGGGGGAAGAAGGTCGTGTTCATCGTGCAGCTGAGCCTGCCCATCGGCGTTGTCGTGGGCGCGACGCACGCGGTGCTCATGGAGGTCCCGGCGCAGTAGCAACGCCCGCGTTCCGGGCCTTTTGGGGTCCGGACCACAGGTATTTTCCCAAGCGGACGGCATGTCCTTCGGCCCAGGGCCGTTGAAGAGTCCCGCGCTGGCGTTCGTCGCCGGGTTCTCCGTGGTCTTCACCCTCCTGGGGCCTCGGCGACCGCCTTCGGCAAGCTGAACGCCATCATGGGCGGGTTCTGAGATCGGCGCGGAGCCGGTCCCATCCCAGCCAGGCGCTTAAGGCCCTGAAGATTAAATGAACAGGGGTTTTTGTATTTGAATTTGTCTTTCTTTTGAATCACTTTTCCCTTCAGGATAATATCAGGGGCATCCGCGGGCGACGGCGGCTAGAATAGTATAGGAGCATCATGACCAACTCCAAGACACTGCAGATCCCGCAGATCCAGCGCCAGGAGAAGCGCCGCGAATCCAAGGGAGCGGGCATCGTTTTCGGCCAAGGCGGCGCCGCCGGAGTCGGGGTTGAGCTCGTCCCGAGCCCGCTCGTCCAGGCCGGGAAGATTCTCCTGGGCGCCGGGAAAGGCGTGGGCGCGGCCAAGGCCGGGGGCCTCGCGGCCCTCGCGACCCGACTGCCCGTGCTGATGGCGGCGCTGGTCACGACCGGCGCGGCGTGCTGGGTGTACGGTGCCGCGAAGTCGCGGCTGACCGTCCCGGCCTCCGGACAGGCGATCGTCTTCCCGGCCGACACGCGGCCGCATGAGGAACCCAGCGCCGGCCAGAAAGCCGACTCTTACGATTCCCTGACCTATCTCATCGTCGGCAACGAGGTCCCTGACAAGCTCCGGGACTCGATCGCGATGCAGCAGACTTTCCAGCAGGCCGCCATGATCCGACATCTGCCGGCCCTCCCGCCCGCCGCCGCTTCGAAGGCCGAGGCTCCGGCAGCGGCCCAGGCCCCGGCCCTTATCGCGGAAAAGGAGCCTGAACCCGCGCGCAGGGGACGGCTCGAGACGGGTGCGGCGGACTCTGAGATCGCCTTGGCCGGGGGGAGCGGGCTCTGGACCGGGATCACCCGCAAGTTCGACATCGACTCCGCGCTCGGGCGGGCGAATGGACGCCTGCCGGCGTCCGCGGCCGCGTTCACGCTCCAGCGATCGCGCTATCGGAAGACCCCCCAGCCCGCATCGACGGCCAAGCGCGTGGTCTCAGGCGCCCTGGAACAGCTGTTCCTGTCGCACGGGCTGTCGCGCAAGGCCCTCACCCGGAGCTCCGCCGAGGGAAGGTCCTACGATGCCGCGCAGGCGTTCGAGAAGGCCCCGAAGGCTCTCGCCGGGAAGGTCCGCTCGAGCGCGAAGAAGAGCTCCGGAGCCCAGCCCCTGCCCCCCGTCATCGAGGAGTGGGACGGCGGGCCCATCTTCTCGCCCTACTCCGGCAAGGACGAGGCCCCGGGCCTCGGGCAGACCGGCGACGAGTCTCCCTGGACGCCCGACATCGAGCTCGCCGAGGAGAAGCTCCAGGACGCCTCGGAACTGATCAACGTCGTCGGCGCCCTCGCCCCGCTCAAGATGATCCCCATCATCGGCGCCATCGCGGCGGCCATCCAGGCGGTGCTCTACAACACGGCTTTGAGCTACTCGTCCACGGCTCGCAAGATCGGCGGCTCCATCCAGTCGGACTGGGCCCAGCCGGATCAGTCGGAGATCGTCACGACCGGCAGCGGCATCACGGACGGGGTAGCCGCCGCAGCGCTCTGGGCCCCGGTCGCCGCCAGCTCCTGGTCCTCCGTGCTCGCCGGCGTCGCCGTGCTCGCGGCCCTCATCGGCGCGGCGTTGGCCCCGAGTATAATCCGAAGATGAGCATCCGGTTCCGGACCGTCATGGTGCCGCTCGCCTCGTGCGATGTGAGCGCGGGGCCAACCCCTCCGGCACCGTGGTCGATCCGGGCACGGTGAAGCGCTGATCTCCCCGACCACGCTTCCGTTCGTCCTCCCGGGATTGACCGAAGGCCTATCCCCGCGCTAGGCCGGATTCGGCGGCATGGGTATGCCTATCGGCCCATGAAGCTTTCGCGCGCGCATATCTATACTCCTATCCATGCGCGCCGGCCTCATCCTCTGCAGCCTGCTGTCCTTGCCGGGCCCCGCCGGGGCCCAGACGGCCGCGGTCCAGCCCGCCGCCGCCTTCAGCGGCGTCCCCGGAGCCGCGGGCGTCGTCGGCAAAGGGGGGGCATCCCTCGGCTCCATCGAGTTCCCGTCCTCGCCGAGGGACCTGCCCCTGCGCTACGAGGAGGCGGAGCGGAGGTTCACTGCGGTCGTCGAGGCGGTCGCGGCCATCCCGCCGGGGCTGCGGGACTTCGAGAACACGGTCCGGGCTCTGCAGCACGCCTACGGCGCGTACGACGAGGCGGTGGCGCCCCTCGCCTTCATGGGCTCGGTGTCGCCGGACCCGGCCATGAGGGACGCGGCCGCGGAGGTCTCCGGACGCTCGAACGCCCTCCTGACGGAGTTCTATCAGCGCAAGGATATCTACGAGGGCTACCGCGCGGTCGCCGCCCGGGGGGAGCCGCTGGAAGGGGAGGACCGGAGGCTGCTCGAGAAGATCCTGCAGGACTACGCGCGCATGGGCATGGACCTGCCCGAGGAGCGCCGCGTCCGCGTCGCACAGATCGAGCGGAAGATCTTCGAGCTGAGCCGGAGATTCCAGGCGAACCTGCAGGAAGGCGAGCGGAGCGTGGAGGTCGAGCCGTCCGCCTTGGAGGGGCTCCCGGGCTTCTTCGTCGAATCCCTTCCCCGCGCCCCGTCCGGCAAGCGCAGGGTGCGGCTCGACTACCCGAGCTACACCACGGTCATGCGGACGGCCAAGGACGACGGACTGCGCCGCCGCATGGAGCGCGAATACAACAGCCGGGCCGCGGAGAAGAACGTGCCGCTCCTGGAAAGCATCCTGGAGCTCCGCCGGGAGCTGGCGGGCATCCTGGGGTATCCCAGCTTCGCCCACTACGCCCTTAAGGACTCCATGGCCGGGACGCCGGAGCGCGTCCTCTCTTTCCTCCGAAGGCTCAAGACCCTCCTGCGCGGCCCGGCCCTGAGACAATCGGCCGCGCTCCTCGATGAGAAGCGGCGGGAGCATGCGTCCGCCGGGGACATCAGCGCCTGGGAGATCCCGTACTACGCCGCGCGGCTGCGCAAGCGTCTCCACGGCTTCGACCCGGAGGAAGTCCGGTCCTACTTTCCCGTGGAGACCGTGGTCCGGGGGACCATGGACGTGTTCCAGGAGATGCTCGGCCTCGAGTTCCGCGAACTCCGGGCGCGGGCCTACCATCCGGATGTCCGGCTCTTCGAGGCCGTCGACAAGGCCACGGGGAAGGTCCTGGGCCGGTTCTACCTCGACCTCTACGCCCGGCCGGGCAAGGATCCCCAGGCGGCCGCGGCCTATCCCTTGGTCTCCGGCAGGGAGCTCCCGGGCGGGGGGTACCGCGACCCGGTGTCCGCGCTGGCGGCCAACTTCTTCAAGCCCTCCGCGGACCGGCCGTCTCTGCTGCTCCACGGCGAAGTGGAGATTTTCTTCCACGAGTTCGGCCACCTGATGCACATGACGCTGGGCCGCAGGCGCCACCCCCAGTTCTCCGGCGCGAACGTGGCCCTGGATTTCGTGGAGGTGCCCTCGCAGCTCATGGAGAACCTCGCATGGCGGCCCGAGGTCCTGGAGCGGATCTCCGGCCACTACAGGGATACATCCCGCAAGCTCCCCGCCGGCCTGCTGGCCAGGATGCTGGCCAGCAGGAACGCGGATTCCGCCCTCGTCATGCTCAAGGACGTGGCCCTGGCCGCGCTGGATATGGCCTATCACACGGTCGCCGGGCCCATAGACACGACGGCCCTGCTCAAGCGCGTCTACTCCGAGTTCGGGCTCAGCCCGCCGACCCCCGGGACGAGCTTCCAGGCGACGTTCGAACACATCGTCGACGGCTACGAGGCGGGCTACTACGGCTACCCTTGGTCCAGGAGCTTCGCCCAGGACATCTTCTCGTTCTTCGAGCGGGGCGGCGCGCTCCATCTGGAGGCGGGCCGCGCGCTCAGACGCTGGATCCTCGAGGCCGGGAGCGCACGCGACGAGGCCGAGTCCCTTCGCGGCTTCCTCGGGCGGGAGCCCGACGAAAAGGCGTTCCTGCGCTACCTCGGAGTAGCGGACCCCGGGGGGGTGCCGGTGGAGGACCTGCTCGCGGACAGCGACATCCTGCTCCTCGGAGAGAACCACTACAACGCCTCATCGGTGCGGTGGCTCGCGAACAACCTCGGCCGCTTGAAGGCGGCCGGCGTCACGCATGTCGGCCTCGAGAGCCTGGAGCTCCCGTACGAGGAGGCGGTCAACGATTTCGTGTCGGGCAGGACCCAGAGCCTCCCCGATGAGGCGCTCCAGATGCCCCCGGGCCGGGAAGCGGACATGCGGCGGCTCTATGAGGCGATCCGGGAGAACGGCATCCGCGTAGTCGCCCTGCAAAGGCCCTTCGAGGCGTGGGCCAAGGACATCTACGCTCGCTCGCTCGCGAACGGGGTCGCTCTCCGGGAGAGGCTGCCGGAGCTTTGGCGGATCGTGGAGCCCGTGGCCAGGGCCAACGGCGTACGCTCCGACGAGCTGGATCATTTGTCCGCCGTGAACATCCTGAAGTGGTTCATGATGTTCGGCGCCCAGGACCACTACGTCCCGGGCCTCAACGAGGCCATCGCGGAGGTCGCGTTCGAGGTGCGCAACCGGTTCATGGCGGACCGCCTCGCTAAGGCCGTGGGCGCCGGCGGCAAGGCCGTGACCTTGGCCGGGTACGGGCATCTGGAGCACCCGGAGGGCTTCGGCCCGAAGGAGATGTTCCAGGTGCCTTTGGCGCGCTTCGGCAGCCTGGCGCAGGAGCTGCGCGGCTCGCGGCTGCGCGCGTTCTCGCTCATCCTCACCGGAGGCTCGTTCCTGGACCCGGCCTACGCCCAGCGGGACCGCGAGCACAAGAGCGCGGAGTACGGCCTCGTGGCGGACGCGGACCCGGACGGCGAGCCGGCCTTCCTGCGGACCTCGGAGCGGACGGGCATATACCACATGGGCGGGCCCGTGGCGCAGCTCCAGGGCCTTTAGTCCCAATCCCGGGCCGCCTCACGGCTGCCCCTTCGGCCCTGGCTCGAGCCCCGAAGAACCGGTTATCCTAAAGATGAAGATGTCCGCGCTATTGCTGCTGCTGATCCTGCAGAAGCCGGCCTGCGGAGCGCAGACCGTGGCCCTCCCTGTCGAGGCCCCTGTCGCTGCCGGCATCCCGGCCGCCGCCGGGCTCCCGTCCCGGATCAACGGACTGGGAGCCCAGCTCGGGAGCGGGCTCGGGTCTCCGCTCCCTGGTTTGAGCCTGAACCCCACGCTGCTTTTGCCCGCCTCCGTCGTGCCGGAGGCGGCCGCTCAGAAGGAGCTCGCGCAGGCTTCGCCCGCGCCTGCCGGAGCGTGGCTGCCGGATCCGAACGGCCGCAACGACGCCGTCAGCGAGATCAAGAACACGATGATCGTGGGCCCCAACGGCTGGCTCAAGAGGGTCCAGAGGAAGCTGACCGGCGAAGAGCCGAAGGAGTTCCGCGAGGCGCTGGACCGGGCCATCGCGACCGGCGCCGAGGCGGAACGGATCGCCACCGAGATCATCGCGCTGGGCGCGGAGAAGGACGGCGAGCCCATCTCAGAGCGCGAGGGCGGGCTCCTTTCCGAGCTCAAGTCCTATCTCCAGGCATTGAAGCGCTCCCAGGGCGAGCTCCTTGCCGCTTTGGACGGCATGCCGGAGCCCTCCGGCGGGGCATGGTCTCCGGGAGTCGTGTCCGGGGTCCTCAAGGGCTCCGTGGACGGGTCCGACGGGCTCCAGGCCAAACTGCTGAAGGCCGAGGCCGCGGCGGCCGATCCCGCGCGGACGGCCGAGCGCGAGCGGCGCCTGCACCTCGTGCACGACCTCAAGAACGCGGCCACGGTCGCGCCCGTGGGCTGGCTGAAGAACACCTACAAGAAGTTGGACAAGGACTCCCATCCCGCTCTGGCTCGGAAGATCGAGGCTCTCGCGCAGGAAGCGCTCGAGTTCGAGAAGCTCGCCCGCGAGTACATGTCCTACCGGCCGGACGAAGCGCTCCCCAAGGCCCGCGAAGAGGCGCTGCTCGCGGAGATCCGGAACCGTCTGGAGGTCCTGCGCTCGGGCTTCGAGGCCGTGCCCGCCATGATCGGAGCCGTCAGCGCGGAGGAAGCAGCGGCCCAGCGATGGTCGCCGGAGACGCTCAGGACGATCCTCCTCGGCTCCATCGGCGAGATCAGCCGGCTCTCGGATGAACTCTGGGGGACCGCCGCGCGCCCGCGGACTCCCGCGAGCCTGCGCCGGACCGTGGCCGAGACCGTGGAGCGGCTCTCCAAGCTTCTCAAGGCGGCCGGAGTCTCGCTGGAGCTGGATCTGCGGTGCTCGGAGGACGGCGTTTTCAACGACAAGGCAGGGCTCGAGCGCATCGTGGCCAACCTCGTCATGAACGCGGCCGATGCCATGGCCGGATCAACGGAACGCACGCTGCGCCTGAGCGCCTTCGATCTCCCCGGCGGGCGCGCGGCCATGGAGTTCTCGGACACGGGCCCCGGCATGGACGCCGAGACTGCGGACAAGGTGCGCCGAGGCGAGGCCTTCTCCACCAAAGGCCCTGAGAAGGGCAGCGGCCAGGGCCTTCCCTCCGTGCGAGCGGCGGTCCTGGCGGCCGGCGGCAGCTTCACGGTGCGGTCCGAGAAAGGCGCCGGCACCACGTTCCGCGTCGAGCTGCCGGTCCTGCGCTAGCCGCCTACTTCACGAAGAGCTTCCGGACGGCTTCCAGGGCCGGAGCCGCCTCTTCCGGAAGCGGCTCCCCGATGAGGGCGGCGCTGGCGACCTCGGCGAGCCATTCCCTTTCGGAGTCCCAGGGATGTCCGCCCCTGTATTCTTCGAACTTCTCTCCGATCCGGTTCCCGATCCGGAAGACCTCGAGCAGCCGCCCGCCGGCGTCGAAAGCGTCCCAATAGGTCCGTCCGAAAGCGGCGGAGAACCGGCCCTTGTAGAACCTCTGCTCGCAGGCCTCGTGCGCCAGGGTGAACGCGGCCTCCCGCGCGGAGGACCGCTTGAGTTCGCCGATCGTCGAGTAGAGGGCGTTCCCCGACCATCCGACCGGGTTCAGCTCGTGCCCGTCGACCACGTCCGGGGTGAAGTCCACGTAGAGCACGGGCTCCTTGCCGCCGAAGGCCGCGTTGGCCCGGTTGATGTACTCCGCGGACAGGGTCAGCGCCGCGGTCTGGGCCTCGAGCTCCCGCGGATCCAGCCCGCTGTCGCCCAGCGTCCCGAACCAGATCCCTGCGACGCGGACCCCCTTCACCTGCCCCGAGTCCCGCAGCTCTTCGAGACGCCGGACCCCGGCGGGGAACGAGGCGTACGCGTTGATGAGGTCGCGCGCCGCCCACATGCGCATGTAGTAATCCGTTTTCCGCGCCGTCTCGAACTGCTCATCGAGGTACTTGCCCTTGAATCCCGGATCGTCCAGGTAGTAGAGGATAGGCAGGGCTTCCCTGAAGTAGGAGCTCTTGAGCACCTCCACGGCGAGCTCCTGGGAGACGGGATGGCCGCTCCTCAGCAGGGCGATCAGCGCGAGTTCGCGGCGCTCGACCTTCCTCTCCTTTACCCCCCGCAGCAGGGCCGCAGGGCATGCTGCAGCCATGGCATAGTAGGCCTCCCGCGTAAAGTAGTCCGTCACCCTCCAATCCTGGGGCAGCCCGCGCGTCAGCGCGAGCATCTCCTCGATCTTGGCGCAGCTCCCCGGGATGTCCCTCATGCGGAAGATGGCCCGGGCCATGATCCGGATGGAGAGGCGCATCCCGTCCTTGAGCGGCAGCGGGGAGCTTTTCGGGAAGGCGCGGAAGTCGACGCGGTCGTTGTGCCCATGGATATCCTCGAGGGTCTCCATGAACAGCTCCGGATGTGAGGCGGCGAAGGCCTGACTTCGCTTGAACTCGCGCAGCAGTGCGTCCGCGTCGCGGGTCTCGTAGAGCCATTTCATGGCGGCCAGGGGGGAGCCCTGGGGGGGCTCGAAGGTCTGCGCGGCAAGGGCCATGGACAGCATCAACGCCGGGATCATGCCCAAAGCTTAGCAGAATGTCCGCAAGACGCCTGTGGGTCCAAAGGCCCAGAAAAGAGGCAGGTCTCCGGTCCTGTGCGCTGTCCCAAACCCGGCACAATGGTATTTGGGTCGGAGGTGTCCATGCAGAAGCTTATCGCCATCGTCACGCTCCTCTCTTTCCTCCTTACTTCCTCAGGATTCAGCCAGACCAAGTTGGCGCCCGTCGACCCGGCCAGCATCCCGACCGGTGTCGGCGGCGTCGGAGCCATGGGTACGAACCAGGCTTCCCCGTCGGCCGCGGCTGCCCTGCCGGGCTTGAACCCGGCCAACAACGGCCTGACTTTGCCTTCGGTCCACAAGCCGGCTCTGGAGGCCGTGACTCCTGCCAAGGCTGACCCGGCCCTACCTTTAATAAGGAGCCAGATCACAGGCGTAGAGACGGAAAAGCCTCGGGCTGCCGCAAGCCCTAAGGAGAAAGGAGCTGAAGAGGCCCGGCGGTCCGAGGCTCCCACGGTGCGCGACGCCCTGAACAGCCTGGCGAGCGTCCCTGAGAAGGCGGACACGGGCCAAAGCGCAGCGCATTTCCAGGCAGCCTATGACGTCGGACACGGCATCAAAGGCTTGAGCGCGTCCGTGGAGGTCTCAGCCGCGTCAGGAGGGGGGCTGCTCTCCAGACTCAGCAGGCTCCTGAAGCCGCAGGGCGCGCTCCGCATGGGCGTCGCGCACACGGAGCGCGATGAGGCTCTCAAGGACATGATCAAGCTCCGCTACGGGGTGGAGGCGGACGCGAAAGCCATCCTCAAGCAGGTGCTCGGGGGTGAGGTCAAGGACGAGGCTCTGCGCGCGGACCTGCGCAGGATCTACGACCGCCTGGCCAAGGCGGCCGGCATCTCGCCGGAGTCCATCCAGGTCTACGTGGGAGGCTCGCGCATCCCCAATGCATTCACCCTCACGACCAAGAAGGAGATCGAGTACGCCGGCGAGAAGAAGAGCATGAGCCACCTCAAGGTGGCCAACGTGTTCCTCTCCGTGGGCATACTGCGCGCGGCCCGGACCGAGACCGAGCTCGCCATGATCCTGGCCCACGAGCTCCAGCACAACCTGCTCGGGCACTTGAAGAACGACCCGGGCAGCCATCTCACCCTCGGCCATTTCTTCGAGCTGGAGGCGGACGGAGAGGCGCTCAAGCTCATCGCAGCCGCAGGCTACGACCCCAGGGAGGCGGGCGGCTTCCTGGAGTGCCTGGAGGACCAGTACCGCCTCATGGAGAAGGAATACCCGGAGCTCGCGCGCGATTCCTCGGACTTGGCCAAGTCCGAGATGTCCTTCATCGCCGTGCACCCGCACCACGACGTGCGCCGGGCCAACCTGACGGACTACATGTCCGAGGCCCTGGAGTCCTACGAGCGCGTCGCCGCGGAAGGCGGGACGTACCGCGCTTCCGGCACCCCGGCGTGGAAGGCGCGCAGCGAGCCTTCGGTCATGGTCTCTCCCATCGACCTCCTGGGCAAAGAGGTGGACGCCACCGTGGCGCAGGGCAGCCTCGAGCAGAGGCTCCACGCCCTGGAGAGGGTGCTGCAGCGCGAGACGGAAGAGAATAGGATGGGACAGGAGCAGGGAGCTGTCTTCGCCAAGGGCTACCGGGTGCTCGTGGCCATGACCAAGAACCTGCAGGACCTCTCTTATGTCCAAGTCTCCCTCGAGCGGCAGAGCGCCAAACACTACATCCTGACCAAGCGCCTGCAGGGGGACATCACGGACAGGATGCTGGATTTCGTGTTCCAGGAGCTTGGGGGCCATCCGCGCATGAGCGCGGTGCTCAAGGCCGTGCTCGAGCTCCCGGAGGAAGTACGCAGGATCGCGGCTTACCGCGTGCTGGGCACGATCAGGACCCGCGCGGAGTTCACGGACGCTCTGGACACGCTCTCGCGCAAGTCCGAGCTCTTCGGGCTCGAGCACCCTGGGTCTTACTCGGACAGGCAGAAGGCAGTGAGCAGCCGGCTCTGGAAGGCGATGCGCCGCATCCTGGAGTCTGAGCTGGGAAGGCCGCCTTTGCCTGAGGAGATCATAGACCAGCTCAGGGTCTCGGCACCCTCGTGGCTCAAGGATTACCGCGACGGGTTCCAGGTGGAGATCGCAGCCTCCGTCTTCGGCCAGGAGAAATACCGCTCGAAGAAGTACCGGCCCTCTGAGCTGGCCTATCGCCTGCGCGAGAACGTGCCTGATCACTACACCCGAGGCGAGTTCTGGCACGGGGAGTACGACACCGAGGAGGGGACGTTCCAGCGCAAGCAGGGTCTCAAGGGCTTCATGGATTGGGCCAATGACCACTACACCAGCGTCGCTCTGCAGAGGAAAAGGAACTCCTCCTGGAGCGGGAGCTTCTCGAGGGACGAGCAGGAGCCGGGCGGGTACAAGCCTGAGCAGACAGACGAGCCCCAGGTCACTTACGAGAAATACCGGCTGAACGACGTCCGGCGGCCATCCATGGAGGACTTGAACGACCTGCTGCGCTGGTTCGAGACCAAGCCCATGAGCGCTGCCGGGTCCGAGGGCAGGGTCGTGGTCCGCCAACTCAGGAGGCAGAGATCCCTCCTGCGGGATTGGGGGGGAACGCCGAGCTCCGAGGACATGGAGTACTGGCCCAAGCCCCTGGTGCGTTTGCTGCGCAGGGAGGGCATGTTCGACGCGTTCGTGCGGGACCGCGTCCTGGACCTCTCTGGCGCGCTGCGCGGGAAGCTGGCGCAGGGGCCGAGCCGGGTGGAGCGCTTCGAGCACGTGCGCACCTTCGGGCGCCAGGTCGCGGAGTTCATGGACGCCTCTCTCACGGACGCCTCGGAACTGGTCGCCCTGCAGAAGACCGCCTCAGCCATCTGGAGCCACATCGAGGAGGGCTTGGCCGGGACCGACGGGACCGAGAGTCTGAGCCAGGAGGAGCGCGACATCCTGGCGGACGGCTTCAACAAGGCGCTGGCGGAGACCCTGCGCAGCGTGGTCCTGGAGTTGGACCGCAGAGGCGAGAGGCCGGACCCAAAGGCTTTGGCTCCGTTGGGCGAGCTGGCTGCGCGCATAGACACGTACTTGGGCAGGTCGTCCAGGAGGGAGGCTGTCCGGGCCCACGCCAACCGCCTGCTGGAGCTCTCGTCCGGCGAGCAGGCGAAGTACATGGAGGGCTTCGGCCTGGCTTTGCGGGACTCGGTCAAGGACGTGAGGACCCCGGCGGAACGGAATCAAGTCCTGCCCGCGCTCACGTGGTACGATTTCGCGCAGTTTTTGGCCATGAACGGCGATGCGAGCCTGAAGGCCGAGGAGAGGCTCATGATCGCGGCCATGCTCGACAAGCTGGCCAACGCCATCCCAGAGCCGCCGATGAAGGAAGACGACAACGAGGTCAAGAGCAGGGAGGTCCCGGAAGGCGAGGTGCAGCAGGCGTGCCAAATCCTGGGCGGGTGGTTCATGTCCGACGCGGTCTCAGGCGTCACGGACAAGGGACAGGCTGTCGGTCTCAATGCCCTGGCTGCGCGTTTGCACGGGCTGCATCCCGGCTTCCTGACTTCCGGGTCGCTCGCTTCCGGCAGCCTCAAGAACGGGTTCCGCGAGTTCGGGGCTTACCTGCGCCGCGGAGAGACCTGGCGCACCATCCTGCGCGGGGAGCATCCCTTCCGCGGGATCAGCGTGCGCTGGGCCTTGGCCTGGCTGGCGAGGCTGGACGAGCTCGACGCTTGGCCTGAAAGCACGGAGGACACGCTGGACCTGCTCGACTTCTTGAACGCGACCGGAGAGTTCAGCGACGTGCTGGACCGGCGCATCCTCTCCATCGCGAAAGCGGATCCCGAGGGCTTCCTGCGCTGGGCCAAGAGGGACGAGAAGAGGACCGAGGCCGAGTCCATAGCGGACGCGCCTCCCACCTTCGAGACCCCGTACGGGAGGATCCCCTACCCGCGCGCCACCGCGCTGCGCATCGTGCGCAATCCCAATCTGCGCGCCGAGCTCGTGCGCGTCGTGCCCGAGTACCGCCTGGGCGAGACGCCCAAGCGTACCCTGATGGACAAGCTCAGGACCAAGACCAAGCTGGCCAAGGCGTACCGGAACGCGAGGAGGTTCTTCTCCAGGGAGTTTCTGGAGAGCCTGGGCGAGATGAAGAGCATGGCCGAGAAGCTCCTGCAGCTCTCCGAGGAGGTCGACCGGGTCGCCGTGGAGAGGACGGAGGCCGCACGCGAGCGCTGGGAAGCCGGCAAGTTCACGCGAGCGGACAAGGCATGGTACATGAAGGTGCGCTCCCGGCACGACAGGCCGAGGAATGTCCTGGACAGCGCGGGGGATTTTCTCAAGGCGCTCGCCCGGAGGGAGAAGGGCGAGACCCGGTGGTGGCAGTTCTGGAAATGGGAATGGCGGCCGTGGAAATGGGACTGGGACCTCCGCAAGAAGCTGCGGCGCATCGCGGTCTCGGAGCTGGAGGACTTCTGGGCCAAGGCCGACGCCTTGGAGCGCAAGAAGCTCCTTAAGGAGTATGAAGAGGCGCTCCGGCAGGACATGTGGGACCGGCTCATGGCGCTCTATCAGGCGTTCATGGCCGACCAGGACCCCATGTTGACGCGCATCCTGTCCGACTTCCCCGAGCCCATACGCGTGCGCGACGACCTGCTCGAGCGTCTCATCAAGGCCAGGCGCCTGGCGCCGGAGCAGCTCGCGTTCATGGAAGGGCACAAGAGCTACCGCATGCCCAATCCCTTGAGGCGGGCCGAGAAGATCATGATGGACCACGCGATCCTGCTCATGAAGAAGTTCAGCCCGGCGGAGAAGGTGGACATGCTCCTGCACTTCGCGGACATCCGGCCCCTTTCCGAGGCGACGCAGAAGGCGATGAGCGCGCGCATCCTGAGAGGGCAGAAGAAGCGGCTGGTGCGCGAGCAGTTCGCGGTGAGCAACATCTTCGAGCTCAAGAACTACGTGAGCCTGATGCACCCGAAGGACAGGGCCATGATCGTACGGTCCATGTTCTATGGGGAAGGCTCGCTCTCCACGGATCCGGCGCAGGTGATGAGGCTCTTCCACAGGCTCGTGATCCACGGCAGGGACCTGGAGCCCTTGCTCAAGAGGGTGCTTTGGATCTACTTCAGGGACATCTTGGACCAGGATGAGAAGGCCAAGCTGGTCTCGGATATGGCCGCGGTCGAGGACCTGCAGGAAGGCCTGACCGGGCCGCAGATCCTCCGGGTGGCGTTGGGGAACATGGGCGTGACCGGCAAGAAGGTGGGGCAGGTCATGTCCACGCACCGGGGCCTGATGGGCGAGAAGTACGGGTCCGCCATGGAGGGGTTCGAGGACAAGGCGCAGAGCATGAACAAGATGCGCGGGTACACGATCGCGGCCAAGCGCTTGGACGAGCTCTCGGGCGGGGAGGTGGAGGATGCCTATCCCGTCAGCCAGGAGGAGCTCCTGAAGCTGTCCATGGACGCGCTGCCGGGAGTCGACGTGAAGGAGCGCGAGAGGCTCGCGCGGCAGGTGCAGGCCCTGCTCGAGCAGCACAAGGTCCGCGTCAAGCGGATCGAGGAGGTGGGGCCCGAGCTTGGGGCAGGCTCGATCAAGCTGGTGTACAAGCTCTGGCTCGACGACGGGAGGATCTGGGTCGTGAAGGTGCGCGCTCCGGGAGCGGCGTACAGGATCCGCAGGGAGTTCGAGATCCTGGAGCAGCTCGAGAAGCGCGTGCGCGAGGCGGGCCTCTTGGACCTGCCCGCGGTCAAGCAGCTCTTAGACGAGGTCCGCATCCTCATCGAGGCTGAGATGGACTTCCGCAAGGAGGCGGAGATCGAGAAGGCCGAGATCGCGAGCCAGGAGTCCCGGCCGTGGTACGCCCGCTTGTGGCTGGGCCGCAGGACCCTCATCCCTCGGCCGCACGAGGTGTACGTGAGCGACGACGTGATGGTGGAAGGGTTCATGGCCACCAAACGCTTCCGCGACCTGCCCAAGCGCAGCCTCATCGGCCCGAGCCAGTCCAAGATCGCCCGCAGGATGATCCGGGAAGGGGTGTTCTCCCTGGTATACGAGGGCTGGCTCGACCCGGACCCGCACCCGGGCAACAGGCCCGCGCTCTGGAGGAGTCCCATGGAGGCGGTGCGGTCCGCGGTTGCGGATGTGGCTGCCAAGAGGTGGTCGCGCCTGCCCGGCAGGGTGCCGGAGTTCTTCGGCGCTCTCTTGGACCGCGTGCGCACGGTCACGGTGCTCATCGACCGCGGGCAGGGGCGGGCGTATCCGCTGGAGAAGCTGACGCCGTTCATGAAGCCGGCCATGGCCTTGGAGGCCGGGAAGACGGCGGATGCCGCCGCTCTCCTGGCGGACATGGTGCAGGCGCCACCGGACCGGACGCACGCGCAGATCGAGGAGGCGGTGCTCAAGGGCCTCAAGGAGAGCCCTGAGACCGGGACCGTGGAACGGATGATGGTGGGGCTGCTGGGCGCGGAGAACGAGCGCGCGGTCATCTCGCCGGAGTACGCGCCCGTACAGAAGGCGTTCCTGCTCTACATGGGCTACTCTCCGCTCTTGCCCAAGGACTATCTGCTCTCCTGCCTGCAGCAGGCGTACGCCTTGAAGCTGCTCTCGGAGGGGAAGGTCTCCCTCTGGACGCTGCTCCGGCTGGGGCTCAAGCGCGCGGTCTACGGCCCGGAGGCGGTGCAGCCCGAGCTCGAGCGGCTTATGGGTTAGGCGAGCTCCTTCGAGACCTCGACCAGGGAGGACTGCGGGTCCATCTCCATCCGGAAGCCGCGCTTGCGGAACACCGCGACCATGCGCGGGTTGTCCGAGGTCGTCTGGGCCACGACCCGCCGCACTCCCCAGCTGCGGGCGATCTCCATGCAATAGTCGGTCAGCGCGCTCCCGAGGCTGCGGTTCTGCCAGGCGTCGGCCACGAGCACCGCGTACTCCGCCGTCTCGTGATCCGGGTCGGCCACGAGGCGGCCCACGCCCAGGAGCTGCCCTTCGGACTCCGCGACGATGGCCATCTCCCGGTCGTAGTCGATGAAGCAGTAGCGGGAGGCCACCTCGTGGGACTCCCAGTGGAAGAAATAGCGGAAGCGCATGTAGATCGTCTCCCGCGAGCAGCCGCCGAGGAGCTCGAGCCACCGCGGCTCGTCTTCCGGCTTGATGGGGCGCAGGATCACGGACGAGCCGTCGGGCAGATGCGCGGTCCGGACGTACTCCTCGGGATAGGGACGCAGCACCAGGTGCGAGTACGGCTTCGAGCTGAGCGCTTCGCCGACCATGACCCGAGCGTCGAGTGCCGTCACCCCATGCGGCCCCACGAGCAGCGGGTTGACGTCGAGCTCCTCGATCTCCGGGTGGTCGGCTACGAGATAGGACAGGCGCATGAGAGTCTCGACCAGCTTGTCCGTGTCGGCCTTGGGGCGCCCCCGGTAGCCTGTCAGCAGGGGCCAGGTCTTCAGGCTCTCGAGCATCCTGCGGGCGAGGCGTTCGTTGAGCGGCGGGAACTCCAGTGCCCGGTCGGCGAGGAGTTCGGCCGTGATGCCGCCCGCTCCCACGAGGATGACGGCTCCGAAGACCGGGTCCCGCTTGGCGCCGAGTATCATCTCCACGCAGCCCGAGGTCTCGGCCATAGGCTGCACCGTGACGCCGAGCAGGCGGGCTTCCGGCTGTTTCGCCCGCGCGCCGGAGAGCAGGCTCTCGAAAGCCGCGCTCACTCCGCGCGCATCCTGGATCCCCAGGACCACGCCGCCCACGTCGCTCTTGTGCGTGATGTCCGGGGAAAGGAGCTTGAGCGCGACTGGGAAGCCCAGCCCTTTCGCGAGCCGGACCGCCTCCGACGCGTCCGCCGCGCGGCGGGTCCGGGTCACCGGGATGCCGTAGGCTTCCAGGAGCTCCTTGGAAAGGTCTTCCGGGAGCGTCGGACCCTCGGCCCGCGCCATCTCCAGCAGGCGCTGCTTCACGCGCCCGCGGTCCACGGGGAACTGGACCGGCACGTCCTTAGGCGTCTCGTAGAGGGCCTCGAGATTGCGGGAATAGTCCACCAGGGTCATGAACGCGCGCACCGCCTGCTCCGGGGTCGCATAGGTGGCGATGCCCGCCTCGTTGAGGATGGCGATGCCGTCGCGCATGCTCCTGCCGCCGAGCCAGGCGGCCAGGATGGGCTTCGAGCTGCCCTCCCGGAGCGTGCTCAGGCTCCGCGCTATGGCGGAGGGATCGGTCATGGCCTGCGGGGTCAGGATGACGAGCAGGGCGTCCACGCCCGGGTCCTCGAGGACGATGCCCGCGGCCTTCAGTATCCTCTTCGAGCGCGCGTCGCCGAGCACGTCCACCGGGTTGCCGTGCGACCACATGGGCGGCAGGTCCTGGGAGAGGCGCGCCAGGCTGTCCTCGGAGAGCTCGGCGAGGCAGCCTCCCGCGGCGATGAGCGCGTCCGCCGCCATGACCCCCGGTCCGCCCGCGTTGGTGACCACGCCGAGGCGCGGGCCCTTGGGGATGCGCTGCCTGCCGAGCAGGTCCGCGCAGTCGAAGATCTCGCCGATGTCGAACACGCGCGCCACGCCGATGCGGCCGAAGGCGGCGTCGTAGACCGCGTCTTCGGAGGCCATGGCCCCGGTATGGGAGGCCGCGACCTTGGCGGATTCGGCGAAGCGCCCGGCCTTATAGACGAGGATGGGCTTGGTGCGGGCGAAGGCGCGGGCCGCGGTCGTGAACTTGCGCGCGTCCGAGAGCGACTCCATATAAAGGATGATGGCCTTGGTGCCCTCGTCCTCGCCGAAGTAGTCGATGAGGTCGCCGAAGTCCACGTCGAGCGTGTTCCCGATGGAGACGAAGCTCGAGAACCCGATGTTCTCCTCCATGGCCCAGTCCAAAACCGAGGTGCACAGGGCTCCGGACTGGGAGATGAACGCGATGTGGCCTTTCTTGGGAGTGGCGCCGGCGAAGGAGGCGTTCAGGCCCAGGGAGGGGACGATGACCCCGAGGCAGTTGGGACCCACGATGCGCATGCCGTCGAAGCGGCGCTTCTCCTCCAGCAGTCTCGCCTCGAGGGCCTTGCCCTCCGGGCCGGATTCCTTGAACCCTGCTGAGATGATGATGACGCCGAGGATGCCGGCTTCGCCGCAGGACCGCACGAGCTCCGGAGTCTGTTCGGCCGCGCCGCAGAGGATGGCCAGGTCCGGCGTCTTGGGCAAAGACGCCAGGTCAGGGAAGCAGGGGATGCCCAGCACGGCCTCATAGGAGGGATTGACCGGGTACACGACGCCCCGGAACCCGCCTCCGATGAGGTTGGCCAGGACCTTTCCTCCGACGCTCTTGGGATTGGCCGTGACGCCGACCAGGGCGATGCGCTGGGGCTTGAAGATGCGGTCGAGGCTGCGGATGCTCATAAAGGTATTCTATCATCCCCTTGAACGCCATGTCCGACCTGGAGATCCTGCGCGTACTCATCTCCCTGAAGGAGCGCTCGGACACCCGCTTCGACCTCCAGGCGGTCGCGGAGATGCTCTTCGCCCGCCGCCGGCTCGCGATCACGGAGGTCGAGGGCCCGGGCCGCGATGACTGCATCGGCATCCTTTCCCGCCGGGGCTTCAGCTTCCTCCCGGGGACAGGGGGGATGTGGACGCTGCTCTCCCCGGGGGTGGGCGCTCCGTCCGGTTCCCCCCGGGAGGACGGGCTGCTTTTCGGCTACCCTCCTTGTTGCGTGGACTTTTTCGTGAGCCGGCGCGAGGAAAGGATGACGTTCCCTCTCCTGAGCCTGCGAGCCGCGGGTTCACAGGGGCCCTTCCCCCCTGAACTGAACAACATCCATTGCCTGGACACCGTCCCCTATTCCAAGGCGGGAGTCGATGCGCACCGGCTGGGGAGGTTGATCCGTCGGCGCAAGCGGACGTTCGTGCGGCATCAGCTCTGCCGTTATGACTGTCCGGCGAGCCTGGAAGGAGTGCGCAGCGTGCTCGCCGCCATCGAGGAAGCGGACCCCGTGTTCTATTCCCGGCACGTCGCGACAGACCTGGCCGCCCTGCGGGCCGATATCCTCTTCCGCGACGTCTTCAATTATGTGGACCTTCCCGGGTCCGAATTCGACCCGCGCACGGGACGCCTGCATTATCGGGAGTTCGATGTCATCGGCCTGGGCCCCGGGATCCGGCGCCTTCTGGGATCAGGGAAGCCTCTCGACCTCTCCGACCCGCATCTGCGGGGCCTTACCCGGATCGCTTTCGGGCGAGCCGGTGCGGATAGAACCCCAGCATGACCCCCGCGACCGGAGCCGCCATGGGCACGGGGGAAGCCGCGCCCATCTTCTCTTGACCGGACCTCGATATGGGCCGATGGGTGAAGAAGCCCCGGGGTAAGAGGCCCGCTTTTTTTGGGACTGGGACAGAGTCCGGGTCCCAGGAACACGGGACCGGATGGGCATTTGATATCATCCTTTCGACGAGGGGGGAACCATGGACGACCCAGGACTCGACCGCACCCTGCACCAGCCCGAGGCGGAACAGACCGAATCCAAGGAGATGTCCATCCCCAGCGGGGTCGAGCAGGACCCCGCGGCTCCCAGGATCCCAGGCTACGTGCTCACGCAGACTCTCGGCCGCGGGGCCTTCGCCGAGGTGTGGAAGGCTTGGCAGAGCCGGACCCGGAAATGGGTGGCGGTCAAGGTGTTCACCCAGCGCAGGGGGGTCAACTGGGTCTTCCTGCAGCGCGAGGTCGAGCGCCTCATCCGTCTTGACAAGCACCCGCACATCGTCTCGCTCTTGGACGCGGACCTCGACGCCGACCCCGCCTACTACGTGACGGACCTCATGGAAGGGGGGTCCTTGGAGCGGTTCGTGGAGAAGGGGGAGCCGGCGACCATCGAGACCGCGGCGCGCTGGATGCGGGAGATCGCCGACGCACTCGCCTACGTCCATTCCAAGGGGCTCATCCATTGCGACCTCAAGCCCGCGAATGTCCTGCTCGACGAACAGGGGCATGTGCGGGTCGCGGACTTCGGCCAGTCCCGCGTGGTGACCGAATCCGCCGGGGCCCTGGGCACGCTCTTCTACATGGCGCCGGAGCAGGCCCGGACCGAGGAGGAGAGCGAGAAGCTCCATCCGGACGTGCGCTGGGACATCTACGCCCTGGGCGCGACGATGTCCGCGGTCATGACGGGCAGGACTCCCCGGGGATCGGCCAGGGACGAGCTGGAGAAGACCCCCTCGCTCAAGGAAAGGCTCAAGGTCTACCGCCGCGTCATCGAGGAGCAGCCGGCCCTCGACTGCGGCGGAGCGGACGAGGACCTCTCCGCCATCGTGGCCAGGTGCGCGTCCTTCTCCCCGGAGTCCCGCTACGCCACCATCGCGGAGGTGGGCGAGGACCTCGAAGCCAGGAGCCGGACGCGGCCCGTGAGTCCGCTCGCCGGCGATCCCGTCTACAGGCTCAAGCGCTTCCTGCAGAGGAACACGGCCATCACGGTCTTGTCCTGCGCCGCGTTCGCGGCTCTGGCCTGGGCCGGGGCCCGCATCGTGCGCCAGAACGCCCGCATCAGCCGGGAGCTGGCCTACGCCTATCTCCTGCGCGGCCGGAGCGCGAGCGACGGGGGGGATGCCGCTTCCGCGGCGGTCTATTTCGCCAAGAGCTACAGCCTGGACCCCGCGGATTTCAGGGGGGCCGCGGTGAACGCCAAAGCCTGCATGCGCAGCCTGCTTAAGTCCGAGCGCGTGCTCATGCACGCGGGCCCGGTCGAGTACGCGGAGATGAGCCGGGACGGGTCCCGCATCGTGTCCGCGGGAGAGGAAGAGTACAACGTCTGGGACGCGGCCACCGGGGCGCGGCTCTCCCCTCCGAAGGAGGCCGGCTGGGCCCGCAAGGTGGCGTACCTCGGCAGCGGCACGAGCCGCAAGGTGGTGCTGAGCCCGGACGGCACGCGCTTCGCTAGCCTGGAGGAGACCGAGGACCTCGTGCTCGGCGACACTGCCACGGGCCAGCCCGTGGCGGCGCTCACCGGCTGGACCGCGGCGTTCAGCCCGGACAGCCGGACTCTCGCGGTGGGGATGTTCCGAGGGGACATCCGCTTCTACGACGCGGCCACGGGCGCGCCCAAGGGAGCGGCGCTGAAGCATCCCGGCGATGGCGAGGGCGTGGGTCGGCCCGTAGGGGTCGAGTTCTCGTCCGATGGAGGGAGGCTCTTGTCCTACGGGGTGGGGAACTTCTGCATTTGGGACGTGCGCACCGGCAAGAAGCTGCTCGGCCCCGTCGGCTACCAGTCGAACAGCCTGTTCATAGCGGCCCTCACCCCGCAGAGCGCGCTTTTCAGCCCGGACGGCAGGCTGGTGCTGGCCACGATGATGCGCGAGGCGAGGCTCTTCGACGCGAAGACGGGCGCTCCCGTGGGCGGCCCCATGGTCCACGAGGACGAGATCACGGACGCGGTGTTCAGCCGGGATGGCATGAACATCGCCACGGCGAGCGAGGACCGCACCGCGAGGCTCTGGTACGGCAGGGCCCTGCCCGCCACGGGATACACCCGATACGGGGCGAAGACCGAGCCCGGGACCCCGGACGGGGCGCCTTTCCGGCACGAGGGTCCGGTCTATACCGTGCGTTTCAGCGCCGACGGACGGCGTCTGCTCACCGCGAGCCAGGATAAGACCGCGCGCCTATGGACGATCGATAAGCGCGGGCGGGAGTGCCGGACCATGCCGCATGCCGGCGCGGTCGCGAGCGCCGTGTTCGGCCCGGGCGGGGCGGTCGTGACCGCGAGCCGGGACAAGGCCGTGCGGGTCTGGAGGCTTGCGGAGGAGGCTCCGGCCGGGGAGTCCTGGCGGTTCTACTCCGGCAACGACATGCGGTTCAGCCCGGACCGGTCGTTCCTCGCCTCCATGGGGCACACCGGGAAGCTGGAGGTGTTCGACCTGAGGGCCGGGACCGCGACCCTGGTCCAGAGCCCGGACCCCGGCTCCTACGTGCATCGGCTGGATTTCAGCGGGGACAGCCGGCGGTTCTGGGTCGTGGGAGATGAGACGGGGAACACGCTCCGCTTCTGGGACGCGTCGACCGGAAAGGAGTCGGGCAGGCCCATCGAGGCGCCCTCCAAGATCCGCGACGCGGACCTGAGCCGCGACGGGAGATTCGTGCTCATGGCCAGCGATAGCGAGGGCGTCCGCCTCCTGTCGGCCCAGGACGGGTCCCTTCTGGGGGACTGGACCCCGGCCGACGACTACGTGAGCGAGGTGCAGTTCTCGCCCGACGGCAAGACCGCCGCGCTCCGTCGTCTCTACGACCTCGAGCTCATGGACGTCGCGACGGGCAAGCCGATCGGCGAGCCGGTCGGGATGGAGGAGCAGGAGGATTTCCGGGCCTTCAGCCCGGACAGCGCCCGCTACGTCACGCTTTCGGGCAAGCGCCACAACGCCCGGCTCTTCGAGGTCGGCAAGAGCACTCCCGTGAAGGCGGACATGGGGCATGAGGCGCGCGTCACCGACCTCCTCTTCAGCCCGGACGGAGCGATGCTGGCGAGCGCGAGCGAGGACGGCACGGCGCAGCTGTGGGACGGCCGCACGGGACGCGCCTTCGGGCCCCGCCTGCGGCATCCCAAGCCGGTCTCCGCCGCCGCGTTCAGCCCGGACGGGAAGTTCCTCGCCACCGCATGCGGCGACGGGAGCGTACGCCTGTGGGACGCGGCCTCGGGCGAGCTTTTCGGGGAGCTCCCCATCGGCGGTCCGCTCTACGTCCTGCAGTTCTCCCAGGACGGCCGTTCCCTGGCCGTAGCCGGCTCATGGGAGCTGTTCCGGCGCGATGTCTCATGGCTCTATGAGGCGCCTCCTCCCGGAGAGCTGCTTTCATCGGCGGAAGCGGCCGCGCAGCGGCGGATCAACGCGCAGGGCGTGCTGGAGCCCGTCCCGGTGAGCGAGCTGCGCTGATGGCCGCCGAGCTCGTCGTCGAGAGGCGGGAGGGGGGGCGCTCCAGCCTGGCTTTGGCGCCGGGCAGGGCCGCGACGCTCGGCCGGTCGAAAGAGTCCGACTGCGTGGTGGAGGGGGAGCCCTTCCTGAGCCGGAAGCACGCGGAGCTCCTCCTGGAATCCGGCCGCCTCAAGGTCCGGCGCCTGCCCGAGGCGGGGAACCCGGTGTTCTATGGAGGCGAGGAACGCGACAGCTTCTCTTTGGCTCCCGGGGACTTCTTCGTCATCGGCAAGACGCGCTTCCGCTTCGTGCTCCAGAGAGGGGAGCAGAGGGCGGACATGACCGATGTCCAGCCCGCGTCGCAGGGCAGCCTCGGGGCCGGCGAGCTCTACGCCCTGGGAGCGGACCGCATGCGGCTCAACGACCTGCTGGAGCTCCCGGAGGTGCTCCGGTCCGGCAAGGATCCGGCCAGCCTCCACCTCCACGTGGCCGGCCTCGTGCGCATGGCCGCCGGGGCGCGCTGGTCCTGCGTGCTGGACCAGGACGGCAGGATACTGGCGCGCGACTCGGCCGACGACCTGTCGTGCGTCCAGGTGAGCCGCTCCCTCATGGAGAAGGCCAAGGCCGCGGCCCCGCAGCCCGCGTTCTACTGCTGGGCCGGCCAGGCGGGCCGGACCGACGCCACCGCGGTCCAGGGAGTGGACTGGGCCGTGTGCGCCTGGGCCAGGATCTCGGAGGCCTCGGCCGTGTGCATCTACTGCGCCGGGACGGATCCCCGCATGTCCGCGGAGTCCAGGGCCTTGCGCGACAACGCCCGCTTCGTGGGGCTGGTGGCGGACATGGTGGGCCGTTCCCTGTGCGTGGAGCGGCTGCAGACCTTGGAGAAGAGGCTCGAGCGGTTCTTCTCCGGCCCCATCGTATCCAAGATACTGGAGTCCCCGGACCTCAAGGAGCTCGAGCCCAAGCGCACGCAGGCCACGGTCATGTTCTTCGACCTGCGCGGGTTCTCGAAAAGGACCGAGGACAGGATCGAGAGGATACTCGGCGTGCTCGGCGAACTGCGCCAGGTCATGACCGCCATGACGCAGGAGATCCTGGACGAGCAGGGCGTGGTCCTGGAGTATATCGGGGACGCCATCCTCGCGTGCTGGAACGTCCCGTTCGAGGACCCGCGGCACGTGGACCGGGCCTGCCGGGCAGCGCTCAGGATGGCGGCCACCCTGGAGAACGTGGCCGGGGGCTGGCGCTGCGGCATCGGCATCCACACCGGCGAGGTGGTGGCGGGGGCGGTGGGTTCGGAGCAGATCTTTTCCTACACCGTCCTGGGCGCGGTGGTGAACCAAGCCTCGCGCATCGAGGGCATCACCAAGGTGGTGGAGAGCCCCATCCTGGTCACGCGCGAGGTGGCGGAGCGGGTGTCCAAGGATTGCGCGATCCCCATGCGCGTCGGGCGCTTCCGCCCGGCGGGGATGAAGTCGGATCTGGACCTGTACGCGCTGACCGGGTCCCCGGGGGACCCCCGACGCATGGAGTCCTTCGCCAAGGGCTTGGCCGCCTTCGAGAAGGGGGATTGGGAGGCGGCCTACGACGCCTTCGACGAGCTGACCGGCAAGGACAGACCCGCGCGCTTCCTGAAGACCCTGGCTGAGCAGCATCGCCGCAACCCGCCCAAGCACTGGGAAGGCGTCATCGAACTGGCCCACAAATAGACCACCCGCCGGGAGACCGGCGGGTGGCTTTTTGTCACCGGCGGGCAGGGCGCTGGCCCGCCGGGCGGATTCAGTAGAGGATGCCCTTCTTGCCGGCCTGCTCCTTCAAGGACTCCATGAGCCGCGCGTCGAAGGAGTCCTTGCGCTTGTCCGAGGCGTGCTCCTTGAGATACTTCGCCCGTTTGCCGGAGAGCTCGGCGAGCCGGCTCTTCAGGGCCGAACGTTCGGAATACAGCTTTTCCACCTTGAGCCGTCGTTCATCAGCCGAGAGGCCCTTGAGCGGGTCCGGCAGGGAAGATAAGTCGAGCGCGCCCAGGTCCACCTTCTTGTCCTGCACAGCCTGGATCAGGTCGAGCCCCTCGTAGCCGGCCGAGGAAGCGAACGCCGCCCGGTCCGCGGCGGCCGCTCCAGAGACCGCGGCGGACATCCTTCTGGCGAGGGAGAACCGTCCCTCGGCTTCTTCCTTGCGAGCTCCGTAGGCGAGCAGGGTGCCTTCGATGCGGCTGTTGAGCTCCGCGATACGGTCGTCGAACGGGGTCGGGGTCGAGACCATCCCCCCGCTCTGAGGGATGGGGAGGTAGCGTCCCTCTCCGAGCCGGGCGATCTTGCGCCACTGCTCCTCGGTGTCCGCCTGCGAGCCGCACTGCACCGTGTTCACCACGACTCCGCGGCGGACCGCCGATTCCACCAGCTTCTCGAGGGAGGGGGTGTCGCCGTACTCCCGGTGCGCGGGGGCGTCCCCAACGAGGTAGACGACCTTGAAGGCCCGGGAGCCCTTGGACCAGGACATGCGGGTGACCGAATCATCCAGCGCTTTGAGCACGTGCTCGGGCCCGTCCCCGCCGCCGTCGGCCCTGAGGGAAAGGAGGTTCTCGTACATCTTGTCAAGGTTGGAGGTGAGGTCGAAGCTCTGGGTGACGTAGGCGTCCCCTTTGTCCCGGTAGGCGATGAGGCCCATGCGGATCCTGGGAGCGGGCTTGCCCGCCGCGATCCCGTTCGCGATGGACCAGATCTTCTGCTTGGCCCCTTCGATGAGGGAGTCCATGCTGCCGGTGGTGTCCAGGACGAACACGACCTCGACCTGGGATCGGGCGGCGCAAGCGGTCCTGGGGACGGCGGCGAAAAGCAGGGCGAGAAGGGCTGTCGTCGTCTTCATGCGGGCCTCCTGGGGCGTCATGAAGATGGGACACCGGGCAGGGTGGAAAGTTCCCCTTGCGGGCCGGGCAATACCTGTTTAAGATACATAGGACATGAAGAAGGCTCTTCTCTTCCCCCTGCTTTTGGGGCTTTCCGGCTGCGCCACATTCATGACCGAGACGCCCGATGCGCCCGCGGGCATGCTGGTTGCCTCCGGGATCCCCGCGGACCCTTCCTTCGCCCTGAACTCGGATGACGCCGGTTCCATGGTCCTCGCGTACGCGGAGGGATCCCGCATCCTGGCCCAGAAATACGGGGCGGACGGCGTTCCTGTCTGGGGAGTCCCGGGCATCGTCATAGCGTCCGGGACCGCCGAGGTGCGGGGAGTGGTCTTGGACCGCGGCACAGGCGGCTGGTACGCGGCATGGAAGGAGAAGGAGGCCCTGGGCTGGCGCGTGAAGGCCCGCTGGTTCTCGGACGCCGGGGAGGCCGTTTGGGAATCCCCGGCCTTGGCCGGCATGCTCGCCTCGGGCCATTATCCGTTGGACTACACGGCCATGGCCGACGGCTCCATGGTGCTGGCGTACAACGACAGGAACCGGGTGACGCAGAGCATCTTCCTGGGGCTTTCCAGGATCATGCCGGACGGCAAGGTCTCCTGGACCCGGGAGATGGGGACCGTGTCCCCGGGCGCGTGGTACCAATCGCCCAAGATGGATTGGGACGAGGGCGAGGGCTTCTATCTGTCCTACCGCAAGATCGACCAGGGGGACAGGGGCCTGGTCATGCAGCGCCTCTCAGGCTCCGGCGAGCCTCTCTGGCCGGAGACCCTCGATATCTACGACGCGGGCGGGTACAAGAGCCCCGCTCTCATGTTCTCGGACAGGCATGGGGGCGTCATCATGGCGTGGGAGGACGGCAGGTCCGGCGCCATGGACGTGTACGCCCAGAGGGTCAGCTCCTCCGGAGCCCTGCTGTGGCGGCCCGAGGGCCTCGCGATCGGCTGGGGGGACGGCAATCAGTGGGACCCGGTCATGTGTCCCGATGGACTGGGAGGGGCCTATGTCGCGTGGGTGGATGAGGCCAGGACATTCCCCTGGAACGTCAAGGTCCAGCATCTGAGCGGCCAGGGGGAGATCACCTATCCGCCGGCCGGGCTCCCGGCGGTCGTGTCCGTGGAGCACCAGTCCCATCCCATGATCGCCATGGACGGAGCGAACGGCGCCGTGGTCTGCTGGTACGAGGCCCGGGGGAGCGACTACGGGATATACTGCCAGAGGGTCGGGCCCAAGGATGGGGTGCTCTGGGGGCCCGCCGGCGTGACCGTGACCGACTCCAACGACCAGAAGACCGGCTGGTCCATGTCCGCGGACGGCAAAGGCGGCGTGGTGGTCGCCTGGAAGAGCCGGATCAACGACTCCTGGGAGATCCGGGCCCGACGCGTGGACCAGGCCGGGCAGGTGACCTGGTAGGCCTTTCGGAACATCGGTCCCTAGGCCGTCCGGTCCTCCCCCCGTCCCCCGATTCCGTTACACTATCCTTATGAAGTGCCTGCTCGGTCTCCTCCTGCCGTCCTTGGCCTTGGCTTCGGATTTCACCCTGCCGCAGGTCTCTTTCGAGCAGTTGAGGGGCGCGGCCCTCCCCCAGATGGGAGCCTCCGCCGTTGCGCAAGCCCCCTCGGTTTTGGTCGAGCTCAAGCCGAGTCAGCGCATGGTCGGCGCGCGTACCTCCTGGGGCCGGATCCCGGAGGGGATGGCGAAGTCCATCGTGACGGTCACGGTCAAGTCCGGGGACGCGGCCGAGACCCTGAAGGACCTGACCCTGGAGATTGTGGCTCCGGGCAAGGGGGAGCTCAAGCGCGACGGGGACCGCTGGGTGTACACCGCTTTCGAAGAGGAGAAGACCAACAAGCACCCGGGCTCGACCAGCGTGAGCATCCTTGCCAAGCACAAGGGCCGCATCTGCTCGGAGCCCGCGACCCTGCAGGTGAAGTCCGTGTTCAACCACCTCACCATGTTCCACAGCCATGACCCGGCCGGCAAGGCGCACGTGGCGACGCAGGAGGATTACGAGCTGGCGTGGCAGTACGCCAAGTGGAAGTACGACATAGACACGAAGAACTCCACGACCATCAAGTACGACAAGAAGCTGGAGTCCATGGGCGCGACGAACCCCGGCGCGTTCAACATCGGCAGGCATGTGCGGCTGGGGCCCACCGCGTTCATCTCCGAGAACCTCTGCGCCAGCGTGCTCGGGCACGAGAACGTGCACGCGGGGCAGGGCCTGGGCACCTTCCTGAGCTCGAAGTGGTCCGAGCCTCCGGCCTATCAGTGGGAGCTCGACAACGCGGAGCGCCTGGGCGTGGGCAAGGACTACGTGGAGGAGTGCCGGGCTTTCCAGCGCTGGTACCAGGGCACGGGGCCGAAGCCGAATTTCTGAATTGTCTTTGATGATAAAATCGCCTTCGTTTGCGGAGGTGATTTTGTCGTTTCTGGCATAACGGCATAGGCCGCAGAGGCGGCGGTGTTTGCAGGCGGAATATCAGGACTTTTTTTGGAAAAGCGGTTGCTTTGTCGAATGAATCCATGGTGCGGCCTTTGCGGGAGATTCCGAGTCGAGCCGTTCAGTCCATTGATCGTTAGGCGTACGCACCAAGAGCGCCCAAGACCCGAAGGGCCTTGAAATGTATATACATATGTATTACACTATCTCCGGATGATCATCCGGTGGGATCCGCTCAAGAGCGCGTGGCTCAAACGCACCCGGGGCGTATCCTTTGAGGACATCCTCCAGGAAACGTTCATCGGTGTCGAGGAGCATCCGAAGAAGCGACACCAAAGACTGATGCTCTTCGAACTCGACGGATACATCTGGACTGTGCCGTACGTGAGGCGCGGGGAGGAAGTATTCCTCAAGACGCTGTTCCCGAGCCGGGTGTACACCCAGAGATGGCTTCGGGGAGAATCCTAATGAAAAAGAAAAGAATCAATCTCAGCTCTAGCGAAAAGGCGATTGAGCGTGCTGCTAGTCGTGGCGAATTCCGCCCCGCCTCTCGAGAGGAGTTCGACCGGATTGCGGAAGCCATCGCACGGAGGAAGAAGGATACCGTCCTCAATATCCGGGTCAATGGCCAGGACCTGGACAGCATAAAGCTAAAGGCGAAGCGGATGGGGATCCCGTATCAGACCTTTGTTTCAGAGATCATCCACAGATACGCCGCATGACGCCTAACCTCCGATTGAGCTGCTCAGCGGTGCGGGCGCCGTTCGCGCCCCCCATAGCAGTTCATCGTGAACGTCAGGCAGTGACTGAATCCATTCACACCCGCAAGGAGATTCCCCGCGATGGATATTCCACGGATCTTCAACATCACCGAAAGCGCTCACCGCATCCATAACCCGTTCACACCCGAAAAGCTCGCCGCTCTCGGCGCGGCGCTGCGTCTGGAAAGGGGGACCCGAGTGCTCGACCTCGGCAGCGGTTCGGGGGAGATGCTGTGCACCTGGGCGCGCGATTACGGAGTCATCGGCACCGGCATCGACATGAGCCGGTTATTCACCGAGCAGGCGAAACTCCGCGCGGAAGAACTCGGTGTCGCCGATCAAGTCAAGTTCATCCATGGCGATGCCGCCGGCTACGTCTCCGACGAAAAGGCTGGTGTGGCAGCCTGTCTCGGTGCCACGTGGATCGCTGGGGGAGTCGTCGGCACCATCGAGCTTCTGGCGCAGAGCCTCCGCACCGGAGGGATCATCCTCATCGGCGAGCCCTACTGGCGGCGGCTACCGCCGACGGAAGACGTTGCCAAGGGGTGTCTTGCCGGCTCAATCTCCGACTTTCTCATGCTTCCGGAACTTCTCGCGTCTTTCGGCCAGCGCGACTACGACGTCGTGGAAATGTTTTTGGCAGACCAAGACGGCTGGGACAGATACGAGGCGGCCAAATGGCTCACCATGCGCCGCTGGCTTGAAGCCAATCCCGACGACGAGTTCGCGAAAGAGGTTCGGGCCAAACTAACCTCGGAACCCGAGCGCTACGCCGCTTACACGCGTGAATACCTGGGCTGGGGCGTGTTCGCGCTGATGGCGCGGTGATGAGGGGGGATTGCCGGGCGACACGGGATGTTTAGAACGGGGGGATCGGCATGGGCGAAGCGCTGATTCAGCCCAGCTTCTTTCCCATCGCGTACACCATGACCCCGGGGAAGCGCTCCCCGACGGCCAGGGTCTCATACCCCAGCTTGGCGTAGAACCCCACCGGCGAAGCCCCGCAGTACAGGTGCACCCCAGGGATGCCGGCCTTCTTCAACTCGGACTCATATAAATCCATCAATTTCCGTCCGACCCCGCCGCCGCGATAGGTCCCGTCCACGTTGACGTGCAGGTGGGCCGGGTACTCCTTCTCCAACTTGGGCACGAGGTCCGCCGGGTACTTCTTCATCCACTTCGCCTCCAGCCTCAGGAAGCGTTTGAGGAACCACTTGATGTCCTGGTTGAAGGGGTACGCGCCGCACAGCACCTTGAGGGACAACGGGATGGTGTGGCGGATGAGCTTCTTCTTCTCGAAGGGAGCTGTATCCGCGCATCCCGTCAGATATCCCACGATGCGGCCTTTTTCGCGGGCTACGAGCGTCCACTCCGGCACCAGCTTCTGGTACGGTCCGACCCAGAACTCGCCGAAGAAGGGCCAGCGGTCCGCCGGGATACCGGCTCCCGCGTTCGCCGTTTTGCCGCACAGGTCGCGGATGAGCTTCCAGTCCCCGTCCGAGTCGGGCTTCCCGAGCTCAACGCCCATGCGAGACGCCGGAGCGAAGGCTTTCCGCTTCCGCCCGCAGGCCCCTGTCCCCCGGACGCAGGGTCGCGGCCTTCTCCATGGCCGCGACCGCTTGCTCCTGCTTGCCCTGCTCCCGCAGGTAAAAGGACAACTCCCTCCAGAGTCCGGCGGAGAGCCGGTTGAGCCGGACCGCTTCTCTCTGGTGGGAGATGGCCGGAGCGAGGGAGCGCCTGTCTCGCCTCGTGAGGTAGTCTGCGTAGAGCGTCTTGGCCATCCCGCGGTGGGCGTCGGAAGAAAGCGGGTCCAAAGAGGCGGCGGACACGAACCCCTTCGCGGCGTCGTCCAGGCGTCCGGCGGCCAGGGCGTCCTCGGCCGCCACGCAGTCGCGGCTCGCAAAGAGGGGCGCGGCCGCGAACGGGATGGCGACCAGGGTCAGGGTCGCGGCCAGGAGGAGCGCGGTCCTGCGCGGGACGGTGCGTTTGTCCGGCGCGGGTGCGGCGGCCGCGGCCAAAAACAGCCAGAACGCGAGCAGATTCGAGAGGTACTCGACGCTCAAGCTGATCGTCCCGTAGAACAGGAACATGCCGGCGCCGAGCAGGAAGGGCCACCGGTCCGAGAGGGCCTCGCGATGCGCCCAGCATCCGCGGAGCCAGCGGAAGGCGAAGAAGAGCAGGCTCAGCGCGCCGAGGACGCCCGTCTCCGCCAGGATGGACACGAAGAGGCTGTGGGCGTAGAGGGTGTTCTGGACGGCTCCGCTCTTGTAAGCCAGATAAGCGCTCGGGTAATTCCCGATGCCGACACCCAGCCAGGGATGGTCCCAGAACATGCCGAGCCCGCTGTCCCACCAGAACAGGCGCGCCAAGTGGGTCCCCGCGCGCACGGGATTGCCGTCCTCATCGAAGCGGTGCCCGAACTTCCAGAGCAGCGCCGCAGCGAAGAGCACGCACGCGGCCCCGGCCGAGCCGAGGACGAGCCGGCGGTGCCGGTGGAAAAACTCCTGGAACACCTTCTTCCCGAAGGTCCAGGGGAGGCCGAGCAGGAGGCAGAGCACGGCCCAGTGACTGGCGAGCAAGAGGATGCCCGCCAGCAGCGCCGCCAGCGTCGAGGCCCAGAAATATCGGACCGGGCCGCTCCGCCAGGATTCGCGGGTCCGGGCCAGGAAGGGCGCCGTCCAGAGGACGAGGAACGCGGCCGTGAGGTTCGCGTTGCCGAGCGCCCCCGGGGTCTGGTGTCTCAGGTGGGGGATGAACAGCTTCTGACCCAGGATGATGAGCAGATGGATCCAGAGGATGGGAGCGGCCCCGACCAAAAGCACGTCGGTCCCCCGTTTCGAGCGGAAGAGATGGAGGCCGACCCAGAAGAGCAGCATGGACGCGATCCAGTCGGCCAGGCCCATGAACGACTCGGACGGATTCACGGATTGGAGGAAGGAGAGCGTCAGCGCGAGGGCGATGCCGAGCAAAGGGAGCACCGGCCCCAACGCCAATCCCTCCGAATCCCGTTTCCAGCCGAAGCGGAACAAGGTCAGCGCTCCCAGGCCCAAAGAGGCGAGGTAGATGGCGGTCGCGGCCCAGAGGTCGTGGCCGCCCTTCTCGAAGGAGGCGAAGGCGAGGAGCAGGCAGAGGAAACCGGAGGCGAAGGCGGTCAGCATGAGCCCTCCTGGGAGGAAGCCTACATCCGTTCCGGCGCCGACACGCCGAGCAAGCCCAGCCCGTCGGCGATGACCGCGCGCACTCCCGAGCACAGGCTCAGGCGTGCGGAGCTCAGAGGCGGTGCCTCGCGGTCGATGACCCGGCACTGCTCGTAGAACGGGTGATAGAGCCCGGCCAGTTCCATGAGATACGTGGTCAAGGGGTGCGTGGAGAGTTCCTCCTCGCAGGCCCGGAGCGCGTCCGGGAAGCGCGCGAGCTTGACCAGGAGGGCCCGTTCCGCGGGATGCGTCAGAGCCCCCAGGTGCTCCGGTCCCGTCGCGATGCCGGACTTCTCCGCTTCCCGGAAGATCGACGCGGTGCGCGCGTGCACGTACTGGACGTAGTAGACCGGGTTCTCCTGCGACTGCTTCTTGGCGAGCTCGATGTCGAAGTTCAGGTGGGCGTTGGGCGAGCGCATCGCGAAGAAGAACCGGCAGGCGTCCACGCCCACTTCCGCGACCAGGTCCCGGAGGGGGATGAACTCCCCCGCGCGCTTGGACATGCGCACCGCCTCCTTGCCCCGGAAGAGGTGCACGAGCTGGTGGACGATGACGTGGAAGGAGCCTTTCGGCGCGCCGATGGCGGCCATAGCGTCCTTCATGCGCGGGACGTAGCCGTGGTGGTCCGCGCCCCAGATGTCGATCATGCGGTCGAAGCCGCGGGAGAGCTTATCCTGATGGTAGGCGATATCCCCCAGGAAATAGGTCGGCCGCCCGTCGGAGCGCACGAGGACGCGGTCCTTGTCGTCCTCCGCGGACTCCGCGGACCCGAGCCACGTGGCCCCATCCTTGTCGTGGACCTTCCCCAGCGCGGCGAGCTTGGCGAGCGCCGCGTCGAGAGCCTTGCGGTCGTGGAGCTCGGACTCCATGAACCAGCGGTCGAAGGAGGTCCCGAACCCGGCCATGTCGCGCTTCTGGGACTCCAGCATCTTCTCGACGGCAAAAGCCGAGAATCGGGGAGCGTCCCAGCCCGACGCCTCGGCGGGGGCCGATGCCGCGATGTCCTTGATGTAGTCCCCGTGGTAGCCGTCATCCGGGAACTGCGAGGGTCTGCCATGCAGCTCCTCATAGCGCGCGCGGACGGAGAGCCCCAGCAGCTGCACTTGCCGTCCCACGTCGTTGACGTAGTACTCGGTGGCGACCCGGTGCCCGCGGCGCCGCAGGATGCGGGCGAGGGAGTCGCCCAGTGTGGCGGCGCGGCCGGAGGCCAGATGCACTGGGCCCGTGGGGTTCGCGGAGACGAACTCGAGATTGATGTTCTGGGCGTGCTTGGACGTGCAGGCTCCGTAGGAGCCGGGCGATCCGAGTATGTCCAAGAGGTTCGCGGTCAAGGCCGAAAGCTTCAGCCGGAGGTTCACGAAGCCCGGAGGGATGGGCTCCGCTTTTTCCAGGATCTCGAGACCGGCCAACGCCTGGGCCGTCTCCCGGGCCACGTCCAGGGGCTTGCGGCGAAGGGCCTTGGCCGCGGACATGGGCCAGGGCAGGGACACGTCCGCCTGGATGTGGGGAGGGGGGGGGAGCAGCACGGCCGGCGCGGGGTCCGTCCAGCCTTGGGAGCGGGCCCATCCCGCCAGGCGTTCGTCCGCCTCGTTGCGCAAGCGTTCCAGGATCAAGGTTTCTCTCCCGACCCGGCCATCGCCAGCAGGCCCTTGAGCGTCTGCGGGTCATGGGCCTTGGCCATGGCGACGTCGAGATCGATGAGATCCTGCTTGATGAGGAAGGCCAGGTGCTGGTCCATGGAGATCATGCCGAACTTGGAGCCCGCTTCGATGGCTCCGTAGAGCTGATGGATCTTCCCCTCGCGGATGAGGTTGGCCACGGCCGGGGTGACGGTCATGACCTCGCGGGAGGCGACGCGGCCCTGGCCGCCCTTCCTCGGGAGGAGGACCTGGCTCACCACGGCGCGCAGCACGGTGGACACCTGGACCCTGACCTGCTGCTGCTGATGGGGGGGGAACACGTCGATGACGCGGTCCACGGAGGTCGGGGCGTCCTGCGTGTGCAGGGTGGCGAAGCATAGGTGCCCGGTTTCGGCCGCGGTGATGGCGAGTTGGATGGTCTCCAGGTCGCGCATCTCACCCACGAGGATGACGTCTGGGTTCTGCCGCATGGCGCGGCGCAAGGCCTCGGCGAAGGACTTGGTCTGCTGCCCGACCTCGCGCTGGAGGATGACCGAGCTCTTATCCTCGTAGACGAACTCGATCGGGTCCTCGATGGTCAGGATGGTCTTGTGTTGACTGAGATTGATGGTCTCGATGAGGCTCGCCAGGGTCGTGGACTTGCCGGAGCCCGTGGGGCCGGTGACCAGCACGAGACCCCTGGGGAGCTCGGCCAGGCGGACGACCGAGGGCATGAGCCCGATCTCGTTCGGGGCCGGGATCTTCGACGGGATCGCGCGGAAGGCCGCGCCGATGCCCTTGCGCTGCTGGTAGACGTTGACCCTAAAGCGCGAAACGTTCGGCACGGAAAGAGACGTGTCGAGCTCCCAGTCCGTCTCGAAGCGGGAGCGCTGGTCCTCGTAGAGGACGGAGAAGATCATGCGCTTGGCCTCTTCCGCGGAGATGGGGGGAACCTCGGAGAGGGGGTGCATCTCCCCGTGGATGCGCACCATGGGGGGCTTCCCAGGAACGATCTGGATGTCGCTCGCGCCCTTGGAGACCGAGGCCTTCAGGATATCCGGCAGGTCGGCCATATCAGCTCACTTTCCCCAGGAGACCTTGCGGGCCCCTGGGAAAAGACGGTCCACGGAGTAGAACGTGCGGGCGCGCGGATGGAGCAGGTGGATGATGAGGCCTCCGTAGTCCAGCACGCGCCACTGGTCGCTCCTGCGGCCGTCTTTGTGGTTGGGGATGTATCCGAGCTCTTTGAGGGTGCGGGCGATGTGCTCCTCCACGGCTCCCAGGTGGTTCACGGACGTGATGCCGACCAGGAGGACGTAGTCCGCCAGGGTGCTCACCGGCCGGACGTGGAGGAGGACGATCTCGGCGCCCTTCTTCTCGTCCGCCGCTCTTGCCGACGCCATGGCCAGCGCTTTGAATTCGCGTCCTTGCACCTGCGGGGAAAGGGGCATGTCAGAGCCCTCCGGCCTGGATGTTCTTCTTCAGCCGCGCCCGGAAGTCCTCTTCGGTCCGGTAGCCGATGTTCTCAAGGGCCGAGGTGATCAGGCGCGCGGTGGTCGTGAACGTGCGGCCGATCTCGTTGCGCTCCTCCGCGTCCAAGGGGGTGCTGCTATGGAACGCCAGATACCCCATCACGCGCTTCTTGCCGGGGAAGATGACCTGATAGGTCGCGTCGTCCGCCCAGGCGCTCCGCTCGGGGGCGGAGTCGATGGGCAGCTTGTCCGCGACGTCCCGGAAGCTGCCCTCCACGTCGACGAGGTCCATCTCGTCGTTGAACTCGTTGTAGATGTAGGCTCCGGCGCTCCAGTCTCCTTCCAGATAGCGCATGAGCCGTTCCATCACCCGGCCCAGGAGAGTCTTGGGGCTCTCGAAGGGCTCCAGGAGCAGCCGGCTCAGGTCGAAGAGCAGGGTGAGCTCGTTCGAGGACCTGCGGAGGCGTCCCGACAGGACGTGCACGAGCTGGGCGAAGAACCCCATGGCCAAAGACGGGTTCGAGACCAGCCAGCGGCTCAGCCCGTCCCGCCCGAGGCGGAAGAGGGTGGTCTCGCCCTGCGCGATCGCGTCGGCAGAGCGCGCCAGCTCCTCGATCATGGCCATCTCGCCGAAGCAGTCTCCCGGACCGAGGACCGCGAGTTCCTTGTAGGAGGTCCGCTCGCCTCCCTGGGCGCGGAGCTTCTTGGCGATCCGGACGTGTCCGGTGGAGATGAAGTAGAGGGTGTCGCCCTTGGTCCCCTCCTCGAAGATCGTGCGTCCGTCCTCGAAGCGCTCGTCAACGAGGAACTCTCCGAGCGCGCGCAGTTCCGCGTCCGGGATGCTGGAGAGGAGCTTGAGGGACTTCAGGAGCTGGAGTTTGTCCGCGTCGGCCATGGACTACCCGCCCAGAAGGTCCATCTTGGAGGTGTCGATCGCGCGTCCGAGGAGCATCTCCAGGGTCTTGACGTTGGCGCAGCGCCGGACCGCTTCCTCGAGCTCGATGGAGCCCGCGCGGACCAGCTGGGCCAGCGACTGGTCCATGGAGACCATCCCGCACTTGGCCCCGGTGTCGATGGCGCCGTAGATCATGTGGGTCTTGCCTTCGCGGATCAGGTTGCTGATGGCCGGGGTCGTGACCATGACTTCGCGGGCCGCGATGCGGCCCTGGCCGTCGGTGCGGGCGATGAGCGTCTGGCTCACCACTCCGCGCAGGGTCACGGCCAGCTGCACCCGGATCTGGGTCTGCTGGTGCGCGGGGAATACGTCGATGATGCGGTCGACCGTGGAGGCGGCATCCTTGGTGTGCAGGGTCCCGAAGCACAGATGGCCGGTCTCGGCCGCGGTGATGGCGAGCTGGATGGTCTCCAGGTCGCGCATCTCGCCGATGAGGATGACGTCCGGGTCCTGGCGCAGGGCCCCGCGCAGCGCGTTGGCGAAGCTCTTGGTGTTCTGGCCGACCTCGCGCTGCCGGATGATGCACTTCTTGGAGTCGTAGACGAACTCGATGGGGTCCTCGGTGGTGAGGACGTGGTCCGTTCTGCTCTGGTTCACCAGCTCGATGAGCGCCGCCAGGGTGGTGGACTTCCCGGACCCGGTGGGTCCGGTCACGAGGATGAGCCCGCGCGGGAGGCCCGCGAAGCCGATCACGGCCGGCGTCAGGCGCAGCTGCTCGGGGGTGGGGATCTTCGAGGTGATGACGCGCATGACCGACTCGACCCCGTTCTTCTGGATCATGACATTGACGCGGAAGCGGGCGAAGCCGGTGATGGCGAAGGAGCAATCGAGCTCCCAATTCTCCTCGAACCGAGCCCGCTGCTCCTCGTATAGGATCGAGTAGATGAGGCGCTTGGATTCGTCGGCGTTGAGCACGGAGAAGCCCGGAATCTCCTGGATCTCGCCGTTGACGCGCATCATGGGCGGTTTTCCGATGACCATGTGGATGTCGCTGGCGCCGGCGCCTACGGCCGTTTTCAGGATTTCAACGAGTTCCATTCTTCCTCCATCACTCGGCCGAGGCGATCGGGTCGTCCCCGGCCAATCTCGAGCAGCGTTCGAAGTCCCTTCCCAAGGTGATGGAGATGTCCGCCTGAGGCGTGTCTTCCATCGCCGTGACCACATCGACGTCGCCGCAGCCCAAACAGCGCAATATGGCTCGCGCGGCCTCGGGACGGCCCACCCGGTCCACGACCCGGGTGGAGGCTGTCGGAGCCTGCGCGTTCCCGAAGTGGATGACGTCGAATTCATGCCATCTTAATAATTTTGTGGCGCGCAAGGCGACACCGCCCTTCCCGGAAGCGTTGAGCACCTCGGCGGTCAGATGCGCTTCCGGCACCCGTTCGGACTCGCGCCGGAATAATAGGCGCGGCAGGAACACGTTCAGGAGCCCCGCCTCGGGCAGGCGGGAGAGGCGGATATCGTCCGGCGCGAGCGCCGAGACGAGGCGCGCCAGGAGGAAGGCGTCATACGGCCCGAGACCCCGTTCGGCCTCGGGCAGGCGCGGGCGCATCCTTCCCCAGAACAAAGGCCAGAATAACGGGTCGCGGCTGCTCTGAAGGAGCAGGGACTTGAGCCTCTCGGGGAAGGCCGGGCTGGCTTCCGGGGGCAGGGTCAGGCTGGCGCACAGGACGGGCTCGGCCGTCCCGGAAGGCCAGGCCGGACTGGCGCGCAAAGACTCCCACGCTGCGGACGCGGCCTGCTTCCCGGCCTCCTGCGGGTCCCGGCCGGAGTCGCGGGCCGAGGCATACACATCGGCGAGAGTGAGACCGCCCGAGACGGGAGTCGCGGGAGTCATCAACACCAGATCCAGGCTGCGCTCCCGCGGCGTGTAGACCGCGAGGTAGACGGCCGGCGGCAGGACGGGTTGCTGCGAGGACGTCCGAAGGGCCAGCATGGCCAGCACGGGCTCGGAGCGCCGGAGGGCGGCCGACACCACGGAGCCGCGGTCGACCCGAACGGCGGCTCCGAGTAGCACGATCAGGAGGGCCGCCAGCACGCGATCCAGCCTCATCTTCGGTCGACGATGCTGTTCCACAGCGCCACGCCGGCCGGGTGCAGCCTTTTCTCATCGGCCAGGACGTACTGGAGCTTGACCTGGACAGCGGCCTTCAGCCCCTTGTCGAGGCTTCGCAGGGCCGCCCGTCGGATGGCCGCGGCCTCCGGGAAACGTCGGTCCGCGGAGCAGGTGTCGGCCACGTAGACGAGGCGCGCGAGCTCGCCCATCCTCGGGTCCCCGAGCACATGGTTCCGTATGGCGTCCAGGACCTCGGCGTCCCTGACGCCGAGGTCCCGGCGGGCGATCTCCGATCCCAGGTGCCCGTGCCGGAGGAAGCGGGAGCGCGGGCGGTCGACCCGTATCCTGCCGCAGTCGTGCAGGAGGCCGGCCAGAGCGGCCTTCTCGATGTCCAGACCGTGGCGCCTGGCCAGTTTGAGCGCCATCTTCGCGACGGCGATGGAGTGGACGCGGCGTTTGGGTCTGAGCACCCGCGTCAGCCACCGGTGCAGGGGCACGCCGTAGAGCCCGCTCGAGAGGACGCGGCGGAACACGGTCTTGGCCAGCAGCGGGGCGACGTCCTTGCCGGCCATAAGCTGGGCGCGGATCTCGGTGGAGGAGATGTCGGGGAACAGCCCGGGGAGCCAGTCCACGTGCGAGCGCAGCTTCCAGTCCGTCTGCGCCGTGTGTCCCGGCCTGCGCCCGACGGCCAGACGGGACAGCGAAAGGACCTCCGCGGGCCGTCTCCATCGGTGGAAGCGCTCCAAGGAATCGGACCCGATGAGCAAGTGCAGCGCGGCCCCCGGATGCAGCCCCGCGAAATGCGCGAGGGTCTCGCAGGTGTAGGTCGTCTTGTGGCGCAGGGCTTCGAAGCTGGAGACGCTCACGCGCCGCCGCAGCTTCGCGGGCAGCGCTTCGCGCAGAGCCAACCGGCACATCTCCAGCCTCTCGGCTGCGGACGCCGAGGCCGCGGTCTTCAGGGGAGCGTGATGCGCCGGGAGGACATACGCCCTGTCCGGCCGCAGGAACTCCAGGGCGGCTCGGAGCATGCGCGTGTGACCGCGATGCGGAGGGTCGAAGGAGCCTCCGAATAGAAGGATATGCATGTGACGGGTCTGACGCAACCAATTTTATACAATGCCCCGCCAGTATGATAGGACCTTTCCCCGGAGTCCGCTTCTCCCGTCGAGCATCGCTGAGCCGGACGCTCTGCCCTCCTTATGATGTGATCCCCGAGCCCTTGGCCGCGTCGCTTCGGAAGAGGGGCTTCAACGCTATCCATGTCGAGTCTCCCGGAGGGGATTACGCCGAAGCGAAGCGTACCTGGGAGCGCTGGCTCAGGACCGGGGTGCTCGAGCGCGACCCGAAACCCGCGTTCTATGTGGTCGAGGAGTCCTTCGCCTTTTCAGGGCGAAGCTTCACGAGGATCGGTTTTTTCTGCGGCCTTGGCCTCGATCCGAGGAGTTCCAGCCATGTGCTCGCGCATGAGAGGACTCTTAGCAAACCTAAGAAGGATAGGACGAAGCTGCTGCGCGTCATGCGGGTCAATGTCAGTCCCATCCTGGGAGTGTACGCTGACCCGGGCCGCGCCGTGCGGCGCGTCCTGGACTCGGCGAGGAGGCGGACTCCAACGACCTCCGGCCGTTTTCAGGGCGTAAGCATCCGTCTTTGGAAGATCGACGATGACGTCAGCGCCGCGAAGCTCCAGGGCCTCTTCATCGATAAAGACATATTGATCGCGGACGGGCATCACCGCTATGAGGTCGCCAAGAAGCACTGGGAGCGGGTCCGCAAGCCCGGGGCCGCGTTCACTTTGGCCTGCTTCGTGGACGAAGCGGACCCAGGGCTCGTGGTCCTTCCCACGCACCGGGTCCTGCGTTCGAGCCCGGACCTCTCCCCGGCTGTCGCGACGTCGTGCCGTTCGCTGGCCCGGCTGGAAAGGGCTTTGGAGCGGAGCGCCTCCCCCTGCGCCTTCGGCTGGTCTGACGGCCGGACGCATCGCTTGATGGTCCCGAAGAAGCCCGCGCCGCATGGGTTCGGGACGGAGTGGCTCGCCAAGCACGTGCTGGCGTCCGTGGACCCGAAGGACATCGTCTACGTGCGCGGAGTCGCCGAGGCTTCAGCCGAGGCAAGACGTTCCGGAGGCGTCGCTTTGCTGGTCAGGCCTTTCGCCGTGCGGGATATCCGTGAGGCCGTGAAGCGGTTCGGACTCCTTCCTCAGAAGTCCACGTACTTCTACCCCAAGGTCCCGACGGGGCTGGTGTTCAGGGAAAGCGCTTAACTCCGCTGCAGCGCGCGGATCCTGGATTCCAGCGGCGGGTGGCTCGAGTAGAGCATGCCGATGAGCCCTTTCGCGCCGCCATGGATCTTGAGCGTGGCCAGGCTTCCCCGCCGGCTCCCGGCGTTCCGGGAGTGGTCCTTGAGGGACTCGAGCGCGTGGATCATGGCCCCGCGGCCCGCGATCTCGGCCGAACCGGCGTCGGCCCGGTACTCGCGGCGCCGGGAGAACCAATAGACCACGGGCATGGCCAAGAGCATGAGCACGGTCTCGAGCAGGAAGACGACGATGGCGTACCCGAAGTAGCCCAGCCCGCCTCCGCGGTCATCGTCGCTTCGCGAGCGCAGGAAGTTGTCGATCATGAACGCGAGGATGCGGGCGAAGAACATGACGAAGGTGTTCGCCACGCCCTGCAGCAGGGACATGGTCACCATGTCGCCGTTGACGATGTGCGCGATCTCGTGCCCCAGCACGCCCGACACCGCTTCCCCGTCCAGGCGCTCCAGAAGTCCGGCGGATACGGCCAGGAGCGCGCGGTCCTTGCTCGGGCCGGTGGCGAAGGCGTTGACCTCAGGGCTGGGATAGATGCCGATCTCCGGTAGCGTGCTCAGGCCGGCCCGCGAGCAGAGCGAGCGGACGGTCTCCACGAGGGCCGACTCCCCCGGCCCCGGCGGGTTGTCCGGGTCGATGAGCTGCACACCCATGGCGAACTTGGCCATGAAGCGGGACATCTGCAGGGAGATGAACGAGCCGGCGAAGCCGAAGAGGGCGCAGAAGACCAGCAGGCTGCCGTAGTCGATGCCGTTGGCCCGCAGATACGGCTTGACGCCGAGCATGTTCATCAGGAACGAGATGGCGACGACGACGAGGATGTTGACGGCGAGGAAAAGCACTACCCGTTTGGCGAAGGACAGCATGGGTGACGACCTCCGGTCTAGGCGAGGATCTCTTTGACCTTGCCGATGATGGCGTCCATCCCGGCGCCCTTCTGGAGAGAGCCTTCGGCGCCCTGCAGATGCCCGCCCTTCTGCTCGCGGGAGATGTCGCGGCCGGTCATGATGACGATCTTGGCCTTGGTCCGGCTGCGGCTGCGCACGTCCTTGGCCGGGGTGACCGGGTTCAGGCCGGGCATGCCCATGTCGAGGAGGATGAGGTCGGCGTCGGTCGTCTTGAGCTTCGCGACGATCGCATCACCCGAGGCGGCCGTCTCCACGCGGTATCCTTCCGCTTCCAGCGCGGTCTTAAGGAAGTCCGCCATGTCCGGCTCGTCGTCCGCCACCAGGATGATCTTCTCTGCCATACAATCCTCCCAAACGAGGGTGCATAAATATTAGCATATCCGGCAACGGGAGGCGGAAATGTCCATCGCCGAGGCGCGCGAGAAGGAAGAGGTCCTCGTTTCCACGGACGGACCCGTCGGGATCGTCACCATCAACAGGCGTCATACGCTCAACGCCTTGAGCTACACGGTCGTGGATAAGATCGTCCGGGCGCTCGAGGCGTTCGACCGCGACGAGTCCATCCGGTGCATGGTGCTCACGGGCGGCGCCAAGGTCTTCGCCGCGGGCGCGGACATCAAGGAGCTCGAGCCCGACACCGGGGTGGGCATGTCCCGGCACCGTTCCATGGAGCGCATGGAGGGCCTGCGCCGGATCGCCAAGCCGGTCATCGCGGCGGTGAGCGGCTACGCCCTCGGCGGCGGCTGCGAGCTGGCTATGGCATGCGACGTCATCGTCGCGAGCGAGACCGCGGCGTTCGGCCAGCCGGAGGTCAATCTCGGCGTCATCCCGGGCTACGGCGGCACTCAACGGTTGACCCGCGCCGTGGGCAAGGCGTGCGCCATGGATATGCTCCTCACCGGGCGCCGGCTGAACGCGCAGGAAGCCTTGGCGCGCGGGCTGGTGAGCCGCGTCGTCCCGGTGGAGAACTTCATGGATGAGGCCGTCGCCTTGGCGAGGGAGATCGCGAAGAAGGGGCCGCTGGCCATACGGATGTGCAAGGACGCGGTCTCGAAGGCCGAGGATCTGAGCCTGGAGCAGGGGCTGGCGTACGAGAGGCAGCTGTTCTATCTCATCTTCTCGAGTGAAGACCAGAAGGAGGGGATGAGGGCGTTCCGGGAGAAGCGCGAGCCCTCCTTCAAGGGGAGCTGAACATGGCCGAGCTAACGGATAACCTGCTCAGCGAGATCAAGGAGGGAGTCCTGACCCTGACATTGAACCGGCAGAGGGAAGGCAACGCCCTCACCCACGACATGGCCGAGCGCCTGCTCGCCTCCCTGGCCAAGGCCGAGAAGGACACTCTCATACGCCTGGTGCTCCTGCAGGGGGCGGGCCATTCCTTCTGCTCCGGGGTCTCCGCGGAGGTCCTCAGACAGCGGCGGGAGTCCCACGCGCCTCCCTCCGCCGGGGACGACTTGAGGAGGCTTTTCAACCCGCTCATCCGGCAGATCCGGCGCATGGAGAAGCCCGTGGTGGCGTCCGTGAGCGGCCTGGCCGCGGGGGTCGGCGCAGGCCTGTGCTTCGCCTGCGACATCAAGGTATGCTCCGTGACCGCGAAGTTCGTCTTGAGCGCGGCGCAGCTCGGGCTGGTCCCGGACGCGGGGATCGCCCATATGCTGGTGCGCGCCATGGGGCTCTCCCTGGCTCTGGAGCACGCCTGGACCGCGAAGCCTTTCTCGGCGCGGCAGGCCGAGCACTTCGGTCTGGTGAACGCGGTCGTCCCTTCGGACGAGCTCGCCAAGGCGACCCACGACGCCGTGCAGCGGATACTCGCCGCGCCGCCGCGCGCCGTGGCCCTGACCAAACGCGTGTTCGAGCGGGCTCTGGTCAACGACCTCGACGCCCAGCTCGATTACGAGGCGCACGTCCAGGACGCCCTTGGGAAGACCGCGGACCATCGCGAGGGGCTGGCGTCCATCCTCGACGGAAGGCCGCCGAGGTTCACGGGGGGCTAGCCATGCTCAAGACCGATCACGCCGTCCTCGTCGTCGTCGACGTCCAGGGCCGTCTGGCCACGCTCATGCATGACGCGGACTCTCTTTTCCGGAACGTGCGCAACGCCATCCGGGGAGCCAAGGCCCTGGGACTTCCCGTGCTGTGGAACGAGCAGCTGCCGGACAAGCTCGGGGGCACGGTCCCCGAGATCCGCGAGGACCTCCTTCCGCTCTCCCCGATCGTGAAGAGCTGCTTCAGCTGCTACGGCAGCGAGGCGTTCGTCCGCCAGCTCCGGGCCTGCGGCCGCAAGCAGGTGCTGCTGTGCGGGATCGAGACGCACATCTGCGTGTACCAGACGGCGGTGGACCTCCTGGGAGCCGGCTACGAGGTGCACCTGCTGGCGGACGCGGCCTCGTCGCGGACCCAGTTCAATCACCACATCGGGATCGATAGGATCCGGGACGCCGGCGCCTTCATCAGCAGCGTGGAGATGGCCCTCTTCGAGATGGTCAAGAAGGCGGAGGGCGAGGCGTTCAGGCAGATCGTGAAGATCGTCAAGTAGTTTACCCGGTATTTACCTTCCATACATCTGCCCGTAAACCCGGCCTGCCAGAGTGATATCAGGGAGGTGCGGCCATGACCCTGACCCTGACCCTGATCCTCGCTTCGCTGGCGTTTTCCTTCTGCTCGGCGGAGGTGCGTTCGCGCCACGCTTCGGGCGGCGCGGTCGCCAAGCGCGAGGTCAAGGCGAAGGCCCAAGATGCGGGGACGATCAAGCCCGCTCCGCAGCCGGCGTTCAACCTCCAGAAGGAGCAGGGCTACAAGCACGCCCCGGCCGCGGCTCCGGTCGTGGAGAAGCCGGCCAAGCTCATCCGGGACGAGTACGCGGAGAAGTCGGCCGAGCCCAAGCCCAAGCCCAAGACCAAGGGGAAGGCGGGCTCGGACCGGGTCATCCTGCATGGAGCCATCGGCGAGAAGGGACAGCCCAACGCGGTCATCGTGGAGGACGGGACCGAGGCCGCGGCCGTCTCCGCGGAGAGCCACAACCGCGACCAGGGCGGCAAGCCCGCGGATTCGAAAGCGAAGGGCAAAGGCAAGACAGAAGATTAAGCCCGGATCAACCCGAGCCCTCCCCGGCGAAGAAGCACGGGAACTACCGGTTCTTCGAATAGCCCAGGCGGACCGCCAGCTCTTTGCCGGTGAGCAGCCCGATGCGCCGGGGAAGTAGCTCGCGCCGGGGATCGACGACCACGCAGCGCGGGAACCAGGCCAGCCGCGCCGGATCGACGACGGCCGTCCCGTCCCGCCGGCTCGACAGCCAGGCCAGGTTCTCGGAAACGGGCGCCACCATGAGATGAGCCCGTTCGCTGAGGTAGTAGTAGCGCATGGGGAGAAGGTCGAAGGGGGCCAAATGCACGACGGGATCCCGTGTGCGGGACGCCGCGCGGATGAGGTCCGCGGCGGCGGCGGAATGGGGGTCGATGACGGCGTTGCTGTAGTAGTACGCGGCCGTCCCTGACAACAGGACCCCGGCCGCCAGAGACCCCGCCACGGCGCGGCTCGCGCCGCCTGGGATCGCGCGCAGCCCGCGCGCGGCGAGCAGGAACAGGAACGGAGATAGGCAGATCAGATAGCGCGGCTGGGAGACGGGATGCCCGATGCAGAGTTCCGCCGCCTTCACGACGGCCAGGCCGGCGCCCAGGCAGAAGGCCGCGTAGCGCACCCCGGCTTCCGGCGCAGCGCCTCGCAGCGAGGACGCTATCCCGATCGCGGCCAACGCCGCTGCGCCGAGCCCGGCAAGGGCGGTCCACCCGGGCACGTACAGGCCGAGGTAGCCCGGGTCGAAGAGGAAAGTGCCGACATGTACGGCCGCCAAGCGCCATGTCAGAGGCTCCTGCAACACGGAGGCCGAGGGCGCCAGCCGGAACTGGGCGGCCAGCGAGGGCAGCCAGGGGAGATAGGCCGCGATGATTGCGAGATGGAGCGCCAGCCAGGCCCCAAGGTGGAGACGGCGGAAATCCCTGTCCGCCGATTGGTAGAGGAAATGCAGACCGACGACCAAGGCGAAGAAGTAATGCGTGTACAATCCCGCCAGGCATACCGCGCCATAGACCGCCGCGGTCCGCGGGGACCCCTCGCTCCGTAGCCTTTGGAGCAGGAGGGCGCTCGCCAAGGTCAGGACCAGGTAGAGGGCATAGGCCCGTCCATCCTGGGCGGCATGGATCCAGAAGGAGGACCCCGCGGCCAGGCAGAGCGCCCCAAAGGCGTCGGGAGGCGAAGCGCGCCGACCCCAGAGATAGAACAGGACAAGCGCCGTCGCTCCCATGAGCGCGGAGAACAGCCTCAGGGCGACGATGGGATCGCCGAAGAGGGGGAGCCAGGCCCGCATCACCAGGAAGTAGAGGGGAGGGGTCAGGTCCAGGTGGCGCAGGTTCTCCACGAGGTGCTTTTGGCTCGAGATGAGCAGCGTCAGACCCTCGTCGCTCCAGAGGGACTTGCGCGTGAGCCAGGCCAGCCTCAGCGCGAGGCCCGCGGCCATCACGCCGAAGACCGGGAGACCCCGCATCGCTACTTGCCGACTCGTTCGCACGCAGCCCCGCTGTCCGGAGTCTCTTTTCAGCTCCGAGGAGCCGGGGCCTCCGCCGGCCGGACCATGAGCAGCATCCCGGCCCCCAGGGACCGGATCAGGACATAGGCGAGGAAGAACATGCCGAACGGGAACAGGAACAGCATCCCGGTCAGCATCCCGCCTGCGACGAGCACGGCCAGTATGTCCGACGGAGCTTCTTCAGACCCCAAGACCTTCTGCCCGTACTGGGGCCAGACGCCGAGGGCTCCTCGGAACGTGACCACGAGGATGCCGGCAAGGACGACCAGCGCCAGCGCGCCGAGAGGCTTCCCCAGCTTCCCCAGCATGGCCACGAGCAGGAAACCCACGATGACGTTCACAAGCCCCACCCAGAAGGTCCTCCAGACCGTGTTCTCGGCCACGATCCTGTCCGAGCTCCGGGCGAGCTGGGGGAAGGTGCTTCGTCCCCACAGGAGGAAGGCTGTGCCGCCGACGGTGAGGCCGAAGAACACGATCATCCCGGCCGCCGCCCCGCCGCCGCCAGCCCACGCTGCGTCCGCGAGCGTGAGCGCGGTCAAAAACGTCAGGACCCAGTTCCCACGGTTCATCCTAGACATGACTGTCCCTCCTTTTGAGAGTGAGATAAGATAACGCCGCCGCCGCGACCGCGGCAGCGGCTGCCGTCTTCATAGGCACTTCCGCCGTCGTCATGAAAAGATGCCGCTGCATCTCGCGCAGAGACGGAAGCATGCTCCCGGCTTCGCCGAGCGCATCCCACCCCATCCAAACGCAAAGGGCGTACGCCGCCCCGAGCGACAAGAATACGCTCAGCGGGATCCAGGCCCGTGACGGCTCCTCGACCCTGAGACGCGCGAGTACCGCGGCCCTCACGGAGATCTGCGGGATTTCCCCAAGGAGCTGCGGGAGCATGGAGTGCAGTCTCCCGGCCTGTTCGGCATAGGCCCGGCACGCGGCGCAGTGCGCATCCGGAGGCGTGGAGCCGCCGTCTAATGCGGTCCAGACCCTTTCTCTGTATTCATCGCACGCGCTCATCATCCCTCCGTTCCCATCAGACGCATGAGCCTCTGTCTCGCCCGGAATAGCCTCACCTTGACCGCGCTCAGCCCGATGCCCAAGGTGCGCGCGATCTCTGAGAGAGGAAGGTCGGAATCGTAGCGCAGGGAAAGGACCGCCCGGTCCGATGGAGGCATGCCGGCCACCGCGCTCTTGATCCGTTCCGCTTCGCTTTTATCCGCCTGCTCCTTCTCGAAATCGGGCCCTGGGGCTGATTCATCCAGCGGGACATCCTTGCGCCTGTGCGCGGCATGGGTCAGGGCCCTATTGGCCGCGATCTTCATGATCCACGGCCCGAAGGGCCGGTCCGGGTCGAAACGGGGCAGGGCCTGATAAGCCCTGAGGAAAGCCTCCTGCGCCGCGTCCTCGGCCTCCGCCGGGTCCCCGGTGATGCGTGCGGCCAGGCGCAGCACCGCGGCCTCGAAGCTCCGGACCAGCTCGCCGAAAGCCATCTCATCTCCGCTCCGGGCCCTGAGCACGAGCTCTCGGATGCGCTCAGGCTCTGGGCTCACGAAAGCGGCCTCCTATCCATAAATACCCGGGTTGCCACCGAAAGGTTACCGATATCGGTAATTATGGTATAAATCTGCTCTTGGGGGTTCCCATGCTCAAGATCGGCGTCATCCTCTCCGGCTGCGGCGTGAACGACGGTTCCGAGATCCACGAGGCCGTGCTGACCCTGCTGGCCATAGACAAGGCCGGGGCACAGGCCGTATGCATGGCCCCGGATATCCCCCAGGCGGATGTGGTGGACCATCTCTCGGGAGCGCCGACGCGGGAGAAGCGCGGCGTCCTGGCCGAGTCCGCCCGCATCGCGCGCGGCAAGATCCAGGACCTGCGGCAGGCCAAGGCCTCGGAGCTCGACGCGGTGATCGTCCCCGGGGGCTATGGCGCGGCCAAGAACCTCTGCACATTCGCCAAGGACGGGCCGGGGTGCTCGGTGCAGGAGGACGTGGCCAGACTCCTGCGCGAGATGCACGAAGCCGGCAAGCCGATCGGCGCCCTTTGCATCGCTCCGACCGTGCTGGCCAAGGTGTTCGGCCCCTTGAAGCCGGAGCTGACCATCGGGAAAGACCCCGGGACAGCGAAAGCGCTCCAGGCCATGGGCGCCAGACACCAGGACCGCGGGGCCTCGGAGGTCGTGGTGGACAAGGCCAACAGGCTCGTCACCACGCCCGCGTACATGCTCGCGGGCAGGATATCCGAGGTGGCGGCCGGCGCCGACGCCCTGGTCCGGGCCGTCGTGGAGCTGTCCAAGAAGCCGGCGAGGGCATGATGGGCTACCGGATACTCGTGGTGGACGATTCGCCGGTCCTGCGCATCATGCTGCAGGAGATGCTCCAGTCCCTCGGCCATCAGGTGATCGCCGAGGCGGCCAGCGCCGCGGAGGCGATCCAGGCGTTCCGCGCGCACAAGCCGGACCTGGTCACCCTGGATATATCGCTCCCCGACAAGGACGGGCTCACGGTGCTCAAGGAGCTCAAACGGATCGATATCAACGCCAAGGTCCTCATCGTGACCGGCAACGACCAGAAGGCACTGGAGGCCGATGCCGTGGCTCTGAAGGCCTTGGGGGTGCTCCACAAGCCGTTCGATTCCGACGAGTTGGCCTCCATGTTCGAGAAGCTGGAGTCCCGGCTCCGCGGGCCCCGGCCATGAACCTCACGCTGCAGGAGAAGGACTCCCTGACCCGGCAGTTGGAGACCGGGGCCGCGCGGGCCTCGGAGAAGCTGGGCAAGCTCTCCAAGACCGAGTGGGGGATCATGACCTCCAGCATCAAGGAGATCCCTCCCGTCCGCCTGCTCTCCTGGTTCAACCGCTGCGGCCTGGAGCACGTGTCGGCGCGCTTCCGGTGCGCCGAGAACGTGCCTCTGGAGATCCTGGTCCTCTTCCCGTCGTCGAGCGCGCAGGCCGTGACCGAGGCCGTGGCCAAGCCTTTCGCGGAGCGCATGGGCAAGCTCCCGGACCTCGTGGAGCTGACCATCGCCGAGGTCTCGAACATCATGGCGCAGAGCCTCATCTGCGCCATGGCGGACGAGTTCCGCCAGACCCTCATCCTGTCCGTCCCGGAGGTCGGAAGGGACAGGAAGGTCAAACTCCTGTCGAAGGCCCTGGAGGACTACGACGGCCGGGAAGACGTGCTCCTCATGTCCCATATCGAGATGTATTCAGAGAACCTTTCAGCCGAGTGCGGGATGGTCGTATGGGTCAAGGTGGCGGCGCTGCGAAGCCTTTTTGCGAAGTCGCAAAAGCAGTAATCTTCCGAGAACCTTCTGAGGTGATCCCAGATGAAGATATCCTTGTCCGGTCTTTTGATCTCCTTTCTCCTGGTTCCCCCCGCCGCATCCGCTGACATGGGCCGGGCGGACGAGCTTTTCAAGAAGGAGCTCTACGACGAGGCCCTGAAGGCGTACGCGGAGCTGCAGAAGGACCCCTCCGAAGAGACGAGCCTGAAGGCCGCTTTCCGGGCGTGCGAATCCGAGGCCCTGCTCTTCCGTTTCGGAGACGCGCTCACCCGGTTCAACGCGCTGAAGCTCCCCAAGGACCCGCTCTGGCGTTCGCGCTTTCTGATCCTCAAAGCGGAGCTGTACCGCGAATACCTCCAGCAGTACGGGGGCCAGGTGCCTACGGACGTGGTGGAGGGGGACACGGATGTGTTCCGGCGCACCCCTCAGGAGATGCGCAGGGAGGTCTCCGCGGCGTATTGGGAGCTCTGGAAGCTCAAAGACGTCCTGTCCCGGCGGGCCATCACGGAGGAGTCCTATTTCGTGGACGTGGCCAAGGCGGACCGCGGCCTTTATCCCACCCTCCTCGATTTCGCGGCTCTCCGCTGGACCGAGTATCTGCTCCAGGAGGCCCCGGAGGAGGCTGATAAGCCGAAGCCGGACGCCATGTCCTTCATCCGACAGACCTTCGGGATGCGTCTGGACGCGGCGGCTCCTCCGGCGGAGCTGGCCGGCAGCCTGATGGAGGACGCGGCGAGCCTCAAGGGGGAGGGGCGGGAGCAGGCCCGCGAGGCCTGGCGCATACACAGGCTCCGCATCCCGTTCGAGTCCGGACACCTGGTCCGGGCGTTCAAGGACCCTTCGGCAGCGGCCGAGAGCGCGGCTTCGGTCCTGGAGCGCTGGATGGGCGAGTTCAAGACCCCGGAGGGCCGGGCCGCGGCCGGGTTCGCCGCGGCCGAGCTCCGCCAGGGGGCCAGCCCCGACGAGGCCGTGCGCGTGTGCGAGAAGGTGGCGGCCGGTTGGAGCTCCACGCTCGGAGGACAGAAGTGCTCGCGGCTTTTGGACCAGATCAGGCTCCCGAGCCTGGATGTGGAGGCGCGCATCGTCCCGCCCTCGGGCCGGAAGGCCGTCCGGGTCGGGACCCGGAACATCAAGGAGGTCCATTTCCGGCTCTACGCCACGTCCCCGGAGGACATCAAGGAGATGCGGCCCCGGGGCCGGGGCGACCACCGGACATGGTCCGGTCTGCTCAATCACCCGGACCACAGACTCATCGAGGCCTTCGTGACCTCCCGGCGTCCCGTCCGGAGCTGGGGCGTGCCGGTCAAGTTCAAGAGCCTCTATGAGACGACGCAGACGGACGTGGACCTTAAGGACGTGGAGCCGGGCGTGTACCTGGTCGCCGTGTGCGCGGATAAGAGCTTCGAGCCCGGCGGCGCGCTCCTCTACGGCGCCATCCTCAACGTCACGGACCTGGCCCTGGTGGGCTCCGCGGGGATCGAGGGGTTCGACCGCGACCTCATCTTCAGACGGGACGGGCCGAGGTCCGTGGACCTGCCGGCCTTTCACCTCTATCTGCTGGACGCTTTGACCGGCAAGGCGGTGCCGGGAGCGGACATCGCGGTGCGCCACGGAAGCTACGGGAACTGGCAGGACGCGGACCTCAAGACCGACGAGCTGGGCCGCGTCCAGATGCCCATGCGCGTGCAGCTGGGGCTGGGGCAGAACAGCCATCACCAGTTAGACCCGCTCGCCCGGCGCAAGAGCAGCTACGCCTACTGGGCGGGCCCGACGTATGCTGGGCATTCGGTCCCGCCGCCGTACCAGCTCTTCATCGAGACGGACCGGCCCATCTACCGGCCCGGGCAGAAGGTCGCGTTCAAAGTCACGGTCACGGAGCGCATCCCCCAGGGCTTCAAGACCTACTCCGGGAAGGCCTCGGTCGAGCTGCACGCGCGCGACGTGAACGGGCAGGAGCTCTATCAGGCGCGCCAGGGGGTCGGAGCGAAGGGCTCTTTCTCCGGCGAGTTCCTCATCCCCACCGGCCGTCTCCTGGGCGACTACCATATCTCCGCGGTCCTGATGGAGGAGGGGCAGCACTACGGCGGGCACGTCTCGTTCGCGGTGGAGGAGTACAAGCGCCCGGAGTTCGAAGTGACGCTTCAGGAGGCCAAGGGCCCCTGGCGCTTCGGGAGCGAAGCCAAGGTGCAGGGGGCGGTCAAGTACTACTTCGGCGGTCCCGTGCCGGACGCCGATGTCCAGTACAAGGTCTTTCGCGAAACGTACATCCCTTGGTTCTGCTGGTGGTGGTCCTGGCGCTCTCCAGGCGCGGGCAGGACCGAGATCGCGCAGGGCAGGATCCGTAGCGGCGCGGAAGGGGATTTCAGCTTCTCCTTCACGCCTCTGCCGCGGGACGTGAACGAGGAGGAGCCTCTGCCAGCGCGGTTCACGGTCGAGGCCGAGGCCCGCGACCCGGGCGGAAGGACGATACATGCGAGCAAGACGTACGTCGCGGGCAAGAAGGCGTATCTCTTCGGCATCACTCCTTCCGCGGGATTCGCCTCCGCGGGCAAGGCCTTCCCCGTGGAAGTCAAACTGATGAACCTGAGCGAGCAGGCGGTCTCCGGCGAAGGGAGCTACGTCCTGTTCAAGCTGGATAAAGACCCCGCGCCGGTGGAGCAGGAGGCGCGCTGGGGAGGGGGATTCCCGCCGAGCCCGCCCTTGGAGCGCATCTACAAGGACGTTGAGAACGGCGACGAGGTCAGGAAAGGCGCGGTGAAGTTCGCCGCGGAGAAGCCTTGCAAACTCGACCTGGGAGCGCTCGCGCCCGGGGCGTACCGCCTGACCTTGAGGATTCAGGATCCCTGGGGAGGCGAGACGGCGCAGTCCATCATCGTGCTCTGCGCGGACCCCAAGGGCAAGAAGGTCCCGCTCAAGATATCGTCCTTGTCCCTGCCGGAGCATGCGGAATACGCCGTGGGAGAGACCGCGCTCATGCTGCTGGGTTCGTCGGAGATCAGCGCTCTCACGCACATCGAGGTGTGGGGCGGACAGTTCCTGCTCTCCAGGCATCCGGTGGAGGGGGGCGGCATCCGGCCCTTCAGCCTGCGTCTGGAGGAGAAGCACAAGGGGGGCGTCGTGGTCCGCTGGTTCGGGATCAAGGATTTCCAGCCGCGTTCCGGCATGGTCGGCTTGAGCGTCCCATGGAAGGAGAAGGAGCTCGACGTCCGGTTGAAGTACGACCGCGTGCTCAAGCCGGGCCAGTCCGCGACCTGGTCTCTCACGGTCAAGGACAAGGCGGGCCGGCCCGCGACGGCGGAAGCCGCGGCCAAGATGTACGACAGGTCCTTGGAATACTATGCCAAGGGCACGGAACCGCGTTTCGAGAACCTCTACGCTCCCAGGCCGCGCCCGCAGGAGGCGCGCGGATCGCTCCACGCCATCTATGCCGCCGGGATACCCGTCATCCGGGGCTGGATCCGCCAGCTGTTGGAGTCCTTTAATCGGGCCATCGAGGAGCCGGTCGCGCCGTGCCTGCGCATGAACCGGAGCCGCATCTACGGCGGCTACCGCATGTTCGACAAGATGATGGGCATGGCTATGCCCGGTGCTATGGCGTCTTTGGCCGAGGACTCCTCAGGCGGCGGGATGGCCATGGAGAAGAGCATGCGCGCGGAGGGCCGGAGCCGCTCCATGATGAAGGCCGACGCAGCGCCTGCGCCCCAGGCCGCGGGGCCGGGGAAGGCGGCTCCGGCGGAGCCGAAAGTCGAGATCCGCTCGGACTTCTCCGAGACCGCGTTCTTCAAGCCGCACCTGAAGGTCTCCAAGGGCCGGGCCGCGTTCTCGTTCAAGGCTCCGGAGCAGCTCACATCCTGGCGCGTGACCGGCAACGCCGTGACCTCGGACGTGAAGGTGGGACGCTTCTCGGAAGAGGCCGCCACCCGAAAGGAGCTCATGGTGCGCGTGGACATGCCGCGCTTCTTCCGCGAGGGCGACCAGGGGACGCTCAAGGCCGTGGTGCACAACGAGTCCGAGGCCGACCTGTCTGGGACGCTGAGCCTGTCCGTGCTGGAGGAGGGTAAGGCCGCTCACGAGAAGTTCGGGGTCAAGGACCTGGAGAGGGACTTCACAGTCAAGCCGCATTCCCTGGCGGCCTTCTCCTGGAGTCTGGACGTGCCGCCGGGGCTCGGCACGTTCAATATCCGAGCCATCGCCCGGTCCGGCCAGAGGGTGGACGCTGAGGAGCGCGAGCTTCCCATCCTGCCGAGCCGGCAGAGGCTCATCGAGAGCATCGTCCTGGCCCTGAACGGGGACGCGGACAAGACGCTTCTGCTCAAGGCGCTCGGGGAGAAGGATCCGTCGAGACAGAGCGAACTCCTGCAGCTGCAGGTGGACCCGCAGCTGGCGCTCACGGTGCTGAACTCTTTGCCTTTCTTGGTCCAGTACCCCTACGAGTGCGTGGAGCAGACTCTCAACCGCTACGTGCCCCTGGCCATCGTGCACGCCATCTACCGGAAGCATCCGGCCATCGCGGCGGCCGCGGCCAAGATCCCGAAGCGGGACACGATCACCCCGGCTTGGGACCGGGAGGATCCCAAGCGGCTCACCCAGCTCATGGAGAGCCCGTGGGTGGAGGCGTCCAAGGGAAGGAAGAGCTACTGGCCGGTCATCGACCTATTCGACACGAAGGTCGTGGCGGGCCAGAAGGAGGACGCGTTCAAGAAGCTCGCCGCGGCCCAGCTGCCGAGCGGCGGCTTCCCCTGGTTCCCCGGCGGGCGGGAGGACGCCTACATCACGCTCCTCGTGCTCGCCGGGCTGTCCGAGGCGCAGCACTACGGGGTGGAGGCGCCGCCGGACATGGTGCAGGGCGCCCTGCGCTACGTCATGTCCGAGCTCCCGAGACACTTGAACCCCGAGCCCGGGGACGTGTCCATGCTGCTCTACGCCTCGTACGTCATCACTTCGTTCCCGGAGGGGCTTGCGCGCACGAGCCTTCCGGAGCTGAAGGATGCCCGAGTGCTGGTCCGCAAGTGGCTGGATTACTCCGACAAGCAATCGAAAGCCATGACGCAGTTGGGCAAGGCGTACGCCGCGTACGCGTATTGGCGTCTGGGGGAGAAGGCCAAGGGAGACCTCTACCTGCGGCGCGCCATGGAGGGCGCCAGGGAGGAGCCCGCCACGGGCGTGTACTGGCAGCCGGAGAAGCTTTCCTGGCTGTGGTACAACGATTCCCTGGAGACGCACGCCTTCATGATCCGTCTGCTGCAGACCGTCAAGCCAAAGGACCCGCGGCTTCCAGGCTTGGTGCAGTGGCTGGTGTTCAGCCGGAAGGGGACGGAGTGGAAGTCCACCAAGGCCTCGGCCGCGGCGGTGTTCGCCCTGCTGGACTTCATGAAGGGACGCGGGGCTTTGGACAAGGGGGACTCCTACGCGGTGAGCTGGGGCCCGGTCAAGGACACGGCCCAAGTCGAGCCCTCGGATTGGCTCGGCAAGCCCCTGCGTTGGACGCAGACCGGCGCGGAGATCACCCCGCAGTACTACAAGCCGCGCGTGCAGAAGAGGGGCCCGGGCCTGGCCTTCGCCTCGCTCACCTACATCTACACCACGCAGATGCTGGCCGAGGAGTCCGAGGAGGGCCTGCTCAACGTGAGGCGCCTCTTCTTCAGGCGGGTGAAGGAGGGGGAGGACTATCACCTCAAGCCCTTGAAGTCCGGAGACAAGGTCGCCGTGGGGGACGAGATCGAGGTGCAGCTCAAGGTCAACACCAAGAGCCAGTTCGAGTACATGCACCTCAAGGACCCGCGCGGCGCGGGCTTCGAGGCGGAGGAACTGCGCTCCGGCTGGAAGTGGGATCAGCTCGGCCGCTACGAGGAGCCGCGGGATTCGCTCACGAACTTCTTCGTGTCCTGGCTGCCGCACGGGGAGTACATCCTGCGCTATCGAGTCCGGCCGACCACGCCGGGGCGCTACCGCATCGGCGCGGCCGTGCTGCAGTCCATGTATTCGCCGGAGTTCGCCGCGCACTCGGCGGGGTTCGAGTTGAACGTGGGAGATTAGCTAGAATCTCCCCGCATGGAGCTCGTCATCTGGGTAGTGGTCGTCGCGATGATGCTGGCCGGTCTGGCGGGGACTCTCCTTCCCGGCCTTCCCGGCGCGCCCCTCATCCTGCTGGCGGCCGTGGTGCATAGGCTTTTCCTTCCGGACTACCTCAATTGGTGGACGATCCTTGCCCTGGCAGGGCTCGCCGGCCTCTCGTTCCTGGTGGAGTTCGTGTTCACCGCCATCGGGGCCAAGTGGTGCAAGGCCACGTTCTGGGGCATCCTGGGCGCAGGCGTCGGCGCCATGATCGGACTCATCGGCGGGGTCATCGGCGTGGCCATAGGCGCGTTCCTGGGAGCCGTCGCGGGGGAAAGGCTGCTGGCTAAGCGCACTCCCGAGGACGCGATCCGGGCGGGCACAGGAGCCTGCGTGGGTCTGCTCGTCTCAGGCGCGGGCAAGCTCCTGGTGGGAGCCGCGATGGTCGTCCTCTTCGTTCTAGGCTGCTGGTTGGACGCCCTCTGAGGGGCGGCTTTTCCGGTAGTTGAGCACCATCCCGATCACGGACGCCAGACCCACGGCTCCCAGTATGACCCAGACCACCCAAGGGTGATAGGCGTCCCAGAGCAGGCGCACCGCGTCTTGAGGCGTCGCGCCTGGACCCATCTTCTCAGCCAAGGCGGCCAGCAGCCCGTCCGGCGCGATCCCGGCCGCAGCGTCGGGAGACATCCCGAAGCGCTCCACGAGCATCCTCTTGGCGAACACGGCCCGCGAAGCGAAGCGGTCGTAGAGGGGGCCTGAGAGCCCGTTGCCCGCGGCCCAGCCTATGGCGAACGGGATGTTGGAGAACCCCATGTAGACGGCTTTCTTGTCCGGGGGGGCTGTCATGCCCACGTACTCCGAGAACTTGGGGCTGCAGATGATCTCGCCGATGGCGAAGACGAAGATGAGCAGTCCGCACCACATGCCGGACATGGTCATGCCCGAGCCCACGAAGCCCACGAGCGAGATGGCCATGCCCAGCACGAGCGACGTCATCATGGAGAAGCGGCCGAAGAGCCACGAGAGCGGGAGCACGAGCAGGATGATGGCGAAGGAGTCGATGTTGATGAGGATCTCGGGCTTGGCCGCTCCAGAAGCCGTCAGGAAGCTCTGAGCCTTGGAGCCGAGCACGGAGGTCAGGAAGGCTCCCACATCCTGCGTGGAGACCCACTCGTCGATGAAGTTGGGCAGCAGGTCCCAGAGCTGCATGAACATGAACCAGAACCCGGAAACGACCAGGAGGAACCGGAGCATGGCCTTGTCGTTCCAGAGCGTGGTCATGGTGTCCCTGAAGACCTGGGTCGGCCGCTTGTCCTTGGCCGCCGGGTCGATGGCCGGCTCCTGGAAGAGGAACAGGGCCGGGATGAAGTTCCAAGCGGTCACGATGGCCGCCCCGTAGAACACCCACGACCAGGTCGGGGCGGTCTCGTTGCCCCGGGCCCAGGCCGCGGCCATGGGCGCGATGAACCCGCCCACATTGACGACCCAATAGAAGATGCCGAAGCCCAGAGCCGAGTTCCCGGCGTCGAGCGATTTGGCGACCGAGCCCTGCACCGGCGGCTTGAAGATGGCGGTCCCGGTGCCGACGAGGACTCCCGCGGCCAGCATGGACCAGAACCCGGACGCGCTCGCCATGAGGGAGTAGCCGCAGATGTTGATGACGAAGGCCACGACCATGCTTTTCTTATACCCGTAGGCGTCCGCGTATCCGCCGGAGACCATGGGGATGAGGCATTGGAGCAGGGCCCAGATCATATAGATGACGCCTTTCTCCGAGTAGCTCAGGCCCAAGGACGAGCCTGTGGTGCCGACCATATAAAGGGGCAGCACGGCCCGCACCCCGAAGAAGGCGAGGCGCTCGCCGGCCTCGATGAGGTTCGCGACCCAGAAATTGCGGTTCATCCCGCGCACTTGGGTCATGATCGGGACGGCGGTTATCGTCGCTTCTGTCATAGACACCTCTATCGCGTCGCTCTCGATACCGGAAGGGTCCCATCCCCGCTGACGAGGGACTTGAAACCCGGATACTGGTAGAGTCCGTAGAGCATGTTGGGCTCCAAAAGCAGGACCGCCCTATGGGCAGCCTCGCCCTCCAGCGGGACCCATAGGGATTTTGCCGGCGCTTCGATCGCCGCCGCCGCGTCGCAGCGCACGATCTGGCGGCCTTCGTAGCGGTTGTAGACTTCGTCGAACGCATCCTCCAGCCGCAAGAGCTTGCAGCGTTCCGCCCTTGAGGTCCGTTCCGACTCCAGATGCGTGAACGGGACCGCGTGGGCTTTCAGCAGCTTCTCGAAACGCGGATCGACGATGTACGCCGTTGGGCGGGAGACGCTCCTCTTCACGACCAGCTCGGTCATGAGGTTCGCGGTCCGGATGCCCAATGTCCTGCCCGAGGCCTTGTCGGTCATGGGCACGCTCGACACGGCTCCAGGGGAGGCCCAGAAGTAGTTGACCGGGATGAAGTCCGGGAGCGTTCGCTGCGCGATCTTGAGGTCCGCCGGGTGCGCTACGGCGTACCGGAGGAGGTGCCTGAAGAGATCGTAGAAGGCCGCTGCGCGTTGGCCCAGGTTCTCCGACCCTTTCGAGGAGCGGAGGGCGCCTGCCTCCACGATGAAGGAGAGGCCTCCGTACATGCCCACGCCGTTCAAGCCCCCGTCCACGTCCGGGGCCGAGTACCGGAGTTCCTCGTCCGGCGGGACGCCGCCCACTATGTAGCGGCGGTAGGCGTGGCCGGCCTTGCCCATGGGAGCGGCGGCCTCCTCGACCCATCTCCAGGCCGCGGCGCGAACCGCGGGGTCGAAGAGGGGATTGTTCAGGCTGTCCATGGTGATGACCGGCCAGTCCACCCAGCCCTTCTTGGCGTAGTCCTCGGAGTCCCGGGTGAACTCGTGGCAGTCCACGGCCACGTGGGGACGCAGGCGCTGCACGAGCCTGTAGAGGGCCTGCGTCTCGGGCTGCTCGAGCTGCATGTGGTCGCGGTTGAGGTCCGCGCCCGCCGCGTTGCGGCGCGTATCCTTGAGACCCCCGTCCGGATTGAGCGAGGGCAAAAGCCAGAGGTCCACCTCGACCGGGAGGAGCGTGGGGTCGCGGGCGATGTCTCGGGCCAGGAATAGCATGGCGTCCTTGCCCGAGACCTCGTCCCCGTGCTGCTGGGCGTAGAACAGGACTTTCCAAGGGGCCTTGCCCGCGCTGCGGTCGATATGGACGACGTAGAGGGGACGGCCTTCGCCGCTCTGCCCGGCTGTGGAGACCTCGATGAAGGGGCTTCGGTCGAGCTCCTTGAGCAGCCCTTCCATCGCGCCGAAGCCGATCGTTTCCTTGAGGTCCTTGGGACTGCGCGGGAGCGCGGCGCAGGGGACCGCGAGGACGGCGATGAGAAGCAGGGCGCGCATCGGCATCAGGACGTGATCCAGATCGCGAGTAAAGGGACGATGTTGAACACCAGGACGAGCAGCTTGTAGACCCCCATGAGCTGATAGTGGATCGAGTCGAACCGCTCGGGCGGGAGCTTGAACCAGCGCGAATGCAGGCGGTAAACCCAGTCCCGGGCGCAGGCGAACATCAGGAACCACGCGGTCAGTATGCCGAGGTTGAATCCGGCGCTCCAGAGCAGGATGCGGGTGATGCGTTCGATGTCCATGCGGGTATTGTACGAAGTTGCTACAGTATCCGCTTACGGGGGACATTGCCATGGCTGATGAACGCCTCATCGAGATCTTCCTCGCCCTGGCCAAGCTGGACGGCGTCTCAGGCCATGAGAAGCCCGTGGCGGACTACATCCTCGCCTTCCTCAAGGGGCTCGGGCTCTCGTCCCTGGTGGACGACGCGGCCTCCGTGACGGGGTCGGATACAGGCAACGTGGTCTGCAGGGTCGGCGGCGGAGGGGACAGGGTCCTGCTCGCGCACATGGATACCGCCCGCCCCACCAAGGACACGAAAGCGGTCGTGTCCTCGGACCGGATCTCCTCGGACGGCAAGTCCCAGCTCGGCGCGGACAACCGGGCCGGCATCGCGGTCATCCTCTTCGCCACGGAGAAGGCCGTGCGGGAGAAGCTCCCCGTGAAGCCCTTCACTTTGGCCTTCACCACCCAGGAAGAGACCTCCATGGGCGGGTCCATCAACCTCAAGCTCGAACCCTCCGTGACCCAGGGCTTCATCTTCGACTCCTCCTTGGACCCCGGCAGCTTCGCCGTCACCTCGCCCGGAGCGGCGTCATTCAAGGCGGAGGTCTTCGGCAAGCCCTCGCACGCCGGCATCGCTCCGGAGAAGGGGGTCTGCGCCATCACCATCGCCGCCAAAGCCCTCGCCGGGCTGCGCTTCGGCAGGCTCGACCCCGAGACCACGGCGAACGTGGGCAAGATCCACGGAGGCGAGGCCACCAACGTGGTCCCGGCCCACGCGGTCGTGGAGGGTGAGGCCCGCTCCCTGGACATGGACAAGGTGGCCCCCATCGTGGAGGGCATCCGGCGCGGCTTCGAGGACTCCGCGCGCCGGTCCGGCGGGCAGCTCAAGTTCTCCTGGGTCTGGGAGTTCAAGCCGTTCCGCATCGCGGACGGGGCCCCGGTGTTCCAGGAGGCGCTCCGGGCCGTGCGGAAGGCCGGACTGACGCCGTCGCCCATGGCGTCCCACGGGGGGAGCGACGCGAACAACCTCAACGCCCGCGGCGTCGCCGCGGTCAACTTCGGCATCGGCGCCAGGAACCCCCACGCGGACGACGAGTACATCCTGCTCGAGCATCTGCAGAAGGCGGCGGATATCGCCCTCTCCCTGATGCGTGCATAGGAGCGGACCCATGAAGCCCAAGTTCCAGTTCAACACCCTGCTCATGATCTACGGCGTGGTCGTGCTCGTCGCGATCCTGACCTGGGTCCTGCCCGGGGGCGAGTACCAGCGCATCATGAAGGAGGGCAAGAACCTCGTGGTGCCGGAGTCCTTCACGCCCGGGGCCGCGGTCCCGCAGTTCCTTGGCGCCATGCTCCTGGCGCCGATCAAGGGCTTCGTGCAGGCCGCCCAGATCATCATCTGCCTCTTCGTGGTCGGAGGCAGCTTCGCCGTGCTTCAGAAGACCGGGGCCATCGCCGCGGCCATCCATCGCCTCGCGGTGCTCTTCTCGCAGAAGCCGCACCTGCGCAAGTACTTCATTCCGCTGACCATGACCCTTTTCTCCCTGGGCGGCGCCGTCTTCGGCATGTGCGAGGAGACCATGCCGTTCGTGCTCATCTTCATCCCCTTGTCGCTGTCCTTGGGCTACGACTCCCTGGTGGGGACGGCCATTCCGTTTTTGGGCGCGGCCGCCGGCTTCGCCGGCTCCATCTTCAACCCTTTTACGGTCGGCATCGCGCAGAGCATCGCCGAGCTTCCCCTGTACTCCGGTGCGGGCTACCGTTCTCTCATCTGGGTGCTGAGCACGGGCTGCATGATCGCCTTCGTGATGTGGCACGCCTCCAGGATCGAGAAGGACCCCAAGCTCAGCCCGGTCCATGACATCGACCAGGAGCGCAAGCACGCCCTGCACCTCGACGGCTCCAAGATGGAGCCGCTCCTCCATAAGCACAAGCTCGTGCTGGGGGGCTTCGCGGCGGCCCTCCTGCTCCTGGTCTGGGGGGTGTTCCGGTACAAGTGGTACATCAACGAGATCTCCGCTTTGTTCTTGGGCCTCGGCGTCGCGGGAGGGATCCTGGGAGGCTTGGGCGTCGACGAGTTCACGGACGCCTTCAAGGAAGGGGCCAAGGACATGGTGGGAGTGGCCCTCATCATCGCGTGCGCGCGCGGCACCCTGGTCGTGGCCACGGACGGGAAGATCCTGGACTCCATGCTGCACGGGATGGAGAGCGTCATCCGCAACGTGCATCCCATCTTCTGCGCGCAGGCCATGTTCGTGGCCCAGGGGACGCTCAACTTCTTCATCCACTCGGGCTCCGGGCAGGCGGCGCTCACCATGCCCATCATGGCGCCTTTGGCCGATGTGATGGGAGTGACCCGGCAGACCGCGGTGCTGGCGTTCCAGTTCGGAGAGGGCTGGATCAACCCGATCCTGCCGACCTCCGGAGTGACCATGGGCGTGCTGGGCTTGGCCGGGATCCCATGGAACCGTTGGTTCAAGTGGCTGCTCCCCGCTCAGATATTCTTCTTCATCCTCGCGCTGCTGCTTCTCATCCCGCCGTTCCTCATGAACTGGCAATGAGGCCGTTCGTCGCGCGGAGACGGTTTTACGCCTGTTCGGACCTGCGCCGCATCGCCGCGCTCAATCGCATCCAGGCGCTCGCCTGCATCAAGGCGGCGGAGCACGGCTGGCTGGGAGCGAGCTACTCGGCGGCCGAGCTCTTGACCGTCCTGTACTTCGGGCTGGGCGAGCGGAACGTGGTCCTCTCCAAGGGACACGCGGCCCCGATGCAGTACGCCTGCCTATACGGGCTCGGGGTCCTGACTGAAAAGCAGCTCTTGAGCTACAAGGACGGTCCTGACGGCCTGCAGGCCCATACGGACATCGGCACTCCGGGCATACTCGTGAACACCGGTTCCTTGGGGCAAGCCTTGTCGAAGACGGCCGGGCTGGCCTGGTCTCATCCGAAGAGACGCTACTACGTGGTGCTGGGGGACGGCGAGCTTCAGGAAGGGCAGAACTTCGAGGCGTTCCAGACGGTGAACCATCTGCGCCTGAAGAATCTGACCGTCATCGTGGACCGCAACCGCTATCAGACCGCGCTGCCCGTGGAATCGGTCAAGGGCATCCCGGACCTTCGGCGCGTGTCCGAGGGGTTCGGATTCAGCGTTCTGGAGACGGATGGGCATGACTTGAAGGCGCTTCTGTCCGCGCTTCGCAAGAAGACCGCTCGGCCGAAGCTCATCATCTCCAACACCCTGAAAGGCGCCGGGAGCAGGTACCTGGGGGGGAAGCCGTGGCACTCCGCGGTGCCGGACGATGCCCTGTACTTGAGGATCGTCCAGGAGCTGGCTGCGCAGGCGGGGCTGACGGAGGAGTTCGCCGAATATCGCGCCTCATCCGTGCCGGGCGCTCCCCGGCCGAAGAAGCCCTCCGGCTCGACCCGGGATTGGTTCGCGGACGAGTTGGCCAAGCTCATGAAAGCGGACCCGCGCATCGTCGCTCTTGGAGCGGACCTGGCCGAGTCCTGCGGCATGGGGCGGCTGCCGAAATATCTGGAGATGGGCATCAGCGAGCAGGACATGGTGAGCTTCGCCGGCGGGCTGGCCTTGGCCGGGAAGATCCCGGTGGTCAACACCTACGCTTCCTTTTATAAGCGGGCCTATGAGCAGGTCTTCACCAACCAGTCCGAAGGGCGCAAGGTGCTTTACGCCGGGCACTATGCCGGCTTGTGCTATCACACGGACGGGAAGTCCCATCAGTCCTTGAACGACCTTTCTCTCATGCGGACGGTGCCCGGCCTCATCGTGGTGGAGCCTGTGGACGAGGCCCAGACCCGAGGCTATCTGCGATGGGCGCTGCGCAAGGCTCCCGGCTCGGTGTATTTCCGTCTAAGGCGTACTCCTGCCGGGATATCCCTGGGACAGGAGGTCCGTCTGGACCGGCCGGCCGTGGTGGGGGCTGTCGGGAGGCGAGCGTATCTGACGTCCGGGACAGTGGCCACGGGTCTTGTCTTGAAACAAGGATCAGGCGTCATCGTCCAGAGCGTGTTCAATCACGAGTTGGACCTGGTCTACTACCGCCGGCTGCTTCGTCCGGTCCGAGAATTGATCATGGTCGAGGATAATGTGGAGCCGGGCGGGCTTTCAGAGTTCGCCTGCCGCCTGCTGCTGCGGCTGGGGCTTCATCCAAAGGTGGGAAGCCTGTCCGCCGAAGGGTTCGGCCCGTCTTTCCGCACGCTTTCCGAGTGCCTGGAGCACTTCGGGTTCATTCGGACTCGCATATACCCACGCACCTGTTCTATTATCCCCATAGGGCGCGCCGGGTAAACGTCATCAGAGAGGGTCCATGGATAACGCTAACAGCTACAGCAAGCTGCAGAAATTGTTGGACGACCCGGACATATCGGAGATCATGATCAACGGGCCGCGAAAGATCTTCGCGGAAAAGAAGGGCACGAAGATCCTGACCGATGTCGCCTTTACCAACGACGCCGAGATCTTGCACATGGTGGAGAGCATCTTCACCGCCAAGGGCAAGCGGGTGGATAGGGAGATCCCGTATGCCGATGTCTGTCTGGATGACGGCACGCGCATCAACGCGATCATCCCGCCCCTTTCGCGCTTCGGAGTGTCGGTGACGTTCCGGAAGTTCTCCAAACAGATCCAGACCGCGGACGACCTCCTGAGGCTTGGCACATTGACCAAGCCGTCGCTGGATTTCCTCATCCAGTGCGTGAAGAACCGCTACAACATCATCATCTCCGGCGGGACCGGCGTGGGCAAGACCACCATCCTGCAGATCCTGACGCATTATTTCGACCCGTCGGAGCGCGTGATCACCATCGAGGATGCGGCGGAGCTCAAGCTCAAACAGGCGAACGTGGTTTCTTTGGAGACCCAGCTCCCGGACCCGAACGGCAAGGGCGGCGTTACCTTGCGCGATCTGATCCACAACGCTCTGCGCATGACGCCGGACCGCCTGATCGTGGGCGAGATCAGGAGCGATGAGGCCATCGACCTCATCCAGTCCATGGCCACGGGGCATGCGGGGACGATGGGGATCTTGCACGGGAATTCGCCCCGGGAAGTCATCTCTCGTCTGGAGACCATGATCATCGTGTCCGGCATCACCCTACCGCTCGGGGATATCAGAAGGCTGATCGCGGGTACCGTCCAGATCATCGTGCACGTGGCCAAGGTGGAGGACGGCAAGCGCAAGGTGACCTATATCTCCGCGGTGGAGGGCATCACGGGCGGAGAGGTGAGCCTGCAGGAGCTGTTCGGATATCGTATTGAGAAAAAGGACGCGACCGGGAACAGCGTCTGGGGCTTGATGCAGCTGGTGCCCCTGTCGTCGACGATGACTTTCCGGAGCAACTAGCTCCTCTTGAAGGCGCGCATCAAGAGCCTCCTGCGCCGGGCTTCGGCGGGCAGTCTCCACCCCGCGGTCGCACTGCTGGCTTTCGCCGTCCTCTGCCGGCTCATCTTCCTGGGAGCGAGATCGCTCTGGTTCGACGAGGCCAAGACGCTCATCCTCGCGCAGGCGTCTGTCCGGGACCTGCCCGCGATGGTCCGGGCCTTGGAAGGCATATCGCCGCTCTACTTCCTCGTGCTGCACGGCTGGGTCGCGCTTTTCCCGGACCCCCTGACGGCGATCCGTCTTTTTTCGGCGCTGTGCGGCATCGCGGCCCTGGCCGTATTCCTCCCTCTCTGCCGGAAAGCCGCGCCCGGCTCGTGGAAGACCGCGTTCTTCATCGGATGTTTTTCTTCGTTCTGGGTGCACTTGAGCCAGGATGGGCGGGTCTACGCCCCGCTGCTTCTGGCCTCCCTGGGCCAGGCCTATGGGCTGCTCGCCCTGACCGAGGAGTGGAGCGTGGGGCGGCTGCTGGGCTACTCCCTGGCTGGCGCAGCGGGGCTCTACCTGCATCCGTTCTCGGGCTTCACATTCGCGGCGGGAGCGCTCTACGGGTGCGCCGCGCTTCGCCGAAGGGGGGCGCACCTGGGGTACTTCCTGGCGGCACAGGCGGTCGCGGCGCTTCTGTATGCCCCGTGGCTCTCCTCGCTCCAAGCCCAGATGGGACGGGCGCATACCTCTCTGTTGTCGGAACCGCTGTCCTGGCGCCAGTTAGCCCTGGTCGCGGGTACGATGCTGGCGGACCTTCCGTTCCTCTCGCTGGCGATGGAGCCGTGGGTCCGCGGCCTGGGGTTGTGCGCGCTGGGCCTTCTGGCTTTCGGCGCCTTCCTCCGCGTGCGGCGCGCGCGGATCGCGTGGGACGGCCCCGGGGCCTTCTGCGTGTTCCATGCCGCGGCACCTCTGATCATGGTCCGGGCCGCGGAATGGGCGCTCCAGCGGCCCATGACGCAGCCTCGCTACTTCGTCGCCCTCTCTCCGTTCTTGTACATCCTGATCGCCTTGTCCGCGGACGAGTTGCGCAGCCGATGGGCCCGCCGCGTGATCATGGCCCTGGCGCTGTGCGGGGCTTTCGCCTACCATCTCGTCGGGCATGTCGTGGACCCTCGTCTGGAGGAGATGGGCCGTCATCTGCGCAGCCTCACCCGGCCGGGGGATGTCGTCGTGCACCTCCAGCCTTACTATTACCTGTCCCTGCGCTACCGCTATCTGCCCGACCGCGAGCATCGTCTTCTCTCCGAGGACGATCGGGTCCTTTCTTGGGACGGACTTCCGGGCTATGCGGCGCTCATGCCGAAGGAGCGGTTGGACCCCCGGCAGCGGTATGCGGTCGTGGATCCCATGAGGACGCTGTTCCCGTCAAGGATCGGGGCGGCCGAGGGACGTCGGTTGGAGGATTTCGCCTGCTGGGACAGCCCGCGGGCCCCAATGCCCAAGCCAGCGGTCGGACCGTAGCCTCATGCGTGCCGGACCGTATTCCGGCATACTGGACCCAGGAGAGTCCCATGAGAACGGTCTTGAGCCTCTGGATCCTGGCATCGCCCGCCTTCTGCGCGATCACCGGAGGCCCCGGCGAGGACCTCTCGCCGCATTACGTGGATTACATCCTCGACAAGAACAGCAGGGGCCGCGCGGACAAGGACCTGCTCAGGGCCGTCCTCACGGCGGGGGGCTCATGCGGCGGGATCGGAGCCATGGGGGTGCCTGCGCAGGTCGCGGCAAGGGCCGGCAGGAGCCCGGAAGAACTCGCGTGGTTCAACAGCAATGTGGAGGCGGGCGCGGCCCATCTCAACGAGCTCTTGGGCTCCGAGAAGGACCTTGAGAAGGCCCTGAGGGCCTATTGTCCGGGCTCGAGCGGTTTCGCCTCGCGGGTCCTGTCTGAATACAGGAGGCTCAAAGGCGGGACAGGGGAGCCCGCGTTGGCCGCGCGGGTCCACGCTTCCCCGAGCTTCCAGCAGCTTCAAGGGAGCCTCCAGAGCCCGCCGAGCGTCTCCGCCGGAGCCGTCCAGAGCCCTGGAGAGACGATCGCGAAGGTCGCCGAGAAATACGCGTATTCCGACATGCGCTACAGGCGCGGCCGAGAGGACGAGGACGCCGCCGACTGCAGCGGCTTCGTGCGCTTCGTCCTGAGCGAGGCCGGGGTCATGGACAGGGACGTGTTCGAGTACCGGTCCGCGGCCGAGCAGTTCCGCGCCTCGAGGACGGGCGTGGAGACCAAACAGGGTTACCGGCTGAGGGCCCTGCGCGAAGACGAGACCCCCCGGCCCGGCGATGTCGTGTATTTCCGGCGCAAAGGAAGGATCAACCATGCCGGCATCTTCCTGGGCTACGGCGAGGGGGGGTGCCTGAAGATGGCGCATTCCTCGGGAGGCGGGTCTCAGGTCACCTGTTCCGAGTACCATGCCGGGAGAGTGGCCGGATTCGGGCGTGTTGAAAAACGATAGAATGTCGGCATGGGACATGCCGATTTTATCGATAAGCTCGGCCTGCAGCAAGATGTCTTGAGGAAGGTCCGCGACGCCCTCGGCCTCGCGCAGAAGGCGCATCGCGGCCAGGTCCGGGACCAGGGCACGCCCTACATCGAGCATCCCGTGGAGATGACGCGCATCCTGGCCCAGGAACTCGGGATCCGGGAGCCGGACCTCCTCATCGCGGCGCTGCTCCACGACGTGCTCGAACAATCGGATGTCCCTCCGGAGGATATCCGGGAACGCTTCGGGGATAGAGCGGCTTCTCTGGTGCTGGCTCTGACCCGGCACAGGCAGGGCGCGCCCGGGCCGAAGACGAGCTTCAAGGATTATCTCCTGCGTGTGTCCCGCTCCGGCCCTGAGGCCGTGCTTCTGAAGCTCGTGGACCGGTGGAGCAACCTCAAGGAGCTCGGCTCCTGCCCGGATGCCGAGAAGCGCAGGAAGTACCTCGCCGAGACCGAGGAGATCATCCTGCCGATGCTCAAGGGCGCGACTCACGCCGCTGCCCGGACAGCGCTGGCGGAGATCGAGAAGCTTCTCAAAGCCTGATGGAGCGCCGCGCCACCCTTGGCGGTTTGGCCGCTCTCGCCCTGTGGTCCGCCTCCGTCGCCCTGACGCGGGGATTGTGCGAATCGCTCGGCACCCTGACCGGGCCCGGTCTGGCCGCGCTCCTGGGAGGAGCGCTCGGCTTGCTTTGGACTGACCCCCGGCGCATGCTCGCACTCCCCAAACGCTACCTGCTCGTCTGCGGCGGACTCTTCGTGAGCTGCAACGCGGGCATGTACCTGGCCGTGGGAGGGGCGCCAAACCGCTCGGCCGTGCTCGCGGTCGCGCTCGTCAATTATCTTTGGCCCGCGCTCACCGTGGCGCTCTCGGTCCCGGTGCTCGGCCGCAGGGCCCGCTGGTACCTTCCCTTGGGCTGCCTCATCGCGGTGGCCGGCACCGCCATGGCCCTGCTGGGGGGGCAGGGCTTCCGGTGCTCCGAGCTCGGCACGGGCGTCCTGGTGCCGGCCGCTTGGGCGGGGGTCGCCGCTTTGTCTTGGGGGCTCTACTCCAATCTCGCGAGGCTCTGGGGCGGGACGGAGGAGGGGGCGGTCCCGCTCTTCGCTCTGTGCACGGGAGCGGCCCTGCTGCTCCTGCGGGTGTTCCGTCCCGAGCCCCTGCACTGGACGCCCAAGGCGCTCATGGAGCTCGTCCTGCTGGGAGTGGCGTCTATGATGGCGGCGTACGCGCTCTGGGACGAGGGGATGCGCAAGGGAGACGCGCTCCTGCTCGGCCTGGCGTCCTACTTCGTGCCCATCGCGTCCACGCTCATCTCCTCGGTCTACCTGGGAGTCTGGCCCGGCTGGGGCGTGCTCGCCGGGAGCGGCCTCGTGGTGGCGGGAGCCTTCGTCAGCCGGCGCGCCCTGGTCGCCGACGCCAAGACCTGACAACCATAAATTTGGCATGATATGGGCAGGAGGAGCACCATGCCCGAGCCAAAGAAAGTCATCATCATGGGAGCCGCTGGAAGGGACTTCCACAACTTCAACGTTTGCTTCCGAAACGACCCCTCTTATCGAGTCGTGGCGTTCACCGCCATCCAGATCCCCAACATCGCCGGCCGGAAATACCCGAAGGAGCTCGCGGGAAAACTCTACCCGGACGGGATACCGATCTATGAGGAAGCGGAGCTCGAGTCCCTCATCCGCAAGCACGGCATCGACGAGGTGGTCTTCTCCTACAGCGACGTCGCGCACGTCAATGTCATGCATAAGGCGTCCCTGGTGAACGCCGCAGGAGCCGACTTCCGTCTTCTCGGGGCGCGGCGGACCATGCTGAAGTCGTCGAAGCCGGTCGTGGCCGTTTGCGCGGTCCGCACGGGCTGCGGCAAGAGCCAGACGACCCGCCGGGTGGCCGAGATCCTGCGCAAGAGGGGCAAGTCCGTGGTCGTGATCCGCCACCCCATGCCGTACGGGGACCTCAATGCCCAGCGCTGCCAGCGCTTCGCCAAGCTCGAGGACCTCGACACGCACAAGTGCACCATCGAGGAGCGCGAGGAGTACGAGACGCACGTCCATCGCGGCAACGTGGTCTACGCGGGAGTGGACTACCTCGACATCCTGCGCGCCGCCGAGAAGGAGGCGGACGTCATCCTGTGGGACGGCGGGAACAACGACACCCCGTTCTACCAGCCGGACCTTCATATCGTCATCGTGGACCCCCACCGGCCGAGCCATGAGATCCAGTACCACCCGGGCGAGACCAACCTCCGGATGGCCCAGGTCATCATCATGAACAAGGTCGGCACGGCCGGCCTGGCCGGGATCGAGGAGGTCCGCCGTAACGTGAGGCAGATCAACCCGAAAGCCGTCCTCATCGAGGCGGACTCCGAGGTCAGCGTCGAGAACTGCAAGTCCATCAAGGGCAAGCGGGTGCTCGTGGTCGAGGACGGCCCCACCCTCACCCACGGCGAGATGACCTACGGCGCGGCCCATGTCGCGGCCCGTCGCCACGGCGCGGCCGAGATCGTGGACCCGAGGCCCTTCGCGGTCGGCACCATCAAGGATACCTTCGCGACCTACTCGCACCTTAAGGACGTCCTGCCGGCCATGGGCTACAGCGACAAGCAGATCAAGGAGCTCAAGACCACTATCGACAAGACCCCTTGCGACCTGGTCCTCATCGGGACGCCCTTCGACCTCGACCGGCTCATCAAGATCGACCGGCCCATGCTGAAGGTCTCGTACGAACTCGACGAGCCCGGGACGAAGGCGCTGGAACGCGTCCTGGATGGCTTCCTCCGGAAGTAAGACCGGGACGAACCACTTCGTCGGCATCGGCGGGAGCGGCATGAGCGCTCTCGCCCAGTTCCACGCCATGGGTGGGGAGGCGGTGAGCGGCTCCGACCGCCTCTTCGACCGCGGGGAGATGCGGGGCCTCAAGGCCAGGCTGGCCGAGGCCGGGATCTCCTTATTCCCCCAGGATGGGAGCGGCGTGGGCCCCGGGACCCGGGAGCTCACGGTGTCCACGGCCATCGAGGATTCCAACCCGGACATCGCCGCGGGCAGGGCCCTCGGGCTGCGGCTCGTGCACCGGACCGACGCCCTGGCGGACCACGTCGCCGCTCATCGCACCCTGGCCGTGGCCGGCACCAGCGGGAAATCCACGGTCACGGCCATGGTCTACGAGGTCCTGGCCGCGACCGGGCATTCGCCGTCGCTCATCACCGGAGCCCCGCTCGTCTCCCTCGAGGGCCGCGGCCTGCTCGGCAACGCCTATCGCGGCACCTCGGACTTCCTGGTGATCGAGGCGGATGAGAGCGACGGGACCCTCCCCAAGTATTCGCCGTGGCTCGGGATGGTGCTGAGCCTCGGCAAGGACCACAAGGAGGTCCCGGAGCTTCTCGAGATGTTCCGGCGCTTCCAGGGGAGATGCCGGAGGTTCGTGCTCAACGCCGACTACGCGAACCTCTCCGGACTCCGTGACGGCAGCCGCACCTTCGGCTTCGAGGCCGGAGATGTCCGGGGCGAGAGGCTCGAACTCGAGCCTCAGGGGAGCCGCTTCCAGGTCTCCGGCGTGCGCTTCGAGGTCCCCTTCCCCGGCAGGCACAACGCGGCGAACGCCCTGGCCGCGGCCGCGGCCTGCCTGGAGGCGGGCGTGCCGCTGGAGGACTGCTCGAAGGCGCTTGCGTCGTTCGCGGGCGTGGCGCGGCGGTTCCAGCTCGTGGGGACCGCGGGCGGGATCCAGGTCGTGGACGATTACGCGCACAACCCGGACAAGCTGCGCGCGGTCCTGGCCGCGGGACGGCTCCGGGCCAAGCGGCTGCGGGTGGTGTTCCAGCCCCATGGGTTCTATCCGACGCGCTTCATGAAGGACGAACTCATCGAGGCTTTCGGCGCCTCCCTGCGGGATGGGGACACGCTGTGGATGCCGGACATCTACTACGTGGGGGGCACCACGGTGAAGGACATCAGCTCCGGCCACATCACGGCTCCGCTCAAGGAGCGGGGCTTGGACGCCCGACATGTCCCAGTGCGCGAGGACATCATCCTCGAGATCGCGGCCGCGGCCCAGCCCGGAGACCTGGTCCTGGTCCTCGGGGCTCGGGACCCGACCCTGAGCGACTTCGCCCGACGCGTCCTGCAGAAGCTCCGGTCGGAGCCTTGAATGCCCATGCGCCATGAGACCGCGGCCGCGAACGCCGCGGCCCACTTCGAGATGCCGGGGGACCTGCTGAGGGCCGAGCCGTTCGGCCACGGCCACATCAACGACACCTACCGGCTTACGTTCGACCACGAGGGGACCCGGCGCACGTGTCCAACGTCTTCCCAAGGGACACGGTGCCGTACCGCATCCGCGGTACAGCGGCGCTACATCCTGCAGCGCATCAACTCCGGCGTGTTCCACGACCCGCTCGCGCTCCTGGACAACATGCAGCGCGTGCTCGAGCATCTCAAGCGTAAGGTCTCCGAGCCCCGGCGCGTGCTCCACCCCGTGCCGGCGCGGGACGGGAGACCGTACTGGAAGGACGCGGCCGGGGAGTACTGGCGGGCGGCTGATTTCATCGAAGGGACCGTGACGCACTTCAGCGTGCGGACCGCGAAGCAGGCGTATGAGGCGGCGAAGGCGTACGGCCGGTTCCAGAGCCTCCTCGCGGACCTTCCGGGTCCGCGGCTCAAGGAGACCATCCCCGGCTTCCACGATACGCCCAAGAGGGTGGCCGACTTCCGGAGCGCCCTCCAGGCGGACGCGGTGGGCCGCGTGAAGGAAGTCGCTCCGGAGGCGGAGTTCGCCCTGGAGCACGCCGGGGTCGCCGGGCGCCTCCACGGAGGCATGCGCGAGCGCGTGGTGCACAACGACACCAAGGTGGACAACGTCCTGTTCGACAATGAGACCGGGGAGGGGCTCTGCGTCATCGACCTGGACACCGTCATGCCCGGCTTGCCCCTGCACGACTTCGGGGATCTGGTCCGCAGCGCCATCAGCACCACGGCCGAGGACTCGACCGATCTGTCGAAACTCAAGGTCAGCAAGCCCATATTCGACGGATTGGCGCGCGGCTACCTGGAGACCGCGGGCGAGTTCCTCAGCCGGGACGAGGTCGGACTCCTGGCTTTCAGCGGGCGCCTCATCGCCTATGAGCTGGGCGTCCGCTTCCTGACGGATTACCTCAACGGGGATACCTACTTCAAGATACACCACCCCAAGCACAATCTGGAGCGTTCCAGGGTCCAGTTCCGTCTCGCGGAGCTGCTGGGCGAGGCGGAGGCGGAGCTCCAGGCCCGCGTCGAGCGCCTGGCCGCAGTCAGGCGGTGAGGGCCAGGGACGCCGCCGCCCTATGCGGGCTCCTGGCGACGGGGCTCCTGCTCCGCTCCCAGGCGGCCGGGTTCAAATACCTGGAGATCGACGAGGCGTTCAACCTCTTCGCGGCCGGGCGGCCGTCGCTGGAGAGCGCGCTGCGGACCGTCTTCGAGAACACTCCGACGCAGGGCCCTCTGAACTACATCCTGGATTTCGCGCTGTTCCGTGCATCGCGGGAGACCGCCTGGCTGCGGCTCATCCCCGCGGTCTGGGGCATGGGGGCCGTGGCGCTCTCGTATCTGCTCGGAAGGCTGCTGCACGGCCGGGGGTTCGGCTGGCTCTGGGGATGCCTCATGTCGCTCTCCGTGCTGCAGATACACTATTCCACGAACCTCCGTCCCTACGCGATGGTGGAGTTCCTGAGCCTGTGGAACTTGTTCGCGGCGCTGCGGCTCCTGCGGGGGGAGGGCGGGTTCCGGACCTTCGCCGCGTCCGCGGTCCTGCTCCAGCTGGCGTATCCGTTCGGCTGGGCGCAGCTGGCCGTTGGAAGCGTCTTTTTGGCCATGGACCGCCCGGAGACGCGTAAGAAGCTCGTGTGTCTCATGGCGTGCGTGCTGTTGCTCCCCGCGGCTTGGTTGCTCGTATTCGGACGAGGAGTCCTGGCGCATCCCTTTGCAGGGTCGGGCTGGGCCTTCTGGGGGCGGATGTTCCTTGGCTTCGGTCCTTCCATGCTGTGGGCTTTGTGCCTGCTCGGCCTGGCCGTGGGACTGCGGTCCCGCGCTTGGCGCAGGGACTCCCTTCTGGCCGCCGTGGTGATGATCGCCTTGCCGCTCGTGGTGCTGCCCTGCATGTGGAAGGCGGGTCAGTCCCCCGAGCCCCGGCACATCCTCCCGTCCCATCCGCTGTTCCTGGGTTTCGCCGCGGCCGGGATGTTGAGCCTGCTCTCGGCCGTCTCCAAGCAGGCTCTCGGTTCGGTCTTGGGAACGCTCCTGGTCTTCGCCGGAGCCATCGGCCCGTTCCTGGCGTTCCGCGCGAAGCAGGAGGCCCCGCATCGGATGATGAGAGAGGCCGCCTTGTTCCTGGGGTCCCACATCGGCCCGGAGGACGCGGTGGTCTTGAGCAATCCGAACACCGGGGCGGTCTTCCTGCGCTACTACGACCCCGCGGCGTTCGACGACCTGGAAGCCATCCGCATGCGCAAGGGGATCGCGCTCTTCTTCTTCCCGGCCGAGCTGAAGGCGGCGGGCAATCCGGTGTTCACCCTGAACCCGGTCGATCCTTCGACCGCGACGCTGGATCAGGAGTCGTTCTTGGAGCTTCGGCGCAGGGGCAGGAGGCTGTGGTTCATCCACTTCCCCTTCAATTTCCTCCCGGACGAGCGTCCGTTCTATCCCCTGCTGGCCGGGAAAGCCATCCGGCTCACGCAGGCGGCGCCGGGGGTCTACTCAGAGTGATCTTGCCAGGAATGCCGCGATGATCCGCCGCGTGATGCCCCAGACGACGTGGCGTCTTACCTTATAGACCGGCACGCGCACCAGACCCCCGCGCGTCCTTATACTCTTCTCGGAGTCGTAGAGCGAGTCCAAGCCGGCCCAGAACGCGGATTGGACCTCGCGGCTGGTCTTAAGATGGGGCCTTCCCTTGATGCCGAAGACGAAGGGCCGGATGTTCAGGCTGGGGAGGCCTTGCCAGTCCGGCCTTAAATCGTCGAGCTCGCCCAGGAGGTCCTGCGGACTCAATCGTATCCCGATCTCTTCCCGGGTCTCGCGCAGGGCGGTGTGAAGGAGGTCGGCGTCCTCGGGTTCTTTGTGGCCGCCTGGAAGCCCGACCTGGCCTGACCAGGGGTCTTGCTCCTGTTTGGCGCGCTTGATGAATAAGGTCTCCAGGCCGCCGCTGGGAATGGGGCTCAGGATGAGCGCGACCGAGGCTTCCCCTGCTCCGGCATCGCTGGAGCGGATGGGGCACTGAGAGGAGAGTTTCGCCTTTATTGTCGGAAAATCAAGCATAAAATACCAAGCCCGCCTTGTTTAAGGCGGGCTTAGGCCCAGCAACGGTTTCCTAGGCGGCCTTGGTGACGTTGGAGGCCCGAGGGCCCTTGTCGGTCTGCTCGACCTCGAAGTTGACCGCCTGATTCTCGGCCAAGGACTTGAACCCCTCCTCCTTGATCACCGAGTAGTGGACGAAAAGATCTCTTGATCCATCGTCTGGGGTGATGAAGCCGAACCCCTTCTGATCATTGAACCATTTCACTTTTCCTGTAGGCATTGTCCTTTATCTACCTCACTTCTTCGTCTCGCCGCCGTCATGGACGGCGAGGCGGATTTATGGGGGGATTATAACATTATGGAAAGAGATGGGAATGACTCCGGAGGGATTGACCTAGGTCAATGAGTGCTCTCAACGCTCGATATCAACTCCGCGCATTGACCGATGTCATGGGAGCGGGAGCCGGGCATGGGTACAATCTATGCAGAGATTTTGAAAGGAGCAAAGACATGATCGAACTTCTGATGGTCCTGAGCTTGAGCGGCCTCAACACGCAGAACAGCGCATCCTCTTTCCAGCCCTGCGTATGGCCCAACACCTGCAAGGAGCAGACCCAGGTCGCGTTCCAGCCCTGCGTGTGGCCAAACACCTGCAAGCAGGAGATCCAGGTCGCCCAGTTCCAGCCCTGCGTGTGGCCCAACACCTGCTCCGGGCAGACGAGTTCGCTGCTGTAAACAGATCCTCATACCACCACCCAAGCGAGAGCCCCCGAAAGGGGGCTCTCCATTTCTGCTTCTTTTTTCGGTAAGCTGTTCATCGGCCATGAGGTTCCTCATCCGCATCGCCCTGGCGATAGCCGTTTCCGCCTGCGGTTGCGGAGGGCGGCCGGAGGTTCAGATGCAACCCGGGCAGCAAGAAGCCCGCGACAGGATGGTAGACCTCGTCGCCGTCTACTCGCCGCTATACAGGGTACGGGATACGCGGGTCCTGGACGCCATGCGCAAGGTCCCCAGGCACGAGTTCGTCCCGCCGGACCAAGCGCCGTTCGCCTACGACGACCGTCCCTTGCCGATAGGGGAAGGGCAGACCATCTCGCAGCCGTTCATAGTCGGGGCCATGACCGAGGCCCTTGAGCTCAAGCCGTCGGATCGGGTGTTGGAGATCGGCACCGGCTCCGGATACCAGGCCGCCGTCCTGGCGGAAATCGTCTCGGAGGTCTACACGATGGAGATCGTGGAGCCCCTGTCTCTCGGAGCGGAGAAGGCCCTGGCGCGTCTGGGCTACAGGAACGTCCATGTCCGAGCGGGCGACGGGTTCCGCGGCTGGCCCGAGCACGCTCCGTTCGACGCGATCATCGTGACCTGCGCTCCGGAGAAGGTCCCGGCCCCTCTGGTCGACCAACTGAAGGTCGGCGGCAGGATGGTCATCCCCCTCGGAGCGGATGTGGACGGCCGTCCGTGGGCCGCCCAGGACCTCGTCATCGTGCGCAAGACCGAGAAGGGCGTGGAAACGTCCAAGAGCATGGATGTGCGCTTCGTCCCCATGACCGGTGAGGCGGGGGGGACTCAGGCGAAATGATCGCCGCCAGCGTCTACGCCGGCGAGGGTCTGGCCCGGTACGCGTTTCCGGCGGGGCATCCGTTCGGCCCCGGGAGGCTGGAGGCGTTCTGGAAGCGCGCCCAGGAGCTCGGGCTCGCGGACCGGGCCCGGAGATGCGAAGGCCGCTGCGCGACCCGGGAGGAGATCGAGCGTTTTCACTCCCCGGACTACGTCCGGACCGTGAAGGACATGTCCGCGCAGGGCTGCGGCTTCCTGGATCAGGGGGATACCCCGGCTTTCCCTGGCGTCTTCGACGCGGCCGCCTTCGTGGTGGGTTCGGCTCTGGACGCGGTGGAGAGCATCGTGGCCGGACGGGCCCGCCGGGCCTTCCTGCCCATCGGCGGCCTCCACCACGCCCGGCGCGAGCGTGCGGCGGGATTCTGCGTGTTCAACGATTGCGGGGTCGTGATCGAGACCTTGCGCCGCGTCCATGGCATCCGGCGCGTGGCGTATGTGGACATCGACGCGCATCACGGGGATGGCGTCTACTATCCGTTCCAGGAGGATCCCGAGGTCTTCATCGCGGACATCCATGAGGACGGGCGGTCCCTCTACCCCGGCACCGGGTCCGCGGAAGAGGTCGGCGTGGGCCCGGCCAAGGGGACCAAGCTCAACCTCCCCATGGCTCCCAGATCCGGAGACAAGGCTTTCCTGCGCGTCTGGGAACGGGCGGAGGAGTTCGTCCGGTCGGTCCGCCCGGAGTTCATCCTATTCCAGTGCGGGGCGGACAGCCTGGCGGGCGATCCGATCGCGCATCTCGCCTACTCCGCGTCCGCGCACGCGCACGCGGCCGTCCGCCTATGCTCGCTCGCGGAGAAGCTGGGGCACGGCCGCCTGCTCGCGTTCGGCGGAGGCGGCTACTCCCTGAACAACGTTTCCGAAGCCTGGTGCGGGGTGCTGCGCTCCATGATCGAGGTCCCGGTAAGAGAGTGATCCCAGAGACGAGCAGGCGATGGTGCATGGCGCTGTCGTGCGCCTACCTGGCCTTCACGGTCCTATGGGCCCTGCCCGCGTTCCCCGCCTTGCACGCGGACGAGGCTTGGATCGGGAACTACGCCCAGCGCATCCAGGAGTCCGGGGTGTTCAGCCCCCACGAGATGAACACCTACACGGGCCCCTTCTACGGCTGGCTGGTCGCCAAGGCCTTCAACCTCTTCGGCCGGACTCTGACTTCCCTGCGCGCTCCGGGAGCGGTCCTGAACATCCTGGCGGCCTGGCTCATGGTCTGGCACCTGGCCAAACGCGTGGGGAGCGGCTCGGCTCTCACCTTCGCCTACCTTCTCGCCTCCTCCCCCATGTTCCTGATGAAGTCCCGGGTGGCGTGGGAGGTCTACGCGCTGCAGAACGTCCTGCTGGCCGTCCTCTTGACGCTCGGGACCGGCTTCGCCGAGGGCCGCAGGCCCGGGCTCGCGGGGATCACGGCCTTCCTTCTGGCGAACTACCTGGGGGTGATGAATCACTTCATTTTCATCTCGGTCCCCGCCTCCCTGTTCCTCGCGCTGGCCGCGTACGTCTGGCTTTATGGCGGAGAGGACCGCGGCTTCCTGGCGCTCGCCGGCTGGAGCCTCTTGATGGCCGTCGGCGTCTATCTCGTCAAGCCCCGCTTGACCGAGGCGGCGTGGGACTCGTGGCGTCCGTGGTCCATCGTCGCCGCGGCCGCGCTCCCCTTCGCGTTCTCAGCCGCGTGCGCCGCGAGTCTCGACCGGACCCAGGATATCCTCGTTCGCTCCTTGAGGGGCCGGGCGGGCGGGTCGGCCTTCAGGAAGGTGCTTGTCTGCGGGATCCTGGCCTTCGGGGTGTATCACTTCGTCGCCATGGTCCGGATCTGGTCCGGAGTCGTGGTCTTCGAGCGCCTCGTCTCCTGGAAGCCTCCCTTGGCGCTGAGCGTGCCTCTCCATGCCTGGGCCGCAGCCCTGCTCGCGGCCTACTTCCTCTTCGCGGTCCGGAATCACGCCAAAGAGAAGCTCCTGGCCCTGGCTCCGGCCGAACGCCTGCTCGTTTTCTGGCCCCTGGTGTACGCGGCGATCTTCATCGTGTTCAGGGACTTCAGCACCATCCGCTACTATGTCATCCCCTCGTTCATGATCTCCGCGGGGCTCGCCGTCGTCCTGCCCAAGATCCAGAGACCCGCGAACCCCAAGGTCCTCGCGGCGCTGGCCTGCATGGGAGTCGCGGTCAACCTATGCGTCTGGAAGGAGCTCCTCCGGCCGCAGGACCGCCGTCCCATCCGATTCCTCATCGGCCGCAGATGGGAGACTTCCTGGGACTTCACCCGCAAGGACTCGGTCATCGCGGAGCTCGACCGACAGGGGATCTGCAGGCTCTGCCAGGAGAACGGACTCATCGAACTGCCGATCTTCTATCTGCGCGGCATCCCGAAGGTCCGGTGCGACGATTCCAAGAGCGCGACCGTGCGCTTCTGCCGCGAATGCGAGGAGCCGCCTTTCTTCAAGATCGAGGTGCACGGGCCGGCCTGCGAGGGGAAGCGATGACTTCCGACATGGAGCTGAGCGTCGTCCTGCCCACCTACAACGAGGCCGCGAACGTGCCGGTCGTGGTGGAGCGGCTCGCGGAGGCTCTCCAGGGGGTCGCGTACGAGGTCATCGTGGCGGACGACGACTCGCCGGACGGCACGTGGCGCGTGGCCCAGGAGCTTTCGGCCAAGCACGGCAACGTGCGTTGTCTCAGGCGCATGAAGGACCGGGGGCTCTATCCGGCGGTCCTCGACGCGTTCCGCGAGGCGCGCGGCCGCTATCTGGCCGTGATGGACGCGGACCTGCAGCACGACGAGCGCATCCTCCCGGAGATGCTCCGGCGCATGCGCGAGGGGGGGCTTAAGCTCGTGGTGGGCTCCAGGCATCTGGAGGGCGGGGGATTCGAGGGCATGCCTCCTCTGCGCCGGCTCATCTCCTGGGCCGGCAACATTCTGGTGAGGGCCGCGGTGAGCGACCGGTCCACGGACCCCATGAGCGGGTTCTTCGTCTTGGAGCGCGAGGCCTATCTCGATGTGCTGCCCGGCCTGCGCCCCAAAGGCTTCAAGATACTCATGGACATCCTGGGCAGCCTGCCGCCGGGCGCCAAGGTCGGCGAGGTCGCCTTCGTGTTCCGCATCCGCCGGCAGGGACAGAGCAAGCTGAGCTTCCGCGTGATGACCCAGTTCGCTCTAGGACTCTTCAGGTTGTTGTTCGCGAGGCTTGCTTCGCGGACGCGGCCTTCCTGAACACGAGCTTCCCGCCCTTGTCCAGGTCTCCGGTCACCACGTCTCCCGCGTGGACATCCCCGGCGATCATGTGCTTGGCCAGGCCGTCGAGCAGGTGCGTCTGGAGGGCCCTCTTGAGAGGCCGCGCGCCGTAGGCGATGTCGTAGCCCTGCGAGACCAAAAACTGCTTCGCCTTGTCCGTCAGGCCCAGGCGTAGCTCCTTCTCCTCCAGGCGCTTGGCCACGCGGCCGAGCTGGATCTCCAGGATGGCCTGCAGATGCTCCTGGGCGAGCTCGTGGAAGAATACGATCTCGTCGACCCGGTTGAGGAACTCGGGCCGGAACGTGCGGCGCACGAGTTCCATGACCAAGCGCTGTTTTTCAGCCTGCGGGGCATCGGACTGGAGCGTTTCGCCTCCCAGGTTCGACGTCATGATGATGACCGCGTTCTTGAAGTCCACGGTGCGGCCGTGCCCGTCCGTCAGGCGGCCGTCGTCGAGCAGCTGGAGGAGGATGTTGAACGCGTCGGGGTGCGCTTTCTCGATCTCATCGAGGAGCACCACGGTGTAGGGCCGCCGCCGGACCGCTTCGGTGAGCTGGCCTCCCTCGTCATACCCGACGTAGCCCGGGGGCGCTCCGATGAGGCGGCTGACCGCGTGCTTCTCCATGTACTCCGACATGTCGATGCGCACCAGGGCGCGCTCGTCGTCGAACAGGAACTCGGCCAGGGCCCGGGCGAGCTCGGTCTTTCCCACTCCGGTCGGCCCCAGGAAGATGAACGAGCCGATGGGCCGGTTGGGGTCCGCGAGCCCGGAGCGGGAGCGCCTGACCGCGTCGCTGACGGCCCGGAGGGCGGCGTCCTGGCCCACGATGCGCCGGCGGAGGCGCTCTTCCATGTCCATGAGCTTGCGGCTCTCGCCCTCGAGCATGCGCGAGACCGGGATCCCGGTCCAGAGCGAGACCACCTGAGCCACGTCCTCCTCGTCCACTTCCTCCTTCATCAGGCGGCGTTTGGCCTGCAGGACTTGGAGCTCTTCCTGGGCTTCGGCGGACTTGGCCGCGAGCTCCGGCAGCTTGCCGTAGCGGATCTCCGAGACCCGGCCGAGCTCGCCGGAGCGCTCCGCCGCCTTCTCCTCGGCCTTGAGCCGCTCCGTCTCCTCCTTCACCCGGCGGAGCCGGCCGATGGCCGCCTTCTCCTTCTCCCACTGCCTGCGCAGGGCCTGGGCTTCGAAGCCGAGCTTCTCGAGCTCGGTCTCGATGTCTTTTAGGCGTCCCGCGTTGGCCGGGTCGTCGTCGCGCCGGATGGCGGCTTTCTCGATCTCGTGCTGGCGGATGTGATGCTCCAGGTCATCGAGCTCGGAGGGGACCGAGTCCATCTCCATGCGCAGGCGGCTGGCGGCCTCGTCCACGAGGTCGATGGCCTTGTCCGGGAGGAAGCGGTCCGAGATGTAGCGCGTGGAGAGCATGGCGGCGGCGACCAGGGCGGCGTCCTTGATGCGCACGCCGTGGTGGACCTCATAGCGCTCCTTCAAGCCGCGGAGGATCGCGACGGTGTCCTCCACGGAGGGCTGCCCCGTGAATACCCGCTGGAAGCGGCGCTCCAAGGCGGCGTCCTTCTCCAGGTGCTTGCGGTACTCGTCGAGAGTGGTGGCGCCCACGCAGCGGAGTTCCCCGCGCGCGAGCATGGGCTTGAGCAGGTTCGCCGCGTCCACCGCGCCTTCCGCCGCCCCCGCGCCGACCAGGGTGTGGAGCTCGTCGATGAAGAGGATGACCCGGCCGTCCGCGGCGGCGATCTCCTTGAGCACCGCCTTGAGCCTGTCCTCGAACTCGCCGCGGTACTTGGCTCCCGCCACGAGAGCGCCGAGGTCCAGGGCCACGACGCGCTTGTCCTTGAGCCCCTCGGGCACGTCTCCGGCCACGATGCGTTGGGCCAGGCCTTCCACGATGGCGGTCTTGCCCACCCCGGGGTCGCCGATAAGGACGGGATTATTCTTGGTCCTGCGCGAGAGCACCTGGATGACGCGGCGGATCTCGGTGTCCCGGCCGATGACGGGGTCGAGCTTCTCTCGGCGCGCGAGCTCGGTGAGGTCGCGGCCGTACTTCTGAAGGGCCTGGTACGTCCCCTCCGGCTCCGGACCGTTGACCTGCTGGGTCCCGCGCACCTTGGAGAGCGCTTCCAGCGCGCGGTCCGGCGTGAGCCCGGCCGCGGAGAGGACGCGGGCCGCCGGACTCGTGCCCTCGTCGAGGATGCCCAGCAGGAGGTGCTCGACCGAGAGGTACTCGTCGCGCAGGGCCTTCATGCGCGCCTCGGCCTTCTCCAGGGCGCGCAGGAAACTCGGGCCCAGGGTCCGGCGCACGTCTCCGCTCAGCCGGGGGCGTTTGTCGAGCTCCGCCTCGATGCGGCGGGCGGTCTCCTGAGGCTTGAGGCCGGAGAGGGAGAGGGCCTGCTCGATCGTGCCGCCGGTCTGGCGCAGCAGGGCGAGGAGCAGATGCTCCTGTGCGATCTCGGCGTGACCGTATTCCGAAGCCAGCTGTTCGGCCGTCTGCATGGCCTCCTGGGACTTGACGGTCCAGCGGTCGGGTGGGACGGTCATGGGCCCTCCTCCTCGCTCCATTCGATGGTGAGGCGCTCGATGCTGTACTCGCGCTTCATATAAAGGATGGCGCGGATGCCGGCCAGGTTGACTCCATGCGCCAGGAGTCCCGCCACCTCGGTGAGGAACTCGATGTCCGCGTCCGAGAACAGGCGCTGCCTGCCCGAGGTGCGTTTGGGGCTGAGGAGATGGCGGGCTTCGAGCCAGCGAATCGTGTAGACGGGCAGGGAGGTCAGGCGCGAGGCGACCGAGATGGTGTAGACCGGGAGATCGCGTTGGCGGGCTTTCATGCTGATGATAGAATAACAGCAAAACGAATTAATGTCAATAGGAAAGCTAATAAAATATATTAATGTCTCGACGGAACGGAATCGCTCGCCTGACGGCGAGCGGAATTAGGCCTTGACGGAGTCCGGGACATCGGCTAGAATACTACTGTACTAGGACAGTAGTACAGTTGAGCGGTCAAGGAGCCTTCTGTGATACGGATCGACACGGACTCGCCGGTACCGATCTACGACCAGATCAAGGCCGGGCTGCGGGGCTTGGTCACCCGCGGGGCGCTCCGGCCGGGAGACCAGGCGCCATCCATACGGACATTGGCCTTGGACCTCAAGGTGAACCCCAACACCGTGGCGCGCGCGTTCCGGGAGCTCGTGCTGGAGGGCTTCCTGGAGTCCAGGCGCGGCGGCGGGAATTTCATCGCGCAGGAGGCTCGGCATCGGGCCAAGGTCGGATTGAAGGAGGTCAAGGATTCGCTGCGCGAGGCCTTGACCATGGCCAAGCGGGGCGGGCTGAACTGGAAGGATATAGAGGAAGTGGTTCGCGAGAGCAAAGGAGCAGAGTCATGAGCGCGATAGCCCTGGAAGGCGTGACGCGGTCTTTCGGCGGGAAGCAGGTGCTGCGCGGCGTGTCGGCCAAGGCGGAGAAAGGCCGGGTCATCGGACTCCTCGGCCGCAACGGAGAGGGCAAGACCACTCTCTTCAGGATCATGCTCGACATCCTTGCCATGGATTCCGGCCGGGTGGAGGTCCTGGGCCTGACCCCGGACGGCTCCGGCCGCATCCGCGGACAGGTGGGTTATGTGCCGGAGAAGCCCGCGTTCCACGATTTCATGACCGCAGCCGAGGTGTTCGAGCTGAGGAGCCGGCTCTTCCCCGGGTGGAAGCGGGAGAAGGCGGCCGAGCTGGCCAAGCGCCTGGATCTCGACTTGGGAACGAGGATACAAGGAGCGAGCAAGGGGACTCTCGGCAAGATCGCCTGGGTCTGCGCGGCCGCGCATGATCCGAAGCTCTTCCTTTTAGATGAGCCGACCTCGGGCCTGGACGCCTTGGTGCGCGACGACGTGCTCAACGAGCTCATCAACGAGCTGCACGAGACGGGCAAGACCATCGTGGTGGCGAATCACAGGATGGAGGAGCTCGCCGGAGTCCTGGATGAGATCTGGGTGCTTTCCCACGGGGTGCTCTCTGGGATCCATGAGATGGAACGGCTCAAGGCAGAGGCGTGCCGCATCACGGGGAGGCTCAAGGAGGGCGAGAGTCTGCCTCCGGGGATCGCGGCCCGCGTCGAGGGAGGGTTGACGGTCTGCGAGCTCCTCGACGCCTCGGCTGCGCAGCGCCTCCTCTCTTCCGGCGTGCTGGAGGGAGCTGAGAAGTCCTCCATCCCCATGGACGGCATACTCAAGCTCCTGCTCAAGAATGGCGGCGCGTCATGACGGCCTACATCGCCTTGGCCTTGCGCAGGAACCGGCTGCTCTTCATCGGTCTGCTGCTCTGCTTCGCGGCCTCCCTGCCGTTCGCGGTCATGCTTATGAGGATGACCGGCCACCCCGGCGAGGACGGTCTCAACTGTGCCCTGGTCTTCTGGCTGCTGGTCGGCATCCCGGGGGCGGCCCTGCTCTTCGGCTCTTCGAGCGGCGTGAGTCTGCGGCATGAGTCGGAACAGGGCGCGGAATCCCCGCTGCCGCTCCCCCCGCGCTGCAGGATAGTCTCCGCCTGCCTGGCCGCCGGCGTGCATACGCTGCTCTTGTCCTCCCTGGTGCTTCTCGTCGCCTTCATCCTGGGCAAGGGCTGGTTCCCGGCCCCGGACAAGGCCGAGACCTGGATACATGCATATCCTGAGCTGTACGGCTTCATGGTGTTCATCACCTTCGCTGCCGCGCATCTGGTGATCACGGGCTTCACACTGGCCTATGTCATCGGGAACGGGATCCTGGGCGGCATGCTCGCCTGCGCAGCCAGCTTGGGACCGGCCGTCTGCCTGGCCCTGATGCTGGCCCTGCAGGGCGAGTATGGGTGGCGCGCGCCGTTCTCGCCCGCGGGGCCGTCATGCATCCTGGCAGCCTTCGTCGGGGCGCTTTGGGCTCTGTCCGCCGCGCCGGCCTGGATCGAACGCAAGGCGCGCGCGCCTTGGTTCGCCGTCGCGGCCGGCTTGCTGGCAGGCGTGCTGGGCTGCGGCGCGGGCCTCTCTCTCCAGTGGGACCGGCTGAACCGGGCCCTGTCGCCGGTCCAGGAGAAGGCGGGTAATCTCGACGAGTATCTGCCTGTCGAACGCCTCATCCCAGAGATCGGGAAGACGGCTTCCCAGGGCATGCTCCTCTGTTCCGTGCGCGGGGAACTTGTCTGGGTGACTCGGGAGGGCGCAAGGACTCTCATCCCGGCTGAGAACAGGGGCCTCAGGGACCTTATCGACCACCCCTGGTGGAGGCGCGTCGTTTCCACGGAATGGGACGAGGATGGGAGCCTCTGGGTCCTGCTCCAGGAGGATCGGCTCGCGGGGAAGGATTATCAGGTCTGGAACGGGAAGCCGGGCGAGGGGTTCTCGCTCCGGACGTCCTTCAGCGCCCCGGCTTACACGCTCTATCTCGTCCACAAAGGCCGCGAGCTCGGCTTGAGGAAGTGGTCGGAGGAGGGGAATGTGTACGCCCCTTTGCCTGGGAAGGGCAAGGCTCCGCAGTGGCGGAATGTCAGGGACTTGCACGAGTTCCTGGCTAAGGCCTGGGAGGCCGAGGGGCGGCTCGCCCGCCTCAGCGATCACGGGAAGACGCTCGCTCTGGGCGGCAGGCGATGGAGGATCCCGGGCGAGGCCTGGGCGCCGGGCCATAATATCGATTTCGAGACGATGGAAGGCCGCGTCTTCCTCATCCCCTACCAGAGCCGGCAGGGGACCCCGGCCGTGGCCGTCTGCCTCCCGGACGGCTCTGTGAGGACGGAGTGGGCCAGCTCCAAGAAGCGCGGCTGGATCGAGTTCGAGGTCCTGCCGGACGGCACGGTGTGGTCCCGCCTGGGAAGGAGTCTTCTCGCCCTCACACCGGACGGGGTGTTCCATCCTCCGATGGACCTTGCCCAAGCCCTGGATGCCGTGCGCAAGGCGGATATGGGCACCAAGATGCATCTCTCCCAAGTGGAGCTGGTCAAGGCCGGAGACGACGGCCTGTGGCTGTTCTTCCCCTCTCGCGAGACGCCGTCCTTGCTCCGCATCGACGCGAAGGACGGGCGGGTGCTGGATACGCATCAACTCCCTCCTATGAGGGAGATGGCCTACCAGGCGACTCCGGACGGGATCCTCCTCTACGCCGGCAGCAAGCTGATATTCTTCGGGTTCGACGGGACGAAAAAGGAGCTCGGGCGCGTATGAGGTCCTATATCAGCCTGTCTTTGCGCAGGGAGCGCCTGCTCCTCATCGGCCTGGCGGCCTGCTTCATCCTGTCCCTCCCGTTCGGCGCCCTGCTCATGAAGCTCTCGCACGAGACGGCTTTGCGCGGGTTCCACGGCGCGCTCGCGTTCTGGACCCTCGTCGGCCTGCCCGGCATGGCCGTTCTCTTCGGCGCCTCGGCCGGCGTGCGCCTGCGCCAGGAGCCGGACAAAGGCGCCGAGGAGCCCATGCCGCTGTCTCCCGTGCAGAGGGCCGCGGCCGCCTGCGCGGCAGCCGGGACGCAGGCCCTGCTCCTCTCCCTGCTCGTAGCGGCCGTGGCATGCGCGTCGAGCGAGTCGTGGCGGGAGATGTTCCTGTCTACCGAGGTGTACTTCAAGTGGCAGGGGTATCCGTACGTGAGGCTTCCCCTCTGGCTCCTGGCGGGGACAGAGGCCGTGCTCCTGCTCTGGAGCTTCTTGTGGGCCTATCTGTTCGGCAACGGAGTCCTGGGCGGGATGCTCGGCATCCTATGGGGGGTGCTGCCTGCCGCGGCGTTCGCGTGCGCGCTCGGTTTGCGCCAGGACTTCGGCCCGCTGGCAGCCGTGTGGCCGCTGGGATTCGTCTCCGTCGGGGCGGTGTTGGCCGGCCCCCTGCTCTGTCTGCGGGAGCTCCCGCCGCGCATTGAGAGGATGTATCTTGGAGGCGCAAGAGGAGTCCTCATCGTCGCGATGACGCTGCTCATGGGTCCGGCCGCGGCGGCCGGGCATCTGTCCTCTTGTCGGGCTCGGATCAACCGCTCCTTCGTCCACCATCAATTCGGGCACGCTGCTCTGAATGTCTTCGACTGGCGGTGGATGGCATGGCCCGGAGTACAGGGGCGCAAGCAAGGGGGGCTCTTGCTGGGGTCCATCCGCGGAGACCTCGTCCTGCACAGGCCCGACGGCTCGAAGGAGCTTCTGCTCAAGGGCGAGGACTTCTCTCTCGCGGACCTGATCAACCACCCCTACCAGGGGCGCATCGACTCGGCGGTCTGGGATGAGGGCGGGACCCTTTGGGTCCTGAGCGAGGAGGACGGGGGACATGCGCTCTGGCGCCGAGAGTCGCGCGGCGAGATGACCCGTCATACCTTCTTCACCGGGGACGAGCCTTTCGGCTTCGTCTGGCACGGGAAGGAATTAGGCATGCGGGCGGGTTCGAGCTACGCGCCCGTGCCTCCCAAGGGCGGGACCCCGCAGTGGACGAAGTTCAAGGACTATCAGTCCCTGCGCGCCTTCCTGAAGGACTCGCCCCGACTCGACCCGAACGACAGACGCGTGGTCCGGCGGGGGAAGGTGAGCTGGCGGCTCCCGGGCGAGGGCTGGGAATTCTCTATCCGGGAAGTCCCATCAGGGTTCTTCATCAGCGTGGACCTGGGCAAGGACTTCCGCGCCATGGCGCTGTGCACCCCGGATGGGAAGACGAGGACGTTGTGGAAGAATGCGCGCCAACACATGGCAGCCCTGCCGGACGGCACTCTCTGGTCCTGGAGAGACCCGCGTCATCTCTTCCTCCGAACCCCTGACGGGAACACGCGCGAGTCCCTGGCCATGGACAGGACCCTGTCCATGGCGAGCGTGGTGCGGGTCGAGGGCGACTCGGTGTGGTTCCTGGGAGACATGCTGTTCAAGGCTGACATCAAGACCGGCGCCATCCGGGAGCGGTGGGCTCTCCCTCGGCGGGACATGCGGGAGGCCGACTACCAGATCCACCGGGACGGAGTATTCCTGATCTCGGGGGCGAAGCTCTGGTTCGCGGGCTGGGACGGGGCTACAAGGTCCTTAGATACCAGCCCGTCTCTGCCGGGTCCTTCTTGAACCCCAGGGTCTGCACGTAGGCCCCGAACTCCTTGGACCCCGCCTTGACGCGGAACTCCTTGAAGCCCTGCTCCTTGTACATGCCGGCTTGGGCTGAATACAGGTAGCGCGCGTTCCTGAGGTCCCGGTACTCGGGGATGACGTAGTCGAGATGGATGAGCACGGTCTCCCGCCCCTTGGGCTCGCACACGAAGAGCCCGACAGGGTTGAGGTTCCTCAGCGTGAACACGCACTTGGGTTGGCCGATCCCCCGCAAGGTGAAGTCCGGGAAGAACTTCAGGATGTCCTCGTGGTAGTAGTCGATGAAGCCCTTAAGGAGGGTCTCGTCCGCGCTCGCGACGGGCATGAGGCTGAAGTAGTCCTTCTTGCCCGCCATCAGGCCCAGATGGTAGGCGTCGATGACCACGATGAGGGCGTTGACCAGGGCCACGGGATAGGCGTGCACCGCCAGCCCGTAGAGCACGAAGAAGACCGCGCCGGTCAGGTTGATCCAGCGCAGGCGCCAGATGTTGCTCATGGTGAGCGACGCGGCGACCATGATGGAGCCCGCGTAGCCGATGAGTTCAGCCATATCCTCCGCTTAGACTATAATATCTCCCGGCCATGATGCGCACGATGCTGGGCAACATCGTCAAGGTCCAGGCGGACGTCATCGTCAACGCCGCGAACGAGACCCTGCTCGGCGGAGGCGGGGTGGACGGGGCCATCCACCGCGCCGCGGGCCCGAAGCTCCTGGAGGAGTGCCGGACGCTCGGGGGCTGTCCCACGGGCCAGGCCAAGGCCACCCAGGCCTACGACCTGCCGGCCAAGTGGGTCGTGCATACGGTCGGCCCGGTCTGGGGGGGCGGCAGGGAAGACGAGGACGGCCTGCTGGCATCGTGCTACAAGAATTCTCTGGCCCTGGCCGCGGAGAAAGGCGCGAAATCGATCGCTTTTCCCGCCATCAGCACGGGGGTCTATCGCTTCCCCGTGGAGCGGGCGGCCGGCATCGCGGTCAGGGAAGTCTCGGAGTTCCTCAAGTCGCACCCGGACCTGGATGTGGTCTTCGTCTGCTTCGACGAGGACACGCATGCCGTCTACCTGAGTCTATTGGGCCAATAGACCCATCCCATCCCTGGGCCTGAGGCCACTCCCGGAGCTGGGTCCATGCCGCTAGACTATGGGCATGAAGGCCCCCCTGACTTTAGGCCTCATAGTCCTGGGCGTCGGCGCGGCCTTCGCCGCTGAGCTGGCCCAGACCCCGGTCCCGGTGCTGAGTTTCCTCTCCAGCAAGTCCAATCTCGGGTTCCTCCTGGAAAAGGACTCCCTCATCGGCAGGGCGGACAGCTGGAAGGTCTTCTTGGACGAGGGGGAGCCCATCACCCAGGAGTTCCTCCCGAAGATCTCCCAGGTCCAGATCGCCGTATTCGCCGCTCAGGGCCAAGAGGAGCTGGACTCATGGAAAGGGGTCTTGGCGCGGCTGGAGGACGACCTGTGCGAGCGTCTGTACAAGGGCTACAGGGATCTGGGGCCGGAAGAAGCCAGGCGGGTCCGTGAGCTCATCGACGTCAAGAGAGCCCTGCTGCTCTCGGTGAACCGCAGGCGGAACGGAGCGAGCCAGGCTGACACGGCTCAGCTGGACACGCTCAAGACCCAGATCAAGGGCTCGGGGCTGGATGCCATGAGCCTGGCCTCTCTTTATGACCGGATGCAGGGCCTGGGCACGATCAGCATCGCCGACGCGTTCAACGTCGGCGCCGGGGGCTGGAGCGGGATGTTCGGCGACATCTCGGGGGGCTCCTATCCCGCTCCCAAGTACATCCGGGCCCTCGGGTCCATGGATGTCCCGACGCCGGCCGCGGGCACCGCGGATGAGGCCACTGTGCTCAAGATCGCCAGGGACAGGGGCTTGAGCCCCGGCATCGTGCAGGCCGCGTACCGGGAGGCGCGCCGGCAGGGAGTGGACTACCGCTTGGTGATGGCGGTCATCCGGGCTGAATCCGACTTCAACCCGAACGCCAAGAGTTCGGTCGGCGCGCGCGGGCTCATGCAGATCATGCCGGACACGGGCCGCGGGCTCGGCGTGAGCGACCCCTCGGACCTCTACAACCCGACGGTCAACCTGCGCGCCGGGGTCAAGTACCTCAAGCAGCTTTGGTCGAGCTTCTCCGAGATATCCTTCGCCCAGCTCGGCTCCATCAACCCGTGGACGCGGGCCGATGTGAAGAAAGCCATCGCGGCCTACAACGCCGGACCCGGCGCGGTGGAGAAGTACGGCAGCGTCCCTCCCTACCGCGAGACCCGCGACTACGTGGTGAAAGTCCTCAGGAACTACGTGAAGTACCGGGAGATGTTCCCGGACTGACATTCTTGAACCGTCGGTGCACCCAGAGCCATTGCTCCGGGCACGCGCGCACCCAGGACTCGACTTTCCGCGCGAGGACCTGAGTGACCGCGGCCGGGTCCTTGACTGCCTCGCCAAGCTCGAGCTCGGGCTCGATGCGGACGTGGACGATGCCTTCGGGGTCCCTCCAGGTGGTCACCGGGACCACGGCGGCGCCCGTGCGCTCCACCAATGGACCCACGGCCGCGAGCGTGTCCACCGGGGTATTGAAGAACATCGCCGGCATGCCCATGGGCGGAGGCGCGTACTGGTCGATGACGAAGCCCACGGACTCTCCGCTGCGCAGGGCGCGCAGGACAGCCGGCAGGGTGCGGGGCTGATACGCGGCCTTGACGCCCACGGAGAGGCGGGAGGCCTCCACTTTTCCGAGGAGCCAGTCCGGCTTGAGCCTGCGGGTCACGATGGTGAGCTTGATGCCGGCCAACCCCCCCGCAGCCGCCATGACCTCCCAGTTCCCCACGTGGGAGGAGGCGAAGATGACTCCCTTGCCCTTGTCCGAGGCGCGCTTCCAGTTCTCGTAGCCCTCCAGCGCGGAGATGCGCTGCATGTAGCGGCGGTAGTGCCCCTTGAGCGGGGAGAACAGGTGCATGAGCTCGAAAGCCAGGACGCCGTAGTGCCGGTAGTTGGCCTTGATGAGCTCCCAGCGCCCGGCCTCGTCGAGCTCCGGCAGGCAGCGCTTCAGGTTCTCCTCCGCGACGCGCCAGCGCTTGAGGTCCAGCGCGAGGAAGAGCCGGCCGAGGCGGGGACCGACCCATATCTCGGCGCGGCGCGGTCGGAAGGTGGACACGATCCCGCATAAGGTAATGAAGACCCTTAGCGGGAACGACTGCCAGGCCGGCATGGGGCGGTGGCCCATGCCTTACCCTTTGGCGGATTCCTTGAAGCGGGCGAGCTCGTCTGCGCTGCCCAGGACGACCAGGACGTCGCCCTGCGCCAGGACTTGCTCCGGCGAGGGGTTGATGGCGTATTTCCCGGAGCCCGACTCCTTCACCGCGAGCACCACCGGCACCTCGCCCGGTTTGCTCTTGATGGAACCTACGGCCTTGCCGGTCAAGCCGGCATACTTTGCCAAGGGGACTTCCTCGAAACGGTAGGAGGACCCGCGGTCGCGCAGCATGGAGTCCAGGAAGCCCACGGTCACGGGGCGCACCATCTCCGAGGCCATGCGCATGCCGCCGATGTTCTCGGAGCTCACCACCGCGTCCGCGCCGCCGCGCAGGAGCATGCTTCGGACGGAGTCGTCGTGCACCTCGCTCACGATGCGCAGCCCCTGGTTGAGCCCGCGGGCGATGAGCGTGGCGAATACGTTGTTCTGGTCCGAGGGCAGGGCGCAGAAGAGCCCCTTCGCCTTGTCGATGCCGGCGCGCTTCAGGGTCTCCTCGTGCATGGCGTCGCCTTCGACCACCAGGAGCTTCCTCTCGTTGAGCTCCGCGACCTTCTCCTTGTCCGTCTCGACGACGACGAACGGCCGATTCGTCTTGTGGAGCTCCTCCATGATGGTCTTGCCGATGAACCCGGCGCCGCAGACGATGTAGTGGCTGTTCAGGGCCCGGATGCGTGCTTCCATCTTGCGCCTCCTGAGGACGTCGGACAATTCGCCCTCCACGATGAACGCGGTCATCATGGAGAAGGAGTAGGCCGCCACGCCCAACCCGCCGAAGATGAGGAGAATGGTGAATATCCGGCCGGCGGTATGCAGGTCGTGGACCTCGCCGTAGCCGATGGTGCCGAGCGTGATGACCGTCATGTAGAGAGCGTCCAGCACCGGCCAGCGCTCGATGAGGACGTAGCCGACCGTGCCGACCACGAGCAGGAGCGCGAGGCCGAGCACCGCGGCGCGGAGTTTCTCGACAATCTCGGACATGCGAAGATTATATAAACTTGTCCTTAGAGGAACCGCGATGGGGGGGACACGATGAGACTTGTGGAATGCGTGCCGAATTTCAGCGAGGGACGGGACAAGGCCGTCATCGAGGCGATCGCGAGCGCGGTCCGGGCCGTGCCCGGGGTCCGGCTGCTGGACGTGGACCCCGGCGCCGCGACGAACCGGACCGTCTACACCTTCGCGGGCCCGCCGGAGGACGTGCTGGAGGCCGCGTTCCAGGCGATACGCTGCGGGACCGGGCTCATCGACATGCGGCGGCACAAGGGAGAGCACGCCAGGCAGGGCGCGTGCGACGTCTGCCCCTTCGTCCCCATCTCCGGGGTGAGCATGGCGGAGTGCGCGGCTTTGGCCAAGAAGCTGGGTGCGCGGGTGGGCTCGGATCTCGGCATCCCGGTCTACCTCTACGCCGAGGCCGCCGCTCGTCCGGAGCGCAGGCGCCTGCCGGACATCCGCGCGGGGGAGTACGAGTCCTTGGAGGAGAAGCTGGAGAAGCCCGAGTGGAAGCCCGATTTCGGGCCGGCGCGCTTCAACCCCCAGGCCGGGGCCACGGCCGTCGGCGCGCGGAACTTCCTCATCGCGTACAACGTGAATCTCAACACGCAGAGCGTCAGGCTGGCCAAGGAGATCGCCTTCGCCATCCGGGAGACCGGCCGGGCGAAGAAAGGGCCGGACGGGAAGACGGAACGCGTGCCGGGCATGTTCAAGGGCGTGCAGGCCACGGGCTGGATCATCCCGGAGTACGGGCGGGCGCAGGTGACGATCAACATCCTGGACCTGGAAGCCGCCCCCCTGCACAAGGTGTTCGACGCCTGCTGCGACCTGGCCGTCAAGCTCGGCTGCCGGGTGACCGGCAGCGAGATCGTGGGCATGGTCCCGAAGGGCGTGCTGCTGGGCGCGGGCCGGCACGCTCTGGCCAAGCAGGGGGGGAGCCGGGGGGTGTCCGAGGCGGAACTCATGCGATGCGCGGCGCTGACCCTGGGGCTCTCCGACGTGGCTCCCTTCGACCCGGCGCAGAAGGTCATCGAGGAGCGGTTCCGTCCGGCCGCCCCGTTGGCCGGGATGAGCGTGAAGGCGTTTTCCGAGGAGGTCGCGTCCCGCTCGCCGGCTCCCGGCGGGGGCTCGGTGGCCGCGCTCGCCGGAGCGCTCGGAGCCGGGCTGTCCTCCATGGTCGCGGCCTTGACCTTCGACAAGAAGGGCCTGGAGGACCGGCGCGGGGAGATGGAGGAGATGGGGGCACGGGCCCAGGGGCTCATGGCCGCGCATCTGGCGGCCGTGGATTCGGACACGGCCGCTTTCGGCAAGGTCATGGCCGCCATGGGCCTGCCGAAGAAGACGCCCGAAGAGCAGGCGGCCAGGACGAAGGCGATGGAGGAGGCCTCCAAAGAAGCCACCCTTGAACCGCTTCAGACCCTGGAGCGGGCCCTGTCGACGCTGGACTCCGCCAAGCTCGCCGCGGACCGGGGCAACCCAAACTCCCTCTCGGATGCGGGAGTGGCCGCGCTCATGGCCAAGGCCGCGGCCTTAGGGGCGTACTACAACGTGCTCATCAACCTGCCCGGGATACAGGATGCGCAGTGGAAGAAGGAGACGCTCTCCAAGGCCGAGGCGCTGCTGGCCGAGGCTCGCAAGAAGGCTGACGCGGTCGAGGAGTCCGTCTTGCGCAGGCTCAAGGAGCCATCTTGAGCCCCTCCAGGGCAGCCCTTTTCGAGGACCTGGTCCGCCTCATGGCCAGGCTGCGCGCCCCCGGGGGCTGTCCCTGGGACCGCAAGCAGACGCACCGCACGCTCCTGAGATACCTTCGAGAGGAATCCAAGGAGGTCGAAGTCGCGGTCAAGCGCAGGGATTGGGCCAATCTCCAGGATGAGCTGGGAGACCTGCTCCTGCAGGTCCTGTTCCATGCCGAGATCGCGTCCGGAGCCGGGCGGTTCGACATCCGGGACGTAATGGAGAGCCTTCGCAGCAAGCTCATCCGCCGGCACCCCCACGTGTTCGGCGACGCGAAGAAGGAAGTGCGCACGGCCCGGGACGTCCTCAAGAAGTGGGCCCAGATCAAGGCAGCCGAGGCTCGTTTTCGTTAGTTATCTTTTCCTTTATTACACTTTCCCCGATAGGTCCTAGGGCCTACCTTATTACTGACCCCTTGACCCAGGCACCGGTTCGCCGAACGGACTAAATTATAGGTGATGGCAAGCAGGAACCGTGTCCGAGAGGGGAATAACATGAAGACCATGCTCAGCTTGATCCTGTCTTTGGTCCTTCTGCCGCAAATCCTCTTTGCGCAGGAGCTGATCAACGGCGTGCTCGAGAGGGGGGACGCGGTTCCGACCTACGAGTCCGGCCCGACCGGATTCATCGCGCCGGCAAAATACAAGGCGGTGGAGAATCCCGGGTACGTGGACCCGGACACGCAGCCTCCCCCGAACCTCAAGCTCGACCAGGTCAAGGCGCTCCTGCGGCGAATGGCGCAGATCGAGATGGCGCAGCGCGGCGAGAACGCCGACCCCAAGGATCTGAGCATCACCCAGGAGGACGTGAACCGCCTGGTGGGCAGGCTGGCCCAGATCGATCGCCAGTTCGTGGACCCCATCGCTCCCAAGACCTGGGACCTCATCTTCACGAAGATGGGAGAGGCGGCCGAGAAGGGCTTCGACGTCAAGAAGAAGAACTGGCCCACGACCATCGACACCATGCTCAAGGCCGCGGTGAAGGAGCTCAAGAACCCCCACACGGTCTACTGGAACAAGGAGGAGTTCAAGCGCTTCCAGGAGAGCATGAAGGGCACCTTCGCCGGCATCGGCGTCACCTTCAAGAAGGACGGCACCATCGACATCGTATTCCCGGATTCCCCGGCCGCCAAGGCGGGACTGAAGGGCGGGGACAAGATCACCAGCGTCGACGGCAAGCCCGTCGAGGGCAAGACCCTCGAAGAGATCCGCGCCCTGGTGCGCGGCGAGTCCGGCACCGACGTCCGCATCGGCGTCAACCGGAACGGCAAGCCCGTCGAGCCCCTGAAGGTCACCCGGGGCGCGGTGCAGATGCGCAGCGTCATGGCCAAGATGGTGGACAAGGACACCGGGTACGTCTATTTCACGCAGTTCGGCGAGGAAGGCGACACGGACAAGCAGATATTCGACGCGGTCAAGGCCCTGCAGAAGAAGGGAGCGAAGAAGCTCATCCTGGACGTGCGCGGCAACCCCGGCGGCAGCGTGGGGACGGTCTCCTCGATCGCCTCGGAGTTCCTGCCGGACGGCGCGCCCATCGTCTCTTTCAAGAAGCAGGGCCAGGAGCAGTGGCGCACCGTGACGGACGGCAAGGGCATGTTCGCGGACATGCCCGTGGTCGCGCTCGTGGACGGAGGCTCCGCCTCGGCGTCCGAGATCCTGGCCGGCGCGTTCCAGGACCACATGAAGCTCAGGCCCGTCATCATCGGGTCCCAGAGCTACGGCAAGGGCTCGGCGCAGAGCGTGCTGCCTGAGAAGACGGGGCAGGCGCTCAAGATCACGGGCTCGCGGTGGTTCACCCCGAACGACCGGACCATCGACGCCAAGCACGACCCGGAGACCGGAGAGAAGGTCCCGGGCACCGGCGGGGTCAAGCCGGACGTGAGCGTCGAGGTCTCCGACGCGGACCAGGAGAAGCTCGCGGAGCAGCGCTTCCGCGCGCTGAACGGCGCCCCTGTGGCGGACCCGATCGCGGACCCGGTCATCGAGAAGGCCATCGAGGTCCTGAAGCAGGCTCCGAACAGCTGAGGACTCCAGCTCAGACGACGCGACGGGCCCCGTTCCGGGGCCTGTCGCGTTTGTCTTGGAAGTGAGTCGGCGAATGGGCTAGAATCATAACAGGAAGGGGGCTTGTCTATGGATATGATGGCTTTCCGAGTATTCCCAGCCGTGATGTTCCTCCTGGCGTTCTCCGGTCCGGCGTTCGGCGCGGAGACGGCTGCCAAGAAGGATGCACCGAAGGGGGAGGAGACTTGGGACGCGCGGGTCACCCGGGTCTCAGGCCAGGTCAAGGTCGCGATGGCGCAGACCCCGGAGGGCGGCGAGGTCGACGCGAAGGCGGACATGCCCCTGAGCGACGGCGACCGGGTGACGACCGGCAAGGACGGCAGGGCGGAGATCGCGTTCGAGGGCGAGAGCGCGGTCGAGTTGGGTCCCAACAGCAAGGTGGAGGTGGAGTCCACGGCCAAGAACGGGACGAGCCTCCGCATGAAGGCCGGCTACCTGCTTGCCAAGATCAAGTTCATGCTCAACCGGCGCTTCCGCGTGCGGACCCCCACCTCGGTCTCGGCCGTGCGGGGGACTGAGTTCGCGGTGGAAATAGCCGACGAGGCGACCGGCAAGACCGTGGTCGGGGTGTTCGACAAGGGCAAGCTCGCGGTCTCGCAGGGGGCGGAGGAGTCCGAGCAGGCGCCGATCGTGACCGAGGGCCAGGAGATCGAGTGCCCCAAGGACGAGCCCATCGGGCCGGTGCGCAAGCTCGAGTTCCTGAAGAAGCGCGAGGAGCAGGTCAAGCAGTTCCGCGAGCGCGTCGCCATGCTCCGGGAGCAGTACAAGAAGTACACCCGCGAGAACCGCGAGCGGTACCGGGAGAACTTGAGGGGCATGCTGCGCGATATCGAGGAGAAGCGCAAGAACAGCAACAGGCCGATGACGCCGGAAGACGAGCGGAAGATCAAGGACGCCGAGCGGGATATGCGCGGCGGGATGGACAAGAAGCCGCAGGAGCCCGCCGACGACATGAAGAAGGAATTCGAGCGTTCGCAGCGCGAGATGGGCAAGGAGAAGCAGGAGCTCAAACAGAAGCTGGACCGGCGCGGGAAGAAGAAGGGCCGGCGGAAGTAGCCGAAAAGGCGATCCGGACGACAAAGGAAGGCGTCCCCGCGGAACGGGGACGCCTTCCTTTATGTTTTAGGGACCTCGTCTCGGCGACTACTGCGCCGAGTGCTTCGCTTCCTCAGCCTCGAGCCGGTCGAACGCCTTCTCGGCGTTCTTGCGCACGTAGTCCTTCACCGCCTCGTTGAGCTGGTTCGCGTTCTCCACGGCCTTCTTGAAGCCCTCGAGATCGAGCCGCGCCAGAGCGAAGTAGGCGTTGTTCTTGTGGTCCACGAAGTGGTCCTGGATCGTGACCCCGCTCAGCGTGACCTGCGAGAAGGTCTTCACCGTGCTCTCGATCATCTGCTCCTCATCCGCCTGGCCCTGCCCGCCGGCGTTGATGGAGGACGCGTAGTCCCGCATCAGCTGCGTGGAGTAGACCTGGATGGTCTTGCCGATGTCGGCGATGGCCCGGTTGTCCACGGCCTGGCGCGCGAGGCCCAGGTTGCGGACGTTCTGAAGCGTCCCGACTCCGTAGAGGACCTTGGTGCCGTCGGCGTCCTTGAACGCGCCGCCGCCCTTGTCCACCCATTCCGGATTCTTCTGACCGCTGAACGTGTTCATCGGCTGGGACGCGCATCCCGCCAACAAGCCCAACGCCACAGCCATCAGGACTGAACTCACTGAGTACTTTTTCATCTTTACGGCCTCCTCGTCACTATAGGTTCCTATCTTCCGCCCCCTGCCTACTGCCTAAATATGGTGAATGCCACCGCGTCGTCCACCCACTCCTCCTGGCTGGCGTTCAGCTTGCGCATGATGTTCAGGTATATCCCCTCGCCTTGGGCCTCCTCGGTCGCGCGCAGGTCCACTCCGGACACGGACGGCGGGGTCCCGTCCAGGACCGACGGGGCCAGGGGGTGCTTGGAGGCGATGACCCGGATCATCTCGGCCGAGACCTCCTCGCCCTTGGGAATCTCGGCGAAGAGCGGCTTGCTCAGGCCCGTGCGGCGCTTGAACTCCTCCGACGGGAACACCAGGGTCTCGTTGGCCGGGACCTTGTTCTCCTTGACCGCGTCGTTGGGGAAGATGAGCGAGGCGTTGTTGCCCATGTCCACGTCCAGGATGTAGATGTAGGCGTCGCGCGTGGGGGTCGCCTTCACGATGGCCTCGTCGCCGTTCACGAACCGGGTCCGGTTGAGCTCCAGCTTGACGAGGAATCCCTTGTCCGCGGTGTCCTGCTGGGGGATGATGCAGTCGCGGACCACGGCTCCGTAGCGGCAGCCGGGGCAGCCCGGGACGTCCCGCGGGCCCTTGGAGAGGATCTTTTCCTTGAGGACGCGGCCGAGCTGAGTGACGCGGAGCAGGTTCTGCGTCAGGTTGACCTGCCCCTTCAAGCCCTCCTGCTGGAAGTCTATGAACTGGTGGTTGAGCGAGACCCCCAGGAACTTGTTCATGGCCTTCGAGCGCGCATCGGCCACGGCTGCGGCGGAAGCCTGGCTCTTGGTGTCGTTCTCCCCGAAGGAGACGGCCCCGTCGGCCTCGACCCAGGTGCAGCCGGCCGGGTCGGTCTCCAGGATCTTGGCGTCGGTGTCCTCTTCCGCGGCCTGGGGCGGGGCTGCGGGGGCCTCCTGCGGGACGACGGGTTGTTCCGCGGGCTGGGCCGCCGGCGTCGGCGTCTCCGGCGCAGGGGCCGGCTTGCTCAGGCCGAGCCGGACCGATTCCCTGTCCGATGCCGCGTCCATGGCCGCTGCCCTGTCCCGGATGGCCTGGCGGTCGGGCATGGGCTTGGCTCCGGAGCAGCCGGCCAAGAGGAGCGCGGCGAAGAGTGTCGCGCCCAGGGGCGCGCCGGAATGGCGTTTCATCGGATGACCGGGGTTATTTTACAAAAAGGAAGACGAAATGGAAGAACTCGCCGAGCTCCATATTGGTCACAGTCAGGTCCACCGGGGAGTGGCCCATCTCGCCCGTGAGTCTGAGGGCCTTCGAGGAGAGGGCTTCGAAGCTTGTCCCGGCCGAGAACACGGGAGCGGCGAGGAACAGGGCGGGGGCCGGAGGAAATATCGTAGACTTTCCGGGAGCCTTATGCCGAAGACCATGGAATTGTCCGAGTTCCTGACCGAGGAGACGAAAGCGCTCCTGGATTTCATCTACGACGGGGTCTATGTCGTGGACACGGAGCGCAGGATCCTCTTCTGGAGCCGGGGGGCCGAGCTCGTCACCGGGCACCTCGCGGACGAGGTCGTGGGGAAGTGCTGCCGCGACAACATCCTCAACCATATCGATGAGGGCGGGAAGCTCCTCTGCCTGGACGATTGCCCCTTGACCGTCTGCATGCGGGAGCGAAGGCGCGAAGAGAGAAAGATATTTCCCCTGCACCGTTCCGGGCATCGCGTGCCCACCATGACCCACGTCGCCCCCATCAAGGACAAGGCTGGCGGCGTCATCGGCGCCATCGAGGTGTTCCGGGACATCTCCGCGGAGGAGAAGTACAACATCCTGCAGCGGAAGTTCGAGAAGCTCATCGCGCAGTACGTGTCCAAGAAGACCTACGAGTCCGTGCTCGACGCGGCGTCCAAGGACGGCGTGAGCACGGCCGCCATGAAGGACCTGAGCGTGCTCTTCATGGACATCGTGGGCTTCACCACGCTCTCGGAGAAGCGCAAGCCCGGGGAGATCGTCGACATCCTCAACCAGCTCTTCTCCGTGACCGCGCATATCATCCACCAGCACACCGGAGACATCGACAAGTTCATCGGCGACTGCGTCATGGCCGTGTTCATCGACGCGCAGGACGCGGTGGACGCGGCCAAGGACATCCTGGCGAGCGGACTGCCCGGTCTCAACAAGGCCCTGAGGGATAAGGGGTTCTCGCCCGTGCAGGTCCGCATCGGCATCAACAGCGGGCAGGTCCTGCAGGGAGACATCGGGTCCGAGTCGCGCAAGGACATGACCGTCATCGGCGACGTGGTGAACACGGCCTCGCGCGTGGAGGGTGCCGCGGACCCCGGGGGCTTCCTCGTGTCCGAGTCCGCGTTTTCGCGTCTGCGAAAGCCCGAGGAGTTCGAGTTCGCCAAGGAGATCCCGTTGAAGGGCAAAAGCGCGCCGGTGCGCCTGTTCCGGCTGAGGAGCGGGCATGCTTCCTGAGATGCTCCCCGGCGTGACGGAGATGCTCAAGGCCTTGGCCGAGGCGGAGAACGCCGTGGCCGAGCTCTACGCGGTTTTCAGCCGGACTTATAAAGAAGACGAGGCGTTCTGGTCCGCGATCGTGGAGCAGGAGCGGGGGCACGCCAGGAACCTGGAGCGCATCCTCGCCATGGTCTCGGCCAAGCCCCAGGACTATGGTCTGCCCAAGCCCCCGAACGTCACCGTGGTCCGCACCTTCATCAGAGGCGTGCTCGGCCATGCGGAGCGGGCGCGCAAGGGCGAGATCCCGCGGCGCAACGCGTTCTTCATCGCGCGCGACATCGAGACATCCCTCCTGGAGGCGAAGATCCACGAGCTCCTGGGGTCCCAGGATCCCGAGTTCCAGAGGCTCATGGAGGAGATCCAGGGCCAGACCGGGGCGCACAACGGGGAGATGAAGAGGAAGATCGTGGAGCTGGGACGCTGATGCGCGCGCTCGTCACCCTGGGGGTTCTTTGTTCAGTCTGCGCGGCTCAGCAGAATTCCGACACTGAGAAGAATGATTCGTCTTCCTACAGCCATGAGGGGCGATTCGCGGATCCCGTGGGGACGGGCGCCGATATCAAGGCGGGGTTGGTGTCCGGGCAGTTCAAGCCCAAAGACGCCGCTGGGGATATCGCCGGCAAGCCCGCGGGCGAGCAGAGACGCTTGATCCAGGAGATGACCGGCGGCGGGTCGTGGACCAGCGCGGCGGGCTCGGGGACGGGCTCAGGCCCGAAAGAGACCGCCGGGGTCCGCTCGGCGCTGAACGAATTGATCAAGATGGACCCCGACAACCCCATGTATCAGAAGTACGGGGGCATGTTCGACCTCAAGATAGGGAACATCGAGGACGCCTACGGCAAGCTCGACAAAGCCGTGGAGCTCGGAGACAAGACCCCGGACACGGTCTACCAGCGAGGTTTGGCAGCGTGGAATCTCGGCATGGTGGAGCAGGCCAACAAGGACGCGGCCGACGCCATCGCCGCGGACCCCGGCCACGAGCAAGCGGAGGCCCTGTTCAAGCTCACGCAGAAGAAGCTTCAAGAGGTGAAGCTCAACCCTTCCACGCGAAGACCGGGAACACCCCGGGGGGAGATCGAGTCCGGCACTCCGAAGATCCTCAGGGAAGGGATGTCGTCTCATGCCGATCTCCTGGCGGAAGCCGAACGCCGCGTCAGGGTGCGGGACTACGACGGCGCCTTGTCTTTCCTCCGGAAGGTCATAGGAGCCGACCCGACGAACGTCAAAGCCAGGCAGCTCCGGGCCGACGCGCTTCTGCGTCTCGGCAAGAACGCGGCATCCACGGAAGATTCCACCCGCCTCATCGAGCTCGCGCCGGAGAACGTCTCGGGCTACAACATGCGCAGCTTGGCCATGAACCGCATGGGCCAGCGCCTGCCCGCGCTGGAAGACGCCGAGAGCGCGCTGCGCATCGACGCGGACAGCGCCATGGCGCATTACAACCGCGCGTTCGCTTTGGCCGGGCTTGGCAAAAGGAAGGAGGCTGTCGAGTCCTTGAGCAAGGCCGCGGCACTCGATCCGCACTTCCTTTCGAAGGCGGAGCGGCTCGCGGGCTTGGCCGAGGACGCGGACATCATGCTCGTGTTCGGAGAGGGGGAGCCCCTTAAGGCGCCTGTCCCCTCCACCAAGAACCCGTGGATCTACGTCCTCTTCGCCCTGCTCGGCGCCGCCTTCCTGGCCTACGGCCTGCTCCGCAAGCCGGGCTGGACCGCGGCGCGCAAGCTCGCCGGCAAGCCTGAGGGCGAGGACCTGCTCATCGGCCGCTACCGGCTCGAGCGCGAGGTCGGAGCCGGAGGCATGGGCGTCGTGTACGAGGCCTTCGACCTGGCCCTGGAGCGCAAGGTGGCCATCAAGCGCATGCGCAGCGAGATCCGCGCGCAGGGGCGCGAGAGGTTCCTGGCCGAGGCCAAGACGGTGGCCAAGCTGAGGCATCCGCATCTCGTGGAGATCTTTTCCATCGAAGAGGAGGGAGACGAGCTGTATCTCATCTTCGAGTACGTGCGCGGCAGGAGCCTCTCGCAGATGCTCCGGGAGGAGGGTCCGCTGCCTTTGGCGCAGGCCAAGGACCTTTTTAAGGGAGTGTGCGCGGCCTTGGAATACGCGCACGGGATGAACGTGGTGCACCGCGACCTCAAGCCCTCGAACATCATGGTGGACGGCCAGGGCGCGGCCAAGGTCATGGACTTCGGGGTCGCCCGCCAGGCCCAAGAGGCTTTGGGACGCCTGGCCTTGACGCAGACCGTTTGCGGGACTCCGCACTACATGGCGCCGGAACAGGAGAAGGGCTACGTGGGCAGGGAGACGGATGTCTACGCTTTGGGAGTCTGCCTCCACGAGGTCCTGACCGGCAAGCTCCCCGCCCAAGGCGGGGACGTCCCTCCTGCGGTGAACGACCTCCTGGCCCGGGCGCTCGAGCCCGTGCCGGAGAAGCGCCTGCGCACGGCTAGGGAGTTCTGGGAGGCGCTGGAGAAGGCCTGACCGCGCGCTTCAGCGCGCGGAACAAGAACACGTCCAGCGGGACGGTGATGACCGCCGTAAAGGCCACGACGACCCCCTGCACCGCGAGCAGGACGAGCCCGAATCCGCTCATCCGATCCCAGGCCAGGAGCTCCCGCACCAATTCCTCCCCGGCCTGAAAGGCCGCCCAGTTGAAAGGCACGGCCAAGCCCGTGAGGATCAGGATGCTGTACAGGGGGTCGAGCCGGTCCCTGAGCATGGGCGCGAACCCCGCGAGATAGCAGGCCGCCGCCGCGCTGAAGAGCACCCATCGAGGAGGGAGAGCGGGGGCCATGCACAAGGCGATGGAGAGCACCAGGGTGCCCGCGGCGAAGGCCGCGAGGCAGAAAAGGAGCGCGAGCCTGCGTCCGGCGTCCATGTGGACACTATCATACTATTGTGCTATAGTCGGTGGGAGTTCAGATGCCCGAGAGCAAGATCCTCATCATCGATGACGACAAGGACGTGTGCAAGGTCCTTGGAGACAACCTGGCCGAGGACGGGTATGAGACCGTCACGGCGTTCACCGGCGCGGAAGGCATCGAGAAGGCCAAGGACGGGCGTTTCGACCTCATCATCCTGGACCTGAAGCTCCCGGACCAGTCCGGAGTGGACGTGCTCAAGAAGATCCGGGGCTACGACAAGGACGCCCTGATCGTCATCCTGACCGGCTACCCCTCGCTGGAGACCGCCATCGAGACGCTCAAGAACAGCGCGGCCGACTACATCCTCAAGCCGTTCAACGTGAGCCATTTGAGGTCCGTGGTCCAGCGGGAACTCGCCAACAAGCTGAAGAAAGAGGTCATGGATCTGACAGAGGTGCGGGATGTGGGCGAGCGCATCCGGAAGCTCCGCAAGAGCAAGGGCATGTCCCTGGGCGCTTTGGCTGAGAAGTCCACCCTTTCGAAAAGCTACCTTTCCGAACTCGAGCGGAAGAAGAAGTCCCCCGGCATCGACACGCTCATGAGCATCTCCCAGGGGCTCAATGTGAGCGTGTACTTCTTCTTCAAGGACAAGAGTCAGACGCAGTAGGGCGTTTTTTTTGCCACCCTCGTTCGCTCCGGGCGGAAAAGGACCGAATGGGCCATGGAAAACAAGACCAAGGACTGGCGGCGCTTCATGACGGACGTGCTGGAGTCCTCCGCCTGCGCCATGTTCCTCGCGGACCTCGACGGCCGTGTCACGTTCGCGAACCGTTCCTTCCATTCCCTTTTCGGCATGCCCGGAGGAAGCTGCGCGGGCAAGCCGCTGGCCGAGCTCTTGAAAGAGCCGGAGAGGGTCTCCCAGGCGCTCGAGACCCTGCGCGACGGACACGGCTGGATCGGCGAGCTGCAGGCCGCGCGCTTGGACGGCGCCCCTCTGCGGGTCTACGCCTGCCTGAGCATGGTCACGGACGCCGCCGGAATCCCGGCCGGCCTCATGGGCTCGTTCATGGACGTCACGGCGTACAAGCGCGCGGAGATGGCGGAACGAGACAGGACGGCGCGCATGCTGCGGCAGCAGCGGGTCTGCCTGGACCTGACCAGGCGGGGCAGCACGACCTGGCTCGAGGATATCCGGCGGATCACGGAGGCCGGAGCCCGGACCCTGGGCGTGGAGCGGGTGAGCGTCTGGCTTTTCAGCGAGGGCGGCACGCGGCTCGGGTGCGAGGACCTCTACCTCTTGGGCGAGCAACGTCATGAGAGGGGGGCGGCCCTGAACGTGGCCGAGTATCCGAACTACTTCGCGTCCGTGCGGGAGAGCCGCGTGCTGGCGACGCCGGTCGTCCAGACGGACCCGCGCACGAGCGAGTTCCGGAGCTCCTACCTCGAGCCGCGCGGAATCGTGTCCATGATGGACGTCTCGATCCGCCACCAGGGCGAGCTCATCGGCGTCTTGTGCTTCGAACACACCGGGACGCGGCGCGAGTGGTCCTTGGAGGAGCAGGAGTTCGGCGCGGCCATGGCCGACATGGCATCCATGGCCTACGCCGCCGACGAGCGCGGCCGCGCGAAGGAGACGCTGCGGCGCAACGAGGCGTTCCTGCACGGCGTGTTCGACGCGTTCCAGGACGGGATCAGCGTGCTGGACCGGGGATGGAACATCGTCCGGGTCAATAAATGGGTGGAGAGGACTCGCGCGGAGCGGATGCCCGTGACGGGGCGCAAGTGCTATGAGGCCTACCACGGCAGGGACTCCATCTGTCCGTGGTGCCCGACGACCCGGACCCTGGAGACCGGGGAGGCGAGCTCGGGGGTGGTCCCCTACAGCTCGAAGGCGCGGCCCAAGGGATGGCTGATGCTGTCGAGCTTCCCTTTGCTGGGGGATTCCGGGGAGGTCGTGGGGGCCGTCGAGCATGTCAAGGACATCACGGCGCAGAAGCTGACCGAAGAGGCCCTGCAGGACAGCGAGGCCAGGTTCCGCGAGCTCTTCAACAGCATGAAGAGCGGGGTCGCGGTCTACAAGGCCGTGGACAACGGCAAGGATTTTGTGTTCAAGGATTTCAACGCGGCCGCCGAGCGCATCGACGGCGTGCGGCGCGAGGAACTGCTCGGCCGCAGCGTGCGCGAGGCGTTCCCGGGCGTGGTGGGGATGGGACTCTTCGAAGTGCTCAAGAGGGTGTGCAAGACCGGCCGGCCCGAGGCGCACCCCCATACCCTCTACAAGGACAAGAGGATCGTGGGCTGGCGGGAGAACTACGTCTACAAGCTTCCCGGCGGGGAGGTCGTCTCGATCTACGACGACGTGACCGAGCGCATGCGCTCGGAGGAGGCCTTGCGCAAGTCCGAGGAGCGCTACCGGACCCTCTTCGAATCCTCGCGCGAGGGCATGGCGGCCACGAACCTGGGCGGCCACATCACGGACTGCAACCCGGTCTTCGCGGAGATGCTCGGCCAGGGCACCGGCGACCTCGTGGGGATGCGCTACCAGGACCTGGTGCCCAAGCGCTGGAAGACCTTGAACCAGGACGCGGTGCGCCAAGCCCTGGAGCGCGGCTATTCCGACGTCTTCGAGAAGGAACTGCAGCGCAAGGACGGCAGCCTGGTCCCGGTGGCGCTGCGCGCCTGGCGCATCAAGGACGAAGCGGGTAAGCCCGCCGGGGTCTGGGTCATGGTCCGGGACATCAGCCTGCGCAAGAAGGCCGAGGATGCCCTTCTCTCCTCCGAGAGCCGCTTGAAGGTCATCCTTTCCTCCATGCACGACATGGTGTTCGTTTTCGACGAGGAGGGCCGGTTCGCGACACTCTTCCACACCCCGTCCGCGGACCCCTTGTACTCGTCCCCGGCCAAATTCCTGGGAAAGAAGCACTCGGACGTGATGCCGGCGGGGGTGCACAAGCTTTTCAGCGAGGCGTTCAAGAAGAACAAGAAGGGGCTGGTGGCGGAGTACGAGTATTCCATGGAGGTCCGTTCCGCCACGCGCTGGTATTCGGCCAAACTCTCGCCCTTGTTCGTGGAAGAGAGGTTCAACGGCGCCGTGGCCGTGGTGCGGGACATCACGGACCGTAAAGCTTCGGAAGAGGCTTTGCGCGCCTCGGAGGAGAAGTGGCGGTCCTTGGTCGAAAGCTCGGGCAGCATCATCCTCATCGTGGACCGGGATGGGACGATCCACTTCATCAACCGGACCGTCACCGGCGCTGATCCGGCGAAGGTCTGCGGCACCAAGCTCTACGAGTACCTGCATCCGGAGTCCAGGGATACCGTGCGCGAGACCCTGCACCGGGTGTTCGATACCGGCGAGCCCGCGCGCTACGAGGCCAGGGGTGAGGGGACGCATCAGCCCATCTCCTGGTATCAGACGGATGTGGGCCCCATCAAGCGCGACGGGAAGGTGGTCGCGGCGGTGCTCACCTCCGCGGACGTCACGGAGAGCAAGCGCGCCGAGGCCAAGCTCTTCCAGGCGCAGAAGCTCGCTTCCATAGGCCAGCTGGCGGCCGGCGTGGCGCACGAGATCAACAACCCTCTCGCCGCCCTGTCCGGCGAGGTCCAATGGCTGCTCGAGAAGACGTCGGACAAGAAGCTCGTCAAGTCCTTGAAGTTCATGGACAGGGTGTCCCAGAGGATCGCGTCCATCGTCAGCCACCTATTGACGTTCTCCCGCGAGACCCCGGCGGAGAGCAAGGAGCCCTGCGCTCTGAACGTGGTCATCGAACACGCGCTCGCTCTCATGGAAAGGCGCTTCGAGCAGACCGGGGTGGAGCTGGGGAAAGACCTGGCCAAAGACTTGCCGGACCTGCGCATCAATCGAGGCCGCATGGAGCAGGTGTTCATGAACATCCTCCTCAACAGCTTCGACGCCATGCCGAAGGGGGGGAGGCTCGGCGTGAAGAGCCGTCTCACCAAGGACGGCGCCTGGGCCGAGGCCGTCATCGAGGACAACGGCGTGGGCGTGGCGGAGGCGGACCTGCCCAGGATCTTCGACCCGTTCTACACCACCAAGCCGCCCGGCAAGGGGACGGGCCTGGGCCTGTCCGTGAGCCATGGCATCGTAACGGGCCACGGAGGCGTCATCGAGCTGGAGAGCAGGCCCGGCAAGGGCACGCGCGTCTCGATCCGTCTCCCGGTGGAACGCTAGTCCTCCCCTGGTCAAACCGTTGCATTCCTTGATCGCATGACTACGAAAACGGACACGAACGAGAAAACCGGTTTCCGCTACCACGATCCCTTCCCCCTGGGAGAGGACAAGACCAAGTACCGCCTGCTCTCGAAAGAGGGCGTCCGGGTCGCCAAGTTCGAGGGGCAGGATATGCTCGTCGTGTCTCCCGAGGTCTTGACCTCCCTCGCCCGCGAGGCCATGAGGGACGTGAATTTCCTCATGCGGCCCGCGCATCAGAGACAGGTCGCCGCGATACTGAATGATCCGGAGGCTTCGCAGAACGACAAAGCGGTCGCGCTCGAGCTCCTGCGGAACTCCGTCATCGCGGCCAAGTTCGAGCTCCCCATCTGCCAGGACACCGGCACCGCCACCGTGATGGGGAAGAAGGGACAGCAGGTCTGGACCGGGGCGGACGACGCCGAGGCTCTGACCCGGGGCATCCGTCGGACCTATACCGAAGAGAACATGCGCTACTCCCAGACAGCGCCCTTGACCATGTACGAGGAGGCCAACACCGGCGATAATCTTCCGGCCCAGATCGACCTCTACGCCGTGCCCGGGCTGGAGTACAAGTTCCTCTTCATCGCCAAGGGCGGCGGGTCCGCGAATAAGACCGTATTGTTCCAGCAAACCAAGGCTCTTTTGAACCCGACGTCCTTGAGGAAGTTCCTGGTGGAGAAGATGAGGTCCCTGGGCACGGCCGCCTGCCCGCCCTACCATCTGGCTTTCGTCGTCGGCGGCACGTCCGCGGAAGCCTGCTTGAAGACGGTGAAGCTCGCCTCGGCCGGCTATCTGGACTCCCTGCCGACGAAGGGGAACCGGTTCGGGCAGGCTTTCCGCGACGCCGCGCTGGAGGCCGAGCTCCTGAAAGAGGCCAAGGCCTGCGGCCTCGGAGCGCAGTTCGGAGGCAGGCACTTCGCTCACGATGTGAGAGTCATCCGCCTTCCCCGGCACGGCGCCTCCTGCCCGGTCGGCATGGGGGTCTCCTGCTCGGCGGACCGGAACATCCTGGCTAAGATCGACCGGCACGGGGTCTGGCTCGAGGAGATGGAGCGCCATCCGGAGAAGCTCATCCCCGCGGAGTTCAAGAAAGAGTCCCAGGGCGGCGTTCCGGTGGACCTGGGGCGGCCCATGAAGGACATCCTCGCCGAGCTGACCAAGCACAAGGTCGGCACGCGTCTTTCCATGACGGGAAGGATCATCGTGGCCCGCGACATCGCTCACGCGAAGCTCAAGGAGCGCCTGGACAAGGGGCAGGGCCTGCCGCAGTACGTCAAGGATCACCCGGTGTACTACGCGGGTCCGGCCAAGAAACCCGCCGGGAAACCGGCGGGTTCCTTCGGCCCCACGACCTCGGGCCGGATGGACGACTATGTGGACCTCTTCCAGACGCAGGGGGCTACCATGGTCATGATCGGCAAGGGGAACAGGACCGCTCAGGTCACGGCCGCGTGCAAGCAGCACGGAGGCTTCTACCTGGGGTCGACCGGCGGGGCGGCCGCGCTCCTGGCCGAGAGCTCTATCAAGAAGGTCGAAGTATTGGACTATCCCGAGCTGGGCATGGAGTCCGTCTGGGCCATCGACGTGAAGGACTTCCCGGCCGTCATCCTCATCGACGACAAGGGCAACGACTTCTACGCGCAGATCACCGGGAAGGCGTAGACCTTACCCGGGCCCTTATCCGCCCGGGGAGTATCTCGACCTTCTCCACGTTGAACTCGAGCCTGTAGAGCTTGTGGAGGTCCACGGGAGGCTTGATCCGCGGACCCACGAGGTCCAGGATCTTGTCGACCAGGGATTCCGGCAGGGGGATGCTGTTGAGCCGGGCCTTGCGCACCTGGATGAAGCCCTTGCCCTTGGCTGATGTGAAGAAGCACTCCACGTGGATGTTGTTCTCGGAGCGGAGCAGCTTCAACAGACTCCGGACCACGAAGCCCTTGGCCTCCTCATCCACCTTTTCCAGGAGTTCGGGCCCGAACCCGGCGTTCACGTCCACGTCGAAGGTCTTGCCTTCCTTGAAGCGGACCGAGGCGGAACGGACCCAGCGCGAGGCCTCCTTGTCCTTAGCCACGTAGTAGGCGATCGCCGAGTTGACCTCGCCCTCGGAAAGCTCGTATTCCCCGGCGGGGAGCCTCCACCTGCGGCCGTCGTCCAGTATCCCCACCGCCCGCATGGCGTTGGGCGGGACGGGGAGGTCCCTGGCCGAGGCCGCGAGGCACAGCAGGCAGAGCGGGAGGATCACCGTCGCTCGCCGTACTCTTGGATGACCCTTTCCGGCGAGTCGTCCAATACTTTCGGCCACCGCAGAGGCTTGGACGCGGTTTTTTTGCCGTTGCGCCGGCTCCCCAGGTCCTTGGGGCCGGAGGGGTCGGGCACGTCGATGAAGAGCTCTTCGATCTCGGCCAGATCGTCCGCGGGCTCCTTGCCGAGCAGTTCTTGGAGTTTTTTCATGTCCTCCGCGGCCTTGTCCGCGGAGCCCTTCGCCTTTTTGTACTGCTCTTCCGCTTGCTTGACCGAATCTTCCGTTTTCTTGGACGCTTCCTCGGCCTTCGCCTTGGCCTGCTCCGCGCGGCGGACCTGCTTCTGTTTCTCTTCCTGGGTCTTGGCGCGCTGCCAGGCCGGACGGATGTCCTCCCGGATGCGCTGGTGCTCCTGATCGGCCGCAGGCACCTGCTCCAGCGCGGTCTCCTTGGCGGCCTGCGTCTTGGCGTTGGCCTCCATCATGTCGGAAACGGTCTTGTCCAAGCCTTTGCCGGGCTCAGTCAGGCTCTCCATGAGCTCGTGCACCTTCAAAGCCTTTTCCACGCACTTGGATAGCCAGTCGTTGGCGTTCTCGATCACTTTCCTGGAAGTGAAGTCCGGCGAGTAGTCCGCTGGAAGGCCGCGGGTGCGGCGCTCGCTCAAGTGCTTCATGGCCGTATCGTCGAGCTCTCCGGCCTTCTCTCCGAGCCGGCGGAGGGCCTCCACGCGGTGTTTGGCCGTGTCGATCCAGGGCTTGGCCTCTCCGATCTTCTTGGAGGCTTGCTTGAGCTTCTCCGGCAAGGGCTCCAAATAGGAGGACAGGCCCTCGACATCCTTGAGGAGGGAGGGGTCCACCTTCTCTCCGGGCGAGTCCGGAGGGTCGGCGCGCATCTGCGCCACGAGCTCCTTGAGCTTGTCCGAGACCTCTCTGACTTTATCCAGGTTCTCCCCGTTCTTGGCCAGAAGCTTTTTGAGCTCCTCATCGACTTCCTCGAGCGGGTCTCGCGCCGCGATGAGGGGGAGCAGGGCCTTCTTGAGATCGGCGTACGCGTCTCGCAGCTCCCGCCGGGCCTCCCGCGCGTTGTTCAGTATGTCGTTGCGCGGAGAGTCGTTGCCGTTCCTGCGGAGCTCGGCCTGGAGGTTGTCCACGAAGAAATCCATTCCCGGGACATTGTTTTCCTTGACGTACTTGTCCGTGATGGCGTCGGACAGGTGGATGACGAGGTTGATGAGGTCCTTCTTGGCGGGGTCGCGGGTGAAATCAGGGTCCTTTTCCTCCTCCCGGAGTCCTGAGATGGGAGGGGGCTTGGGCGCGGACCAAGACGGGTCGGCCAGGAGGCCGACGAAGGATATCGCAAGGACAATACCGGCCCTCATGCCACCCCTTGGATAGTGTACCTTAATTCACGCCCCTTCGGGCCAGACGCGCCGGAGATCCTTTTCCGAGAATCCGAAGTGATGCGCCAGTTCATGCCGCAGCGTCGTGCGCACCTGCTCCAGGACGGCCTTGGGGGTGCCGGAGCCGGATTCGATGTTGACCTGGTAGAGGTAGATGCGGGCGGGCAGGTGCGCGCCGGGGTCGGTCTCGCACATCTGCTGCCGCGTCAATCCCGAATACAAGCCCAGCAGGGCCCTGGAGCCGCGCCAGCGCCCGGCCTCGGGGCCCGGGAGCGAACGCACGGAGATCTCCAGGTTCACCAAGCGCTCGCGGAAGAAATCGGGGACTTCCGCGTACGCGCGCCGGACCAGACGCAGGAAAGCCTTTCGGGTCACCGGCCTCATTGTATATCATACGCGCGGACTCTATCGTCATGGCTTTTCTCTTGTGGGCGTTCGTGATGTTCTGCGCGGCCGAGGATCCGCGCGGCCCGGGCGAGCACTCGGCCGAGTTGGTCCACGGCGGGATCACGCGGAGCTACAGCTACCGTCTGCCTCCGTCGTATGCTCCGGGCTCGAGCCTCCCCGTGGTCTTCGTCCTGGCCGGAGGCCGGAAAGGCGGGGCCGGCATGAAGGTGATCACCGACGGCGGCTTCGAGCCCTTGGCGGACAAGGAGGGCTTCATCCTCGTCTATCCCGAGTACGTGGGCAATATCTGGAACGACGGCAGGAACGTCCGTACCTATCCCTCCCACGCCAAGAACGTGGATGACGTGGGCTTCCTCTCCAAGCTCATGGACGTGTTCGTCAAAGACTTCGGGGCCGATCGCAGACGCCTCTATGTGGCCGGCTACTCGAACGGGGGCATGATGGCGCAGCGCGCGGCGTGCGAGCTTTCCTCCCGTGTGGCCGCGGCGGCGTCCGTGGCCGGGGCGATGCCCTCGAATGTGGCCCGCCGATGCAGGCTCTCCCGCCCCGTGCCCATGCTCATGGTGCACGGACGCGAGGATTACTTCGTCTCTTGGGACGAGGGGTACGTGACCATCGCCGGGAACAAGGTGGGCAGGCGCTTGACCGTCCCGAGCATGGTCCGGTTCTGGACCACGGCGGACGGCTGTCCAAAGAAGCCTGCCGAGCGCCTCCTGCCGGACGCGGCCCCGGAGGACGGGACCCGGATCCGGGAGAGCGTCTGGGGCCCGTGCAGGCAAGGCGCGGAAGTGCGGCTTTACGACGTGGAGGGAGGCGGCCATACGTGGCCCAACGGCGGGGAGTGGCAGCCCGAGTTCATCTCCGGGAGGATAAGCCGGGACCTGGATGCCTGCGCCGTCATCTGGGGATTCTTCCGTTCCCTGCCGGCCAAGAGGAAGCGCTCATGAGGGAGCTGCTTTTCGCGACGGCCCTTGTCCTCGGATTGGCGTCCTGCAGCGGCAGGGGAGCGCAGAAGCAGGCCCAAGCCGAGGTACGCGCCGCTATCGCGGAGATGCGGCGCACCTCCGCGCTCCTGGCCTCCGCGCGGGCGGACGCGGCCAAGGCCAAAGAAGAACTGGGCTTCGCCGCGAACCAGCAGCGCAAGGAAGCGGATGAGACCGGCAAGCGCTGGTGGGCGGATACCGTCAGGCAGCGGCAGCGCTCCGTCCGGCAGGCGGAGCTGGCCGCGGTCGCGGCCTTGGATCAGCACATGCGTTCCGGCCGACGCTACGTGGAAGCCGAGCGCGGATACAAGGGAGCCCACGGCAGGAACTACGACGCCAAGAGCGCGGGAGAGTGGGCCGAGCAGCTCGCGGAGTTCGAGAAGAGGGGAGGAGAAGAATCTCAGGAGACGAAGAGCGGCGAGGGCTCGAGGTTCTGGTTCTGGGCGGGCGTGGCCGTGGGCGTCGGCTTGCTGGTCTGGATGCTGATGTACCATGTTTTCCCCCGTCTGTCGGCGGCTGCCGGGCGCGCGCTGGATGCTCGAGACGCCGGTCCCGCGATACAAGTCCGGAACGAGAAAGCGGAGAAGGTCGAGCTGCCGCTTTTGGGCGGCAAGTACCGCCTCCACCAGGTGATCGGCCGCGGCGGGTGCGGCAAGGTATGGGAAGCGTACGAGAACGCGAACTTGCGCAGGGTCGCGATCAAGCAGATGGCGGCCATCGCCGGGGTGGAGAGCTCCAAGGTCCGCGAACTCTATCTCAAGGAAGCCGAGACCCTGGCCGGGCTGCGCCACCCCAATATCGTAAGCCTCGTCGAGGTCCTGATCCTGGGCGAGGAGGCGTACCTGGTATTCGAGTTCGTCTCCGGGAAGACCTTGCAGGAGCTCATCGCCGTGAAGAAGAAGCTCCCTTGGGCGCAGGTGCGCAGCGTGTTCATCGCCGTCGCGCAGGCGCTCGAACACGCGCACGCCAAAGGCCTCATCCACCGGGACCTCAAGCCTGCGAACATCATGATCGGCGAAAACAACGCGGTCAAGGTCATGGATTTCGGCATCGCGCGCGCCATCGGCGACTCTGTGGCCAAGCCGCAGGGCGGAGCCGCGGACGCCGTCAACTCCGTGCTGGCCCGCACGCGCACGGTGGTGGGGACCCCGGGCTATATGTCGCCGGACGCCTATGAGGGTCTGGTCTGGCCGGGGGTGGATATTTTCGCCTGCGGGGTCTGCATCTACGAGGCCCTGGCCGGGCAAGTGCCGTTCGGGTACGGCCCGTGGGACCCCGCGATGGCCCTGCGATACGTCGGCCCCAGCGCGTACGCTCCAAGCCTGCCGCGCGGGGTCGATGCCCTGGTCGCCAGGATGCTCGCTCCGGACCGCGGCAAGAGGATACAGACCGCCCAGGAGATGGAGTCTCTGCTGCAGCTCTGCGGGGTGGTATAATCTGCCGTTGGAGGTCGTTCGCTATGAACTTCGCTGGGATATTCTTCGGCGTGATCGTGGCCGCGGCTGCGGCGGGCCTGCTGCTGCCTCGAGTGCTGGACCGTTCGCAGGCCCAGGTCCAGACGTGGATCGCCGTGGCCCTGATCCCCTTCTACCTTTACGTGATCTTCAAGACGAGGCCGAGGAACGGGAACGGGCAGGACGCCGAGGCCGGGCATTGACATCCCTCTTCGCCGTCCTGCTGGCCGGCTCGGTCCACGGCCAGCGGGCGGTCGAGCTTCAGGATTCCTTCGCGGCCGTGGCCGCGAAAGCCAAGCCCGCGGTCGTCAACATCACGGCGGTGCATGAGGAGCGGCCCACCCTCCACGGCCCGCACTTCTTCTTCGGGGACCCGGAGGACATGGCTCGAGACTTCCTCGGCGGGCCCCGGCGGCGGTGGCGCTACGAGGGGACCGGCTCGGGCGTGATCGTGGACCCGCGGGGCTATGTCGTGACGAACGAGCATGTCGTGCGCGGGGCCAGCGGCATCAAGATCACGCTCACCGGGCTCGACGGCAAGCAGAGGACGCTGAAGGGGTCCGTCGTGGCGCGGGACGCCGCGATGGACCTGGCTCTCGTGAAGATCCAGGAGGCCGCGCCCTTCCCCGCCCTGGCCTTGGGCGATTCCGACAAGCTGCGGGTGGGGGACTGGGTGCTGGCCATCGGCTCTCCTTTCCAGCTCCAGCAATCGGTCACGGCCGGCATCGTGTCCGCGATCCGCCAGTCCCTGCTCATCGAAGGACAGAAGTACCACAACCTCATCCAGACCGACGCGGCCATCAACCGGGGGAATTCCGGGGGCCCTCTCATCGGCCTCCGGGGAGAGGTCGTCGGCATCAATACGGCCATCTACTCGCCTTCCGGCGCGTCGGCGGGCATCGGCTTCGCCGTGGCCGCCAACGAGGTGAAGGACTTCGTGGAGCCCATCCTCGAGGGCCGGGCGGCCCGCCGGGGCTGGCTCGGGGTGGAGCTCGCGCCCCTGGACGACGTCATGCGCCGGAAGTTCGGGCTGCGGGGCGAGAAGGGGGCGATCGTGAACGTCGTGGTCCAGGGAGGGCCGGCGGAGAAGACGCTCCGGAGGGGAGACGTCATCCAGGCCGTGGACGGCGTCGAGGTGGAGGACGCGCAGGACGCGGCCCGCCATATCCGGCGGACGCCCCCCGGCCGGACTGTGGCCCTCGCCGTCAGCCGCGGCGGACGGCGGACGGAGGTGCGGGTCGCTCTGGCCGAGCGGCCGGAATGGCTCGGATCCGCCCCGTCGACCGTGGTCTCGGAGACCTCCGTTTCGACGGCCGCGGCCGCGGTCCCCGAGCCCAAGAAGGGCTGGCACGGCGTGGAATTCGAGGATTCGAAGGAGGGCGTCCGGGTCAAGCGCGTCGAGCCCGACTCCGCCCTGTTCGGGTACCTTCTGGAGGGCGACATCGTCAAGGGAGTGAACCAGCACGAGGTCTCGAGCCTGGCCGGTTTCGAGAAGCTCGCAGCCGGCCTGGCGCTGCCCGAGGGAGTGGTGTTCGACATCCTCAGGCGCGGCCAGGCCATGTACATCAGCGCGCAGTCATCGGAGTGACCATGCGAAGAACCGATTTCCTTCCTTCCGACTGGCGCGAACATCTGCCGGCCGACGCCATGGCCGGGCTCACGGCCATGCTGGTGGCCTTGCCGCAGGCCATCGCCTTCGGGGTGGTCATCTTTTCGGCCTTGGGGCCGAAAGCCTCCGCAGCCGGCGCTCTGGCCGGGATGGTCGGCGCGGCGAGCATCGGGCTCATCGCTCCGCTCTTGGGAGGGACGAAGCGGCTGGTCTCGGCTCCCTGCGCGCCCGCGGCGGCCGTCATGGCCGCGCTCGGCGCGAGCCTGGCGGCCGCGGCTCCGGGCGGGGACCCTGAGCGCCTCATCCTGCTCCTGGCCCTGACCGCGGTGCTCAGCGCAAGCCTGCAGTTGGTCTACGGATTCATCGGAGGCGGCCGGCTCATCAAGTACATCCCCTACCCGGTGGTGAGCGGATACCTGAGCGGCGTGGCCGTGCTCATCTTCCTGGGGCAAGTCCCCAAGCTCTTCGGCTGGCCCAAGGGCGCCGGGCTTTGGACGGGCCTGACGGTGCCCGGACTCTGGCGCTGGCCGTCCTTGGCCGTGGGCATCTGCTCCATGTCGGCCATGGCCCTGGCGCCGAGGATCACGCGCAAGCTCCCGGGTCCCATCGTCGGCCTGGCCGGAGGCCTGTTGAGCTACATCGTGTTGAGCCTCGGCTTGCCCGAGCTCAGGACCCTGGACGGCAATCCCTATATCATCGGCGCATTGGACGCCGGCTCGGCGTCGCTCAGCGGCATCCTCTCGCGCTGGTCCGCGGCCGCGTCCCTGAGCTGGGCGGACCTGCAAGCCTTGTTCATACCCGCGCTCACGCTCTCCGTCCTGCTGTCCATGGACACTCTCAAGACCTGCGTGGTGCTCGACGCCATGACCCGCAGCCGGCACGACTCGAACAAGGAGCTCATCGGCCAGGGCGCGGCCAACCTGGCGTCCGCCCTCCTGGGAGGCATCCCTGGAGCCGGGACCATGGGCGCCACGGTGGTCAACATGCAGAGCGGCGGCCGCACCCGCCTCTCGGGTGCGTTCGTGGGGGTGTTCGCCCTCCTCACGGTCATTCTGCTCTCGCGCCTGGTGGCCTGGGTCCCCATCGCCTCCTTGGCCGGCATACTCATCATGGTGGCTTGGAAGATGTTCGACCGCAAGAGCTTCAAGCTTCTGCGCAACAAGTCCACGGTCCTGGACTTCGTGGTGCTCGGCAGCGTGGTGGTCGCGGCCGTGACGACCGAGCTCATGGTCGCGGCCGGCGTGGGCCTGGCTCTTTCGTTCGTCCTCTTCATCCGGAACCAGATCCGGGAGTCCGTCATCCGGCGCAAGACCTCCGGGGACCGCATGTTTTCCAAGCAGAGGCGCCTGCCCGCCGAGATGGAGGTCTTGGAGCGCGACGGGGGCAAGACCGTGGTGTGCGAACTTCAGGGCACGCTCTTCTTCGGCACCGCGGACCAGCTTTTCAGCGAGTTGGAGCAGGACCTCAAGACCCGCAAGTACATCATCCTGGACCTGCGGCGCGTGCAGTCCTTGGACTTCACGGCCGCGCACATGCTCGAGCAGATCGAAGCCGAGCTCCGGGAGCGGGGAGGGAGGCTGCTCTTGAGCGAGCTCCCCCAGGCCCTGCCGAGCGGGCAGGACCTCAAGGCGTACTTCGACGAGGTCGGGGTCGTGGCGCATAAGACCGGGGCCAAGGTCTTCGACGCGCTGGACGACGCCCTGGCTTACGCCGAGGAACGCCTCCTGGAGGACGCGAAAGTCTCGCGCGGGGCCGAGGACGGCCCGCTCAAGCTCGATCAGATCCATCTGTTCCGCGAGTTCGAGCCCGCCCTGGTGCAGGCCCTCGCCGGCTGCGTGGATGAGCGCTCCTGCCGCGCGGGGGAGCGCGTCTTCTGGCACGGGGAGAGCGGCGATGAGATATTCATCATCCGGCGGGGCAAGGTCCGCATCGAGATGCCCTTGGGGGGCAAGCGGGCGCATCATCTGGCCACCTTCGGCCGGGGGGATTTCTTCGGGGACATGGCTTTCATCGACCGCGGGGTGCGTTCCGCGGACGCCGTGGCCGTGACGGACACGGACCTCTTCGTCCTCTCCAGGGCGCGCTTCAACGAGGGGGTCTGGCGCAACGCGCTTTTGGGAACCCTGGTCTTCGCCAGGCTCGCGCAAGCCCTGGCTCTGCGGCTCCGGCAGACCGACGGCGAGGTCCAGGCTCTGCAGGAGGGCTGATGCAGCCGGACATCCTCTACCCGGAAGACAAGATCCCCTTTTCCAAGCTCGTCCCCATGGGTATGCAGCACGTGGTGGCCATGTTCGGAGCGACCGTGCTCGCCCCCATCCTCATGGGCTTCGACCCTCAGGTGGCCCTGTTCTTCTCGGGAGTGGGGACTCTCCTCTTTATCGCCATCACGGACCGGAAGGTGCCGAGTTATCTGGGCTCGAGCTTCGCCTTCATCGGCCCGGTCCTGGCCGTGACCGGGGGCGACGCGGGCCGCATCCCCTACGCTCTGTGCGGCATCGCTTTCGCCGCCCTGCTCTACGCCGGGGCCGCGGGGGTCACCCTGCGCTGGGGACCCGGGTGGATCGACCGGCTGATGCCTCCCGTCGTGACCGGCACCGTGGTGGCCATCATCGGGCTCAACCTCGCCTCTTCCGCGGTCGCCAACGCGATCAACGCGGACTTCGCGGTCAAGACCGGCGCGGACGCGACGAGGGCCTTCGTGGCCTGCGCGACGTTGATGACCGCGGCCCTCGTCTCCATCTACGCCGGGGGCTTCCTGCGCCTGCTCCCGGTGCTGAGCGGGGTTGTGGTGGGCTACGCATTGGCCGCGGCCTTGGGGGTCCTGGACCCCGCGGCGCTGGAGAAGGTCCGCAACGCGGCCTGGCTGGGACTCCCGCCCTTCCAGACTCCTCGATTCGACCTCGGCGCCCTGCTCGCCATCGGCCCCGTGTTCGTGGTGCTCGTGGCCGAGAACAAAGGGCACATCGCCGCCATCTCCGGATGCATGAAGCGGGACCTGAACCCGCACCTGGGCCGGGCGTACCTTGGAGACGCCGTCGCCACCCTGGTCTCCGCTTTCGGCGGGGGCACGCCGCAGACGACCTATGCCGAGAACATGGGGGTCATGGCCATCACGCGCGTGTTCAGCACGTACAACTTCATGATGGCGGCCTGCATCGCCATCCTTCTCGGGCTGTGCCCAAAGTTCGGGGCCCTGGTCCAGTCCATCCCCGGGCCCGTGCTCGGAGGGGTCACGCTCATCCTCTACGGGCTTATCGCCATCCTGGGCGTGCAGATATGGATGGAGGCCAAGGTGGACTTTTCAGATCCCCGGAACCTGGTGGTGGCGGGGACGTCGCTCATCGCCGCCACGGGACTCGGGGTCAGGGGGCTGACCGTGGCCGGGGTCAACATCGCGGGCATCGCGTTCGGGACCCTGCTGGCCTTGGTCGTCAACGGCGCGTTGTCTTTCGGGAAGACGCCTTCTTAGGTACTTCCCTATAGTTTGTTCATCTCCCGGAACGCCCGGTAGAAGGCGTAGGACCGGACCTTCAGGACGTTGATCGGGTCGTTCCGGGTCCCCACCACCAGCGTGTCGAAGTTCAGCTTCTGCTCGGGAAGCTCCCTGTCCAGCTTTGCCCCGCCGGTGTGGTGGCTGCAGTGGGGCACGTTGAGGGTCATGCTCCCGGGATTGGCCATGACCGAGGTGTTCTGGTCCCGCACCACGTAGACGGTCATGGCGACCGGCTCTTCGCGCGAGGCTTGATCCCCGCAGACGCAGCACATGCCGGGCATGATGAACTTCTCCGGCAGAGGGATGCTGAACTCGGGAGTCTGGGCGATGCGGCCGGGCTCGATGAGCCAGACGCGGCCCCCCTCGCCCTCGCAGTAGACCCCGCACGCGTCGCAGCGCTTGTAGGAGAACCGCATGGAGAAGGTCAGGTAGCTCAGCGCCTCGCCGCATTTCGGGCAGGGCGCGGTGCCGCCCATCACGCAGACGCCCGCGATGAGGGAGGCTCCCAGAAGGGCGACCAGCGAGCCCCAGAACCAGTGGCCCGTGCGGAACAGCGCCCAGGCCCCCGCGCACAGGCCTGAGCCGAAGCCCGATAGCAGGAGAAGGTGCGGCCAGGAGCGGGTGATGCGCGTCTCAGCCCGTTTGTCCATACGCTCAGAATGTCTGCCGCACGCAGAGTTCCTGGCCGTAGCTCCCCTTCCGGTCCCCGCCCGGGCCGGCGCTGCAGAGCTCGAAAGTCCGGCCGTCGGCGGACGCGGCGTAAAGGAAGATGTTCCCCTCCGAGAAGGGGTCGAGGAGCGTCTCGCGGTCCACCGAGAGGTCGGAGAGCGAATTGGGGAATCGGCCGAGCTTCCCGCGGGAGGCGCCCAGCTCGGCGACGAGCGCGGCCATCTGCGACCAGGCGCGTACGGTCCAGCCCTTCTCGAAAGCGTAGCCGTACCACGGGGTCAGGAAGCCGGTCACCAGGTATCTCCAGTCGCGACGCCAGGACGCGGCGTCCGCGTCGACCCGCGACTTTCGCGCCTGCAGCTGGGACCAGGTCCCGGGCTCCACCTGGTGCAGGAGCGTCTTCAGATAGGGGATGAAATTCATGTCCAGCAGGCCCATGGCGCGGAACAGGGACCAGAGGAAGTAGCCGCTGTTCAAGCCGGCGGGGTCCCTCTCCTCGTCCGGGGCGGGGCTGAAGCCGAACGCTCCCACGAAGCCGCTCATGGCCGCCCACTCCCGCCCGGAGACCCGCTCCAGGTAGCGGTGCAGGTCGAAGGCCCAGGGGATCTCCAGGCGCACCACCTCGGGGATCCATGCTTCCGGCGCGGAATCCCGGAGCTCCTCCGCGATGTCCGGAGGCAGTCGCGTTGTCGGCTTGTTCAGCATCACCTGCACGGCCGCGTTCACCGCGTTCGACCGGGCCGCCAGGCCCAGGCCCCGGCCGATGAATACGGGCTCGTTGGCGAGGATGTTGGAGAGGGCCAGGGAGAGCCGCACATGGTCCCAGGCCCTGTCGAGCTCCCCGCGATACGCCCGGCAGCCCGCGCAGACGCGCAGGACGCGGCTGAGCTCCACGAAGCCCGAGTACTGCGGCGATTGCACGTCCGTGGGATTGCGGCTCTTGGCCTGGAAGTCCAGCCGGGTGTAGCGGGAGTATCCCTTGGCGAGGACCGGGGCCAATTCCTTCAGAAGGAACGGCTCCTGGCGCATCACGTGCGCGGCCTCCTGCACGTAGGTGCTCGCCGACCAGGGCCCCAGCCTCTCGCCGGGGTGCTCGGCCGCGGCGAACTCCTTGGCGAGCACATCGAAGCGTTCGAGCACGACGGAGAGCTCCTGGAGCGAGAGGGCGGAGTCCGGAGTCCCGTCGCGCAGCGCCGCGAGGCTCGTGGCGTGGCCCTGGGCCCGGATGTCGCGCTCGAGGTCCGAGAATCGCGCGTGCCAGTAGGCGCGGGTCCCGCCCATGGCCGCCCACACGCCCAGGGCCAGCACTGCGAGCGAGAACGTGAGGGGGCCGAGGGCGCGCAGATCCGGGCCGCATAGACGCCCCGCGTGGCGGCGCCATTCCGAGAGCCGGAAGTAGAGGGCTCCCAGGACCAGCGTCATGAGGAACGGCGCCCAGGGGCTTGAGAAGCCCGGGACGGGCAGGACGCACAGCGACACGGAACCGAGCAGCACCAAAACGCACGCGGCGAAGGTCCAGCATAAGGCCGCAGCGTTCGCCAACAACAGGGGCATCATCAGGTTAGGATTATACGTGATTTAAGTGCTACATTCAGTCCTGCATGAGAAGCCTCGCGCAGCCCCGGCGGCTGAGCTGCGGACCGTTGCGGGCCGTCCAGTTCGCCGCCTCGGAAGGCGCTCCGACCGTCCTGTGCCTCCACGGGTACGGCGCGGACGGAGCGGACCTGGCATCCCTGGCGACCCAGGTGGACCTGGCCGGCCCGGCCCAGTGGATCTTCCCGGACGCGCCCGTGGAGCTCGACGGCGGACGCGCCTGGTTCCCCATCCCGGAGGACCAGTTCGCGCTCCTTCAGCTGCAGGGACGTCCCCTGGACCTGTCCGGTTCGCGGCCCGCGGGCTTGGATGAGGCCAGGACTTGCGTGGAGGGGGTCATCGCCGCCTTGGGCGTGCCCATGGGGCGCCTCGTCCTGGGGGGCTTCAGCCAGGGCGCCATGGTGGCCTTGGAGACGGCGCTGCGTTGTGCCGAGCCTCCGGCCGCGCTCTTCCTGCTCTCCTGCGGGCTTTGCGACGAGCAGGGCTTGCGCGCCCGGGCCCCGGGCCGCGCCGGCCTGCGCGTGCTGCAGAGCCACGGCTCCAGCGACCCGCTGCTGAGCTTCGATGCCGCCAAGCGCCTGTCCGGGATATTGACCGGTGCCGGTCTGGAGTGCGAGTTTATGGGGTTCGACGGCGGGCATGCGATAGGCCCCGGCGCGCTGGAGAGGCTCGGCAGCCTCGTCGATGCGGTTTGCATGCGGCCCGCGGATTAGCTGTAATGACTCGAGTCCGTTCCGGGAGGGCTTCGAACATGGCATACGGGATGCTTTTCTCCGCCGTTCTCTTCGCGATTCCGCTTCCAGCGCAGGGCGCCGAGGCGTCTGAAGAGTTCCAGGTCCGGCCGTTGGAAGGCGCTGAGATCGACATTCCCAAGCCCATGGAAGGAGAGCTCCCTTCGCCGGCGAGGCCTGAGATGGAGCCTTTGCCGCAGATCCAGCCGGAGTTCCCCGCGAAACCCGAGCCGCCGGCCGAGCCGGAGCCGCCGGCCAAGCCGGAAGTCGTTCCGGTCGTGCCGGTCACGCCCAAGGCGCCGGAGCCGGCTCCAGTCAGCATCAATGAGCAAGCCGAGGCTGAGCTCAAGTTCTACGAATATTCGTTCGGGAGCGCTTCCACGGACATGCTCCCCGTGCTGCAGGACCAGCTCGACGCGTTCCTGCAGCAGTACCGGGACCTCGACATCGCGGACCAGGGCATCTACCTGCGTTCGCAGGTCAAGGAGAAGCAGAACGATCTGAGCGGCGCGGCAGTGGACATCCTGAAGATGCTCTACGAGTACCCGCAGACCAAGCTCACGTTCAACGCCAAGCGCAAGCTCCTGGAGATCGCGGACAAGAGGCTCAGGAAGCACAAGACCGCGCTCACGGAGATCGCGAAGGCCCCGGTCGCCGGGATGGACGCGCCCGTTCGTTTCGCGGCCCTGCTGCGCTCCCTGGCGGATATCCAGGAGAAGGAGCTGGCCAAGCCGCTGGGCGCCGAGCTGCGCGAGTTCCTGGTCCGCTACCCGGGCCACGCGAGCGCGGGCGAGATCGCCTTCCTGCTGGCGCGGCACCACTCCCAGAACGGCGAGCATCGCGCCGCCATCCTGATCGACGAGAAGCTCCTGGCCCTGTCCAAGGACAGCGGCCTGCGGGCCAAGGCGCAGACCGCCATCGGCGACATCTACGCCACGGCGCTCAAGGACTACAACAAGGCCGTGGAGGCGTATCAGACCGTGACCGAGAAGTACGCCGACAGCCCGGAGGCGGGGGACGCCTATCTCAAGATGGCGGGGCTGCTCGCCGAGAGCCTGAACCAGTCCACCCTGGCCGTGGAGAAGCTCGAGGAGTTCATCAAGCTCCATCCGGAGGGCGACGCCGCCCACGACGCGTGGAGGCAGGTGATCGAGATCGCGTCGTCCGCCAAAGACTTCTCCAAGCAGGCCCAGTCCATCGAGACCTTCGCGGAGAAGTACCCGAAGGACGAATTCTCCGCGGACGGGCTGCTGGACGCGGCGGACCTCTACGAGAAGAAGCTGGCGGACACGGCCGGCGCGAAGCGGGTCCTGCAGAAGGTCGTGAGCGCCTATCCGGGCAGCAAGCAGGCGAAGAGCGCGAACAAGCGGCTGGCGAAGCTGGGGCAGTAAGGCCGGCTCGAACGCTTGAGTTATCCCCGGTACTTTCGTTGCGAAAGCGCCGGGGATAATTTTTTTCTGATGAAAACGGCAGGCTGTTATCGTGTTATACGGACCAGCCTGGACGGCCTTTGTCGGGTAATGGGGGAACCTGACTGAGCGAGGACCGCTTGTAGAAGCTGGAAGATTTCGCGATACGATATGGTTCGCCGGTGGAGACGCGCGGCTCCACTCACTCATACGTTGAACGAAGCCGAGCCGAGTCCCTTAATCCTCCACTAAGCGGTGAGTAGGCGGCCTCGGGGCCAGCGGTATTATCTTTGACGACAAAATCACTTGCGCCGGCGCAAGTGATTTTGTCTCAGAAGAAAAATCCGTGCTTGCTCCCGCGGAGCCACCTCGCGGGTGAAAAGTTCGAGCTTTTCACCGTCCCCTATCGGGGTCTCTCTTGGTACGACGCGAGGTGATTCTATTTGTTAAGGGACCGGAGACTCCAGCAAGGATTTCTCGACGGAAAACGGGGGTGGCGTCCGGAAGGGCCTCCCGGCCGAGGAGCAGCCGCACCGCAGGCTGGGAGGGACCCGGACGACAGGACCCCGCAGGGAACGGAGGGTCTTGCTGGAGGATCAGGGGAGTCGACACCCCTGGCAAGGTTGTACACTTTAATGTACAATATCACCGGAGGGCCCAAGCCATGACCAGGATAGTCCCCGTTTCCTATGTGCGGGCGCATCTGCCCGCGATGGTTGCAGCCATAGGCAAGAAGAAGCGCGACCGCGTCATCATCACCCGCAACGGCACTGCCTCAGCAGTGCTGGTGTCGCCAGAAGAACTCGAGACCCTTGAGGTCCTTGCGGACAAGAAACTCATGCTTTCTCTCCTCAAAGCGGAGGACGACGAGCGCGCCAATCGTCTCGTTGAGCACGAAGACATCTTCAAATGACCTACCGCATCCTGTACACTCAGGAAGCGGCACATTGCATCGGGAAGCTCGATGGAACCGTCAAGGAACGCGTGCGGAAGGCGATCCTGAGGCTTTCCGAACATCCAGAGTTGGGAAAGCGCTTGACGGGAATGCTTAGCGACCGATGGTCATGCCGGGTCGGTGATTGGCGTATCCTCTACAAGATCAGGAAGACGGAGCTAATCATCTTGGTCTTGACCGTCGGCCATCGGAGCCGAGTCTACGATGCGTAGTCACGAACCAGATGCCGGGCCAACCTCGGGTTCGGCAGGCCGCGTCCGCTGACCCTAGCGTTATGCCAATCCCAATCGAGGGGGTCTTGCGGAAATGTACTCTTTAGTGTATACTTTGGATGGAGACCTATAACATGACCCGCACCATCCCGCTGAAGGCTCTTAGGCCGGGCCTACCCAAGGTCGCGAACGCTGTCGCTACCAGGTTCGACAGGTACATCGTCACCAAGCGGGGGCATCCCGTCATGGTGCTGATGAGCCCGGAGGACTTCGAGGGGCTTCTTGAAACCATCGACATCCTCTCCGATAGGACTGCCATCAAACGGATCAGGCAGGCCAGGAAGGATGCCAAAGCGGGCAAGACCGTGGCCCTAGCGGACCTGCGGCGTCGGCTTGAACGTGTATAAGGTCCAACTGGCCCGTCAGGCCGAGAAGTCCCTCGAGAGTGTATTCCGCTCCGACCGTTCTTTGTACGAAAGGTTCCTCCACGCCTTTGACGTCATAGCCCGCGACCCCTCGCAGGGCAAGCCGCTGCACGGGCAATTGAGGGGCCTGCAATCCTACGGGATGGGCAGCTACAGGATCCTATACGAAACACGTCGCAATCGCCTCTTGGTCATCATCATCGACCTGGGACACCGCAAGGCGATCTACCATTAGGGATGGCATAACCTTGGCGTCCAAGGGAAAGCCGTTCCGCGTAGAGGGCCCGGCGGGGTGAGTCCAGCCTGTTGACCCGGCTGCCCGAAAGTCCTAAAATGGACATAGGACGTACGGGAGACCCCCCAATGACCCGACCTACGTTCCTTCTCTTGTCGCTCCAACTCCTCGCTTCCGCGCTCTACGGCCAGACCGCTCCGGTCGCCGTCAAGCCGACAGACCCGCGGCAGTTGGTAGTCATCGCGGTCGAGACCCGCGAGGACAGGACCAAGATCGCCAACTGCGGCGTCTCCATCGACAACGTCGAGGACAAGTACGTCACCGCGATCGTGGACCCCCGGTCCTTGGCCTGCGTGCAGGAAGCCGGGTTCAAGATACTCTCCGCAAAGCCTCTCGGCAGCGTCAAGCCCGAGGACTTCCCGTCCCAGGACTCCCCCTATCACAACGTGCAGGAGACGGACGAGGCGATCCAGAAGATCGTGTCGGACAACAGCGGCTTCGCCTCCATGGGCTCGGCCGGCCGGTCCTGGCAGGGCCGGGACCTCACCGTGCTCAGGCTCAACACCTCGCCCAACGGCCCGCCCAAGCCCGGCGCCCTCTTCATGGGCGCGCACCACGCGCGCGAGCACCTCACCACCGAGGTGGTCCTTGGCATCGCCGATTACTTGATCCAGAACAAGAACGACCCCGCGGTCGCCTCCATCCTCGGCTCGCGCGACCTGTACTTCTGGCCCGTGGTCAATCCGGACGGCAAGGAGCATGACGTGGCTTCCGGAAGCTACGATTGGCACCGAAAGAACATGCGCGACAACGGGGACGGCACCTTCGGCGTGGACCCCAACCGCAACTACGGCTGGGGCTGGAACACGACCGGCGCCTCCACCTACCCCGGGTCCGACACCTACCAGGGGCCGGAGGCTTTCTCAGAGCCGGAGACCCGGGCGGTCCGCGATTTCCTGCGCTCGCACCCCAACATCACGGTCATCGTGTCGTACCACAGCTACGGCAAGAAGATCCTATACCCCTGGAGCTACAGCTACGACCCGATCCCTGACCCAAAGGCCCTGGCCGCGTTCAAGGCCATCGGCGACCGCATGGGCAAGCTCTCGGGCTACACGTCCATGCAGTCCTCGGACATGTACGCTTCCGGCGGGGACACCTGCGACTGGGCCTGGGGCGAGCTCAAGATGTACTGCATCACGGTGGAGCTCAGCGGCAACGGCTTCTATCCCGGAGCCGGGGCCATCGGCCCGGCCCTGAAAGAGAACGTGGGAGCCGCGGCCTACCTCATGCAGATCGCGGACGACCCCTCGGCCGCGGGCAGGGAAGAGGTCGCTTCGGCGCCCGGGGGCGGAGTCGCCGCCAAGACCCAGAAATCCGAAGGCTTCCAGCAGGGCATGACCCAGCTCGAGACCTCGGTCTCAGCCCCGGCCGATGCCTTCGACGGGAAGAAATAGAACAAAGTGGGCCTTTGGACCCATCCGGGCCATCGCCCTTCGGTCCTATTCCGGGGCCGGGCTATCCGCTATCCTGAGGCTAGGATGATGCTCCTGGCGTCGCTTCTAGCGCTGGGCTCCGCGGCCTTGGCTGAGGAAAAGCCCAAGCCGGCCGGCAAGGAGCTCGTGGAGACGGCCAAGGCCTGGGGCCGGGGCGATACCCGCGTCCCCCCGGTCAAGGGCATCTGCGTGGATGATAAAGGGAAGACCGCCCCCTGCGCGGTGTCCGTGGGCGGGCCGCTCTATTCCGCGCGCATCACCGGGGGCGAGCTTTGCCGCGACGAGATACAGCAGGCGCTCGACGACCTCAGGGAGGAGATCCTTGCGCGCGTGCGCGCGGGCGAAAAAACGGGGGACAAGTACTTCGATAGGTTCATCCTTTACCTGGCGGAGCAGTTCACGGATTCGGGCAAAGGGAAGGACCTCCCGACGCTGCAGCAGGGACGGCCCGAGGACGAGGGCGACGTGGGGACCTACGACCTGCAGACCAAGACCGTTGCCATAGGCCCGGAGTTCTGCGCCCTGTCGCGCACGGAGCGCAGGAAGCTTCTCGGACACGGCATCTTCCACCACTGGGACAACGGCCTCGACGGCGATCCCATGCCCCACGGCCAGGCGGCGGAGCGCCCGGCGTTCGGCATCATGCCCCATTTATAGGGCTAGCAGGGTGCTGATAAACCCCTCCTGAACGGCGCCTCCTGCGCGCCGTGGGGTAAGGAGCACGGCTCTTCCCCACGGTGCCGAGCGTCCCGATATCGCTCGGCGCTCGGGCTTGCGGCTTCGTCC
>Ga0265297_10000303_pt1 | contig 160783 bp, 159 predicted proteins | sample Munlanlwell13791_FD_192502 | JGI IMG/M metagenome (GOLD analysis project Ga0265297, IMG submission 192502) | Leachate microbial communities from a municipal landfill in Southern Ontario, Canada - Leachate well 137-91 | ecosystem: Engineered > Solid waste > Landfill > Unclassified | place...
TATGTTGGGCGGCAAAATAAAGGCTTTCCCACAACCAAAAAATTATTCGTTCAACCAATATATACTGACACCTCATGAAATACGAAACATTCTACAGGCTAAAAAATGGGAAAGAATAGTGGCTTTTCAGACAAGAAATCCTTTGCACCGCGCCCATGAGTATGCCATAGTGTATGCATTGGAAGACTTGTGTAAAAAGGGTATAGATTGTGGTGCTGTTTTAAATCCTCTTGTTGGACAGACGAAATCGGACGACGTTCCGGCTAACATACGGATGCAGACATATGAGGTGCTCATTAACGGTAAACTTCTCGGAAAAGGAGACCTGGATGACATTTTTTGGAGTAATCAACCCTTCAGTTTTTACGACAGGGTTTTGTTAATAGCATTAGATATGAAAATGTTTTATGCGGGTCCAAAAGAGGCAATAATGCATGCCATATACCGGCAGAACTGCGGTTTTACAGACATAATTATAAACAGAAAACATGCTGATGCTCCTTATTTTGACGGTACACCAGTGTGGGGCGATTTTGATGCCCAGAAAAAAATTGCCACAGTGCACGGCGAGCTTCTGATAAAACCATACTGTACGGGTTATGTCGCCTATTTCGATGAAATCAAGAGGGTGGGCTTAGCAGAATTTTACAAGCAAAAGGGATATCATGAGGTGTCAATCTCGGGTAAGGAAATTAGAAAACAGCTTGAAGAGAATCTTGCCATTGATGAGCGTATTATGAGGAAAGAGGTAGCAGAGATATTAAAAAGCGAATATCGGAAAGGAAAGAATATTCATTGGACTTATTCCCGTATTTCCAATGAAGAGAGGGAATGGAGAAATAAGCATAAAGGTGTAGTCCTATGGTTTACCGGACTTCCTTCCTCAGGAAAATCCACGATAGCTTTTCATCTGGAAAAAAAATTATTTATACTAGGACACAGTCCTTATGTTCTGGATGGAGATAATATCAGGTACGGATTAAATAAAGACTTAACTTTTGATTCTAAGGGTCGTCAGGAAAACATCCGCAGGATAGGCGAAGTGGCAAAGCTTTTTTGCGATGCGGGATTTATTACTATCACTGCTTTTATTTCACCTTTCAGGATGGATCGTCGTAACGTTAGAGCTATTCTAAAAGCAGGAGAGTTCGTTGAAGTTTATATAAAAACACATATAGACATCTGCAAAAAAAGGGATCCTAAAGGGCTTTATCATAAAGCATTGGCGGGAAAGATTCCTGAATTTACTGGCGTAAATTCACCCTATGAAGAACCGATGAATCCCGAGATGGTCATAAACACGGAAAGATATTCAATAGAAGAATGCGTTGGAATGATATATCAATACCTGAAGGAACATAAATTTATTTTTTAATAAATATGCAATTTGGAGAGGGAAATGTTTTAACAAAAGTTGCTGTTTCAAGTCCTCAATCAGAATATTTCCACATTACTGATACAAAAGTCCACAACATCACCAATTTGGCTGATAAATCTAAGGCGATAAGACAACACGATAGACTAAAGACGACAATCCGCCGGTTTGGTGCTGAATTAATTGATCTTAAGGAATTAGATAGACATCCAAACTCTGTGTTCACAAGAGATACATCGGTTGTTACACCATACGGATACATCCGTTTGTCCATGGGTTTGCCTTCCCGACGGGGTGAAGAAGACTGGATGGAAAATGTTTTAAAAGGACTGCAAATTCCCCAACTTGGCAGAATAGAATTACCCGCTACAGCTGAGGGAGGAGATATTATCCTGGCCGGGAAAACAGTTTTTATTGGGAATTCAACCCGGACCAATGTCTTTGGAATAGAACAGCTTACTGAGATATTCAGAAGAGTTAGGTATGACGTCCGAGTAACATCGGTTCCATCACCATTTCTTCACATTGGCGGAGCAATGAGTGTCATAAATCCCGTCACAATACTACATGTGGAGCATGTTTTCCCAAAAAACTTCTTCAGTGGATTTAAAACAATCAAAGTTCCGAATAAAACGTTTATTTCAGGAAATGTTATTACCTTGGGGAGCAATGAACTTATAGCCAACAAAGAGAACAAGCTAACAATAGAGAGATTACGCGAACATAATTTTACTGTCCACGAACTGAATTTAAATGAGTTTGTTAAAGGGACGGGAGGTCCAAGCTGTTTGATAATGCCGGTTCAAAGAAAATAAATTATTGATATTCACGACAATATTCTTTATACCGACTGTTGATATCAATTCCTTTGAACATTTCCATGTTGGAAGTCTCAACTTCTTGGAATCCGACTGAATCCATGAGTATCTGGGCAGCCCGCGTGTTTCCCTGGCTCTCTAGTGCGGATAGAGCCAAAGAAATCAGGGAAGGTTCCTGGGCAACTTCTCCGTTATGAGTTACCATGAATCCTTTTCTACCAGTTATTGTTGTATGTAAAAATCTCCAGAAAGGAGAATTAACTAAAGGACCAAGAAGAAGCAGTGCGTCTATTGGATTTTCGGTATAATCTTCCACTTGGTTTAACATCCGTCTCATGGAAAGGGCAGATGACTCTTTTAGCAAGTACCAGAAAGCTCTGGGATCCTTCGGATAGTTACTTTTTGTGAGTTTCGCTTGGGAAGGTCCGTTTCCATTCCTGTCGGGTCCAAAAAGCCATACCCCGGCATCATTTACCATCCCTGCGAATTCCGTCTGATGTGTTTTAATCCATAAATTAGTTTCATCATCCAACCTGGTAAAATACTGGGTATCGGTTTCATCCTTTCTTTTTTGGAAAAAACTTCTATATATTGGTAGACTGTCTCCCAGAGGTAATGATTCGTAACCTTGATTCCACGTAACTTCTTTATATCGACCGGCACTGTCGTTTGACGCGATTCCCACTTTCCATCCTGGACCATCGCGTAATATCCAACCTCCGAAAGGCTTGTCAGTGAGGGATTGGACATGAGTATGGACAGCGAGTGTTGTTTCGGCTTTAGCTCTGGCTACAACTTTTCCAAGATCTCTCTCTTCTGCAAGATCCATAATTCTTTGGATAGCTAATCCATCAAGGCCGCGGTTATATATCTCAACGTCATTCTGAACGGTAAACCCAAGAAGGTGCAGAATTTTGTTGTCCGCGTATCCAATTTTATATTCTTCTGGAGGATTTACCGAGAATGTGTTTTCGGAAGAAACAACTTGTGGATCAAAAAAAGCTCCGTCATGCATTAGAAGACCCATATATTGAAGTACATGAAATGGCATTCTTCCCTCTCCATCCATAAGGAACTGAATAACAAAATCTGTCAAATCAGTAACTTTAAATCCTTTGTTAGATATGAAGTCCGTATTTATTAGTTCTCTGATTGCTTCAGCCGCAGAAGCAGAAGCAGGTAGTACGCCGCGTTTTTTCTGAGTATTACTATTGCCAGTCGTGGAAGTGTAATAATGTGCACTTTTTGTGCCAAGTTTGTCTGCTGCATAGGAAAATCCAAAGTTATCCAAGAAGGTTTTTCCTCCCTCTATGACTACTGTTGAAGGAATAATTCCGTCGGTGGCAATTGTTCTAAGGGATGAAAAATCTAGTCCAGAATGAGCAATGCTTGAAAGAACAGCGAATGCAGAGGTAGCGTATCTTTGAAGGTTTACAAAACCACCTGGAAGGAATGAGTCAGAGGAAGATAATACCCAATTGCCGATTATTGTTCCATCATCTGTGGTGCATGTTGCCTTTATATGGGAACTACCCATATCAAGACTGATACATGCAACCTGGGCTTCATGAGGAAGTACTTGAGACAGCAGCGGACACATTACGGTGTTAGCCAAGGTATTTGCTTCATGAATGAATGCAAGCTGTTTTTCTTGAAAACTTATGCTTCTGGTAGCTTCAATCGCCATATTTTATAATAGAATATACAAACTATAATGGGTTTGTCTTGTTATAATGCTATATTATAGCATTTTTAATTATCTTTACCGGTTAAAATACTTTATTTTCTCTGCCGATTCTTTTCAGCAGATTTTTCCTTTTTCTGGGGTGGGGATGGTAATTTTAATGACAAATGGCAGGCTATTGTATCGGGTAGTGTTCCATCTGTACCCATAGATAGTTTCATAAAAAGTAATTATATACCAATCTGCTTCATAATAATCACCATTATGGATTTATAGGTAACCATAAGAAATAGACAGGGTGAAAGACGGACCCGGCCTATTTCTTCGAAGATTATCAGGCAGTAATACCCGTAGAATTCATAGCAGAGCGCATGTGGAATTTTTTTTGATTGAGTGTCATAAATATAAAAAAGCAATAAACAAAGCTTATTATTCATTTATTTTGTCAAACAGTGATAAACAAAAGGTAAGAAGCATGTAAGACGGTCTCAAAACTACTTTACCAAACTATTACCCAGTATTAACTTTTCATTTATTTCTCTGTGGGATACTTTTTTCATGAAAATTGCAATAGTTGCACCACTTATTGAAGCTGTGCCACCTGTGGCTTATGGAGGCACAGAGCGCGTTGTGCATGTCTTGACTGAGGAACTTGTAAAAAGAGGTCATGAGGTGACTTTGTTTGCATCAGGTGACTCTCGGACAAATGCACGTCTTATCTCGGTGTATCCGCGCGGTCTGCGTGAATCTTTTCCTAATAATTTCGATAAACGTAATACGTATACTCATCTACATCTGAGTATGGTATATAAGATGCAGGATAATTTTGATGTCATACATGACCATACGGGCGTAACAGGTGCTATCTTTGCTAGCTTCAGCAAAACACCGGTTGTTCGTACGCTTCACACAGCTATAAACAATGTTGACAGAGATATATATGCATATTTATATGAGCAATTTCTTGTTCCCATATCTGAAAGTCAAAAAAAAACAGCTCCTGGTTTGGGCTATACTGAAGTGGTCTATAATGGGTTGAATTTTACTGGTTACCCATTTACCGAGTCATATCAAGACTATCTGTTATATGTCGGAAGAATCGCTCCGCAAAAAGGAGTACATTTTGCAATAGAGACAGCCCAGAAAACTAACTTGCCTCTTGTAATCGCTGCAAAGTATGAAGAAGCAGTACATAAAGATTATTTTGAAAATAAAATAAAACCACATTTGAAAGGTAAAATCCAATGGGTAGGTGAGGTAAACGAGAAAATACGGAATGAATTATTTTCCCATGCACTGGCCAGTCTCCATCCTGTTACATGGCCAGAGCCCTTTGGTCTCACTTTGATTGAGGCTATGAGATGCGGTTGTCCGGTTATTGCATTTAATAAAGGGTCAATACCTGAGGTAGTAAAAAACAATAAGACCGGTTATGTTGTTAATTCTGTTGATGAGATGGTCCGTGCGGTTGCCAAGCTTCATAAAATAGACAGAAGAAATTGCTATCAACATGCGGTCAAACATTTTACAGCGAAACAGATGACTGACGGGTATGAAGCGATTTATAATCGAGCTATAAATACACACAGAACTCCATTACTTAGTACATTTGGAGTAAATTAGCAACGAAATATTCACTTTTTACTTCCTTCGTCTCTGGGGAGCTTTCGGTTTTATAGATTTGCCGCTAGTTGGTACATCTTTAGCTCTGAAAATATCCTTTTCCGCATGTACAGGATATGATCCCAGGCGGTCAATCAACTCTTTTGCATCTTTGCTATCGGGGATAAGCCTGCCACTTTCTATATGCGCATCATTTTTACTGATAAGCCATGCTTGTGTGTTCCAGGATCCGCTTTTTGTTTTTCCTGCCAAGCGTTGGATATGTCCAGGTTCACCAACATCATGATAACGGAATGTATCATAGTTTCGTTTTGGTCGCACTATAATCCGAAAATATTTACCTTCTCCGGTTGTTCCTGGTTTTGCCCTGTTGTTTTTTTTTGGCATTTCTCATCACCTCCCCTCAGTTATAATTGAGAAACTAGCGTATGATGATAACGTCAAAATATGATAAACAGAATATAATAGAAAGGTAAGCACATAAACGATAGTAAACTTATTATTTCTTTATGGAGACAAAAGTGATTCGTAGAAAGCAAAAGGGCTTCAGTAAGACACTCTTTGAGAAAGACTTGGCCTCTATAGTCAATGCTTTGCAACAATGGGAAAAGACCACCTTTTTTAACAAAGACAAAAAAATACACAGCTATCTTGATATACGAAACAGTTTTATTGAAAAACTAACATATCGTTATAACGGGCATGATGAAAATATATTGCTTTATCGTTTTTTTTCATTATTTGAACTCAAACATGCACTAAGCACAGGATACGAAGTCTTATTCAGCCAACTGGCTCGTCGTCATGAAGGCAAATCAATTGGATTTTTAGGTTCTTTGGCGTCAGGAAAAAGCACAATCGCTATGCGTTTAATCAAGGATATTGGAGCTGATTTAGTCACGGTTGAACCATATCAAGAAAATCCCTTCTGGGAAAAATCACAGACTGATTCGGATTATATGCTGCGTTCGCAGATATTTTTTTTTCTCTCAAATATTATATCGGATATAAAGACAAGGTTAGCTTGTGGTATCTCGGTTTCTGATACAAGCATATTTACTGATATTCTTATGTGGGCAAACTGGTACCATGCGATAGGTCGATTAACTGACTCTGAATATAGGTTGTATGAGCGCTTGGTAGATATGTTCAAAGAGATTATTCCCAAACCTGATCTTCTGGTTGCACTTGTTCCCACCTCAGTTCAGGATGTAAAGCTGGGGATTGTATCTCGTGGCAGAATATCTGAACAACAGTTTGCCTCGCCTGAGAGCACAGATATTGCTGTACAAGTTGGACGAGTCATTGATTTAATCAATATCATACCAAGCCAGTGGGGCATACCTGTTTTAAAAATTGTGGTAGATCCGCAACAGGCTTATAATGACCCAAAACTGACGTATGATTATATCCACCGGATTAGAGCATGTTTGGGGCTTCTTGGAAAACTGCTGGAACCAATGCCTGAAGATGTTGCAAATAAAATCATCCGTATATTGTCCCGTCCAAACATTCCTGGGCAAATGATAATCATTCATTCAAAAAGTATGTTTTCGGGTAAAACGACCGCACTCTGTCTGGTTGCGGAAAAAGTAGGCAAAGAACATATTGTAGCATTTGAGCCTTATGCTGCGCTTCGTCCAAACGAACCTGGATTTGAGAAACAGAATAAGGCGGTCATAAGCAGAGACGGACTGCAGATCCCCGCAACAGTCATCAAAGATAATAGTCTTCTGACTTTACTTAAGAAAGTCAAGTCAAAACGACTTAATCCACAAACTACTCCTTATATCTTTATAGATGAGATTATGCTGTTTGTTTCCCATACTGATGATCATAATAAAGCATTGGAGGCGCTTGAAGAGTTGCGGGTAATGGGGTTTCATGTGATTACCGATGGCATAGATTATACATTTCAGGAAGAACCCTTTACTTTTATGCATGACTTACTGCAAAAAGCAAAACACGATAAGAATTGGCATGAGTTTGAGATGTCAACGAGATGCCGCTATTGTGATAGACGGGCTCAAGGCACAAGGCTTACGTTAAATGGCGGACAGATTGCGGATTATGCACATGATTTTCAGGTAGCCGGAAGCAGGAGCTATGAGCCTGTATGTTGCGTAGTACATGCAAGCTGCACAGGAAGATCTATTGATTTTGTGAAGCACAAACTTCCTTAAAATTAAGATATCTTAAACCTAAGTGCGTGTTTTCCTTATAAGTAAAAAATATTCTTATAATAATGCTAAAAAGGCTAGTGTATTCTCACTTAATTGATAACTGTAATATGAAGAAAAAAGTAATTCTATATCAAAAATAGAGCAATTTGCATTATTACCTATATATAATATATATTTGATGAAAATTATATACAAAAAATTATACTTGATTTATTTCCTATAGTATGGTATACTCCTTTTATGAGAGAACAAAAAATAGTTCCACAACCCGTTGATTTTTTACCTTCACATAAAAAATTTTTGGATTTTATAAATGGACAAGATGGTTCTCAAGTAGAAAGAGATGTTTTTTCAAGTGGTGAGGATATTACTTTTCTTGTTCCAGTCCCAGGAGATGAGCAACCCGTGCTTAATACGGTAAAATATTTCTATCCAGAAGGACAACGGACTCTGCATCCGACAGATTTAACTCAATACCATGTTAATGGGCCAGTATCAACCGATATTTTTGTATGCGGTGGTAGAGATGGAAGGTCCGGTGAACCAGGTGTATATACTCAAGTAATTATAAAGAATCCCACAAATGAAGTTGATGTGATCAATATTGGAAGCCGTCATGTGTTTCTTTCTGAATTTTCTATAGATTGTAATGTAGATGGTGATGAAGGTGATAAGCCAAATACTTATAAAGCAAACGGTATTATGGTGGATGTTAGGGGGGATTATGGAAGAAGATTAATAGAAGAAGGTGTTTTCCCAGAACATGCAACAGGAAGAATAGTTATTCACACAATGGAGGGAATAGATGGTGGTAGAATTACGGCATTGGTTTCTCAAAAACTGATGCTTGATAGGAATCCTGAAGTGTATCTTGATGAAGATCAGTTAGAAAGGATTTGTCGCGACCTTGGTCTTGAATTTGAAATTGATATGCAAAGAGGAGAGACCAGAGGTTCAATAGGCGGGTATACATTTACGGTTGGTCATGTAGATATGGATTTATTGGACACAGATCGGGTTTGGAAATGTTTGACAGGTGACAACCCTGGTTCACCTTATCTTATGCCTGTTCAGGTTGCTTATTCTGAAGAAACATCGTGATGTCTGAATAATCTCAGATAGTATAGACTAACAGAAAACACACAGGTTATATATCAGAAGTCTCATTGAAGTGTACTTGATCAGAAAGCCTGCGAAAGGCCAAAAGGACAGTATTCAGTTCCGGATCTTCTGGAAAAACGGTAAACAATTCTTCAAAGCCTGCCTCATCAAGTCCGAAGATCCGCATAGTCTCTGCTTTTTTTGACCTCAGTTCATTCTGGACCAATTTTTCAATCGATGTGTGGGGATCAAGACGCAAACCATGATTTATTGATTGAAAACCGTTCAGCAGGAAGACAAACTTTTCCTGAGAAAGCCGTGAACATTGCCTGAGGATTGAAATCCGGCCTTGACGGCTGTTTCTTTTGAATGCGTAATGGGAGCCGCGATCGTCTCCGTCAGTAAGGACAAAAAGAGGCAGATCCGAGGGAAGCTGACTGAGGAGCAATCTCGTATCTACCATTTGATCTTGTGCATCTGCAACAAGGATAAGACGCATTGAATTTCCGGACCTACCGTAAACCTTGTTTCGTATAGCTTTCCAGTTGACCGGCGTATCCACAATGCTTCCCATAGCGCTTAGTGTCGCTGCATCAGTACGAGCAAGAAGATTGGTCATATGTTTTTTAATAAGATTGGGCATGTGCCTCCGGTCTCCAGGAAGAAAAAGCCAGGATGTTGCGTTTTCTGCAAGAAATCTTTTGAGTTTTGCATATATGACTGGATTATGCAGGGCTTGTGCAATCGTGTCCAGCGTTTGAAGGCCGCCTGATATCTGGATTGCAAGCAGTTTCTGCAGTAAGCTGCGCATTGCAGTTTCTGGTGAAATATCACGCTCTGCGGCATTTGCCCATGCGTTGGTACCGGCAACCGCAGGATCAAATGCGATGACGGAAACATTAAGATTTGGAGGAAAAGTATAGTTTTCAAACAGATCGACAACCGATGCGCCTCCCATAGAGTGTCCATAGAAATCAAGATAATGCAGGTGTTGCAGATCAGTAAGGCCGAAAAGGGTAAGGGAAGATGAAAGGGCAAGCATATGATCGCGGGGACCGAATGGATCTTGAGGACTTACCATATGTGAGAACCGGTTTAACTCCATTCCCGGTCCCGGACATGTGATAACCGCTCTTTTTTTTCCGTCAATTTTTGAACGGGAAAGAAATTGCTGAGAAACATCCGATTCAGTATATGGTGCCCGTTTTTCGGTTTCCTCGGTTCGGGCAAATTGGATACCGCTTGTATATCCTCCCACTACAACCTCAACTTCTTCAAGTGATTTTATGTACGATGTCACCTTCTCTTTTGCAGCCGCAAGATCTTCATTGTTTCGTGCGTTTGTCAATCCTAGCTCTTCCAAGGGCAGGATGATAGAAAGTCCAAAATCACTACATCGGGTTATTTCTTCATTATGCTCTAATATGCTTGCTGCAGTTTGTGGAGGGATACTACCTGAACGTGCTGCAGCTTCGATCATACCCGAAACAGAAAACTGCACCTCAACAGTTGATACGTCAATATTTGGATTCTCACCCTGTCGATGGAAAAGTACATTAGTTTCTGGTTTTTCATGAAGTTCAGTGTCAAACATCCATTCATAATCCAAGATGGATTTTTGAAGTGATTCTGTATGGGGTGTTTCATTTTCAACGATCGGGTTAAGCTCATCAAGGAGTTTTTTTACGCTGCCAAACATCTTGTCACTGTGTAATGAAGGGTTAGTCTTGTGAATGCGTTCACGGACCCGATCAGGAGGCCGTTGATAATCTGCAATTCTCCTGATCTGTTGACCTATTGTTGATAGTTCACCGTCCATATATATATAAAGTATATAGAAGAAAGGAAAAATCCAATAGTCGATTTAATCGTTACACTTGTAGGGTAATGTACAACTTCAAGGTGGGTTTGTAGAATATGCTGTTACTTTAAGTAAGAGTAAAAAACCAAACATCATTGACTTTTTCTCATGTTATTCATACACTTGTCGCTACATGTCTGTGATAAAAGAAGCGGATATAACTCATGAAAAAGTAGGACAGAGTCCTGAATTAGGTTTTAGCCTACACACTTACCAGCCAGAAAGAGAATTTAGGATTAACATATCTGATCCATTTACGCATGAAGCTTCTTTTTCTGTTGTTCCTGAAGTGAATGATCAGATAACGGAAGAGAGTTACCGGCCAATTTTTGGGGAAGGCCAATCGCTTTCTCCTGGATTGTCAGTTTCCCTGTATGCCACTCTTCGGGCGTATTTGAAAAAAAATCAGCCACAACTGTTTACACAGATACAGCATCTTTTTGCCAATACTCCGAATAAAGAATACAAACTCTTGGGAGATCCGTTTATCCATGCCATTCTTCCGCTTTTGTCTCAAGAAGATCAGGAAATGCTCACGACATTGGGAAGACAAGCTTTTGAGGAGGATCTTGGGTTTTTTCCTGAGGGGATATGGTTACCTGAGACTGCGGTAAGCAAAGAGACACTGCGGGTGATACGAAAAGCCGGACATAGCTTTGTTTTGCTTCGTGATGATCAAGTAAAGTTTCCTGATGGGATTGTTCCTGATGCAAAGCACAATATTTGCTTGGTTGATTTGGAAAACGGAGAGGAGATATCTGTAGTTTTATTCAATAAAAAATTAAGCGGAGCTGTTGCGCTCGAAACCGGGATTACTGCAGATGCAAGTCAATTTATGGAAGCCCGTAGGCAAAGGGAGGCGCGAAACGGCTGGAATGGTCTAATGGCTATGGATACCGAGACATTTAATCATCATATCCCAGGGTCTGTGGGATTTTTACAATATATCTTAGAGCATATGAAGGAGTATGGTTTTGAGCCGTTTGATCTGAAAAAAGGGATGCAGAGAAGAGAAAAAACAGTTGTTGAGGTAAAAGATAATAGCAGCTGGAGCTGTGAACACGGAATTGGCAGATGGACAGGCGATCCATACTGCTCTTGTGATAACCCTTCACATAAAGCACGACAAGATAAGCGATATTTTTATGAGACTCTTAGCTTTATGAATGAAGAGATCAATAGGATACTGAATATGCAGTATCCGGATTGGAGGCAGGACTTTATGGATGTTGTCTTTCCTTTACGTGATGGTATATTTACCGGCGTCAATTTTGGTCCGGCATTTGTTGAAGCTGTGCATAATAAAGGCGGGAATGCGGAATATACCAAACTCCTTTTGGCAAAGCTTGAAGTTTTTATCGGTATGACAAGTTGCGGATGGTTTTTCGGAAGTGATGACCGTCCTGAGCGGGAAATACCCGCATCCATGATAAAGGCAGTAGAGGATCTTCTACGAATGTGAAAATCACCTTTCATGTTATAATTTTCAGGTATGAGAGACAAAAAACAAATTCACATCCATATCATCGGCCATGGGGGAACAATTGGGATGGAGGAAGTATTGTATCCGGATGGTGCAAAAGTACGTATGCCTGCTCGGGGAGCAAAAGACCTGCTGAAAAAAATAAGCAAATCAGTAAAGGAGAAGACACGCTTTACTTATACTGACTTTGAAAATGTCGATAGCTCCAATCTCAATCCTTTTCACTGGTCAAAGCTTGCACAGAAAATTGCAAAAATACAACAGGAAAAAATCACTGATGCAGTTATTGTGACGCATGGTACGGATACGATGGCATATCATACAAGCGCGATTTCTCTTGCATTTGGAAAAAACTTGACCCTTCCTGTTATATTTACCGGTTCGCAAAAACCTCAAGGCCAGGCAGGGTCGGATGCCACTCTCAACTTGGAGGAGGCGATCATGGCGGCAAAACAGGCAATAAGCCTGCGTCTTTCAAGGGTTCTTCTTGTTTTTAACAACAAAGTATTTCTCGGATCACGAGTAGTCAAGGTAAACGAATCAAGGTTTGATGCGTTTGATTCTCCTGCATTTCCGCTTCTTGGCGAGTTTGTCTCAGACGGTATAACATGGAGTCCGGTCGCTGAGGCAATGGCTCTTTCTGACAAAAAAATAAAGAAAAAGACAGAGATTATGCCGGACTTTGATTTTAATGTCGTAACCATTGAAATAACACCTGGATTAAACCCTCTTTTTCCCCGTGCAATTCTTGAAACGGGTGCTTGCATGGGTTTGATCCTGAAGTCTTTTGGAGCAGGCAATGTACCGGATACAGATTACTCTTATATAGCGCAAAAAACAAATCTGATCCCGCTTATCAGAGAGGCAACAAATAAGTACAAAATACCAGTTTTAGTAACAACACAGTTTATGAATGGAAGTACAAACATTGATCAATATGGTCCCGGAAAGGCTGCCCTTAGCGCCGGTGCGCTTGAAACAAAGGATATGACCCATACCATGGCAGCAGTCAAACTCATGTGGCTTTTGGGGCAATCCGATAATAAAACACTTGAAAGCGTCAGGCAAGGGATGTTAGAGAATGTTATAGATGAAGTCTCAGTAAAGAAAAATACCAAGTAATAAAATAGTTTTTTACACTACTGTAAAAATTCAACCCTTCTTGAAACATAAGCACGCTTATGATATACTATAGGATTATGATTGAGAAAACTCCTATTCCTGCTCATCTTAAAGAAGCTATTCAGCTTGGTCCATCAACAATAGGTGTATTTTGTTATGACGATAGTTCAAAATATGCTATTGTTCAAGAACAAGGTGGTATTCCTGTTTGCTATTTTGCAACAGCTGAAGACTTTGAAGTAAACGGTCTTCCACTTCCAAACGTTTTAAGCGATCGTGTTCTTGAGCTCGGTCCTTCAATACAAGAAGTGACAGTCCATTTTGCAGAAGCTGCAAATGTTGAAGGAGATGAGAGAGACACATATCTTGGGAAACCTGTTATTTCTGCAACCTTTACCGCACATATTGTGCATGACCAAGCTGGGGAAGCAAAAACACAGAGACAAGGGAAAATATCACTTAACGAACAGGAGTTGCTGCAGTTAATGTATGGAAAAAGACCTGGCTCATCGGATGGGATTGCTTCTTTGCACGGAGAGGGAAGAGGAAGAGAAGATATGATTGTGTTGATTGAAAGAGAAGTTAGTGAAGGGGCGGGCAGAGAAGACTATAAAAGAGCAGATATTGTTTTTTTTACATCTGATCAGGGTGAAAGTTCGATTGCAGGAGCACTCCAATTTATTAGAGCAATTACTGGAATCGTTCGGAATGTGGCAGGTAGTGATGCAAGTCTCCAGAACATGTGGGAAGTGGTTGATGTAATAAACAGCTTACCTGCCAATATTGTAAGCGGGCATTTAGTTGCAGCACATCTTATAGCAGAAGAATTGCTTATGAGGATTGGAATGGTCAAGGGCGATGATCCAAAATGGAAATTACTCAGAAGACATATCAGAAGTTTTTCAGCTAGGCTTGCACATTTTTTTGCGGAAGAACAAGCAATAAAGGCAAGAAGAGAAGATGTAGGTAGATTTGTTCAGGATACGCTTCAAACAATGATCGTCGATGATTACAGGCAAGCTTTGGAAGAACAACCAGAAATGGTTGAGGAAAGAGATGTTTTATATAGAGACAAAGAGATACTCGGGGCATATAAAAGAGGGGTACAGCTTCTTGAGGATGCAAGAGGGAGACTTGTAGGAAGAGACATTCAGACAATTCAAGAAGTAGAAGAAGCTATTCTTGAAGAGCTACTTTCATTTATACAAGCAAAAACCGCGTCAAATATCCATAAGTCAAATGATGCAGTAACCCTATCGGATATTGATGTGCTTGAAGACTGTGAACGGTTTTTTTCATGGCTTATAGGTGAACATAGAAGCTGGTGGTTGGGTAAAAAAAGCCTTTGGATCAGAGGAAAAACAAGGATTCAAATAGGAGAAGGCTATTTTTTAAATGACAGCAGTCCCCATAAGCCATACAATGAGAATCAATATACATTGACCGATAGGAGACATTTAGCAGAAGCAATTCATGCACAAATAGAGGCGCGGATCGGATCTATCCATACTGCTGTTTCAAAAAGGGATTTTAAAAGAAAATAAGATTAAGTTCTGAATATCTATAAGCTTTTATACATATACACATGATCGATATAGCAGCCATCCTGAACAATCCCGCCCGGTAAACAGCCATATTCTACAAATCCATATTTTTTATATAAACTGCGTGCAAGCGTGTTATTTGCAAAAACGCCAAGCTTTATTATCCGTAAACCTTCAAGATATTTTGAGGCTTCACAAAGGGTTATCTCTAGTAATTTCGTACCGATTCCTTTACCTCGGTATGCTTTTGCGAGCGTGATACCAAAAACACCAATATGCTTTTCAATACGCTCCTGCATTTTGAGATCGGCAACGCCGATGAGTTTTTCTCCCGAAAACACAAGAAGCTGAACCGCTTTCTTTTCTTTAAGTTTTTTTAGCTGACTATCTACATATTTTTGCTCTTCCTCAAGGCTCAAATGTTCTCCTTGATAGCTGATGAAGGTGTGCTCATCGGAAAGGGTATTGAAGTAATCCAATATGATTCTCACATCGTTTGCATGTAAATAACGTATGTAGTACTTTGTCCCGTCTTTTGTTTTTCCTTGATATATTATTTTTCCTTGTTTCATGGTAAAGTCAGTTTATCTTGAATTGCATAGTATAATTCTTTTATACCAGCCCCAGACTGTACTGAGACAAAAAAAGGAGAGTATTGACTATATTTTTCTATAAGTTCGTTTGCCCCAAAGTCTACTAATTGATCAATTTTATTAAACACATAGAAAATTGGTTTTTTCCCAATTCCAAGGTCATGTATGATCTTCTCAACCACTTTTATCTTGTCTTCCATTTGTGGATCGGCAGCATCCACAACATGAAGAAGCAGATCCGCGTGTATCGACTCCATAAGAGTTGATCTGAATGCATCAATAAGTTCGGGAGGCAGGTTTTTTATAAAACCTATGGTATCTGAGACAAGTATGGTTTTTTGATTTGTCGGATTATACAGCTTAGCTACCGATGAATCCAACGTTGCAAAAAGGACATTCTTTGCAAGCTTGCCTTTTTCAGTCAGAAGATTGAAAAGAGAGGTTTTTCCTGCATTGGTATAACCTATGATAGAGACGGTAGGTAGTCCCAGGTTATGCCTTCTTTGCACCTGCCGGTTACGGTTTTTTTCAAGCTCCTTTAGTTTATCCCTAACTTTTTTTATCTCATCCCGCCAATGTCTCTTCATAAGCTCTACATTAGTTTCTCCCAAGCCCCGCGTACCGATTCCTCCTGCTTGTTGGGAGAATGATGTACCCAGTCCATAGATACGAGGTCCCATATGACGCATCCGGGCAAGTGCAATTTGGAGCTTGGACTCAGCGGTAGTTGCATGGTTTGCAAATATATGGAGAATAAGATCAACCCTGTCCCAGACTTTGATATCAGGATTACTGTCCCAGCATAATTTTTGGATATTGTAAAGTTGTATGGGATGACAAGCGCATTTATCACAATGCCGTCAATCCGTTTTCGACCCACAAGGGACGCGATACTTAGTGCTTTGCCTGATCCAATGTATGTTTTACCGTCAGGATGTGCACGACGTTGGATAATATCGATAACATCAGCTCCGCCATAGGTAGCAACAAGGTTTTTAAGTTCTTCCAGATCCTCAATCGCATGCTTTTTTGGAGTATTAGGAGGAACAATGCTGACAAGGATAAATCTTTGTTTTTGTGCCATATATGATCATATTATAGCAGGGACTGGTGTATTACCCGAAAAGTGAATTGTTGATTACCGATTATTACTTTAAAAAGAATGATCGATTTGAAAAAAATCAATACCAGCCTTTTGTGCTGCTGCTTTGTCAGTTCTGGCATTATCACCTATAAACAGATAGTCTGATAATAAACTGTCCGGAATGTATATCTGTGCAAAGCCGTCAGGCTCTGGTTTTAGTAGGCTGACATCTGATCTGGTTATTATTTTTTGAAAAAAATCATGAAGATGCTCCTTATACAAAAAATCCTGTATGGTTTTTTTCATATTACTTGTCCAGATAAAATATATGTATTTATTCTGATATAACCGGATAAATGCAAGAAGTTCCTTATGGGCAATATAACCACTATAATGTTGAACTTCATATCTTTCAGTAAAGCCATCCAACATGCTTTTAGCTTTATTACCATGCTTTTTTATGGCAAGGTTTGACAGTTTGATTCCCATTCCGGATTGACAGGGTATCTGGTGGATGATTTCATTATCAAATGTTTTAACCAATTCCCACAATTCTTTTTGATATGTGCTCCAATCAATTTTTAGCTTTGCAAGTGTTTCATCGAGATCAAATATAATGTACTTTTTTGGATGTGTTTTTAAGTAGTCGATTAGATTGATCATTTAGTTACTAATGTATGATTGTTTTTATATCACTAATAATAACAAACCGCAACAAACTCCGAAGAGTCCAATTATTTTATTAAACGAAAAATCTTTTTTAAAGAGCAGTGCTGACATAACAGTTACAGCTGATATAAAGTTTGCGTTGATTACATTTGACCTCAAAGGTCAGCTTCGGCCTAGAAAATTGAGGTTTAGAAGACTAATATAACCCCTGAATTCTAAAGCAGATTGATTTGGTTTTTTTTTGAAAAACAAGTATAGTATGTCGTATGTTTAAAACAATTTCGGAGGGAAGTTGGAGCTTAACCGTGGACCTAAACGGCGGAAGAATCAAAGAACTTTGTTATGATAAGAAAATTATTTTGGGTTCATTTAGCCGTATTGATGGAAAAACAGGCACCACCCATCTTTGTATCCCGAATTTTGCTGACGAGGGGACGAGTGTGTATGATCTTCCTTTTCATGGTCTAGTTCGTGATGTAAGCTGGAATGTAAGAGATGACAAAAAAAATGTACTGACCATATTATGTAAGACTAGTTCAACAGATAAGTATCCTGCAGAACTATATGTAGAGCAAAAATTTGAACTTATTAAAAACTCATTTAGACAGACAGTTGTGGTCGAAAATGGAGGAGGTGCAAGTGCACCGGTAAATATAGGTATCCATAACTATTTTAATGCGGTAGAAGGATGGGAAGGGATAAAGATAAACGGAATTGATATAACAGAAAAAGCAAAATCAAATGGATTTATACTTTTGCGACACAACAACAGATTGGTATTTCCGGGTGGAATTTCGTATAAGCTGAGGGTGAAAAATTTTGATCATGCTGTTTTGTGGAGTGCAAGAAAGAGTAGCTTGTATGATATGTCATATCTCTGTATTGAGCCGGTGAAACAGTATAAGGAAGGATTTTTTGGATCAAAAGAAAGTTTTTTGGCTGTTGGCAAAACATATAGCGTGATGCAAGAAATATCCGTGTAGTTTACTTGCCATGCAGGGACCACAGATTTTTTCTGATAACAAGCAATACCATGACTGAGTTTATAAGCATGATATAAAGCGGATAGGAGAATTCTTCAACAGACCATTCTCTTATTGCACAGAGGCTAAATGCAGAGGCGCATACATCAAGGAAAAAAAAAGACCAGACTTCAGTTTCAGGGAAATGATACGTCTTGATAAGTGCAGGTATCATACCGGAAAAATCAGCAAGGATCGCAAAGTATAAAGCTATCGCCGGATTCAAGGTAATTCTCCACAAAAGGATACCGATAAGAGATATCATCAGACAGAGTAAGTCGCTCTTTGACCATCCACCCATACCATGTTTTATACTAAGAATAAAAATGAGTATGGATTGGATAGTTGAAACTCCGGCAAGCCATATGGCTACAGTATTGTGTTGTGCAAAAAGCGATGCTGTAGTCAATGATGTGATAATCAAAAGGACTAAACGGGTGGTTCTGTGAGGTTTTGCCTTACCCTTAATGATTGCATGTGAATAAATGAGGGGAGAGATAAGTGCAAGAGTAGAGCTTATGACTATATACAATCTCTGCATAAACCAATTATACTTAAAGGGAGAGGACAATATATGCAAAGCCACAAATCAATATCCAAAATAATACACAGTACAGATGGCACAGAGATTTATTATGAGGTTTTAGGGAAAGAACACAAAAGCCCCTCCCTTCTTTTTTTGCATGGATTGGGTGGTGATTTGACTGCATGGAATAAGGAAAGGAATGCTCTTTATGCACTTGGACATTCGTCTGTAGCGGTAGATTTGCGTGGTCACGGGTTATCCGGAAGGCCGGATAAAACCGATGCCTATGATTTGAAAATCATGAGCCAGGATATTGAAGAGGTTATAAGACATGAATTCAAAAAACCCCCGATTATCGTCGGGCATTGTTTTGGCGGCATGATAAGCATTTTGCTATCAGCCTTCAAGCCACATATAGCACGTGGTTTGATATTGGTTGATACGAGTTATAAACCCCCCTATAACAGCTCTTTTTTTATCCGTATCAAGACATTGCACCATTTGTTTCATCTGATTGCACGTTATGCGCCAGTTTTGCATATAAAAGGACACATTCATTTCAAAAATTTTAAAAATACATCTGACTATGATCTGAGACGAGTGATAAATGATATAGCGCATGTATCTTTGAGGACCTATCTTATGACAGTTGATAATATTCTTGAGTATAATTCGCTCTATCTTCTCAAGCGCATACGTATACCTACCTTGATTATAGAAGGCTCACAAGATACTGTTTTTCCAGCCCCTATTGCGCAAGAGCTTCATAAACGCATCATCACATCTGAGTTAAAACTCATCAAAGGAGCAAATCATATAGTGGTGTTAAATAATCCCAAAGATCTGGTTGATGCAATCTTCTCCTTTGTTTTGAAAGTATAAATACTGTAGGGCATTCTCATCTTATTATTGCTGTTCGATGCATATTTGGCAATTACTCAAAGCTGTTTCTTTAAAAGTAAATTGTTGATATAATTATTGAGTTCATCAGAATATGACATATAATAGACAACTCTATATAGAGGCTCTTAATTCACAGCTGGAGCCAAATATTGTCAAACACTGCCTTGCACTTGAGGCATGTATGGGTGGTATCTACGATTATCTTGCATCTCAAAATCAGCTTGGATCGCATGAGCCACCCAAAGACGATTGGCTTCTTGCCGGCCTTACACATGACATAGATTTTGGCGGTGAGTTTAAAGAATCGCATCCTGCAAAAACAAAAGAGGCCTTTGCCAAATACAATCTTGAGGTCTCAGATAGGGTTATGAGGATTATCAAGGCGCATGCACCGGATCTTACTCAAGTACAACCTGTTTCAAAAGCAGAGTGGGCAATATTTTGTGCGGACAGTCTGACCGGTCTTATCATCGCGGTTGCACTTATCCTTCCGTCAAAAAAAATTAGCGATGTGAAGCTTTCTTCAGTTATCAAACGCTTTTTAAAACAACCCCGGTTTGCAGCAGGAACCCGTCGGGAAGAAATAGCATTATGTAGCAAACCTGAAGGATTGAATATCCCTTTGGAAAAATTTATTGAGATATGCCTGACTTCGATGCAAAAGATTGCGCCTGAGCTTGGGCTATAATCCTATTTCTTCCTCAATATACTGTCCTGCTAAATTTTCTTCTCGTGCAACCCAAGTGATTATTGACTTGGTGTTCTTATACAAGTCATGTGCTTTTTGAATTAGCTCCTTATGTCTTGCAGTCAGGACACCTTTTTCCATTCGTTTTTGATGTTCTTTTGTCCACCCGTGTATTGTCCAATTGGCCGCAATCTTGCTGTCAGTAAATACCTGAACAGGTTTATGATTTGCAAATTCCTGCATACAGTTTGTTATACCGATAAGTTCTCCTTCGTTATTTGAATAATCACCGATCCATTTTTCAAATAGGACTTTTTTGTCAGAGTCGCATATCACAACAATAGTCTGTTGTTTGCCCTTGACGCCATTAAAGCGGGTTCCTGCATCGCAATACAGTACACGCTGCGCGTTTGTTTTCGGCTCTTTTTGTTTGTTCATATTTTTTTCTTTTTCTTTAGCAATCTGGTATGCTTTTTCATGTCCTACCTCCTTTATAAATGATTTTGAAGGTTTCCACGGCAATGCAAGGCCTTCAACATAGGGCACGGCATGAGTGCCGCAGGTTTTGCACATGACCCACAAAGCTTTTGTCTTTGAGCTTAAAAGATATGCTGCATCACAAAACGCGTGACATTTGTTACACTGCAGTTTTTTATATGTTTTGACCGGAGCGGATAATGTAAAAAGTGTTTGATTCATGAGTGAATTATAACAAAATTCAAGCGTCTCTTTGTTTTTATATTTACATTCTTGAATTTGTATGATATCTTGTATGACAAAGAGACATTTTACCCATACATGGCCAAAATTCTTGTAGTTGAAGACGGGATATACCTGAGAGATCTGTATAAGCAGATTCTTGAGGCAGAACATTACACTGTGGATGTCGCCGAGGATGGAGAAAAGGCTCTTTCCATGCTTCAAATCGGTGGATATGATCTCGTGCTTCTTGATATAAAGCTACCCAAAAAAAACGGTTTGGATATTTTGGCCGAATTGAAAAAAACTCCTGCACGGCAAATAAACGGACCAATTATCTGTCTGACCTGCGATGGCCAAGATGATACCATGCATAAGGCAAAATCACTTGGAGCCAGTAAATATATGATAAAAAGCGAGTATAACCCGGGACAGATTGTTGAGGAAATAAAAAAAATCCTTGAAGAATCACAAAAAAAAGCTTGACATCAAATACTATGGCTCCATCAAATTTTCCAGTAAGGCATAGAAGCATCCGAATCTTTGTGATTCTTTTTATTCTTTTTTCTTGTTTACTTACTTCACTAATCTATATATATACTCAACAAAAACAAAAAAATGATAGATATGCGTCCATACGGTATGTGGCAGTGGGTGATTCATATACTATCGGTCTGGGAGTAAAAGAGGAGTCACGATGGCCCAACATGCTTGTTGAAGCTTTAAATAAAACAAACAAAAATAAAAAGGTAATTCTTTTGGCAAATCTTGCTGTTTCAGGCTATACGGTAGAGGATACATTACGCTATGAACTGCCGCAACTTGCTTTGCTTAAGCCTGATTTTATGACGCTTCTAATTGGCGCCAATGATAACTTTAAACACACTGATCCTGCTATTTTCAAAAAAAATTTCATACGGTTGCTTGACGCCATGCAGAAATCCCTACCTCATCCTCAAAACATACTTGTGATTACGCTTCCGGATCATACAAAAGCTCCAGGTTGGCAGCTTCTTTCAAGCGATAAATGGAAAGATTCAGAACGAATTTTCCAATATAACACGATAATAAAATCCGAAGCGAAAAAACGGGGTTTGGCTGTTGCAGACATACATCCTATAAGTCAGGGACTGACAGATATCCGGTATTTTATTTCCGACGGCTTACACCCTTCACATGAAGGGTATAATGCGTGGACAGATGTCATTTTTAAGCAGGCTGAAACAATGACACGTAATATCCGGAAGTGAAAAAACCAACTGCCGATTGTAAATTTTTTAAGCACTAAAGCGCTATTTTAAAACTCCATTATTTAATTTGATGCAGGGTTTCATATCTGTTATAAATTTGTTTTAATATAAAGAAAAATATCAAACCTAGTATTAACCTTATTTATTTTAAATAAAAAATCCATTCATAAAATTTACACTACCACTTACTTAATATCCTATAATACTGTATAATATATAGAATGAGTAGATATGATGTAGATCAACAAGCAAAACGTTTTGATAATCAGATAAGAATTATGCACCAAGGCGCCATTGCAAGCATACCTTATGATTTAGCCTTACTTCAGCTTACTACTGGACGTTTGACTCCTTATTATGAAGAGCAGGAAGCTGTTGATTGGTCTGCTCAGAGTACATTTGAAAGATATTCTAAACAAATTGAAAGAACGTGTGGAAGTCTTCATATAGCCTTACAGCATTCATTGCAAGATGCATTTCAGTATTTACCAGATGGATGTACTATAGCTGAGTTTGGATCTGGAACAGGGACAATGCATCCATTAGCTTTTTTGCCTTCTGATGCACAACTTATAGCTATAGATCCAAACCGTGAAGCTGTAATGGAAGGAGTAACGGCAGGAAGGATACCGGAAAACGTAATAATTATGGATCAAGATAGTCCTCCTTATGAATTGCCTTATGAAAGTGGCAGACTGAACGGTTTATTTGGTATATCTTCCTTTCATGTGGTTTCACGGCCGGAACTCATAGCGATTTTGAGTTCTTTAAGTTCACATCTTAGTCCAGGCGAGGTTATTTCCCATGTCCAACATATATCTCCAACACGATCCTTTCTTCAAGGATGGGACGAAGATACATTTTCCCGAATTGATAGGCTTTTTGAAAAAAAATATGGTATTAGAACAGAAAGAATAGACTTGGGTAAAGGAAACAATGCACTGGAAAGATATATAAAAGCAGTAGTTGATCAGATAGACTTACTGAAAGGATGTATATATAGAGAAGGGTCTTGTAAAGTGGGAAATATGCCGATCAATGTAATGGAGAGTTCGCGATCAAAAAGAAACGCACTAAGTAAAATATGGTTTGGAGCAAAAAGAGAACTTAAAGATGAAATGGAGAACGAAGCGGAATTAAACAGCCATTATTCGATGTATGGAGTCAGAGCGGTTGGCAGAGCGATGGAAAACATGCTATTGGTTATGCAAAAATATCAAGGAGCTGAAGCGTTGGATTATATAGCTGCTGAGAGTATACTTAGCTTTCTACAAAACGTTTTTTTACAGGATCTTTTTGAACTATACCTAGTAGATATATTAACTGAGCTTGGTTATGATACAAGGTATCAAAAGACAGCAGTTTCTACTCACATAACAAGTAATAGACATGTGGTTGGACAGATGGAAGGTATAGATATCGTAACGCCTATAGAGCTTCCGTTTCACGGTGAGATTGCCAGTGTTCGCTCTGTCACAGGTAGGAAAACAGGTTAAGGAGCTGGATTAATCGGTTAGTAAGTATCTTTCTATGGCATTTGTTACAATAAACGCGATGTTCTTCGAAAGCAGGATAGATACGATTCAGGAAAGAGGAGAAAGAAAAGGTCCGTTTGTTGTAGAATTTGCAGGGTCTCCGTCATTTGTTACTGATAAATTCGTCAAAGTTTGGGGAGATTATCTTGAGGAATTCCATGTGAACTATAAAGGATATCAGGGTACCAGTTTTCCGGATCTTAATACAGCGGAAGATGTTTTTATGCATGTGCGTGAAAGTATTGACCGATTAAGAGTTATTGACACGTCTCCTCACCCAAGCTTTCTGCTTGGAGGAAGTATTTTTGAAGAGATGGCCTATCTTCAATACTGTTTAAAAAAGAACCTAATCACCGAACATGAAGCTGAAGTGTATCAGAATCTGTTGCGCCTGTATGCACCTCGAGTGGATTTTGTTATGCTAACCTTATTGTCTCCGAAAACATCCCTTAGTGAACATTACAGCTCAAAACTTACTCTTGAAGGGCATGATGAAGGCAATGAGCCGATTACATATGTAATGCAAGCTACAGGAGAAAAAGCTTATGCTTTTGCCCTGAGCAATCTGCATCTGTTTAATGATTGCTGTCGTGATACACTTTCCATTGAAGCTCACTTGTTTCAACGGATTCATCTAGTTGATTTTACAGATTCAACAGGATCACTTGGAGATATTGCACTCGATTTGTTCCAGGAGCAAAGGAAAGGTCTTTCACGAGTATATCCCATAAGCCCAAATCCGATAAGGTTGCGGTAAGAGGAGTGCTACCTTGATCTGACCATACCTCCTTGATACGGGCCTTTCATGGCTTTGCCTTCTACTTCTCTTCCCCTGATTATTCCTTGTGAGACTTTTCTATGCATCCTTCTTACCGTATCAAGACTCTCCCTTTCCCAGCTTCTATATACCTCATAAGAAACAAGAGTACGTGGTGGGTATTTTTCCGTAGGTCCGACTAGCACTGCAACAGCCTGTATGGAGATTTGTCCGCCAAGCTTGCGTTGATCGTCTCTTGTTACCAAAGGTTCATCAATCCAGAAATTGAATTTATTTTCAGCATAGGAAAAGGGAAGAGCCAGACTACCGTATTTTAGCGCTAACTGGACGAACTGCTGGTACGAATACACTTTGCGCTCGTATGGTTGACCTAACTGCAAATACGAGGCAATATTGGCCCATACGGAAGACTGTTGCTGTACATGCTGGTTCATTTCATCTTGAGTTAATGGTATTGGACTAAGAGCCATCCTTGATATGGGAAATCGCTGACCGTCAGGAATCTCAACTCTTACTCCATCGGGTTTGTCATCCCTAGTATTCGGACCCAATATATATGCTGCATTAGCCAGTCCAATATTATCTCCTGAGAAATGAACTCTAGAGAGAGCACTACAAATCTGCTCATTTGTTAGTACATTAAGCCTGCTTACATTTGCCAAAGAAGGAAATGCATTAAATAGTTCGTCGATGGTGACTGGTTCTCTGCACCCACCCGGTTCGGCCAATGCATAGGCTGGTCCAAGGACTTGCAAGCCTGTCTCTTTAATTGCTTCAATTAAATCGATTTGATAAGGAGGGATACGGCGATCCCTGCGAAGCTCAGACATCATGTCTGTTTTTCCGGGATTCCAGATATTTTTAACTTTAAATGGGGTAGGGGATGGATTTTCGGCTCTTGGGACCATAGACTATTATATACTATAGGTACTAATTTTTCAATTGTGTTCTCTTAAGAGGCTTGACATGTCAAAATATATCACTTTATAAGTCAGTCTTTAATTTAGTAACTTTACTCATTAAAACGTGTTGGATGCAAACATTAAGAGAAAATCAATCACCTTGGTTGATTGCGGTAGCTTGTCAGACTTTTGTAAAAAAATAGTACGGTTGTTGACATGTTTAGCCTGTTGTGATATGCTATAAGTATGAAACCAGAGTTTCCAGATACATTTGGAGCTGTTACAGGGGCTTCATATTATCCCTTAGCAGAAAGTAGATCAGCACGAACCATTCTTCACGATCCATTACTTATACCTGGATACGAAAACATTATGGGAACATTAGAGCGGTATATGGAGCCAACAAAGAATCCACACTGGGATATGTTTCCTGATATACTTCGCAATCTTTTGAAAGATGTAAATAATAGACTTGGGGTAGTAATGCATTATGATGATCTGACTGCTGATTTTTCTTTGATACCTGTTGGAGAAGAACACTATCTACTCGTACCTATATTATCTCGTCAAGAAACACCAGACCATTTTTGGTTATTAGGCAGTTCTCCAGCTGAATTATATATAAATACTGTTGGGGAACTTAGTATCAAGCAAACAAGAGCTAATGCTGATTCAGGCCAAAGAACTTCTAGTAAAATAACTCTGCTGGCTCCTAAAGATATGATTCTTGCCACAGAGATCAAAACCCCGGATGAAGAAGTAACAAGAACTACATGTTTAGGTTACAGTCATGGCGGGCAGAAGACAACTTTGGAATTAAATATGGCATATTCACATCCAAGCGGTATAGTTGGAAGAATCTCAAGAATCAGGTTTAGAGGTGATACTGGGGAAGAGGAGAGCCAGATTCAGATGGGACTTGGAGGTTTGGAATCAAACGCATCAATATCTATTCCAGGCGATCCTTCAAATACACAAATCCAAATTGCTGTTAATGGCGTAACCGGAATATGTGTTGGGATTGAAGATGGATTTCTACCATTATCCGTACCTGCAAGGGATTTCATTGCTGATCTGCGCACAAATCCTGCAGAAGGACTTCCAAGTTTATCGCAAATGCTTCATACAGCGGTTGAAACTGCAAAATTAACCTAATATTTTTTTGGACTCTTTGAGTTAAAAAATTCCATACAATCATACTGTGTTTTTTTACAATAAAACACATTTAGTACAATAAACTGATGAAACGCATTCTTAACCCGGGTATAGAACTATATCTGAAAGATGTAATACTTCCTGATCTGGATAATGGCAGACCGGATTGGGACAGGCTTCATACTGTTGCTGTTGTCCACTATGTCAGACAAATAATCAAATCGCTAGAAAAACCCCAGATAGATGAAACTGTATTGATTATTTCAGCGTACTTGCACGACTGGGGTTATACGTCGCTTTTCAGAAAAGGAAAACCAGTAAGTTACGATAGGGTGCAGAAGGCAAAAAAACTCCATGCGGTTTTGGGAAAGGAAAAAGCAGCAGGACTATTAAAAAAAGCGGTGTTTTCCAAATTGACTGAGACGCAAAAAAAAAGAATAGTACATCTGGTAGGTATTCATGATGAGCTGCACAGACTAAAAGCACAGGACGAGCTTATCCTGATGGAGGCAGATACGCTTGGTGCACTTGACTCTGATTTTGTGAAACCTACCTATGACTATGATTCACATAAGAAGTACATCAGGGAATTAAAAAAATCCAGACTTCCATTATTTGTAACCCCATACAGCAAAACTCAGGCCAGAGTGCTTCTTAAAAAAAGGATGCTTTTTTTGCTTAGATTTTAGATATTCTTACAAATCATTTACATAATCAGTATTTGATTTTTATCCTTCACCTATATCTTGGTATTGTTTGATTTTATTAATTTCACGAAAGGAGACATATGGCAGTTACTGTTTTTGGAATATTTAAAAATGAGATAGATGCTGAAGCAGCAATAAAAAAACTTGAGGCTTTAAACTATAGCCCAAAAGATCTATCTGTGGTGATGAAAGATGTAAAAAAAACAGAAGGCGATAACCCGACAGCGGTAGAATCGTTATCAAAAGGAGCGTTAGCCGGAGCTGTTGCAGGAGGAGCAGCAGTGGGGCTGGCGGGTCTTCTCGTGGGAATTGGCGCAGTGACAATACCCGGTATCGGAGGCTTGTTGGTAGCCGGACCTGTTGCGACCGCTTTTGGATTAACCGGAGCAGCTGCCGCAACTACAACCGGTGCTGTAACCGGACTTGTTGCCGGAGGCTTCGTTGGCGCATTGGTGAATCTTGGATTCTCACAAAGCGAAGCCCAACAATATGAGGAAGAAATAAGAGGCGGAGGGATTCTTCTCGCAGTACCAACGCGAGATATGCGTACCGCAGAGGTAAGAAAAATCCTAGAGGACCATAACGCATCAGGGGTAAGACAACTTGAATTACCTGCAAAAGCATAACATAGATTAGCAGTTACTAAATAAGAAAGGAGTTGATAGCCATGAAAGACGCATATGATGAAAAGTCCGATGCTCAACAAAAGCAGCTTCAAGCAAAGTTTGATGAGCTTGTTGCAAAAATTAAAGAAGCCGGAGCTGACGGAAAAATATTTATCAAAGAAAAGATTGCTGATCTGCAATCATTGATTCAGTAGTGAAAAGTTATCAAATTACCAATTAATTTGAAAGGAGTAATTATGGCAGACATATTATTGGGGATATTCACAGATAGTAAACAAGCGGGTAATGCAGTGGCTGAATTCGTTAATAAAGACCTCGCACAAGATATCACTATTGTCGCAAAGGACGATCTTGTGACAGATACCGGTACAGAACACGTAATCAAAAAAGATGTGAGCCGGGGTTCAATTGCTGGAGCAGCAACCGGAGCCGCAGTCGGAGGAATTGCAGGGTTACTTGCCGGAGCCTCTTCATTTGCTTTACCAGGGCTTGGACTGATTGCTTTAGGTCCTATTGCATCAGTATTGGCGGGAGCCGGAGGAGGAGCGACTGCAGGAGGAATTGTTGGTGCATTGGTTGATTATGGATTGCCTGATGAAAAAGCAAGACTATATCAACAAAGAGTTCAGGCAGGAGAAGTACTGGTTGGAGTTTTAACCAATAGAATCATGACAGAGGATGCAAGGGCGATAATGGAGAAACATGATGTAGATGAAACGCAAACAATTCGTATGAAGTGAAGACATTTCCTTACATATGAAAAATAAACCACCTCCGTTGGATACAGGTTATTCTTATACTCTAAATAATACGATATATAATCAATTTATAAACAAACCGAATCTGCATTAATTCATTCAGGAACATAATAAGTTACAAAGGTGATATGTCATAAGAAGTAACTTACCATATGAAGAATTTAGTTTATAACAAAAAATGGGTGACTGACGGGAGTTGAACCCGCAACATTCGCCTCCACAGGGCGACGCTCTAACCAGGTTGAGCTACAGTCACCAGTAGATACTATTTTATCATATGGCCCTCCATGTTAGAATAAGACATTGTGGAAAAAACGATCATAAAATCAATAGATGGAGATAGCAGAAAACCCTCTATCATAGGAGTTGCAGTTATTATCTTTTTATTATTGTCAGCTGTTATCGTTTCTTATGCGCAGCTGCATAAACCCAGTAAGGACATGAGGAGCCGCGAAACTGATGGAGCCCAACAGATTACAAATACGGATTTGGTTTCTGATCTTACGAATAGTGCCGGAGATGTGCTAGGTACCGTGACAGAAAAAACACAAAAACAGGTAGAAACAGTTGTGGAAGATACAAAAAGTACTATTCTTGAGTCAGCGTCAAACTCGGCAAGCACTCTAAAAGATTATGTTTGGGATAATACGGCAGGACTTATCATAAAGGAGCTGGAAAAGCTTCCCGAAGACGAACAAGACAAGATAAAAGACCAAATCTGCAATTGAAATTGAAAAATGAAATTGAATCTGTTATCTTAATTGCACTATGGAAATAAAATACCTTGGACATTCTTCATTTCTTATCAAGACAAAAGATGCGCGTATTGTTACTGACCCATATGATTCCAAAATGGTTGGTATGAAATTTCCTAAAGTAGAGGCAGACATCATAACCGTATCGCATGACCATAATGACCATAATCAGACAGGACATGTTGGAGGAGAGCCGACTGTATTTAATTGGCCGGGACAATTTGAGAAAAAGGGAGTCAGGATCTGGGGGTATAAAAGCTTCCATGACGACAAACAGGGAGGTGAAAGAGGAGAAATGGTTCTTTATAAATTTGAGTCAGAAGGTATATCCCTATTGCACTGCGGTGATCTGGGAGTGGTTCCTCCCGACAACCTACTTGATGAGATTGGCGATGTAGACATTCTTTTTGTACCCGCAGGTGACAAATATACCTTATCGCATCAGGATGCAAACGATCTAATTAAAAAAATCGAGCCGTCCATTGTTATCCCTATGCACTTTGCTTTTGAAGGATCTGCAATTGAGGGTCTTACTCCACTTTCTGAGTTTCTTAAAAAAATTGGTGTAAATACATCACAACCTATTGACAAGCTTATCGTGAAAAAGGAAGATCTTGAAGAAGAGATGAAGATAGTTGTGTTGCAGTCGTAAGTGGTGCGAAGATTTGTACCTTTGCTGTTTTATCTTTACCTTATTTTCCTATGTCTATTGCATCTGATGCCCTTAAAGTGCCGCCTCAAGATCTTGATGCGGAAAAATCCGTGCTTGGTGCTATTCTTATTGATTCATCAGCAATAAATACGGTTGCCGAATTTTTGCGTGAGGAGCATTTTTATCGGCGAGAAAATCAACTCATATATGGAGCATGCATACGGTTATTTGAAAAACAACAACCCATTGATGTTGTCACATTAAAAAATCAGCTAAAACATGAAGGGCAAATAAAAAATGTAGGTGGAGCGTCATATCTTTCCGAACTGATAAACAGCGTTCCAACTTCTGCTTATGTTGAACATTATGGAAACATAGTCAAAAACTTTTATGTCAAAAGACGGCTTATTGAACTCGGGTCAAAGACAGTGGAGCGGGCATTTGACGAGAAGGGGGATGTGAAAAAACTTCTTGATAATGCCGAGATGGAAATTTTTGCGCTTGCTCAGCAGCACTCGCATCGTGATTTTATTGAGATTAAGGAAATATTGGCAACAAGCTTTGAGAGGCTAGAGGAGTTCATGAAGCTTGGTGGTAAACTTCGCGGCATTGCCACATCATATCCTGAGCTTGATAACAAACTTGCAGGTCTGCAGGATTCAAACCTTGTTGTTCTTGCAGCACGCCCGGGAATCGGAAAAACGACATTTGCTTTGAACGTAGCTTCAAATATTGCGCTGAAATCAAAGACACCTGTTGGGTTTTTTTCCCTAGAGATGAGCAAAGAGGAGCTTGTTGACAGACTTCTTGTTGGGCAGGCGGATATTGATGCATGGAGACTTAAAACAGGGAAGCTTTCAGATGATGATTATAAACGCCTGACTGAAGCAATGGGAGATCTATCGGAGGCCCCTATTTTTATAGATGATACACCGGGTTTGTCCATCCTTGAGATGAGGACAAAAGCACGGAAGCTGAAAGTTGAACATGACATAAAGCTTATCATCGTTGATTATCTGCAGCTTGCTGATGCAGGGAGACGTTTTGATTCGCGGGTACAGGAAGTTTCATATGTTTCGCAAGGCTTAAAAAACTTGGCACGTGAGCTACATATACCGGTTATTGCCATTTCCCAGCTGTCTCGCGCGGTTGAACAGCGTGGTACCAAAAAACCACAGCTTGCGGATCTTCGCGATAGCGGTGCTATTGAGCAGGATGCGGATGTAGTGATGTTTTTATACTATGAAGATGAAAACGAAGATCTTCTGGATAAAAGCAAACGTATGATCAAGCTTTACATTGCCAAACACCGTAATGGTCCCACCGGTGAGATTGACCTCTTATTTAGGGGAGATCGGGTCAAATTCTACTCTGTCGAAAAATCACTTTAATTAACTCTACGTTCAATCTTTGTGAACATCTATTTTTTTCTTTCTATAGGCTATTATACGCTGTATGATAATATTGCTTATTATAGCACCTATAAGCCCTCCGACAGCAACATCTAATAAAAAATGACAGCCTAAGTATATACGTGAAAACGATATAATCAGTGCTATACCGTGGTAAAAATATCTGTGCTTTTTATCATAATGGGATATAAGCACCGATGATGCAAAAGCAACAGCTGCATGACCTGACGGAAAAGAAAAATCCGTCGGGCAGGAATATGGTAAGTCGCCAAGCAAACGATATCTGTCAAGTATGTCCGGCCTTACCCTCATAAATATATTCTTAAGAAACATCTCAACAAACCAGTAGGTGAACAATAGACTTGCCGAAAAAAAGATGATAAATGATTTTTTGCGTTTTTCAACAAATAGGGCAATTGCCGTGATAATCAAAAGCCAGATAAGGACAGAGCCTTCGATAAAGGAGAAAAATGAAAAAAAAATGTTAAGAAAAGATGTATGGGGCAATCTTGAAAAAAGCTCTTCAGTTAATTTTGCATCAATTGCCGTCACATGTTGCATACAGGTATAATTGTACTATAATGAAGACTTCTCTTTCTCCTAATAATCGTTCGATCATATGCACTATTCACATATTAATGATTTGGTCAATTTGCCGTATTTTGAGTTAGGTAGTCATACAAGACTTGTTCTTAAAAAAAGTGCAGTTAATTATCCGATAATCGATTCACATACTCATCTGGGATGGCACTATCTTTTTACCAAACCGCTGGATTTATGGAAAAAGTCTTGTATTCAGCACTTTTTTCCTCAGGACAATCCGTTTGAACTGGATAGCTATGCATCCGTAAATTTTACCACAAAGGCAAAGCGCGTATGTCGTTTTGAGATGATGCGGAGCGTCTATAATACAGATGGGTATTCTTCAACCCACACCATCCCTAATATCATGCAGGAAATGGATGATTTACAGATATCGCGCTCCGTACTTCTGGCTCTTGATTTTCCTGTTTTCTCCAAAAACAGTCAAGAGATGCTTAATAGTGTAAATCGGACCAAAGAAAGTAAGAAAAGACTCTCTGTATACATATCTGTGCATCCTTTTACACTCAATAAGGAAAAACTCATACAGAAATGGATAGAGGAAGGAGCTGTTGGTATCAAACTTCATACCCAATTACAGTTTTTTAGGGCGAGCGATCGAGGCGCATTTGAGATATATGCTTTAGCTCAAAAATATAACCTTCCCATACTGTTTCATACCGGTTTAAGTCCTGTTGCTCCGCGTTGGCAGGCATGGTTTGTACAGATAAAGGATTATGAAATTGCGATCAAGACATTTCCCAAGGTGATCTTTATTCTAGGTCATGCAGGAGGGATTGAGGGACATACAGATGCGGTGAGATTGGTGAATACTTATGATAATACGCATATTGAGACAAGCAGTCAGTCTTATACGGTTCTAAAATATCTGATACGTAAAGTTGATACGCGTAAAATTATTTACGGTTCTGACTGGCCGTTTTATCCGATGGCCATATCACTTGCCAAGATATTGATCGCAACAGAGCATAACCGTGCAGTACGTAAAGATATCCTCTTTAAAAATCCGATGAGACTTTTGGAAAGAAAGAATACCCATATTATATAATCATATATGCGTAAAAAAAATTTTTTATTTGATTTTGACGGTACTGTTGCCGACTCAGTACCATGGATTGTCAAGACTCTAAATTATCTTGCTCCTGACTTTGGATTTCAACCCATATCAGACAAAGAGTATGAGGAATGCCGATCATATACAATCCATGGTTTGATAAAAAAATTCAATGTCCCGCTCTATAAGCTGCCGTTTTACATTGTTAGGACAAGAAAAGAGCTTACGGACGTGATTCCCAAAATGGGTTTATGCATTGGAATAAGATCAGTTTTATATAAGCTGAAAAAGGATGGGATGAGGTTGGCTATTGTTTCTTCAAGTCCAAAAGCACATATTGAGGCGTTTCTTGAAAATCATAAGCTTGATGTTTTTGAGTTTGTTCATAGCGAACTCAATATATTCGGTAAAGCCGCAGCTTTGAATCAGGTCATACAAAAGTACAGGATGAAGCGGGAGGAGACCGTGTATGCAGGTGACGAAATACGGGATATCATGGCATGCAAGCGAGCCGGTCTTGATATGATTGCGGTTTCGTGGGGATTTAACAATGAAAAGATATTACGTAAAAAGGGAGCAATACAAATTGCCCATAAACCCTTGGATTTTCTCGAAATACTCCAAAAAAATTATTCGTAAAAATATATATTATGTATTCCCGCGAGCATCTTTTCTTTTTGTTTGAGACTTTTTATCGGATAATAATATGATACTAATTGACAAGCGGGAATCTGTTTTTGGATTGGTTTTATTGCCTTTTCAATCAACCACGGAGATATGTACAGATAGAAAGTTATAATCGGTTTTAATCGAGCTAAATCAGTTGAGATCTGTTTCTTGTAGTCGATTACAAACATATCGCCCCATACGATGCTGATTTGTTTTTTATTCGGGTGAAAAAACCACCGGAAATAGAGTATGACAATCAAAACAGGATTTATTTCAAGCGCTATAAACCGGGTGCTCAGTCCTTGTGATTTGCTTACTTTTGCAGCTTCAAAAACAACCGCTCCGTCACCTGCACCCAGATCAATAATAATTTGATCATTTCTCATGTTTAGTGCTTTCAGGATAAGCTTTTTGTCCTTCATGTTTGAAGGATAGTAGGGGATGGGTGAGAATTGGGGGAATGAGAAGAGGATAATAAGAAAAAAAATGAAAAGTATGATTGCAAGGTAGACTAAGCCCATCATAATGTATTATAGCATTGGTCAAGGCAAAGGTGGATTCTTCCAATACCTGTCTACAGCGCTAAAAGCATAAGGTGTTTTTACAGTTACTGCAGGTTGATGCGCATCATACGAGCTTTGTTGATATATCGCATAATCCCAATATTGATCACCTTCATCTTCTCTTCTTTCTCTATTATATGCTTCAAGGTCAAGTTGTGGAAGTCCAGGTAAAGGATAAGATATCGCCAGTACGCGAGCTCTTTGTCTTTCTGTATATCTTTTGGGTGACCCGTCATCTCTTCGAGGGAGAAGAATAAGATGACCAACATGTTGTCTTAAAACTTTTCGGGTCATACGTACCGCTTCAGGCAATGGTGTTTCTTCAGGAATACTTGCTAGAATGACACAATCTTCGGTTTGTTGCTCAGGTTGTTGAGGATTTGGACATAAGCAAGCAAGTTGTGCAAGAGGTGATAAAATCAGATATTCTAACCAAATCGAAGAAGGATCACTTCGATCAAAAGGAATACCGTTTATTGATTCGACAAAAGGAGGTTTTTCCGTTATTGCAATTTGTGCATATAGTTTTGTTTTACCAAGGGATATGGTTGCTTGTGAGCCTGTACGGTCATAATGAACAGAGTCAATACGGGTTTCAAAGGGTAGCTGTCCTTTGGTAAATTTTACTGTCATTCCTCCCATGAGTATTCCTTTTGTTGGGCTTTGCAATCTTGTTTTAACCGTATTCAGATCATTCTGTATGTCTAAAATTGCATCAACTGTAAATTCGGGTGTTAAAAGGCGTCTTATGAAAGCGCTCGTCTCAGGTGTAATCATGGCTGATTGTTTTTTTATGTAGCTATATAATGGGACACGTAAGCTATTCCATATTTTTCTAGTCCATTTTTGACGAACACCGTCTGGTAGTTCGATAAAGAGTCCTGATTGATATAAAATTCTATTGTCAGACGTTATTCGTAGAAGGATATCATGTGCACCAATTCGTAGTCGTATAGGAAGAGCTTTTTGATCTAATATATTGACCATATCTTGTCGTAGTGAGACTTCGCTACATAATGCATCAGGCAGTAACGTGAGAACATCCTGTATTGCATGCGGATTTGAAACGGTAGTTTCACCAAGAGACGACTGCCAAGCTGTTGATAGTACATCTACAGCGATACTTGAGTTATCTGCAGGTGGAGGTTGAGCAATGTGTCTGAAAATTCCATTTGGAAGCGTAATCGGAACATGAGGAGAAGTGTCCTGTGCTCTATTTTTGTTCATATATTGAGAAAACAAATATAAAGTATCAAGATTGTTACCACACACTTGTTGATCTAGACTTGAACCATGATCAAGGTAATATGAAACTGGATAATGCTCTTGTTGAAAGAATACCTCGTTATAACTTCCGCTGGGACCAGTATATGCTTCAAGGTCAGCTGTTCGTTCTGGGTGCTGAGAACCAAGAAGTCCTATCACTTGTGTTGTGATTACACCCCGATGAGCGTCTCTCATGTATTGATAATATCTTTCTAAAGTACCAGTTTGATGGGCAATCTGAGGCAGCATCAGTTGTATTTGCAGAGCTTTAGCACGTACGATATCATCTAGAGAGTACGCACCGCTTACTAAAAGCGCACGCTGAGGAGAATCTGGAGGAAAATATGCCGAGAACAAGGGACTGTTTGTTAATAAAGAGTATGCAAATGCTATGGCATCTCTGTTTTGTGTCAATAAAGCTCCGGTCAAGAGCGTATGTGAGAAATCTATAACAGCTTGTAGGTTTCGCCTCTGAACATCAGGAGTTATTGGAACAACGAGAATACCTCTACTACCTACTGGTGTTTCTTCAGAACTATGATGTATTGTAGAATCATAAAGCCTCGTTATAATCTTTCCTATAAGATTAGTATTTCGATAATCAGCAGAATTCCGGCCGGCACCCGAGCTTAACCTTTCTATTACTTGTCTGTTGGATAAATAATCCATCCATATAGCGAAGTGATAAGGACTTTGAATTAATCTATCGCATCTCTCTTGTGACAATTCAGCCATAATCTGTTCATCTACATCATCAAAAAAAACCCCGATCTGTCTTTCTGGATAAATAATCGGATCTTTGCTTTTTTTTCTCTCTTCAACATGCTCATGAAGTCTTATAAGCATGTTTGGATCATCTAAACATACTAATGCGATATCTTGAATTAAATCTACTCTTCTATCCGGGTAAGTGCTCCATTCGTAAAATGCATCTGTGGGGTATAACGCAGAAACCAATGCTGTTTTATCGGTCATACGTCGTATACCAAACCGGTCGGTTTCAACATATACAGAAATTGGTTCATGATATCTTCTTTCCCCGGGATATACCGAGGCTCCATGTAATTGTCGTTTTTCTAAATGCCCCATAGTATATTATAATAAATAACCTTTAAGTATTCAATTCAGACAATATTCTTGTGATGGGGAAGCATTTCTCCATTATAATAATATATATCCAGATGTATACAAAACTTAAAAGTGTATTTTTATTTGCGGTTTTAACGTATTTGTTTGTTTTTAAAACGACAACTATTTCTGCAGAAAGTATTACTAAGTTCAACACATTGGTTTCAGTAAATAAAGACGGTAGTATTAAAGTAGTCGAACAGATATATTATGATTTGGGATTTGAAAGAAAGCATGGTATATACCGTGATATACTTACTATCAGAAAAAACAATGAAGGAAAAAAATACCGGATAGATATTTTCATAGATTCAGTTACAAACCTCTCCGGAGCTAAATATAACTATACCACCTCATCAATTACGGATAATAAGTTACGGATCAAAATTGGGGATCCGAACACTTATGTTACGGGAGAGAACGTATATGTTATTTCGTATACTGCAAAAGGAGCGCTAACATATTTTTCAGATCATGATGAACTGTATTGGAATATGACCGGAAACGATTGGGATGTACCGATTAATCAAGCGTCATTTACGGTCAATTTGCCATCAAATATTCCCAGCACAAAGATACAAAAAGCCTGTTTTACCGGCTCAATAGGAAGCGCTGTTCAAAATTGTACCGTTGAATCAGAAAACAATCATATTATTGGTAAAACCACCGTAAGTCTTTTTCCGAAAGAAGGACTTACAGGAGTAATTGGATTTCCCATAGGATATGTTGCTATTCTTGAAGCTAAGGAAGTGGTGAGTTTTACAGATACACTTATAGGAAAAGTTCTACTGCTTCTTTTGGGTATTATGGCTCTTGTATGGTATGTATTACTTCCGGGAGCTGTCCCCATTTGGTGGTATATGAAAGGACGCGATCCGAGAGGCGACATTGGAGAGGTGCGTGCGTGGTTTGATCCGCCTCAAACAAAAGACGGGCGTCTACTCACGCCTTCTGAAACCGGGATGTTGGTTGATGAAAGTGTTGATATGAGGGATATTTTTGCATGTGTTATAGATATGGCGCGTCGAGGATATTACAAAATAATCGAAAAGAAAAAAGGTGATTTTTATTTTGTCCGTAACGGCAAGAGTGATGGTGCTTTGCAACCATTTGAGAAGGAAATATATGATGGGTTGTTTAAATCTACAAAAACCGAAATAAGACTCAAAGACACTAAACTGGTGGCATATATTGAAAAAGCACAGGGTCTGATATATGAGAGTATGACAAAAAATGGTTTTTTTCCGAAAAATCCCAATACCGTACGGACCATATGGTATGCTCTTGGATTTGTTGCCCTTATAACCAGTAATTTTTTTCTTGGAATAGTTTCATTTGTTTTTGCACGTGTTATGCCGAGAAAAACCGTCTTTGGAGCAGGACAGGCAAATATCGGAAAGTCCCTAAAGAATTTTCTAGGCTCGCAAAAACGACAACTTGAGTTCCAGGCAAAAAACCTGCCTGTCGGCAGGCAAGGTCAGATGTTTTTTGAAAAACTTCTTCCGTATGCAGTTGCATTTGGAGTGGAAAAAGTATGGGCAGAACGGTTTAAGGATATTGATCTAAGGCAGCCGGATTGGTATCAAGGATATGACAATCGTGCCTTTACTACAGCATATTTGGTAAATAGTATGCATTCGTCATTTACGAACTTTCGGTCATCTGCAACACCGGTCCGCTCTTCTACCGGACACTCATCAGGTTTTGGTGGGGGAGGATTTTCCGGCGGCGGAGGCGGGGGAGGAGGGGGAGGAAGTTGGTAGTTTGTGGGCGAAGAGGGAGTCGAACCCTCACGAGATTGCTCTCATAGGTTTTTGAGACCTACGCGTCTGCCATTCCGCCACTCGCCCATAACATACCACATTTAGTTCTCCAATCAAATTATATCAAACCTTAGCTCCGAGTATATCCACCATGACTTAATTTATCAATTAATTAAGTCAAAAAATATAAATGACACAGTAAAGTATTGATTTTACATATTAAATATATATTGCTTAATTTGTGATATAACTTACAATTTTAATAAGGACACTTTATGGATATAAACCAATATATTTTTATTTTTTTAACAGGTATATAGTCTGAAAAACAACCCCGCTAAGCGGGGTTTTCTTGTTATGAGTTTTTAATTTTTGTGGCAATAGCTGAAAACTGTTCGCGGATTGAATTTGTGTCTTCTCTTCCAGAGGATTTGTATCCGTATCACCCTGATTCCAAAGGACGTACTCCGGCACTACTAACAAACGGCAGTTTCGGTAAAGTGCCTTTTGCTGAGCATATCGGGCTCAGATGTATTCAGAATCCATTGATTAAGCAAGTAACAAGCGCTGCTGAGGATCTATTTCAGAAAGAGAATAACCAAGACGGTGTCACAGGTGACGTATATCATGAATCCGGTATACCTATGGTTTTGGCTTTGGCTGCAATAAAACTTGAGGCAGGAGCTGCGATTTTGGAACAAGATGGTACAACTGAACCCTTTTTTACGACAGACACGACATACCGACTTCGCAACCATGACGGAAGGCTTGATTTATTAATCCATAAACCAAAAACCGAAGAAGATATTGCAACACTTGCTCAGATTCTTTATGAGGCCAGCTTATCAGATGATGTAGATCTCTCCAGTATCACGGGGATTGCGCGATTGGATGAAGGAACAAATGCGGTTGAACTCTATAGTGTTGAGAGTCAACTCGGAGCCATCAAGCCTTTTGATATGTCTGTATTTATCAACAGATTAAGGGAAAATCAGCATATAAGCATGGGACATAAGACATTTGAAGCAGTAGGAACTCTGGTTGCGAAGCGTGATTACATACCAACTCATGTTGTTAGATATTCGGGGGGGCGGATGACGCCGGGGGGAATAATATATGATGAAGCTATCCATAAATTAAATGAAAGGACTATTGAGATGTCAGGACAAGATCCGATATGGATGCAACTTGCAGGTAATGGGTTTATTCCAAGATAACGACAATTACTTTGACACTTCGGCGCTTATTTTGCTGCTTGTGACTCCTTTTTGGTTTCGGTACTTTGCTGTTTCTTGTTTGTAGTAGGGTACTTCTGCCGGACTTGTCAATTTTTCAAATGAGAGTGCACAGACCCGTAAACCCGGATAAAGCGCAACCGGGATCTGAGAGAGGTTGCTTAGTTCAAGCACTATTCTTCCCTTCATGCCCGCATGGATCAAAGCTGCGGTTGAGTGGACAATGATGCCCAATCTTCCAAGGGAGGACCTTCCTTCAAGCCGTCCGGCAATATCGTCCGGCAGCTCTATCCACTCATAGGTTGAGGCAAGTGCAAACTCTCCCGGTTGAAGGATAAATGATTTATCATGGTCAACGGTAATCCGTTTGGTGACATGGATATCGTCCATATGTTTCAGATCAAAATAAGGGATAGTCGTGTGTTCAAATACTTCAAATTCATTATGGAGCTTAAGATCTATAGCACAGGCAGAAAGCGCTACATCAAAATCAGGAAGGGGGTCAATAATAATGGATTTTGCATCGAGCGCTTTTTTGATATCGCGATCAGATAGAATCATATTAGTTGTCAGTATAACAAAAAAAGGATGGATAAGTAAAGATCATGGATTTTTTTTCTTTATTGTCGGTATTGCCTGCAGTATTTTCAGATGGATTATATCAGGTGGAAGGAGAGTGCCGTTTTCCATACAATCAATCCGCATCCAATGTTTGTATTTTTTTGCCAAATCAAGGTACATTTCTTCTGATGCCTTTCTATGGTTGAGGTCTTTTTCAGCAATATCCTGTTTTTTACCGCCCAGATATCCGCGGCTATCCTTGTGCTTTGTAAGTTCAAGCCCTGTTTGCCATGGTACGTATAGATAGATTACCTGGTTCTCACGTGGTATCTTGTGAACCTTGTATTCAAGATCGTATTGCCACTTAAGGAATTCTTTCCGTTCTTGCTCATTAGTAAATTTGGCGCCTTGATGAGCCATACTCGATGTTGCATAACGGTTGGCGATGATATATCCTCCCCGTCCTAAAAAATCCTCAATTTCCTTTTTGACTGAGGCACGATCAAGTGCATATGCCAGCGAAATAAGATAAGGTGAAACATCCTCCATTTTACCCAGCTCTCCTCTTAAGAATTTAGCAACGACTTTCCCGTGAAATGAATGGTAATATTGGGGAAAATCAATATATTTAACCGGTATTTTTTCCCTTTTAAGATATGCGACAAGCAATTTGGCTTGGGTTGTTTTTCCTGATCCGTCCCCTCCGTCTATCACGATAAGCTTTCCCCGTCGTTTTTGCACTTTTTGGATATAGGAGACAAATTCGTTGAGTTTAAACTTTAAGTTGCTTTCATTATAAAATTCCGTATACAGATTGTCAGATGGATTTCCGGTAAGCATAGGGGATATGATATCTTCGTACTTGGTATTTATCAGGGCCAGGACAGGCTTGTTTTGAGTCAAGGCATATACGATTTCACCACCTACACCAAGGGAAGGTTTGGATGTCTCGGCCACGACAATATCAGCCTGGTCAATAGATCTCATCTCACGTTCAAATATCTCCTTTGATGATAGTTTTGCATCTTCCTTCAGCAGTTTGTTGCTTGTAATCTGTTCACCTGATGTTATGACCAATCTATGCTGCTTAATCAGCAGGACAATTTTTTTATAAATTGGCATTAACTCTCCGTTACCGCTTGTTGATGCTGTGAAGTATACTTTCATACAAAACTATAATACCAAAAAAAATCTAATAATAATGCCATTTATAGCATCACTGTTTCTCCTTCTTTTGCAGAGCCCGAAAGAATAAGTTTGGCAATTTTGTCTTCCAGATCCTGCGTTATGACGCGTTCAAGATTACGTGCGCCATATGCGGGATTATAACCCTTGCTTGCCAATGATTTTAAGGTTTCATCGGAAACAGTTATGCGGATCTTATATAGTTTATAGATGGTATTTTGAATACTGCAGATCATTTTTTTTGTCAGGATTTCGATTGATTCTTCGCTTATTGGGTGATATGTCACAACACCGTCAAATCTGTTCAAAAATTCGGGTGAAAAAAGATGACTTACAACAAGATGGTTGATAAAATCGTTTTGTTGTGAATCAAAATCTTTTTTTAATTCTTCTTCTTGAGATTCGTATGGCAAATCTGGAGGAATTGCATCTTTCAGTTTGTTCATTAGGTTTTGTTGTTTGAAGATATAATCAGCCCCAGCGTTTGATGTTGCAATGACAATAAGATTTTTACAATCCACACGTTTACCGAATCCGTCAGTAAAATATCCCTCATCAATCAGAGTAAGGAAAATATTAAGAAGGTCCTTATCTGCTTTTTCAATTTCATCCAAAAGGAGTACGGCATAGGGATTTTCCCGTATAGATTTACTGAGGAGGCCGGGAATACCTGACTCAATAGAACCGATAAGAGTCTTGATGTCTTCGGTTGTTTGGTATAAAGACATGTCAAAGCGAAGCAGATATCTGTCACTTCCAAAAAATACATCTGAAAGAGCTTTTGCAGTTTCGGTCTTTCCCACACCGGTTGGTCCCAAAAAAAGAAAGCTAGCAAGCGGTTTTTTCCGTTTGCCTAAAAGGATAAACGACCGTCTCATGGCTGATGAAAGCTTTGAAAGCGCTTCATCCTGATATATTACACGCACGGCGAGAGTTTTTTCAAGGTTAATAAGCTTTTGTTTCATCGACTCGGTCAATTTTGTCGGGATATGGGTTTTTTCCGAAAGTACCACGTCAATAATATCCGGTGTGATAAGCGGTTTTGTTTTTTCCCTAGTATTTACATCGCGCCTTTGGTTGACATAAGCGCAAGCCATATCCAAGAGATTAAAAGCCTTTTCAGGAAAGGGAATGTGCGTAATATAAAACTCGCTTTTATCAATGGTGTTTTCAATAGTTTCATATGGAATAATAACGTTATTGCGTTCTTCAAAAAGGTAAAAGACTTCAAGGAGTGTTTTTCGCGCTTCCTCGGGTGTGATTTCCGAAACATCAACCTTTGTGAAAATCCTGCTTATTTTTTCATTCGTAAAGATAAAGCGTTGGTAAAAAAATGGTGAAGTTATACCAATAAACTGTACATGGCTTGTTTTGCCGTATTTTTCCATTGATACGGACAAGTCAATTCGGCCTTGGCTGTATGATACATACTTATCAAGGTTTTCAATAAGAAGAATGATATTTTTTGCTTCAGTTGCTTCAAAAAAAAGATCTTCAAGAAAATTTTCGCGTTGCTTCTGATCAGTATAGGTTGTAAGGATTCGTTCAAGGTTCAATTTCAGTATGCGTTTGTATGCCAGAAGCGGATGTGTCTGACCTTCATAAATTTTTTTTGCCAAAGCATCCACAATGGTGTGTTTTCCAACCCCTTCTTCTCCAACAATCAGTGTGTTGGCTTCCTCATTTTGTATCAGTATCTGTTGCAGCTGTTGAATTTCTTTTTCTCTTCCGACAACCGTTTTCATATGCTCCTGATAGGTAATTGAAGTAAGGTCTTCAGTATATTCATCTAAAATGGGCGTGTAACCGTATGCCCAATCCCGGGCAAGCGGAGGATACAGGAATAAATTTTGCAGTTTCCACCACTTTTTTTTATGTATGTGTTTTTGATAATGCATTTCAAACCAATTTTCGACATGTTCGGTATTTTCCTTCTTTAAAAGACGCGAGGTAAGAAATGTGTGTTTTGCTATTGCTTTCTGCTCTTCTTCTGTTTTTTCAAAACGCTTGATAATGACAATAAAAGGAAGTAAAAGAAGAAAAATGATGATAATAAAAGGAAGCAATATCACATATGTTGACTGGAGAAGTATATAAAAAAAGATAATCGATAATCGCATCATACTGCCTATGACACGTGATATGAGATTAAAAAAAAGCCTATTGAGCCACTCGGTAAATGAAAACCCGTGCTCTGTCTTTCGGGTTATGATATTTTTCCATGGTAATAAGAGAGTTTTAAACAAGGCCGAAACCGAAAAAAAATAGGGGAAAAAAAGAAAAAGATTAAAAATTGCCTCAAAAAATTCAGAGAGATATGTTTTGAGGTCGTAAGCATAAGTTTTTCTCATTTCTTATTCCATTATAGAGAGCTTTCTGGTAGTTGGCAACGAGAAAAGTGGTCGCTGAGGGACTTGAACCCCCAACATCTTCGATGTAAACGAAGCGCTCTGCCATTGAGCTAAGCGACCTTGAAACGTCGGATTTAAAAACTCCGGTGGGTACGGATGGAATCGAACCATCGCTCTGTTCTTTATCAGAGAACTGTTTTACCATTAAACTACGTACCCATGAAAAATCGGTACAACAATTTTACATTATAACATAGGCACAATCATTGTTAATCGTTTAATTTTCAGGTTGCGGTGAGTCTGGCTTGTTGTGATAACCTTCTAAATCGGCAACACATTGGAGCAAAACTTCATATGCGTGGCGTATCTTATCGGGATCTAAGGTGTCTTGAGCTGTCTGACGAAGCGTTTTGTTTAAAAATACTTGAAGTGTTTCCGCACTTTGTATACCGTTTTTTTGTAAGAGGGTAGAACCGCACGTTTCCTCAGTTAAAAGTATGTCGTAAGTATAATTCAGGATTTCCTGATAGGAAGCCAAACTCGAATTTCCGTGTGCGAGTGTATCCCAGGCTTGGATCAGTTTTGTCATATGTCTTAAGGTAGAATGTGTTTGATATCCGTCCCGGCGATCAATGGGAAACCATCCGAGTATGGCGGCTCTTAAACCAACTTGGGCTTGCGAAGGAAATTTCCTGCATGTTGTTACTGCGACTCCGTTTCTTCCTTCTTGATTGTATCCGATAACACCGAGGCTTGGTTTTGGATCTTCAAGATCAATATCACTTGTTTTAGGTGAATAAACAGTTGAATGAGCTGTTGTGAAGCGATTGGTTTCACCTTCTTGCTTCGGATCAAATATCGAGGAAAATAATCCTCCGGATTGATTGAGCATCTCAGTACCAACAGGATGGAGAAGCGAAGAGAGTGCACCTAAAGGATCGGCACGTGTTCCGGTAACTGCCGAAATGGTTGCGACAGCCCCTCCACCAGTTTTACCTTTACCATTGGATATTGAGAGTTGTTCCATCCACTGAAGAAATCGCGTCTCAGTTGACGGGGGGTTAGGTAGAGGAAACAATCTGTTTATCCGGTGCCGTAATGTCGGCGTTAGGCTGCGTGAAGAAAACGGCCGAGATAATCCTTTTTTTTCCATATGATCATTTAATATCCTGCGTAGCGCGTCTATTCCGACAACAATAGGCTGAATGTTATTATGAGTCGGGTTTATTCTGGAATAATCAGGAGGAAGAGGTGCGTTATGGAGGTTGTGCAGATGATCTATATCATTTGCTAGTCCCATGACGATTGCCCGTACATCGGTAGGAGAAAGAGTAATAGTGTGACCGTCAGCTAACCGAAATGAAAGCTTTTGATATGGGAAACTATCGGTTAGCATACCGACTCCTTCAGGTATGGGGTATGGCCCCGAATATTCACCATCCTGATTCAGGATATCCTGGAGAGTTAAATAAGAATCATTACTCTCACCACACGTCGTAGGTTGCGATTGCAAAGAATCAGAAAAAGATCCTGCAATAGCACGCAGTGCTTTTTTAGCGGGAATCCCATCATATGAGCGATGATTGAAAATGGCGGTAAGATTGGGATCATCTCCCAGATGAAGTGAAAATGCAGCCTTATGAAGCCCTACATGAAAAACACTTTGAGGATTCATACGGTCTGGCATTTGAGAAGTTGTTGAGATGTGTATCAGATAATCACCGGGTGTTTTTTTATCTAACCCGTGGCCATATAATTCTCTGAACATCTTATTATTCCAACGCTTAGATCCTGGTTGATAACCCAAAAAGGTCAGTTCTGCTCGCTCTTGAGGTGTTAATTTAATTTTTTCTCTTTTAGCATTTTGTAGGGAATCTCTTATTTGGTCTTCCGTGCTTCTGGGATTCAAATGTACTTGCAGCAATGTATGTTCATTAAAAACTACTGTAAAAAGTATGGGTTTTGCGCCATCTTGGGGAAAGTCCAATCTGTTTTTTTCAAGTATTCTTTGTACAAGCAGCGGGAGGGCAACATCCGGATCATAATCAGTTGCCTGAAGTCGGAGTTTTTCCGTATATTCAAAACCAGCCGCCTCTGATCTGAGTACACGATCGTATAGATGATTTTGATAATGACCGAAATCAGCAGGTTTTGCATAGAGAGGGGGGTGTTGTTTGATAAAATACGCTATATCACGGTTATTTCGCAATTGCCAAAACAGTTTGCGTAAATCGTTTGAGGTTGCAACTTTATTGGTTACCAGATTTGCAAGAGTCCGTGTATTATGTAGGAGCTCCAAAATAAGAGGTGGAATGCGTGATAAATATCCTTTTCGTTCATCCGGGGTCAGGTAATCGATATATCCAAAAGCCTGCCGCAGATCCTCAATATAGGCTTTTGCTGTTTCCCGCTTTGAAAAATGAGGTCCCTTCTCATGTTGTGACTCAGATTCACAAAGGGTTACTGCAGTTCTCTCAGCTAAACCAAGAAGCGCTGTTTCCAGGTTAGGTGACAAATGAGCCTGTTCGATTTTGCGAACAATTGTTTCTATTTGACATGAAGAATTTGCAAAACTGATTTTTTCGGCAAGGGAATAATACTGTCTTACTGTATCAATACCGAATTCTTTTATCTCTGCCATAACTTGTCTGGCATGTTGCGCCTGAAGCGGAGTATCACTGTCTGTTGGGTCCGGAAGATTTGGTGAAAGTGAAGTCTCATCCGAGCGGACAGCTATGGCAGTATCAATAATACGCGCAACATATATGCATAAAAGGTTGTGTTCCATCTCAGTTATTACTTTTGCGGGTTGTTGACCTGGTAGCTTTGCTAATAGATGTCTTACTTCAGAAACAAAGTCGGTTGCGGATGGAACATTTGATGTTATCGGGTCAATGACTTCATCTTCAATATTGATATGACGAGGTTTTCTTGCAAAGCTCTTTGGTGTGCTTGTAATTTTATATGTTTTTGATACTGAATCTGCAACAATTCCTAAATCACGCGCAATGTCGTGTCTCAGGTAAGAACGAGGAATTTTATCCGCTTCACATATGGTAAGAAGCCAATCATGAGTAGCTGTTTGGGCATTTATATTAAGATCCAATACTTGTTGATAATGACCGCTCAGTTCAAGAGGAGCTCTAACTTTTTCCTGTGATTTGAAAGCTATACTTGTATCCATTGATAAATGGGTATCCATATAGTTTTAAGTATATCTTTTTTTTGAAGTCATTTACTGTATCGTTTTAGAGTGGTTTTTATCAAATTGCTCAGTAATTTATCATATTCGATACCAGCTGCTCGTGCAGCAAGCGGTAGATATGAGGTTGTATAATATTCAGGCGGTGTACAGCCGGGTGGAGAGTTCACTTCAAGAACATACGGATTTTCTTTTTTATCACATCTGATATCTATCCTACACCAATCCAGTATGCCTATGGCATTCCACAATGCAAGGCAGATTCGTTCGATTTTTTTCTTCAAAGCAGAAGATAAACGTGCAGGACACACGAGATGTTCTCCATTTGTTTCATACTCATAAAACCACTTAACCTCAAAAGAATCAAAAGGCATATATTTTTTCGGAAGCATTCTATGATCTGATTCGATAATGGGTAGAATTTTTGGTGGATTTCCAAGCATTGCTACGGAAAATTCCCTTCCTTCAAGATACGGCTCGACTAATGCTTTTTCATGAAAAATCCTATGGACAAATGCAATACGTTTTCGCAGTTGTTTATCGTTATAAACAACACTTTGATTGGAAACCCCGGCAGATGATCCTTCTGAAACAGGTTTTACAATGAGGGGAAACTTGAATGATTTTGGTATGGAGTAAGGCTTTTTTCCCAATAATAAAAATTGAAGAGTGGGTATATTATTTGCAATAAGAACTTCTTTTGCTTTTGCTTTATCAAGCATAAGAGCTTGAGCTAGAGGAGGGGAGCCGGTATATGGTATTTGTAACATTTCAAGCATTGCAGGAAGTTGGCATTCACGGTCTTTTCCATGTACTCCCTCTGATAAGTTTAATGCGAGATCTATTTCTTTCCTGTGTTTATACAGTGTTAAATATGCTTTTTCATTAGCCTCAATAGGGATTATCTTATACCCCAGTTTTTTCAGATACTTGATTTGCAGTTTTGTCATCTCAGGATCGTCATAATCTGCATGCCGGTGGCTTTGAGGGTCTTTTAAATTCGGGTTGATTCGACGTACATTAAAAAGCAGTGCTATGGTTTCTTTCGTTTTTTTCATGTTGAGTTATCTCAGGTCAGACAGAAGATCTTTCATTTTTTCCTCAATATCAAATGCTCTCCTCTTGGTATTACCAAAAACAATATATATCACTTGTTTATGTTTTAATGTATTTTCCGAACTTATTACAACACCTTCTTTTGTTCTATGTGAAAATAGGACCGGCTCAACTGCGGTTAGTATCTTATTAAAAGAGGGCGGTCTTTTGACTTTAAGCTCAAGCCGGTTACGGCTTAATACATAAGAATCCGAGAAAAAATCTTCACCGATAAGCTTCCGGGCAGTTTTATAAACATCGGTTCCACCCGTATTTCTTGTATTTGATTCACATACATAGATATGATTATTCTTTGCCGCAATCATATCAATATCAAAATGACCGCGATAGCCGGAAGCTGCATATTGCTCCGCAATAAAATAACCGGTATCGATGATACGCGCTGCTGTTCGTTCATTGATAACATCTTCATGCATATCCAGTCCATAATACGCCCCTTCCTTGGTCACCATCATGATGCAATAATAAAGCATCTCGATTTTTCCGTTTTTGTGTATTTTAAATTCGATATTGGGAAACCCTCCGCCGACTGCATAATTTACATTTATGAGGTCTTCTATGATAATGGGAAAGCGTTCCCAATAATCATTTTGATTGAGAAGCTCGTAGAGCTTACGTTCACATAGTTTATATTCTTTAGGCAGTTCACCATTACGGAATATCATGACCCCATTTCCGCCGCTTCCTTTATTTGTTTTGAGTACGACCCCTTTTTGTTTTATATATTTGTTTGCTGCGATTTTTGCCGCATCAAGTTTTCCGACGCATATAAGTCCTTCAGGCATGATAAAATCCGGCTCAACTGCACGACTCTGTTGAGCAAGCTGTCGTATACCGGCTTTGCTACCGAAGAAATTGACAGTCCACGCGCAGTCGACTTCAGGCGCCTCCGGTGCATAGACATTAACGCCTTTTTCTGTCAAACGTTCTTTCAAATCCAGAAATTGCGGTGATGTAGCATAGCTTACCAAGACCATTTTTTTGTAGCGGCGTGCTTTTTTGACAAGCGCATTAAACGCTGTTTTATCATTAAACAAATCCCGGCAAATATGACCTGTTTTCTTTTCCGGAGAGGGCACCAATATCTCTATTTTTTTTGCACCAACAAGGTTCTGGAAGTATTTTTTAAAACTTGCCGATACTTTTTTAGGAGACACATAGATAAATTCATCCTCATCCGAATTGGCAAACAAATAACACTCTGCAGTACTATTACAGTTTTCCACTTCATACAATCTTTTTTGTTTATCAGTTATTGCGGATAAGTAGGTTGCCCATTCATCTTCGACTACGTTATAGATATATACTAAGAGTTCGTTTTTCTTTTTGTGGTTATTGTGATGTTTGTTTTTATTGGGTGGTTTTTTTTCCTTTTCACTTTTCATGTTAAAGAGTTACTACATTATTACTATTTTTTTCCAAATGTCAAGACCTATATTATATGAGAAACTACATGTCCTTTTGTATTACCACAAATTATTATGACTGTAGAGAAGCGGTGGAACATTGCCTTTCGCAAGAATCCAATTAAAGCGGTTACCTGACCATCTATCATGAAGCAATTCCAATTCTCTACGTTTAGCGTCTGATAGTAAACCTGTAAAATCTTCTGGAATCGATTGAGCGATCTCCACTTGAGTAGTCATTGGTCTATCAAGCGCAGCATCAATAAAATGTCCCATACGGGTTAATGTTTGGATTGTCATCCCATTGTATGCTGCCCATGTTAGTAATCTTGGGTCTACATCCACAGTTAAAACACCTTTTCTTGTTGCTGCTGCAGTATATAAACTTGATAGACCTGTGGGTGGTTCGTAAAAGCGAATACCTTGGTGAGGTATATTTGTTTTTGATTTAAACATCGTACAATAATCACCACCTAAAAAATATCCAGTAAAATCACTACTGCAGATTGCTGAAAGTAATGATAAAAAACCAACATTAAGAGGCACATCGGAAGTTTCACCCATTTTGTTACTGGTAGCAATGTGTACATATTCAGGAAATACCTTTGTCCATTCACGCCATAGTTTTTGTAGATATGGGTCTTTTGCATATCTGTACATGCCTAAAATATTTGGTCCATATATTTCAAGACCTCTTTCAAAAATATCTGTATCGCTTCGAGTTATTAAAGGTGAGGGGAAGTCATCAACCAGTTCTTCTCCGGCAATAATTACTCCTCTTGGATTGCGAAATCTATTTATTACAGTATGAAGACTTCGTGCATCTTGGTGTATTGAGGTAACTTTAAGACCTGCTGCAATACCATAGGTTGTTTGTATATCAAGTAGTCTTTGCGAGGCATCAACTATAATAATATGTAAACCTTCAGGATCAATGCCATCACTGAGTAAGGCATGGACAATCTCGTTGGTAATTCTTCCGTTACCATCCCCAACAACAAAAACAGTAAAAGGGCTATCTTTTGTAAACTTTTTTTTATCACCTAAAGCTTCATATGCTTTTCGGCACATTTTGCCATAACTTTGCGAATACTCCGGATCCAACTCCAATGGTGTTGTAAAGGCTGATGAGATCTTTCCAACACCATGTTTTAAATTGTAATAACCATATGTTGGATGTAAGTTTGAAAATGCCATTAATTGACCAACTGTTACAAAACCTCTACCATTATCGTTATAACCGTTGCTTAATAGTGCAACCCGCAAAAGTTCTTCGGCTCTATCAGCACGAACTTCATATGATTCAGTTTGATTTCGCTCAAAAACAGCAATTGCTCCATGTTGCATATAGTGGGATACTGCTTTATTCAACCTGAATAAGGATTCTGGTTTTGAAGCTACTTCTGTAAGATTAGCATATGGATCGTATTGAATACCGAAGCGAAGACTATCAATTAATCCTTCTTGTTGCGCCTTTGGTGAAGTATCTAGATGTTCTGACATAATCCTGTTGTTATTGTATAATACTATAAGATAAATTTCAATTCTTATGACTATACTTGGATTAGTTGCCATGCCAAAAGCAGGAAAAGGGGTAGTAGTTGAAGCGCTGAAGGCGGAAGGCTGGACCCATATCAGTATGTCAGGAGTTTTACTGAAACATATGATACAAGACGGTCCTTCACTATCATGGCTTTATACAGAAGGTGAGGATCCGCAAAGACCATCACGTCTTAGTTACTTTAATTTCTCCTCTTATTATCGCCAAAATTATGGTCCAGGTATTTTGTCCCAGTGGTGTATGGAAGAAATTTCCCAATTACCCGAATATAAAAGAGAAAAAATAATCATAGACGGTCTTCGTCATCCGGGGGAGATGGATTATTTGAAGCATAACACGGGGTCTTCCAATGTATATTTTTGGGGTATTCGCGCACATGAAAACGATGAAGAAGATTATGCAATCCGTTTGCAACGTTTTCAAGACAATCCACATCAAAGAGGTGAGGCTTATGAAACAATTGAAGCTTTTAATCGTATAGAACAACTTGAAAATACGTCCTTTCCAACATCCCAAACCTGTATTGGTGAATGTTTCAAGCTTTTAAAACAATATGAAGAAGAAAATAGAGAAAGAATAAGATTTCTCATAAATGACGGCACGACACCTGAAGAAAAAATACACTGGCAATACGAAGTTCGTAAATATGCAAGGGAAATTACCGGGGTATCACACCACCTTGAAGCTATCTATTAATCTTGCCAGAGATACATAATTTCAGTATAGTTACTATATGCGGTTTATAAAAATCAATGCAAAGGATCATTATGAGGCTGGCTACAAGCTTGGTAAACTGACCACCAAACTCCAAAAAGCATTTTTAAAAGAATACATTTTACCGATGTCGTGGGACATCTTGATACGCAAATCCAGAGGCTTATTAAAAGCAACAAAAAAAATTTTTCCTCAATATATTGATGAAATACATGGTTTGGCAAATGGTGCAGATATTTCTTTTGAGAAATTATGGGTACTTCATTGCATTGATGAGATTGTGCATAAACAATGTATTGAGAAATGTTCTTCGATATTTGTACGGACAGATACGGGATATCTTATTGGCCATAATGAAGACTGGGAGAGTTGGACCAAAGAATATCACTTCATGCAGGAGCGGACAATAAACGGGAAGACGGTTCTTGAGTTGAACCTGGCAGGAGCAATCTGCGGCGGTACAGTCAGTATCAACTCATATGGTTTAGTCCAGACTATCAATACGCTTTATCATACAGACTTTCAGATAGGAGTACCTAAGAGTATCATTGCGCGTTGGTTGTCGGGCATGAGTACGCTTGAGAATGTGAAAAATGAGTTTCCATCTTATGTGCGGGCTGCCGGATATTGTTATAACTTGGCGTTACAAAATAAAGTTCTTTCCATCGAGTCGTCAGCACACTTGCATGAATTTATTGAGACACACTCAAGCTATATACACACAAATCATTATACCGGCACTCTGACAAAAGTAGAGAATGAAAGCACCAAGGAAACACCGAGTTTTGTCAGATATAATCTAATAAAATCAATGCTGGGTACAATTCAAAACACGTTGGCCTTGCAAAAAACACTGCTTCATACAACCGAGCCTCCCAATAGTATGGCATCAATTTATCGAAGTACTGAAGTTTCAACAATTGCCTCTCTTATTTTCGATATTCCGCATGGTTGTCTCTGGGTTACTCAGGAAAATAAGGGAATTGATACAAAGTGGTATTGCATCTCACTTGATTTTCTGAAACCATAAGCACTTATTTTGCCTGCGAATACACTTGACACTTTTAGTCACGAAGGTTAACATATCTGTACGATATGATTTATATAGGAAAAACTGCATTTCCAGCAAAGGGTGACACGCTGATTTTCTTCATTTTTGAGGGTCCGGATTTAAAAGATCCATATATGGATTCCATAAATAATGCGACTAATAAAAAGTTGGAGCAAAAAATAAAAAAACACGAGTTTACAGGAAAAAAAGATGAATCATTGGTTTTGGAGGGAGGAGAGTTATTTGAACATGTCATACTGTACGGTTTGGGTAAGAAGAAAGAGTATGTTTCTGTTGATTTGCGGGATGCTACCGCCAATGTTGTTCGTCTTTCACAAAAAACAAAAAGCAAATCCATACACATCTACTTACCATCCATTCTAACAAAGGACTATGTCGAGTCGGGGAAAAATATTACGCTTGGATTCAAAGCGGCAGATTACCGGTTTGACCGGTACAAAAGCGAAAAAAATCAGAAAGAAAACCATAGTGTTTCGGATATGTATATATATTGTGAAAGTAAATACCATTTGTCATTACAACAAGGCATTATGCAAGGAGAGGCTATTGCAAACGGTATTTATTTGACGCGTGATCTGGTTAATGAACCGGCATCATCCGTACATCCCGAGACGCTTGTTAAAGAAGCGTTTAAAATAAAAGATTCTTCCAAAGGGATGATAACAGTTGAAGTTCTAGATGAAGCTAGGTGTCTTGAGTTGGGGATGGGTGCTTTTTTAGGAGTAGCGCAGGGAAGTCATAAAAAACCAAAATTCATTATTTTAAGATATAAAAGCTCCGCAAAACAAAAAGAAAAACCGGTACAAATATGTTTGATCGGCAAATCTATTACATTTGATTCAGGCGGATTATCGCTCAAGCCGTCAAAAGCAATGGAAGATATGAAGATAGATATGGCAGGCGGTGCAACGGTACTAGGGATATTTAAAGCTTTACCGGATATAAATATGGGGCCATGTGAGATATGGGGAATACTACCCGCATGCGAAAATATGCCTTCAGGAAACGCTTTAAGGCCCGGAGATATAGTACGTGCTTTAAACGGAAAGACAATTGAAGTCTTAAACACAGATGCCGAAGGAAGGCTTATCCTGGCTGACGCGGTTTCATATGCTGAGTCATACATAAAACCTGATATTATCATAGATTTTGCAACACTCACAGGTGCGTGTATGGTTGCACTCGGAGAAGACATTGCCAGTGTTTTTGGAAACAATAGACAAAAAGTAAAGGAGTTAATAACAGTTGCTGATTCAGAACATGAAAGTGCATGGGAGCTTCCGCTTTATAAAAAATACAGCAAAGATATAAAAAGCATGGTTGCAGACCTTAAAAATGTTACGGGGCGCGGATATGGAGGAGCAATAACAGGCGCGCTTTTTATCAGCGAGTTTGTGGATAAAACTGACTGGATTCATATCGATATTGCAGGTCCTGCTTATAATTCGCGTGAGCCATATGGGATATTTGGAAAAGGGGGAACGGGATGGGGGATCATAAGCATTATCAGTTATATTGTAAGAATTCTTTCTCATGAAACTTCATAATATTCTGCAAACCGAAGATATTATTACCGTAGGCCCGCATAACACATTGTCCTATGCATTGAACAAATTATCGAGCTCTCATGACGCTGCTTTTGTTTTCTCAGAAGACAACAAATACATGGGCGTCATCAATCCCTATTATTGTGTCATCAAAACATCTTCTCCGTCAAACGCAAAGATAGAGCACGCCCTTTATCATGCACCCCGGATAAGGTTGAATTATCCAATATCCAAAATAGCACAGCTTATGATTGAGTCTAAAATACATCATCTTCCGGTATTTGACGATAAGGAACATTTCAAAGGTATTATTACGGCTCGTCGTTTACTTCGGGCACTTGAGAACCTTGATATTTTTACATCAAAAATCGGAGCAGCCCTATCTCACAAAAAAATTTCGGTTATTACCGTGAATGAAAACGATTCGCTTGCGTATGCGATCCAGAAACTCAAGCAATATAAAATTTCAAAGCTTGTAGCCGTGAATAAGGAAAAGCGATTACGGGGTATTTTGAGCTACTACGATCTTATATCGTATTTGACCACTCCGAAAAAAAGAAACAGGCAGGATAAATCAAGTGACAAAGTAGCCCTTCACAGCAAGACGGTAAGACACTTCATTAAGACATTCGTTCTTACGTTAAACGAAGATGATTATCTGCGTGACGCACTGCATCTTATCTTGGAGAAAAAAATCGGAAGTGTTGTGATTATCGATTCCCAAAACCGGCCGGTAAACCTGCTGACGACCATGGATCTTTTATCCTTATTTGTACGGGAGAGTACTAAAAAAAAGATTGAGATAACAAGCAAAAACCTGTCTAAAGAAAGCCGTAGGATTTTGAACGGTTTTTTTGAACAACTCCGAACAACACTGAAAAAAAAGCCAGATGTCGAAAAAGCGAATCTGGTAATAAAAGAAGAAAAACAAGGGGGCCTGTTTAAGGTGGTTTTATCTCTTATCAGAAAAAAAGGTAAGACACAGATTATACATGAGGAAGGAAAGAATCTTACCAATGTATTGAATAAAGTAAAGAAGAAAGAAGAAAGATAAAATCATTCATACGGTTTATGGATAAAAAGAGACTTTTTTTTATACTCATTTTTTTGGTTGCTGTTTTCTTCCGTTTCCAGAACATTAACTGGGACAGTAATTTTCATCTGCATCCTGATGAACGTTTTTTGACCATGGTCGGTACTGCCATGAGCATACCTGAAAGTATAGACGGATACTTTTCTCCTGCAACTTCCCCCCTCAATCCGACAAATATTGGATACCCTTTTTTTGTATACGGGATTTTTCCTTTGGTTTTGAATAAAATTATCGCTGTTTTTCTGAATAACGACACTTATAATGCTTTTGCAATTCAGGGAAGGATTCTCTCAGGTTTTTTTGACTTGACAACACTTCTATTTGTATACAAGATCGTCAAACTGTTTGAAATAAGGCACAGACTTCCATCCGCTATAAAACTATATGCAATTTTCTTTTATGCAATTTCGGTTTATCCGATACAAATATCCCATTTTTTTGCGGTTGATACGTTTTTAAGTGCATTTCTTATCATCGGTTTGTACTATAGTCTTCGGTTTTTTTATCAGGAAAAAACAATTTTATTGTTGGTAAGCAGTATAGCCATGGGTTTTGTTCTTGCAACAAAGATAAGCGGTTTATATATGCTGCCTCTTATTATGATGCTGTTATTTGCTAATATGTTGAGAAAAAAAAGATTTATTGATCTTGTTTTATATACATCACTTTTTTTACTCGTTACCTATACTGTAGTTCGGTTTGTTAATCCTTACTACTTTGAAACTGGGGATTTTTTGGACGTCATGCTTAACAAACAGTTCGTACAAAATATTACTGAGCTGAAAAACATGTCAAGTGGCAGCATCTGGTATCCACCTGCTGTGCAATGGTATAGTAAAACTCCGGTTTTATTCAGCTTATTTAATCTTGCATGGCTTGGTTTGGGTATTCCATATTTCTTAGCAGTAATATATGGCTCCTTTTATCTGTTGAAAAAAACAAAAAAAGGTGAGTTTCATTTTATTATGATATCTATGCTTCTTTGGACTTATGGTTATTTTCTCTATACATCTGTCCAGTTTGTTAAGTCACTTCGTTATCTTATATTTTTATTTCCTTTTTTTTCAATATATGCAGCGTTCGGAACACATGGGTTTTTTCAGATAGTTCACAGAAAGATACGAAAACAATATATCTTAGTCCTATATATAGTATGCATTGCGTTATATATGACTTGGCCAGTTGTATTCTCATCCATATATGTTCAAAAACATACGCGGGTTCTTGCCTCCGAATGGATTTATAAGCACATCAAAGACAAATCTGTGATTTTGAGTGAATACTGGGACGATGCTTTGCCTTTACCTATAGAAAGTACTTACAACAAAACATTTGATATACGGTCAATAGCGGTTTTTGATCTTGATACCAATGATAAATGGAGGGACCTAGACGTGCAGCTTCGGATGGCGGATTATTATATCCTTTCCTCCAATCGGGGATGGGGAAGTATTCCGACGGTTCCTGATAAATACCCGCGCATGAGCAGATTTTATAAGGATTTGTTTGAAGGAAAAACCGAGTATAAATTGGTCAAGAAAATAGTTCCATGGTATCAGACCTGCTTTCCGTTTAGTCCCAACTCATGGATAAATAATTGGATGGAGGAGGTCTTTACTGTTTATGATCATCCATCAGTATTTATTTTTCAGAGACGATGACATGATACAATCGGGAATTGATATACAACAGAGGTACTTTGATAAAAGACATAATCAATACGATCCTCGATTGCTCTTACAACCACAGAAACATGTAAAAATTGAAACCGATATTATCCTCAATCAACTTCGTACAATAAAAACGGGCATTGTAGATTTTGGAGCAGGAACTGGGCGATTAACAATCCCTCTTATTCAATCCCACAGACATGTTGTTGCTGTTGATACAAGTAAAAAATCACTATTAGTACTGCAGAGACTTGCAACAAAGATGCATAAAGCAAGATATCTGAAAACAGCACATAACATTAGAGAAATTACCAGCCTCAATGCAATTGTCGGTTGCGATATATTACATCATATAGATCTAAACAAATATATGACAGTCTGGTATTCATGTTTAAAACCGGGCGGAAAAATAATTTTTTCTGAACCGAACCCATGGAATTTATCTTGGTTGATTTATATTTCACTATATTCGAATTGGGTTATCGAAAAGGGGATTTTTCATTGCAATGCACCAACTCTGATATCAATTCTAAGAAAAGCGGGCTACAACAGTATTTCTATTAGAGGGCTTGGTTTATTACCTTTGCCTTTGTTTAATTCTTTTCCCTTTTTTCAAAGACTAAACCTGTTTCTTGGGGATCTTCCGTTCATAAGGTATTTTGCGTACCGATTGATAATAGAAGCGGTGAAATAATCATTTCTGAAGTACAAAAAAAAGAGCTGCCGTAAGCTTATCCTTTCCGGATAGTGATTTTTTTACCATATCTTCAATTTTCATGATTTTCAGAAGTTTTGGAAATACTACCCATTTATTGAAAAAATGATATGTAATAAGAGAGGGTATGGAAAGGTAATGCCAGATATCAAGCGCTTCAGAACTTTTTTTATTAAGATAACCGTTTTTTTTGACAATAGTAAAATTTTTATTTCGAAATAGGTTGCTCCATTGTGTTGCTGATAAAAGACTATAATGTTTTTGCAATTTATTCATATAAGACGAATAAAGCTTTCCAAAAATTCGTTTTCCAAAAAGATTTTCACTCCACTGCGATGTCATGACAGATCCAACAAAAAAACCCCCTGGTTTGAGAATACGGTAAATTTCTGCAACAGTGCTTTCAATATCACTTATATGTTCTAGAACACAGTTTGATATTACGGTTTGTATGGACCCAGTTTTTAACGGAATAATTTTTCCGTCATACAACAATATCTTTTTATAGACTTTATTTTTTACTGCTCTTTCAATTCTTGGGTTGTTTATAAGATCAAGACCCACATCAATAATTCTTTTTCCAAAAACAGTCTGCGTAAAAAATCCGTCACCGCATCCGAAATCGACAACAGGCCGTTTGATATAGCGACTGTTTTGCGTAAAAAGCATTGCTTCCTGCGTGCGGATAACCGACATAAAAGGAGGCGCATTGCTTAGATATGAACGAATAAAATATGTATTTGTTTTTTTCATTTTTGATATAAATCAAAGATAGTTTTATATGTGTGAAAAACGTTTTTTTCATCAAACATTTTTTTTGCTTGTTCAATTGAAGATTTCTGGGTATAAATAGCTTGATTATTCAAAATTTTTTTTATTGCCTCAGCTAATTTAGTTGCATTTTTCGGAGGAACCAATAAGCCCATTTTCGTTTTTTGTACAGGAACTCTGACTCCGGGAAGGTTTGATGCTACAACAGGTCTTCCAGCCAACATTGCTTCAACCTGTACCATTCCGAACGCTTCTGTTCTATTTGTCGAAGGTAAGGCAAGCAGGTCAATAGATTTATATAAAGCTCCCAATTGTCCACGGCTTAGATTATGATAGAATAGATGTGGGATATGATATTGTTTCAACTGCTTTACGACATCGTGAAAATATTTTTTTTCTCCTGCTGTATTTTCCGGATTCGGTCCTCCGAAAACTAAAACAATGTTTTTAATTTCTTCTTTTAAAATAACCAAGGCTTGAATAAGGAATGTAAGTCCCTTTTCCCTTGCAATTCGTCCAATATATCCAACCCACATCTGTGTTTTTTTTCTCTTCATCATTTTTGTAAACTCCTTCTTATCCGGAACAAGATGTGTTATAGGGGGGTATGAATAAATGCACTTATTTTTAAAATAATCAGGAAAGGGTAATCCAAGAATATAATCTTTGTTCGTAATGATTTTATCACTGAGTGCAAGTTGAATATATGTTGATATACGAAGAAAATGTTCAATTAATCTTTCAAAAAAAGAACCTGGTAGTTTTACATCACAAATATACTGCGCAACTATTTTTTTTCTCATAAAAAAACCAAAAAAGACAAGAAATATTCCCTCAACACTTGGAAGATTGATAAATATTAAATCGTTTCTAAGAGTTTCCTTAATAAAAAAAAAGATTGATTGAGAAGAGATATATCCTTTGGAAATACGGAAAAGATATGGCATTCTTAAGACTTTCAAACCTGACAGATATTCTTTTTTCTTCAAATGCTCTTCATGAGGAAACGTCAGTACTGTTATGCAAAAATCTTTACTAAGATGGGTAAGAATGCGGTAGGGTAGGAGAGATAAACCAGAAACGTATGGAAAGAAATAAGGAGAAAAAAAAAGGATTTTCATCATTTTTTTTTATCATTATGTTCGCGGATATATGTTACTGCTTTTTGCAAATAGGGCATTTTATATGGGTAATGTATACCGCGATCAAATAGATTGTAAATCCATACAGCCTTTGCCTTTGTGCTTTTGCCGATATGTTGCACTATATCATAATTATCTTCGACAAAAAAGTCCAGCTTCAGTTTTTTTATCATACGCTCTTTAAATATATGAGGTTGATCATCATGTTTGTTGTAATACAGTTCGGAAAAAATGAGATCAAGTTCATTTTTTTTGAACCATGCAACAAGTTCTTTTCCCATAAAACCGTAGCGGGCAGTGACAATATATGCCTTAATTTTTTTTCTTTTAACGAGCTGTTTTATATCGTTTAATCCCGGAGCGATAAATATACTTGACTTATGGACAAGCTTCCATATCGTTTTTTCAAATGAGCTGTGCGGATAGTAGAACTTCAGTACCTTTTTTTTAAAAAAAAACTTCTTATAAAATGCAATGAGAGGGCGTACGATTCTTGCGGGATTATACAGGATAACACCGTCCAGATCGAATCCAACGCGTATTGGTTGTTTTTTCATAATGGGTAAATTATACTAAATCATTATGCTTCCTGTATTGTTAGATCTGAAGTTTGTCAAAATCTACACGATGGGTTTATTTCTTGTCCTTGCATTTTTTTGGGCAAGCTTTATTCTTTGGAGGCTAATCCGATTGAGCTCATTTAAAGAAGAAGACGTATTTGATGCTCTTTTTAACAGCCTGTTTGCAGGATTGATTATGGGCAGGTTTGTATATGTGCTTCTGCATTTTAAGGAGTTTGGATTTAATATTCTTAAATTTATACTGATAAACGGATACCCCGGACTCTCCCTTTATGGTACGTATTTGGGTATAGGTTTGGGTCTATATTTGTGGTCATACTTAAAGAAAATCCGATTTAGTGAATTTATTGATTATTATGCGCCTTCGGCATTACTTGCAATGGGTATAGGAAAATTGGGAAGCTTTTTTTCAGGAAGTGAGGTCGGTATAAAAACCGATTTTTTACTGTCTGTAAAATATGCAAACATGGATGGCATGAGGCATCTTACTCCCTTGTACGAAAGTATGGCCTTTTTTTTAGCAGCATATATTGCATACAGGTTTTTATTTGAAATTCGGAAAGAAAAAATAAAGAAAGGTTTTAATCTATTTTTTGTTTTGTGGGTTCAGGGACTTGTTTATTTTCTATTTGACAATATGAAGGAGCATCGTTTATACTTCATGAATTATAGTTTTAACAAGGTAGTGTCAGGCGTCTTGCTCTTGACATTTAGTTTTTACTTTGTGTATTATTTCAGAAACCTGTTAAGAGGAAAAATAAGGGGATTAACATATTTAACTATTCACCATGTCAAAAGGACTTTCAAAAGCATTCATCACAAAACAAAAAAAAGTAATTGAAGAGGAAAAGAAAAAAATACTTCTTCAGATTGAACAACTAAAGAAAGATGATCCGTTCGCTGATCCGGATCATGCTTCAGATAATGCAGCTGTTGATACAGATGTTCGGGAGCAGGTCGGGCATGAAACGGTTGTTGCTGAGATAAAAGATTTGGAAAAAAGACTTAAAGACCTGAGCTCTTCCATTTCTCGTATCCAAAAAGGAAGATACGGTGTATGTGAGAAATGCAACAAAACTATACCCACTATAAGATTGGAGCTTGTGCCTGAAGCATTTCGATGTATCGACTGCGAAAAAAGACTTATGAGATAATGTCCCGCAAATACCCATCGCGGTAATCGAGCTGGTATACTGGAATGTATATGAATGACGTGTCTTCAGCCCTGCTATTAAATATATCGCTTTTTCTCTTAATTCCATTTTTATTTACTTTAATTCTTAAAAAGTTTGGGATCTCTTCCATTGTTGGATGTGTGGTGGGGGGGTTATTTCTGGGTAATCTCTTTAGCGGATTCATCTCTCGGGATATCATTGCCAATTTTGCTTATATTGGCATAGTTCTTCTTATGTTTACTGTGGGACTTGAAATCCAGTTCAGTCGTATGATGTCTTTGAAAAAGTATATTGTAATGGGCGGATTTTTTCAGATGTCTTTGACTATTGTTGCAACCATGCTTATAAGCCTTTTTTCTGGATTTTCATTTATTCAATCTCTTCTTATCGGTATTGCTCTTTCCTCATCATCAATTTCACTCATGGCAAAGATTATTCAAGAAAGGGGAGAGGAGGGTTCGTTTCATGGAGAGCTGGCAATGGGTATACTTATGTTTCAGAATCTTGCCTTTATTCCTTTTTTAATCTTTTTTAATTCAATCACTCAGGGTACAACATCAATTGTAGATATTTCAGGAAAAATTTTCATTGATATAATTGTATCCGGAACGATTATTGGCTCTACGTATTATTTTGGCAACAAGGCAGCGTCTTTTATATTCAGTAGGGTTGCCAACATCTCCCGGGAACTATTGAACCTTTGTATCATACTGATTATTTTTCTAATTGCTTACATTTTTACAATTTTTCATATTCATATACTTGTAAGTGCATTTGTGGCCGGAATAGCAGTGTCACAAACACTGAAACACTATCATATTTTTTCGCAAATCCGTCCTATGAGAAATGTTCTTTCACTGCTTTTTACTATATATATTGGGATCAATATACAGATTGGAGTAATATTTCAACTTTTGCCTAAGATTCTTATCTTTGCATGTGCCATCATCGTAATCAAGGCCGTTATTATACTTATTACATCATTATCAATGAGGCTGCACTCAAGGCTGTCTTTATATCTGTCGTTATTTTTGTTTCAAATTGATGAAGGTGCGTTTATTCTTATTTCTTTGGCTTATTTCAACAAAATGTTTACAGAAGAACATTATTATTTTCTCTTAGCGACAATTGTTGTTAGTATATTTGTAACTGCTTTTTTAGTCGGGAGGAAAGAATTGATATATAATATTATCAGGAAAGCTATAAGAAAGTATATTCCCTTTCTTCATCTTTTTATCAGTCGTCGTATTGACAGAAATCATGCCTTTATTGATCTTTTAAATATAAAAAATCATATAGTAATATGCGGATATGGGCGCATCGGTTCTTATGTGGGGCGCGCTCTCATGCTGTCTAATATTCCATTTATTGCGATAGATTACAATTTTGAGATTGTTGAAAAAGCGAAAAAAGAAGGCGTTACTATCATATATGGAGATCCTACTGATATTGACATCTTAGATTATGCGCAGGTTAAGGATGGTGCAGCACTAGTTACAGCTCTTCCTGACAGATTTTCGCAGGAAACCATCATATTAAACGCACGAAAACTCAATAAAGACATAATCATTATAGGTCGTGCGCATAAACCACATGATCATAAACGGATGCGGGATATGGGTGTGAAGGTCGTGATACAGCCGGAGTTTGAGGCCTCATTATCAATAATCAAAAAATTACTTCTGATGAAAAAAATTAATAGACAGGAAATAATCGAAAAAATTCATTACTTCAAGTTGGAGCAAGAGGGAATATGAAGAAATCTATAAAGGCAAAAAAACAAATCCTCAAGGCAAGTAATAAAAGGTGGTTGTCAATTCTTTCCTTACCGCTAATTTTTACTTTATTCTTTATTATTTTCCGCCAACTACAGGCATCGCTTTTTTTCCAAAACAAAGACAGGATAAACTTAGTGTTTTACGGTAAAAACACGACATACTATTCACTCGGAAAAAGTGACAGTATTCATTATTTTATTTCATTTTATCCCGATGTGAAGATAAAAGTACCCGGAGGCTATGGAAACTACCGTATTGGAGCATTAGGGAAACTTGTAAACCTTGAACACAATAATGATTTGTTCAGAAAAGCTTTTTCTGTTACAACCGCTTCGTCCTTAGATAGGTTTTTTTATCAAAATAAAACGGAAATATTTTATGGAAAAGATCAAATTGAGGTTGATTCTCTACATTTTCCTTCGGCAGGAGATATTTTTTTTTCATCTTCAAACAGTAATATATTTGACAGGATATATATTTTTATCCGTTTTTTTGGAAAAAGGAGTAGGCAGTTTGCTCAAATAGACTTCAAAAGAGACATGGGGTTGGATGAAGAGTTTTTTCAGGATAAGGATTTTGCCAAAAAATATCAAGGCATTTTGTATAACAGGATTTACCGGGAGGAACAAAAGACCGTACAGATAATATATCATTCAAGTTATAAGACAGCGCTTTTTCTGTCTAAAATCATTGAAGGTGACGGAATTCGTGTTGTCGATATATCACAAGGTAAGAGTGAGAAAGGGGATTGCGAGATAGTGGAAAACGGAGAAAACTTTTCTGTAAGCGCGAAGGATCTGGCTTCATTTTACGGATGTACTTTAAAAAACGGCCAAACCGACAGTTCTGATATAATTATCAAGCTGGGTTTATTGGAAAAAGAATGGGAAATACTATGATATATATATTCATTTTCATTTTTATGTTGTCACTGCTTCTAGCTTTTTTTTCAATGAAGGATATGGATGTTCCAAATGAGATAAAAAAACTTCTGCCAATGCGTAAGCTAAAGGGAAGTATTGTTTTTTTCAAGAATAAAGTAAAGCATTATTCTTCCTCATCCGAATCATCAGACTGAATATCGATAAGAAGTTCCTTATCATCGCTGACCGGTGTTTCCTGAGCCATTTTTTCCCATGCATCCATATGTTCTTCCTGTTCTTCTGATTCGATCTCCTCCTTATCATCGGTTGGTAAGATAGTGTCATCAAGTTTTTTTTGTATGTTTTGCGGGAATGAAATTTGGTGGTATACAGCCTTGCCTTTTTTTTCTTCTTTGATAAATACGATTACCCGAGTAAGAGTTGATTCTTTGATATACGTAACATATATGCTCTTAGCCTTGATGAAAAACATAAGTCTTTTGGAAAGGTCATCCGGCAATGTACCGATATAATCACCATTTACAGTTCTTACCTCAACTCGTCGTTTTTTTACTTTGAGTTCCACCGGTTCACCTATTGTCAGTCTGGCCAATATGTCTTTTTGGCCGAGATTGGTCAAACCAACGACTTTCGTTTTACCGGCCATCTCCAGGAAAAGGTCCGGATCAAAAGAGATTATTGCATCACCGGGTTTGCGCATCTTTGCTTTTTCAAGAACTTTTATCCTTTCCAAATTGGATATGGCAACACTGTTACGCGGTTGTAATTTTAAGGCTTTGGAGTAATATTTTTTTGCCTTTACGATATCTTTCTGCTGAAGATAAACAAAGCCAAGTCTCAAATTTGCTGATTCGTTTTTAGCATCAAGCTTGATGATTTGGTTATTGAGGTCAATTGCCTGTTTCCACTGGAGATTCATTGCAGCATCAATTGCCTGCTGTTCAAGATGTTCAATATCATACATAGGTATAGTTTATCAGTATATTTCATTTTATGTGAATGTCAAGTATAATAGATATTGGCTATGTCAGGTCATTCAAAGTGGGCAAACATAAAAAGAAAAAAGGCAGCAAATGATAAAGTAAAGGGAGCAACCTTTGCAAAGTTGTCACGGATCATTACTTTGGCTGTTGTTGAAGGAGGAGGGCTGCCGGATCCCAATCATAATTTTAAACTGAGGCTTGCCATAGACAAGGCCCGTTCATACAACATGCCTCGGGATAATATCCAGCGAGCAATTGACAGGGCAAGCGGACCCGAGAAGAACCAGCTGAAAGAAGTGATATATGAAGGATTTGCACCATACGGAGTTGCTTTATTACTGCAGGCTACGACAGATAATGCAAATCGGACGGTCAACGAAATTAAAAATCATTTGGAAAAACATGGTGGCAAATTGGGTAGCCAAGGCTCTGTATCATATATTTTTCGAAAATGCGGTTTGATTATCTTTGAAAAACTACAGAGTGAGGAAGACACTATTTTTGCTTTTGCTGAAGCCATGGATGCCATTGATATCGATACTGTGGAGTCATCATATTATGTATATATCCCGTTTGAGTTTTTTGGAAAAATCAATAATCATCTGGGTTCGCTCAAGCCACACGTAACTGAGATTGATTATAAACCGACAAATTTGGTATCAGTAGCTACACATGAGCAAGTAAAGCAAATTTTAAGCCTTGTTGATAGTCTTGAGGCACTTGATGACGTTCATAAGGTTTTCTCGAATCTTGAGATACCTGACTCACTTGAATTTTCTACGGAATAATATATGTACAAGGCTTTTTACGCGACATTAGCAGGTATAGAAAAAAGAGTACGGTTTATTATAAGTGTCATACTTCTATCGAGTTTGGTTCTTATATCAACCTTTTTTTATTTTGACGCCTCTTGGATATTTATCCCCGTATTTATCATAGCTTCCTATATCTGTACATATTTTTCTCTCCTTGAAGGTATAGAAAAGCTCGAATGGGTATCATTATTTCTTATGCCGGTTCTGGTAACGGTATCTTTTTATCTATTTTACTTTCTGTTTCCTGTCAGATGGCTAACGCGAATACCTTTTATTATATTTTATGCAGTTTCTATTTATGCTATGTTTCTGGTTTCCAATATCTTTAATGTTGGAGTAGAGAAGAGTCTGCAACTTTATAGAGCCGCATTTTCAGTAAACTATTTTTATCAGACGCTTATTGTCTTCCTTTTTGCCAATTTGATTTATTCATTAAAAATAAATGTGGTGTTTAGTAGCTTGCTTCTTCTGATACTTGGTGTTATTATAGCAATTCATCTTCTCTGGAGTATAAAGCTGGAGCTTTATCTTGAAAGATCAGTGTTGTTGTTTGGTGCTCTTATCGGATTTGTTTTATGGCAAGTTGCCCTTATCGTATCGTTCGTTCCTTTGCAGACGACTGTTTTTGCTCTTTTGATATCAGCCTTATTTTACAGCATCGGAGGATTAACATATCTTTATCTTGATCAGCGGCTTTTTAAGGAAACAATACGTGAATATATTTTTGTATTGATATTTGTAATTCTTATTATCATGCTTACCATCTCTTGGTAAAAAATAGTGTGATACATCCGAGTAGAGGAGAGGGGAGGAGAAAGTAGTACGAACGTGAATAATTTATCCTATAGTAAAGTATCCTATAATAAAATAACTATAGGGCTATATTACATACGTTCGTTAAAGTTTTAAAACGAATAATTGATCAAGTTATCATATAAATTAAACTTTGACTACAGTATATTAGCCTCAAAAATAACGTCTTAGCTTATTCCTACGCCCCTTCTTGTATACGTATGCATGTGGATAAGTCTTCATATTTAGCCTTAAAAATGCACTTCTAGATTGTTATAACAGTCTATTTGGTGTATCAGCTTCTGACAGCGTTACAAGTACACAGGCACAAATATGAGAGAATAGCCTGTAAAGACAATCTAAATAAATAATTATTAATTGCAAAACTGCTATTAAATCAGCCTCAAATTTGAACGTTTATACTATTATGACGCTCTATATCATAGGTATACGATACGTATACACAATGCAATTCTTAACTTTTTAGCCTCAAAAATGTAAGTTTAGATTATTAAAACAATCTAAAACAAAGATATCTCAAGTGGAGGATGATAATTACGGAGAAGATGTTTATGTAGAGCAAGATAAAGAAATAAACCGGATAAAGTCATATGGTATCTAAGCGATTACGTATTGGAAAGAGTGGACCTGGTTGATTTTCCTCCCCCCTGAAGGAGAGGCACCATATTTGCAACAAGGACTTTTGGATAAAATCGACACATGGTTATATGAGGGAATAAAGACATACAACATCGTAAATTGTATCTTTTACGACGTCAATCAGCTTCAACAGAAGAGGAGTAGTGATTTGGTTATAAAAAATAAAAAATAAAATAAGACATAATTATTATTTATTATTTTATTTTTAAAGAATTTATACTCATATTTACTATCTATTTCTCCTAAAATGACCTATGCTCCTAAATACGGATTTTTTGATTGTTTAGACCGTCAAATCAATATATGTGCTTTATTAGCTTCCCTATTCCCTGATTTTCTATGGAGAACAGAATAAAAAGCCTTAATCATGACAACTTATTTTTTTATGAGGGAGATGATTTCTCTCAGATTTTCCGGATGACAGACAAGAACGCCGTAATACGGTTTTTGTACGGTGTCGTAGTCTAGATTTAGAGTAAGGCCTTCAAGATTTGTCATAACACCGCCTGATTCCGTAATAATGAGCTTTACACCGGCAATATCCCATATAGATGGATGCGCATGTAAGACAATATTGATATTATTGGCATTTTCTGAAAAATAAGCCATATCAAGGCTGCATGCACCGAAGATGCGTAGTCCTCGTGAGGCTGCACTTAATCTGAGAAGTGACGGAAGGATAAGGGATCTGGCGTATTTGTCAGTGCTGAGGTAGGATACTACAAGTGAATCTTTTATCAGGCAATGTTTGATATGCAGGCGCTTAATATGGTTTGCGTGTCTTTTAAAAGCTCCTTTATCCTTTTGAGCGTAAAAATACGTACCACTTGGCGGATGATATACCAAACCTGCCATAAGCATACCGTTTAATACATATCCTATTGAAATACTGAAGTGCTCATAGCCTGATGCAAAATTTGCTGTACCGTCCAGTGGATCGATAATAAACATGTGTTTTCCTCGTGTTTCCAGCTTTTCTTCACCGACAAATCCAAGATCATTGCTGTTACAGCCTTTTTTCACCATCAGTTTGGTAATTGCAGCCTTTAACACATTCTGGCTCTCCAGGTCTGCCTGAGTGACAAGATTTTGATGTGATGTTTTTTCCGATAGGGTAAACTCTTTCTGAAAATAGGTAAGTAGTCTGTCCCCTGCCTCCTTTGCGGCTGTTTGAAGGATGTCAATCATCATAAATTAATTATAACAGATTATGATGACAGGCTTTTTGTTATAATGAATAAATGAACGTACTGCAGGTTGATGAGCTTACCAAGAAATTCGGTGATTTTACCGCGGTTGATGCGGTATCATTTTCTTTAGGTGAAGGCGAGATACTTGGATTTTTAGGCAGAAACGGCGCAGGAAAGACAACTACCATACAAATGCTTCTTGGAGTGTTGACACCCACATCAGGGGCGGTTAACTACTTTGGTAAGGACCTTAGTAGCCATCATGAAGAGATAATGGAACAGGTTAACTTTTCCTCTACATATACCAACCTTCCTTGGGATTTATCGGTTCAGGAAAATCTTACGTTTATCAGCTATCTTTTTGATATACCAAATCGTAAAAAGCGGATTGCAAAGATTGCGCATATTTTTAAAATAGAAAGGCTTCTTAAAGAGAAAATGGCAAATTTATCAGCAGGACAGTTGACACGGGTCAATCTGGCAAAGTCATTTATCAACTATCCGAGGGTTCTTCTTTTGGATGAGCCGACCGCATCCCTTGACCCGGAGGTTGCAACCTATATACGATCTTTTCTGATTGAGGAGCGTAAGAATTTCCAGGTGTCAATACTTCTTACTTCGCATAATATGCGGGAAGTCGAGGAAGTTTGCGATCGGGTGATATTTATAGATCACGGCAAAGTAGTGGCAGACGATACGCCGTATTCGCTAGCTAGGACTGTTGAAACATCGCACATTGATTTTCTTATAAAGGATGGTTTAAAACGGCTTGAAGAGTATGTGAAAAAGATACAGGTATCATATGAGATAAGAGGCCGTTATATCAAGGTGTCCATGAAGGAAAAAGAGATTGGGATGCTTCTTAAAGAGATGGCAACACTCGGGATTGAATACGACGAGATATCAATTGACAAACCTGACCTTGAAGATTATTTTCTTGAAAAGTTAAAGGAACATAAAACAGCATGAAAATACACAGAATTTATGCCATATTGTTGCGCTATACGTATTTGTTCAGGCACAGTCTTGACAGGTTAAGCGATGCATTTTATTGGCCCACAATTGACATGCTTATGTGGGGGTTAACGAGTCTATATTTCCAAAGGTATATGCCCAACTCCTCCATGGTCATCAAAATGATCATGTCGGGTCTTTTATTGTGGCTTATCGTATGGAGAGGACAATACGAGATAACGGTCAATTTGCTTGAAGATCTTTGGAACAAGAATCTTATCAATATTTTTGTATCACCCCTGAAGTTTTCAGAATGGGTAGTGTCATTTTTTATCATCGGTCTTGCAAAAGCAGTCATAAGCCTGACATTTGCTGCAACTCTTGCTTTTTTCCTCTACAAATTCAACTTCATGATATATGGTTTTTATCTGTTGCCATTTTTTTTCCTGCTTATCGTAACCGGCTGGTGGGTGGGATGTTTTGTGTCCGGATTTATTCTCCGGTATGGCACACGGGTTCAAACCCTTGCATGGACAGTTGTTGCACTCATCTCTCCTTTTTCGGCGATTTATTATCCGCTTTCCATTCTTCCGTACTGGGCCCAGGTGGTTGCAAAATTTGTGCCAACAAGCTATATTTTTGAAGGAGCACGTGAAGTACTGACAAAAGGCCATATTGATATCAGCAAGATCCTGATGAGCGCTGTTTTGAATCTTGTGTATCTAATCCTATCGCTTGTGTATTTGAAGATGAGTTTTAAGAAGATCCTGAACAAAGGTCTGGTTAAGCTTTATTAATCACTCAGGCTTTCTTTGTATTTGATTAGCTGATTTTCTAATAACTCCATAGCTTCAGGTATCTGGTCGATCGGTAAACCAAAACAAAGACGTGCCCTACGTATGCCCTGTTTTGAATCAGTATAAAAGCTTCCCGCATCTGTTGTGATGGGTACAAATGTTACCGCCTCTTTCAACGATTCAAGAGACCATTTCAAGAAATCAAACGCGGTCCAATCAAATTCTACCATCTCATAAATTCCTCCATCTGGAGGAGAGCTTTGTACATGAAGAAGTCTTTTTTCCTGCATTCTGCATAATGCTTCATGAACCAAATCCCTTTTTTTTCTATAAAGTGCCTTCTGTTCATTGAGAATTTCAAAATCATTTTCTCTCATCTTTCTAAGAACCATTTCTGAAGCTCTCTGGTTTATTCCGCAAACCGAACCGCGCGCTGAAGCATGTTTAATAACCTCTGCTCGAAGTGTGTTGTCGGGTATTATTGCCCATCCAATACGTAGATCAGCTAAACCTGCAAGTTTAGACATGCTATCAAAAAAAACCGATCTCCGAAGAGCTTCTTCTCGTTCAGCTTCATCCATATCCTTAAGCACCTCAAGAGCAGATGATGGACTATCTGAATAATTAAAAGCAGAATATACACTATCCCAGAGAGCGACCTTGCCCAACTCGTAAGTTCTGCGGATCTCATCTCTGGTTAAAACAGTTCCTGTAGGATTGTTTGGACTGCATTGATATATTGCTTTTATAGAATTATCAGTTCTGGTAAGATTTTCTGCAACTTCCAAATCAGGATGATAATTATATTCCGGTGATGTAGGAATGGGAACCCACTGAATACCCTGTTCTGCAGCTATAATGTCAAAATTCGCATAGTGAGGATCAGGCGTTGCAACAGAGTCGCCCTGTCTTAGCAATGCTTTTAAAACTAGTGAGAAACACTCAGATCCACCCATTCCAACAACAACCCATGAAGGATCTATTTCAACACCAAACCGTTCAGTTGTAAATCTTGCGATTTCTTCTCGAAATGCAGCTAATCCCTCAGTTGGTTTATATCCGGCAACTACAATCTCCTGAACTGCGGTTTGGAGCGCTGCTCTTGCATAGTCTGTTATTGGTTCCTGCAACATACCAATATCTGCTCTGATTAGTTTTTTATGCTGATATAGTGCATTTTGAATTAGTCCTTCTACAGCACCTCGTGTTGGCGTTGCTGGAGTAATTGGTCCTCGGGTGCACAATGAAGAGACTTGAGATTCTATAGCAACCATAGTTAGCCTATTATAACAATCTTTTTTTATGAAGTCAAACTCCGCGTTTCCACTTCAGGTAGAGTTCGTACAGATAGGTTAGGTAGTATTTGGAAGTTATTATATAGTCATGTGTGGGAACGTAGTCTCTTTGAAACCCACCGAATCCCTGCTTGAAAAGACTAAGACCTCCCCAGCTTTTGGGTGTACGACCCTGCTGCAGTGTCCCCCAAAAGTTATAATGGGTACACCCTCTTTTTTTTGCTTCCTGGATTGCTCTCCATTGCATAAGGTAAGCTACCGGGATCTTACTATGGAGTGAGGCACCCTGATGATAAAAAGCGGTTGACGGGGTGAACACTATAAGGGCTCCTGCTTCGTATCTCTTGTCTTTGTCCGTTTTGCCGAGGAAAAAAAGCGCATTTCCAGTTTTAAAAAATTCCTCAAACTCATGACGTATAAATGATTGTGAAAATGGGGTGAAGTGCTCCCTTGACGCTGTTTTTCCGTATATATCCCAGAAATCATCTAGTGCCTGCAAATCTGTTCGCACCTCAATGACAACTCCTTCCTTTTCAGCTTTCCGTATCAAATAACGGGTGGTTTTTCTCATGTCTGCCAAAAGATTATCTTCGGATTTCGTTATATCAAGAATCCAGACACGTTCTGCGTGCATATAAATAGGTGAGATATGCAGCTCAAGTTCTTTAAAGATTTGCCTATGCTTTCCTTTGTCTTCAAAAACTGGAGCTATGCGTATAAAATCATAGTTTTCCCGCTTGGCAATTTTTTTCAAATAGTCAAGAAGCAATTCTATGAAAGTTTTGAGGTTTGATGTTTGAGATTTGAGATTAATGATAGGTCCATGAGGTACAAAAAGCATGTTTCCCCGCTTTGCTATTATTTTGATAACCTGTGCTATCCCGACTAGTTTTTTTCCATCATATATACCGAGTCTTTCTATTTTATAGCCAAGTTTTTTTTGAACTTCTCCCCACTCCCATGATTGGAGAAAAGACGGAGCTTCATTTTCTTTGAAAAAAAGCTCCCATACAATATGTGAAGAAATTGAATTAATAGTCATAGGTGTGAGTTGCATCAATTATTAGAAGAGCGTCTTTTTCAGATATCAGTATCGGCAGATTTACGATATGGCAACATATATGTTCTGCCACAGGACAAGAACCTTTTCTATACCCTACTTTTTCAAGCGGAAGAGGAGCTGGAGCAACAGGTTGGGAGTACCAATTCCCTAAAAAAATATTTTTTTTTGACAGACGTTTAAGTAAAGAAGTCTTATTTTGCACTAACAAAGGAAAACGCGAAAGATAGGCAATTGCCTCTTTTGGAAGCGAATTGATCAGGCGCGATCCGTATATCTTGGCTATTTTGTTTCTTTGTTTCTGTGTTTTTTTATATTTATTAAGTTGATTCAAAAGAAGCTTTGCAAGGCAGTTAGGATATTTTTTTTCAAGATATATATCATATGATCCTGATTTTTCCTTTGGAGATATCTCGGCTGCGATAAGCCCCATTTTTTTTGAGATTAAGTGTAAAAATTTCCCAAACCCAATACAGTTATAGGTTTTCTTAATAAAAAAAGAAAGTGGTTTATAGCATAATAGTTTGATCATAAGACCATATCCTGGATCCGGTAGTGCAGTTTCACGTTCCTTGAGTTTCCGTATAATAGTCTTGTTGGTGCTAATTATCGCTCCACCAAATACTGAGGATAAAGCTTTGGATCTTCCAAAGGATAAAAGCAGTGCTTGATTGTCACTTAATTTCTGGGTTTGCCAGAATGAAGGTGAAAAACCATGAGCCATATCTTCAATGACAAGTATCTTTTTTTGTTTGGCATACTGCAAGACCTTATCTCTATTGAGAGGTGTCATGCCAAAGCTATGTTGGAGGATAATGGCTCGGGTACTCTTGGAAGTTTTGCTTATCACGTCTTTTATATCAGCAGAAAAAGTAATTGGTTCTATGTCAACATATACCGGTTTAAGATTGTTTTCAATAACAGGCAGCACTACAGCCTCGCAGGTAAAACCTTGCACAATGATTTCCGAATTTTCAGGAAGTTGCATATCCGACAATAGCAGTGAGAGTGCCGAGCGGCCGGATAGAAAAAAAACAGATTCACTCATTGGAAAATATGACTCAAGTTTTTTCCTAACCTGAGTCTTCTCTCTTCCCTCCTTCCATGTCCAAGGCATCGCAAGAGTTATAAGGCTTGTCAGAGCGTCTTCAACAAACTCATTTACGGCAAAATCAGTTGAGATCATTGTTTTTTTAAGAATTGAATATATTTTTTGTCAAACCTTCCTTCAAAAGCAATCACTGTGTTTTTTCCTGCTTTCTCCATTATAGCTTTTAAAAGCATTTTTTCTGAGCGAAAATACCTGACGTTTTGTTTTTGATTGTTTTTAAAATTGACGTCCGTGGTGTATAGAATAACCTTGGATTTACCAAGATTGTTTAATATGCGTGCATATGAGTTTTTCTTTTCACGCCCAAGTTCAATTATCCCACGGTTAACCATGATTTTGTTATTTTCAGAATGCTTTGCCAGTACATGTAACATATGAATGAAAGATTCGACACTTGTATTATATGAGTTATCGATTATTTTGGTTTGTTTCCAGCCGACTACCGATGATAGACCCGATTTTTTCTCATAGATGTTTTTTATAGCTTGCTCTACCTTTCTTTCAGGGACTTTTAACTCACGTGCCAGCATAATACACGGTACGAGGTTGAGTCGGATGACAGAGAGGTTTTCGTGTAATGAGAGCCCGATAAGATCGTGTTTTGAATAAAAAATCGGTCTAATTTTTAAGTTGCTTGATATAGCATTTTTTATTATTCCCTGGCTATTTATATATGCCTTTCCTTTTGAAGGAAGGGCATGGAGAAGTTCTTTTTTTGCGTTTATCAGTTTTTCTTTTGAACCAAAAAGTCCCAGATGCTGGTTTCCTATACCGGGAATAATGGCATATAGGGGTCGGGTTATCCTGCAGATATCTGCAATCTCGCCTTGCCGATAAGCGCCCATCTCCGCGATGAAAAAATCCGTATCTTTCTTGATGTTTTTTATAATAGATAAAGCCACACCTATATCGGTATTAAAGTTGCCTTCTGTTTTTGCAACGTTGTAATGGGTTGAAAGTATTTCATATAAATATTCCTTTGTAGTTGTTTTGCCATAAGAACCGGTGATACCTATTGTTATGACATCGGATTTGTTTATGAGTCTTTTAGCGCGTGTAATAATAAGGTTCTTTTTTATGGACGAGACAATTTCTGTTACCAGGATAAAGCTATAGACAACGGAAAAACTATATATAGGAAACAAAAAGAGCGATAGAATAACAAGTATGTCACTTCCTCTTATTATAAATGCCCAGAGACCCGTAACAATAAACGAAAAAAAACTTATGAGAATATTTCTAATAGTTTTTGCAGGAAGTTTACCTTTTGTTAATAAAATTTGTACGATTTCTTCATCATAAATTGACTGGACAAACCGATCAAATCTATATTCCTTTATCTGAAATCGATAAACCAGATCAATTATCTTGAGGGCAGACAAGATAAAGAATAATATTGATAAAACTATATTCATAGAAGAAATCTGTCAATTTCCTTAAAGACGCCATTTGGTTCAATAAGCGGAAGAGCATGACCTTTATCTTTAAATAGTACCAGCTGTGAATTTTTTATTTTTTTTTCAAGCTCATATGCAAGCGGTAACGGTGTCTCATTGTCTTTGTCTCCCCAAAGAATAAGGGTAGGCGTTTGTATTTTTGGTAAACATGAGCTGAGGTCTTGAGAAATTATCTTGCGGAAATTACTTTCAAGATTTGGATACTTTAAACTGTCTGATCCGGGAAAGAATAATCTATAGATTAAGCGGCGTATCAGCAACTTAATGTTGTCTGGAAGGGCAAGCTGATGAAAGAGATTGGCTGCCGGTATTTTTTTTTGTGAAGCACGTTTATATGAGCTACTGCATAAAATAAGCTTTGCAATGTAGGTTGGATATGTTGATGCAAGATATATTCCCAATGATCCGCCAAATGAATGTCCAAAATAATCAGTTTTTGAGATTTTGAAAGCAGAACAAGTCTTAAGAATAATTTGCGCATACTCCTCTACTCCCCAGTCTTGATCCGGTCGATCGCTTTTCCCGAATCCCGGCAAATCTATGACAATCACTTTTCTAGTTTTGGCTATCTTTTCCGCAACGCGGATAAGACTTGAGGATGATCCTCCCCACCCATGGACAAAAAGTACAGGGGCTCCCTTTCCTTTGACTATACAATGAATTTTCTTTTTGGCAACATACACAAACATAGGATAATTATAGCACAAGGGTAAAGAGCGTTTGTATTGTTTTTATGCTCCAGATTAACTAATCAAGGTCTTTCAACACATCAAGCAATTGTTGGGGATTTTGAATTTCAAGCTTTTGTCCGTCAAGAAAAAAAGTTGGGGTAGCGTTTATACCCATTTGTTCTCCTCCTGCAAGATCAGCTTGTACCTTTGCCTGAATGTCAGGATTTTCCATATCCTTGAGAAATTGTTCGGTGTCAAGACCGATGCTTCGTGCTTTTTCCGTCAGAAACATGCGAGTATTTGAAGCGTTTGTCAATTGTCGTTGATCGGCAAACAAGGAAGAAATCATGTCAAAAAACTTTCCCTGTTTACCGGCCGCTTCAGCCGCATACGCAATTTCAAAAGCGTTTTCGTGGTTTTGGTAAAGCGGAAAATGTCTAAATACAAGTGTTACTTTTTTAGTGATTTCATGATGCGCGCTTCCTGTCGCTTCATAGGTGGATAGGGATTCATGAAAAACCGCACAAGCCGGACATTGCAAGTCGCTGTATTCATATAACACATGTTTCTGATCAAGAGACCATTTCACATGGTCCTGTTTTGATACTTTTAGTATCTCCGAATAATCAGGCGTTTTATTTATAAGTAAATAAACAGCAAATAAAAAAACAAAAATAACAGCGAGACTTATGATTGTAACAAGGACAGACTTTTGATTCATATGTGGCAATTTTAGAGAGTTTTTTTGAAAAAAGCAAGAAAAAGTATGCGCGTAAAAACTCCATGTATTATAGATTGCTACATCAAGCCAGAATCAAACAGTAGTCCTGTTAGCAGATATCATGCTAGGCTGATAAGCCATTTTTGACAAAAAATATATACCAAATATGTAGAATTCCTTAAAACCGTTTTTTATCCGTCTACTGTTAGAATAAATGATTTAACAGCTTTTGTAAAGGAGAAAAAACTTTTTTGTCAAAATGAAGATCGGTTTACAATCTGTCAGATTTTAAAAAGAAGCGATTCTTTGTGTTGTTCGATATCTATAAAATCATCGGCAATCTCAATAAGCTCATGGTTTGCTGTCTTTCGAAACGCTACAACTTCCACAAGACACCCGAGCGACTGTTGAAGATAATTGACCACCGGTTTGAAATCACCATCTCCTGAGACCAGAATAATCGAGTCGACCTTATGCCCCAAGCGTATAGCATCCATAGCAATTCCCAAATCCCAATCCCCTTTTTTTGCTCCTCCATAAAATGTCTGAAGAAGTTTTTCTTTTACTTCAAATCCCGCGGAATTTACTGCATCAAAAAATTCATTTTCTTTTTCGCGCGCATCTGCTTTGATAACATAGGCAATTGCCCGGACAAGCAAGCGTTTTTGGGTTACCAGTGTCAAGAGATTTTTAAAATTAATCCTGGATTTATACAGGTTTTTTGCAGAGTAATACAGATTTTGTACATCAACCAAAACAGCAACTCTTTGATCTTTGTTTCGGACAATCATGGTTACATTATACACAATTTTATCAAATAAAACAGTAGATATATCCTATAATATATGGTATACTTATATCCATGTCAATTCCTATCAAACTGATCATAGCCGCACTCTTAGGAGCAGCAATTGGATTGGAGCGTGAAGCATATGAGAGAAAAGTAGATAAAACAAGACGATCAGGAATCGGAAGCCTTGGGATACGCAGCTTTTCTCTTATATCTCTTGTCGGTTCAATTGCAGGTCTAAGTTTGAATGGGTTTACACCTTTATTCAATATCATATCACTTGCATTTGTTGCACTGCTCACTATATATTATGTTCTTGGCAGCAGGCAAACAAAAGATATAGGTATGACGACCGAGCTTGCGATCCTTATCTGTTATGTCATAGGAGTGCTTATCGGATTGGACTTTTTTCCGATACAAGTGACTGTTGCTTTGACAGTAGTTCTTATCCTTATTCTTTCGCTTAAAGAGGAGATCAAATCGTTTATTTCCAATATAAAAGAATATGAGATCGATGCTTTTTTAAGCTACGCCATAATTGCTCTTGTGATTCTTCCGTTTTTGCCCGATGTATCGTATACAATTGCTGACATACTCGGGATGGGTGCTTTTTTAGGAGAAAAGCTTAAGTCATTAAGTACAATTGAGCTTCTCAATCCTTTTAATCTTTGGAGAGTTGTTGCGATTATTACCGGTATTGAAGTTGTAGGTTATTTTCTTGAAAAAACAATCGGTCAAAAAGGAGGATGGTTCCTTACTGCATTTGCAGGTGGATTTATTTCTTCAACTTCAACCACTCAGTCTCTCGCGATAAAAAGTAAGAAAACAAAGACGACCCACCGTCTTGTTTCGGCTGCGCTTTTATCAAATATTGCAAGCTTTCTGCAGCATTTTCTACTTATCGCATCAATAAATATCGTGCTTCTTCTGAATGCATCGGCTATGATCGGTGCATTAGTTTTTTCGGGTATTATAGTAGTTCTGTTTTTTATTAGGAAAAAAGATAAGGTGAGCAAGAAGCAACTTCTTGATACCAGGAAGCGTCTGGATAAGGATACTATTTTTTCTTTAAAACCGGCTCTTCAGTTTGCCGTGCTTTTTTTGGTGATCAAATTCTTATCCAAAGCATCCCTGGTACTTTTCGGAAGTAGTGCTTTTTTTGTCACAGTCATATTTTCTTCGCTTGCCGGTATAGATGCCATAAGCATAAACATAGCTGAGCTTGCCGGAAAATCTATACAGTATTCGACCGCTGTTTTGGCACTCATGCTTGCTCATACAGCTAATCTTTTGGCGAAGTCTGTATATTCATTTATCCTGGGAAGCCGTACATTTGCCTGGTACTTTCTGATAAGCATGCTTATTATTATAAGCGCGGGTTTTGCAGCTCTTATCCCCTTTCTTATCTGACCATTTATTCCCTTACTTCAATAGTGTCAATCAGATAGGATCCCTTGTGCAATACTCCACAATATCCTTTTGAAAAAGTGGGGTCGTATGTTGTTAAAAGCGGGATATATTTATTGCCGCCCATATGTACGGAAACACCGATTTTCTTTTTGGTTTTTTGGACCCGCAGCGAAACATAGGCTTCTTTTTCAAATATGTTTTTCTCAAAAGTTCCTTTGATAAGAGTTGTTTCAACTCCGTTTATTTTTTTATAAAGACGATAAGAATCCATATCTTGTCCCTCAGCTGAAAAGAAGTATCCGTTATGCGCGGATTCATCGGTTTGAAAAGAAATGACGAACTGGCCCAACTTTAGTGGTGCAAAAGTGACCGTATACATGAATTCGTTTTTTTGAATTGGTTTCTGGAGTCTTGTATGTGTAAGGACCGGAGAAGCAATATGCAAGAATGTTTTTTTACCAACGGTTTTCATACTCATGTATCCGTTTGCGTCTGACAAAAGATCTCTTTTATTTGGTATAGGCTGCTGAGTCCAGATCCGGTCAAATGTAACCTGGGGAGTTTGGTCGGCAACCGGTGTAAGATCAATTGAGACCCTGCGTATGCTTTGCCAGTTAATGGACTGATCCGAAAAATCCTTTTTCTCCATGGATGCAAGATTCCATCCGGTATTGAATTTGAATACCGTGAAATATGACGTTTTTTCACCTGAAGTAAATCCGATCCGGAGTTTATCTATCGTATCTACTGTCTCTTCTTTATCAATATAAAAATACGCAAATATTGTTTTATAGTTATTGAGATTTAAGGGTTTATCCAGAGTGATACTGTTTGTTTTTTTTGAAGAAAAAATATTTATTGCGCTTATTCCATCAAGCGTTCTTATGCTGTCGTGGGTATAATCGCCTCTCCAGTTTTCTCCCTGATCAAATCCGGCAATCTCAACAGTAGGGAGATCTTTATATATGTCGGTGAATAAGATACTTTGACTGATGCGCAACTCATTTGGTTGTAAAAATCTTAACATTAAAAAAAGAAGGAGTATGAAAAGCGTAACCGAAATATATGGGAGATATTGTTTATAAAGCAATTTCTCCTTTTTTGAATGATTGTGTGTCACAATACATTATTATATAATCATCAGTTATGATTTGACAATGAGATCAAATTTATCTACTATTTAAGAAATTGTATGGGAAACAGTAAATCACAAACTTATCTTATCGCCTTTATTCTTTTTGTTCTTTTTGCCTCAATTGTCGCATATTTTCTGTTTACCAACCGGTCTCCTTTATCCATCATTCCTTCACAAGAATCAAATAGTAAGAAAGAGAAAATGCTTAAGGGTGATATAAACCACGACGGGGCGGTTGATACATTTGATGCAGATCTTATCCAGAACTCCACACCCTGTAACCACGTTGATCCTTGCTGGAATAAAGTAGTAGGAAAAACACGTGACGGAGATAATCCGATTTACACATCTGATCTTGATCTTAATCACGATGATAATGTAAATGAACTTGATGTAAGCGCAATGAGCTCCGAGTAACTTCAACAAACCTGTTTTTTACACAAATGTCAGTGCGGTTCCAGTTTTGTTTGCCCGACCGGTCCTGCCAATACGGTGGATATAATCTTCGTATGTTGCCGGTACATCATAGTTTATGACATGAGTGATATTACCGATATCAAGACCGCGTGCTGCAACATCGGTTGCTACAAGTACCCGTACGACATCCTCCTTAAACATGCGGATTGCCTGTTGACGCTTGATCTGCGGTTTGTCACCATGGATTGAAGTTACTTTAAATCCTTTTTGAAAAAGATCCCGTCCAAGACGCTCAACACCGAATTTAGTCCTTCCAAAAACAAGTACTTTCTTAAATTCGTCTTTTCTCAGAAGTTCGTCCAGCATATCAATTTTTGTTTTTCCCGGGTTAATGCGTACCACATCTTGTTTGATATGGGCGACTGTTTCCTGGGTTTTGACTGATATGGTTTCAGGATTTGTTACAAATGTGGCAATAATCCTGTTAATTTCCTTTGATACGGTTGCCGAAAAAAAGAGTGATTGGCGCTTTGACGGTAAAAAGGAAATAATATGTTTTACATCCTGTGAAAAACCCATATCAAGCATCTGATCAACTTCATCCAATACAATCATTTTGAAAAGGCTTAAATTAAGAACTCTCCGTTCGATGAGATCTTTAAGGCGTCCCGGTGTCCCGATTACCACGTGTGGAGATCTACGAAGCTCATATATTTGGTTGCGCATTGACGATTGTCCGATACAAAACGTGCTATAAAGGCGTATTCCCTGGGTAAACCTGCGAAGCTCCTCCTGTATCTGAAGCGCGAGTTCGCGGGTCGGTGTAATAATAAGGCTGCGGTATGAAGGATTTTTCATGACGTTTTCTATGATAGGTATAAGGAAGGCGGCTGTTTTTCCTGTTCCTGTATTGGCAATCCCAATCACATCTTTTCCTTGAAGTACTGCAGGAATTACTTTTTCCTGGATAGGCATGAGCAGTGTATATCCGCGTGACAGGATATTGGATTTAATACGTTCATTTATTTCCAGTTTTTCTATATTGACCGAAGGAGTTTGAACGTCACATTGCGGTGCCTGGACTGTTGCTTTTTGAATAAATGAATGGATTGGGACAGATGCAGGGGTCCGGTTTCCATATCTGCCGTTACCTGAAAATCTGCGAAATGTACCATATGATTTACGACTGTTGCGAAAACTTGAAGAGTGAAAAGAACGACGGTTATTAAACATACATAAAAAATAAAATAATAAATTAAGAAAGAAGAACCTGACTTGAGGCTCTTTAGATAAAAGGCAAGAGCCTGAATATCTTTTTATGAAAGATATTATGCATGATACAAAACAGAATCTTACAATCTGTAACTATTATACCATAAATTTGGTTAGATATCATTCTTAAAAAAAGATAAAATGAGAAATGCCAAAAAAAATAATCTTTACGAAAGACGGGTATGACGAACTTTTAAAAGAAAAGCTTAATTTACAGAAACAAAGAGTCTTGGCAGTTGCTGAGCTTCAGCGCAGTCGTGAACTGGGAGATTTATCTGAAAATGCCGCTTATAAGGTTGCCCGCTCTAAATTGACAAGTATTGATGTGAGATTACGGAGGTTGGATAAGATATGCAGATCAGTTGAAGTTCTTGAGTCTCCTTCAAAAGATTTTGCAGATATCGGTTCACGTGTTTCACTCCAAAGTAAGACCGAAACAAAGGAAATAGTTCTTGTTGGAGGATATGAATCAGATATAACAAAAGGAAAGATATCAATTTACTCTCCAGTAGGCAAGGCAGTTCGGGGCAAAAAGCAAGGAGATACTGTAAAAGTCAGCATACCGCATGGTGTAGTATCCTATACGGTATTGAAAATCGGTTAAGGGCTAGTGTCTTTAACCATATATTTTTGTCTTTTTGCTTTGTCAAACCTTTCAATTGCATACCGAAGCATTGTCCGGGGCATTATTTTATAATGAATTTTTAAAAATTTTTCCTCCTCTTCTTGATTACGTTTTCCTATCTCCCGCAGCATCCAACCGACTGCCTTATGGATAAGGTCATGTTTATCGTGAAGTAATATCTCCGCTATACCAAATGCATCTTCAAAAAAGTTATCTCTTATAAAAAAGAAACAGGAAATCATTGCAATACGCCGTTCCCAAAGATATGATGAGCGGGCAAATTTGTATAGGATGGTTTTATCTTTGTTGGCAAGATATTGCCCGACTATATGTGGAGCGGAAAGGTCAACAAGGTCCCAGTTATTGATATATTTCGTGTTATGGCAATATAAGTCAAAGATTGTTTTTTTTACTTCCGTTTCGCCGCTGTTAAACTGTCCGATAAGGATAAGCAGAGCTACAAGACGATGTTCATGAAATTTTGAGTGCAGAAGATTTTTGACTTCATGAAGCGGTAGATTTTTAAATTGTTTTGCGATCTTTCGCTGCTTCGGGACAGTCACTCCGAGAAAAACATCAGCTTCTCCGTATTCTCCCCTCCCTGTTTTGAAAAACCGTGAATACAATGCTGCCTTAGAGGGATTTGTTATTTTTTCTAAAGCTTGTGCGACCGGATGCATATGTTATTATACAAAAAATCTCATGCAACCTTCTAAATCTGCCTATATCTTATGATTGACGACACCGATTAAACTATGTGTATTAACCAGGTTATCCTGAAGGAAGACTAAAAAAAATATATGCTTATAATCCCCTTCGTTTTAAAAGAAATGAAATGCTTTAATAATTTTAATTATGAAGCCGTTCAATAAGCAGGTCCAGAAAGTTCCATGCGTATGTAATAGTATAACACAGACTCATCCATAATACAAATGTGTTTTTATTATTTAATTTTTAAAGGGAGCTTAAAACTAAACGTAGACCCTTTACCTTCTTGTGATTTTACCGAGATTTGTCCCTTATGAAGTGCAACTATCTGCTTTGTGATATATAAACCTAAGCCAGTTCCCGAAGCAGTACCTGTTTTGATGTACGAAGCTCCCAACATCCCGAATTTTTGGAAAAGTTTTCCTAAATTTTCTTGGGATATACCTGGTCCGGTATCTGCGATACTTGTCTCTACAAAGCGCGGTGTTATCTGTGTATTAATGGTGATCTTTCCTCCGGACAAGGTGAATTTCAATGCGTTCCCGAGCAGATTCTGGACAACCTCCCGTAATTTTTCTTTGTCACCTTGTATAGTTATACGTTTGGGATTGTCGTAGACCATTTGTATATTGCTCTCATCGGCTTTAATCTTAAGCTCATTATATACTTCGCAGATAACCTCATCCAGTCGTACATCTTCTTTGGTAAGCTTAAGGCGTTTCCCTTCGATTCTTGACACAGTAAGCATATTCTGGACAAGCTTTATCATACGTTCGACTGACGAGTAGGTAATCGTGAGATACTCTTTGAGTTTCGGGTCAAGCTTGCCTTTTGATTTGTGAAGCGCCAGCCATACATAACTTTTGATTGCTGTCATTGGGGTGCGCAGTTCATGTGATGCAATCGAAACGAACTCAGTTTTAAGACGGTCAAGTTCCTTGAGTCGTTCGTTATTATCTTGTATTGTTTTATACAAAAGTGCGTTATCAAGTGCGATTGCAACGATTCCTGGTAGTCGATCAACCAGTCCTTTTCTTGATTCAAGTGTGTTTTTGTCGTTTTTTCCTGTGACAAGAGTCAGTGTACCCATAACCTCATCCCGAACTATCAGAGGATATGTGAGGAATAATTTCATTCCAAGGGTTTTCTGCGCCATATGGCAATAGTTCAGGTCAAGACTTGGCATGTAAAGAAAATACAGTTGGGATGTTTTCTGGATTTGTTTTGATGTTACTGCTTTTATAAGGAGTCCTTCACGGTGGTGAAACGGAATTTTTGTCCGGTTGAATGTATCGGTATATGATTTATCCTCAAGCTTACTCAGGTCCTCAACTGATATTGTCAGAGGTATAAGAGCAGTTTTTGTGTGGTTGAGCATATGAAGGAATACTGCTTTAAATCCAGCATCCCGTATCACTGTATTGGCAACCTGACGGGCGGTTTTATCTATATCAGTCACCGCGCTCAACACAATCTCCTCGATTTGCCGTAAAAGTGAGAGCGTCTTATTTCTCTCTGCCAGTTCAAGATTTTTCTTATACATCTCCTGCGTAATGTGTTCAAGCTCGCGCGTGAGTGATGAAGAGTACTTCATGTATTCATTATACTATGATTGCTTACTTCATATATATAAGGTCATTAGCGAAGCAAAGCCGGTCTTTCTTTGGCAGGAAGATCAGATAGGAGGTTTTTTACTGCATTTTTGCAGACTTCAACTGAAACCTGGCCAAAAAAATCACGATATTTCTCTATCAGATTTTCAACTATTTTTATTTCGTTTCCAGTAAATGAAACATCATGATGTTTCCAGTTGACGGTAAGGCCGTTTACTCGACCTGCCTGTTCGACCGCGATAGGTCCGATAATGATCTCTTGCTCGCGGATGATATTGATTGCCATTTGCCGATAAACATCAGTGCTCATAGGATGATATTTAGTTTGAGTTTGTGCGTAACTCCTTATAAACCGTACATAATTGTAACAGTCCCAGTGCCATAATAAAGTAACCGAAAAAATACATGAAGTCGTTTATTCCACCTGCAAGCCAGGTGCCCGTGTTTGCCTGATAAAGGAATACAAAATCAGCACAGTACTGCACACAAAGTGCCAGAAGTATCAGGATTACCCTTTTTTTCATCTTACCTCCAAGAATGCTGCGTGACAACAAGTAGGTAAGAAGAGCGAACGCAATATATATGGATTGACCAAGCGGATAACCAAAATCCAATAGTACGGTGAGTGGGTTGGACCAATCCACAGTATAGTCTTTGAGAAATATGAGGTAAGTAACGATAAGAATGAGGGCCGGTAAAACAAGCGCTGCTATCTGATTCCTGAAAGAGCGTAGTGAAATACTTATTCCTGACGCATGAGCAAGATATGATATCCCTGCAATGTATAAGGGAATACTTCCAAAATAACCAAGGTCCCCTATTGAAGGATAAGGTACTTCAATCTGTTTTATCATCACATAATATGAATAGGCAAGTTGACCAAATGCCTGAGCAAAGAGACCGAAGGAAAAAAAGATAATCGCTTTACCCATGATGCTTTTGTATCCTCCCCATTTTTGTGCTATTTTTATTCCCCAAAATCCTCCCCAAATAGCCATGATGCAGTATGTACTTGCAAAGTAATCAAAATTAGGACTTTCTATGTTGCGGCTTAATTGGAGGCTTAACCACCAGATAGTAAATACAAGAAAAATTAGAAAAGCGAGCTTAGCCTGCCACTCTCGAAAGAGCGTCTTAATCATATTTTCAGTGTAAGGAAAACATTATTGATTGTCAAGTTAAAAGTCAAGTATAATACAATCTATGTGGATTATTATGGCGCTCCTTTCACCTGCCGTCTTCACCGTCTCAAATTTCATTGATAAATACCTTCTCTCAAAATCGTTTAAAGACTATCGCGCTTTACCGATATTTACCGCATTGGTCGGGTTTTTTTTTGGTTCTTTTTTCTGGATCTTGTCAGGCTTTCCTCTTCTGTCGTTTTGGGATGGATTTTTAGTTCTTGTAACCGGGATCCTTACGATTTGGTCTTTGATTATATATTTCAAGGCACTTGATCATGAAGAGACAAGCATAGTCATATTTTTATTTCAGATAATTCCGATTTTAAGCCTGGTCCTTGCCCTCATTTTCTTGGATGAACGGCTTAATCTCAAGCAATCAATCGGATTTATCCTTGTTATCGTATCGACAATGCTGATTGCTGCAAAAAAAGGAAAAAAAAAGTTCAGAATTTCAAGGTCTTTTTTCCTTATTCTTTTGTATGATCTCATATGGGCAGTAATAGCTATTCTCATGAAATTTATTATGCATACTGTTTCTTTTTCCCATGTAGTCTCTTATGAATCTTTTGGTATCGGTGCAGGAGGAATAATGATATATGTTATGTTGCCTGCAGTGAGATACGCGTTTCACAAATCCCTCAAAAACATACGCAAAAAAACCATCGGGATAATAATCATCAATGAGATAGTTTTTATCATCGCCAAATCGGTCAATTATTACGCATTTTTTCTCGGACCCGTTGCCTTGGTTAGCGTTATTGGAAATACACAAGTTTTTTTTGGCATAGCTTTTGGTACTGTCTTGACAATATTCTTCCCTCGTATTTTTCGGGAGAACATTAGCAAAGAAGGATTGAAAATAAAACTGATAGGAGCCCTTTTATTATTCATCGGCCTCTTTTTCCTTATATGATCCCAATTTTTCCAAAATTTTCAAAGCTTAAATTAAATCATAGAAAAGACATATTAGATCTTACCTCACAGTACCATCCGTATTCCGATTTCAACTTCACGAGCTTATGGACATACAATACCGATGATTCTATAGAAGTTTCATTGTTGCATAATAACTTGGTTGTAAGATTCTGTGACTATCTAACATTAAAACCGTTTTATTCGTTTATAGGTACAAATTTTGTAAAAAAAACAATTCACATCCTTATTACGCATGCACAAAAAATGCAGATCGAACCATATCTTAAATTGATTCCAGACATTGTAGTGCAATCATGCAAAGAACTTTCTTTGGATTATGATATCTGTGAAGATGCAGATAATCATGATTATATTGTTTCTGTTAAAGACATTGTTAACCTTCCTTCAGAAAAATACCGACGTAAAAAACATCTTGTGGACTGTTTTAAGAAAAAATATTCTGGGTATAGGGTTGAGTTTCTCAATTTGCAAAACAAAGATAAGGAAGTGGAGATATATAATCTTTTTTCCCTTTGGGAGAAACGATCATGCAAAAATCACAAAGAAACAGAAAATGAACTTATAGCAATAAAACGACTTATATCTTCACACAAGGACCTTGATGTTTTTGTTTTAGGTATTTATTACCAGAACAAATTAATAGCCTTTAACATATATGAGGTTTCCCATAAAAAAATGGGTATATCTGCCTTTCAAAAAGCTGACAAGAAGTATACGGGTATTTATGCCGCATTGAGTCATGAGGCTGCAAAGCATCTGCATATTCTTGGATGTACTCACGTAAATTATGAACAGGATTTGGGGATTGAAGGATTGCGCTTATCAAAATCCCTTTGGAAACCAGTGCAATATCTGAAAAAATATATTATAAAACCCAAAACTACATAATGGATAAGTTCCATGGCTCGCTTTTGTAGACAGCAGCAACAAGGACTGAACTGGCAAGCTCGGTTATTTTGCTTACACTGGATTTCATATGAGCTTTTTGACGGTTAAACGGAATATTTCTGAGACGGCACAGGTCGGACAATGAATTCATGATTTCGATATTCAGATTTGAGACTACAGCCTCTTCGCTTTCACCTGTTGTTTTATGTTCTACAAAGACACCACGACCGTCTTCAATCTGGTACCAACCTATTGCTGCACCTATGCATTTATTATGTTCGCGGCTTCGATTTTCTGACATTACCACATAGAGACGATGTCCGTATTCCTGAGGATTTGACTTATACTTTTTTTCTTTAATAATGCTTCCAGGCGGGATAATGGATGAAAGAACTATAAGGTTATAGTTATGTATTCCCGCATTAAAAAGCGCATTGTCAAATGCTGAAAGGGGTGTTTTACCCGTTCCTTTTCCCGATGAGATATAGATATCCATATCTTATTTTTGTGAAGTTAAAATACCTTTTATTTTTTTGACAAACTCTTCCGGATTCAGATCGCTTTTTATGATATAAGTATATCCAAGGGTTTTAATTTTCTCAACAATCTCATTTTTATCTAAATTGGTCAGGAAAATAATACGTTGCTTCAAAGCATCAGGATATTCTTTTTTCAGTTTCAAAACGATTTCGATTCCGTCAAGATACGGAAGAATGATGTCCAGAAGTATAAGGTCCCACATACCGTCCTTTATTTTGGCATAGGCTTCGTTTCCATCGGATGCATGAGAGACTGTGTAGTGTTCTTTTGAAAGAATATCAGTATACAGGGTTCGAAGAAACTCATCATCCTCAACAACAAGAATCTTTTTTTTCTTATCCATAGAACTGATTATAGCATATATAGCCATTCAAACAAAAACCCCGCCGGGCTGGCGGGATTTTTGTATTAATGGGTTTAGACTTATCGGGTTACTGATATTTCTTCGTTGTTGTCAGTTGTCGGTGCCGCAACAGTTACTCTGTTTTGAGCATCTTTTGATACGGTATATCCGGTGTCATAGGCAACCGAACAATCCGTTATATTATCTGTATTTAATGATGGGTCAACAGGAAGAGCAGGAATGTAGTTTGACATAAGATCATTACAAAGATCAAGTCCGGTGCTTGCTAAAGGAACGGGTGTAAGCGGTACTTGAGTCAAAAGCGGTGCCGGCAAGTTTCCTTTATTCTCTGCTACATATTGGTGTATGGCATTGAGGACCTGTAGCGTGTCGCTGCGTCTTCGAGTATTATTTGCCTGACCAAACTGGCGTGCAGGGTTTATGGCAATCAATGTAATTGCTAAAAGGATAGCCAATATCCCGATAACAACGAGAAGCTCAATTAAGGTAAAACCCTTTTTGAGATGTTTCATATAAAAAATTAACTGATAAAAACTATGGTAATTAATATCAGAGTAACGCATATTTTGAGGTTTGTCAAGCGTTCTGCCAAGTTTTTTTTTACTGTATATTTCTTCGAAGAATAATATTGATGTAAGGCTCTTTCCGATCAGATTCCTGAACTATAAAATCCGGATCAATTTCTTTTACGGCTAAATTCATTGTATCTTTGACCGGTTGTGTAGTTGCAGCTGAAAAGATAACAAGGGTTTTTGGTGTTTCAATAGGTGTAGTATCTATTTCAATAAGCATAAATCCGGCTTTTTTCAAAGACTGCAAAACCATATCTGTACGCGAATTTAAATCGGCCCCTCCGCTTATACGGACTGGAACATCCTTTAGGTTTTGTAATATTGAGGCTGATTCTGAAGAGACGGATGTCGGAACAAGAGACCTGTTAAGCACTGAGGACGTAGAAGCTGGAACAATCTTTTTGGGCACAGGTTTTTGGGATTGGAAATATATGATTATAAGAAGTACAACAAGTATTGCCATAATAACAAGGAGATAAGGAAGAGTTGATTTCTTGTTTTGGTCCTGGGGTGTGGTCGGTTGCAAATAGGAAAGTTCCTGCTGTTTAAGTATTTGAAACCCCTGCTGCTTTATTGCATTTTTATTCTTGATGATATATTGCACTATATCAGGTGTGAGTTCTTCTTGTCCCTGAAGAGTTTTATCAAGACACAAGAGAGGGATTATGGCATCTATATGTGAGCCGGATGAAACAATCGCCTTATTGAAAGAGTGGTACATGTCAGCGTTTGATATGATGATGCGCTGTCCCTTTTCAAGGGGAATCTTTTTTGAATATATATTTTCAAATGGTGCATATTCCAGATACGTATTAATCTGTTTTTCCACTTCACCTTCAGGGAGTGCTGCAAAATCTTTTACTATCATATTTCCCTTTGCCAGGATCAAGGTGAAGCTTGCAGGTGGAATTTTATTTGTGCTAAAAAAAACATGGATATGTTCATTAAGCATTGTCTCATCAATAATTTCCATATCTGTCAAGGTGTTGGAATCAATAGAAAAAGAAAGTATCTGTGGCATACCTTCAACAAAGACTGCAAGATTTGATCCCCGAAGCCACAAAATGCCAGGTTGTTTTTTTTGAATTACATCATTTTTCATGGATATAGCTCCCTCCATGACACAACAGTCATGATATTATCAGTATAATCGATAACCGATTCGATGGTACGGGTAAAATCGCCGTTTTTTCCGACTGATTTTATAGTATAGATATAAGGACCACCAGTCACGGATATAACTGCAGTATCATCACCGATCATGAGTGTTTCACCGGTATACGCGGGATTTCTCAAAAGTTGCAACGCTGCGTTTTCAATACCGCTTTCCGCTGCATAATATGCAGTAAAACCCTGCTTTATTGTATGTGTGTTTTGTACATTACTGATAATAACTGCAACCGAGGTTGCCGCAATGGTTATTGCAACAACCATAAATATGAGAAGGGTTATGAGACTGTTGCCTTTGATGCTTTTGTATTTATTATTTTTCACGTATTGCTTGAGTTGTGGAAAACTGACTAACTTCATATGCTCCTTGTTTTTTGACCTTACTCTGTAGAGTAAACTCAATATGCAACACATCCCCTTCATTACCGTCACCGAGTCGCTCAACCATGATATTTACTATTGATGTATCATAACTATTTATCTGTTCCGAGGTTGATTCATGTGTTATGACCAGATTGCCGTTACTTACCGAAAAATCATATGGTACAGACTGAATATTGAGACGGAAGGTATCGGCGGTTGCTCCGGGAGTTGTGGGAAAATCGATATGCGATGCATTTTGAAAATCATGGCTTAACCTGGATAAAATATATGCTCCGTCTTGCTGCACACTTGATAAGCTTTCTGTTTCAAGCTGTCTTTGGACCATCGTCCCAAATAGATCGACAAATAATACCAGTAAAACCGATAGGATACCCATGTAAAGGACAAGCTCAACAAGGGTTACTCCTTTGATATTATTTAGATGTTTTTTTTTCATGGTGCGTAATTTATCGTAAAATCCGTAAGTAAGGGTGTAGATGTAACGTCTGAGGTTGTCATATAAACTTTGTAGCGAAAGCACCTACCCGGATTTGAAAATGTTTGGTATTGTTTTGTTGGCACAGTACCGCTTATGGTTGTTGCAACTGGAGTAAAATAAGAGGTCTCCGGATTGGTAGTGTCCGGCCCGATATAAGTATACTGTGCGGTACTGCAATTACCGTCCAGCGGATCAGCAACCGCAATCTGTATTTTTACTTCGGTTTGGACAGGTTGAGAAACTGATGCGGTAAATCTGTTGAACATAGTTGTATAACCTGCATCAATTATCGGTGAAATATACGTGCCTCCGGTTGAATACTGACCGCCTGGTCCTCCTTCAATTATGCGCAGTTCTGCTGATGATGCGCGGGTTATTATGTATGAGTATGCATCGCCGTCTGCTTCAAGTAGCGCCGATATTCCGTTGATTCCTTCATTTACCTGTTTACCTCCACAACGGATCGGGTTGGATTCCTCTGCAATATTTATTACCTGATATTCTTCAGCATCGCCTCCAGCGTTTAAACCTACAATGATCGCCCGGTTGCCTGTTGCTAAAGCAACTCCCTTTGGATCCATTCCATTTGTCTCATAGCTTCCGAGAACAGGACGGGTGCCTGTTTTTGAGGTGATGTCAATGATAAAAAATTCCCGCTGAGTTGAAGAAACACCCGTTGCTATATATGCCCTTGTTCCGGATGAATTTACAACGATATCTTTTCCTGCCTGTCCATTTACATCGGCTTTACCGACAACACCAAGAGTTGCCCCTCCGTTTGATACCTGTATAATCTGCATCTCATTTGTTGAAGATCCGGAAATAGATACATATGCATAGTTATCAAGAACATATACTTCAGTTCCTGTTCCGGCAAGTGAGACTACACCCAACTGGGTGCGTAAACCGGTTTTTGCTGTTAAATCAAATGTATATAGTTGATTTGATACTAAAGCATAACCGATTAATCCCGAAACAAATATTTTATTGCCATCCGTATTTCCAGGAGCATCAAAATAACCGACATTTGTATATTTTTTTGTTATGGGATTCAGCTGTTCAAGATCAAGGATGATAAATTCTCCATCATTGGTATCTGTTGCCAGATAGGCATAGTGTCCATCAACAAAAACACCGTTTGTTTTATATCCGTCAAATGTTCCTTCAATTACTGATACAGGAGGATTGTCGTTTGACAAGAGTACATTCGCATAAGATATCCCTGATGCGTTATCTCCGGTAACAGCAGAAATCTTTCCTTCGATTGCTGAGATATCGTTTGCCACTCCGCTTTTTGGCAGATCAACAGACACAGAGAGAAGGTCCGGACTACACCAATTTCCTCTTCCGCCTGACCCCAGTATGATCTCAGCATCCTCCGGAATCAAAGAGCCTGTTGTCTCAACAATTGCTGTACCGCTTGGTGTTCCTGATGTAAAGTCATCAAGGGTTGTGTGGGTAAGGGCGACATTTTCCCGAAAACGCGTATAGTAATGGGTGTTTGATACAGATGATGCTTGAGGTGTTTCCCAGCTAACACTGACAGTCACTTTTTTTGTGGATGGGTCGGTTTGACCGCCAGATTGTACTATCATACCAAGTTCATCCCGATATACACTTTGGATATCAACAGCTATCTCAAAATTGTCATCAGTGAATTCTCCGGCAACAAGCATCCATTTATTTGACTGGATTTCCGGATGATATATGCCATCAACAGCAAATGTTTTCCAGTCACGGTCTTTGATGTGTTTGACCGCCTCCTGTATCTCTTTGAGCTTGAATGTCGCATCCTGTCTTCTGATTTGTTGTGCTTTGCCCTCCCGGGAAAATGTAAGACTTGCAAGAAGTACAGGAAGAAGTATTGCACTAAGGCTAAATACCACGAGAAGTTCAATAATTGATTGGCCTTTGGTATGAATATATTGCTTCATGTTAGTCGATAGTTATTGGTACTCCAAGTCTATTGAACTGTATGGTTTTTTGTTCGTTTGTTGCAGTGTTTCTGATATGAACCGCGCTCATATCCGAGTTAAAAGATACTATCTCACCGCTTCCTGTTGCAAATATGATTTCTGAAGAAGGGAAAGAGGATGTTATCTCAAGAAGATTATCAAAGGAAACGGTTCTGTTTGTTGAGTCTGACTCTTGGTAGGTTAATCCTTTAAACAATGTATATGAATTTCCGTTTACAGATATGCCGTATGCATGACCCGCCTCATCCTCTTCACTACCTAAGCAGGACATTGCTTTTATCTGTTGCTGTCTTGTATCAGATATGAAAACCGTGATAGCTGATGAAAGGTCTGCTTTGTGCTTTGTACGGAATAAACTACTTGATGAGATGAGAAACAGTATTGCAACAACTCCCATAGCAGTAACTACCTCGATAAACGTAAATCCTTTTTTTTTGCGCAGTAAAACATTCATTGTTATTGCGAACCTACCTGACTTATGAGTCCATAAATAGGTGAAATAATCGCAAGCATCATGCCTCCTACCAGAACACCGACCGCAACAAGCATGATCGGCTCAAGCATGGCTGTTGCTATCTTCAGCATAGATGATACTTCATAGTCCAAATATTCGGAAATATCATGTAATGACTTGTCAAGGGTTCCGCTTTTTTCACCTGCCTCAACGATTTTTATCACAATTGTCGGAATAATCCCCTTTCCTTTTTTCAGCCCGTCTGAGAATTTTTTTCCTTCCATGATCATAGTACGAGTATTTTTTATGATACTCGATACTTCCTTTTTGCTCACAATGTCTTGAGTCAGCTCAAGTGCGGTTGTTATCGAAATCCCCGAATTTAAAAGGAGATGAAGGTTGTAGGTAAATCGTGTAACGTCAATTTCCCGAACGAGGGGTGAAATGACCGGAAGCGAATAAAAAGGCTGCAGGATAAGATCACGGTTTTTTTTGTAAATAAAAAACACACCAAAACAAAATCCGGCAATTGTTGCAACAACAGGGACAGTATGATTCATAAGGAGATTGGATGAGAAAATAAGGATTTTAGTCGGAAGAGGAAGGTCTAATTTCAGTTGGATGAAAACACCTGCAATTTTTGGAATGACCACAATGAGGATCATGGTCAGAACACCGATAAAAACGAATATAATGATAACCGGATACATAAGGGCGGATTTGATCCTATCGGAAAATTCCATTTCTTTTCTGATATTATCTTTAATATCTTTTAATACGATATCAAGTGTTCCTGCTTCTTCAGCAGCACGGATGATATTAACCGTCACTTTATCAAAAATTTTTGGAAATTTTGCAAAAACCGAATATACATGTTTTCCCTGTGATATGTCATCGTGAAGCTCAGTAAGAAGAATTTTTTGGTTACCTTTTGCATCTTCAAGAAGCGAATCAACAGCACTCAGGATGGATATACCTGCATTTATCATAGTGGACAGGTTCATGATAAGCTGTATTTTTTCACTACCTGAAAGACTGATATTTTTAGTTTTCATAATGACTCGACTTTGGTAACACGCAGAACCTCTTCAATGGATGTCAAACCCTTGACGACCTTATCCAATCCATCCTCAAGCATGGTTGTCATACCTTCAGCCGACGCCTGTTTTGCAATGACGTCCGAATCCGCTTTTTCAGTTATAAGTTTTTTTATCTCCTTTGATATTTCCATGACCTCAAATACACCGATGCGTCCGGAGAATCCAGTCATGTGGCATATTTTACATCCGGCACCTTTATAAACGTGTATTTCCTTACTCTGACCAAAATATTTATTTAAAATTTCGGTGGGTATCTGATTGGAAAGCTCCTCATAAGACATTGTTATGCTGGTCCGGCACATTTCACAGATACGGCGAATCAATCTTTGAGCAACAATGACGTTTACTGTTGAGGCAACAAGAAACGGTTCTATTTTCATATCAATGAGTCTGGGAAGCGCTGTTGCTGCGTCATTTGTGTGAAGTGTTGAGAGCACAAGATGACCGGTGAGTGCGGCATTGACTGCAATTCCTGCTGTCTCCATATCCCGGATCTCGCCTACAAATACCACATTAGGATCTTGTCGGAGAATGGAACGGAGTCCGGCAGCAAAGGTAAGATTTGCCTTAGCATTGACTTGAATCTGATTTATTCCCTTGATGCGGTATTCAACAGGGTCCTCTATTGTTGTGATGTTTTTTTCCCGTGTATTGAGCAGTTTGAGTATTGAATAGATACTTGTTGATTTGCCGGAGCCTGTAGGACCCGTCGAAAGAATCATACCGTATGATTTACTGAATGCGTTGGTAACAGTACGAAGATCGGTTTCACCCATGCCCAGGTTCAGCAGTGAATATTGGCGGGAACGTGTTGAAAAAAGCCGGAGAACCACTTTTTCTCCATCGACTATCGGTAAAATGGATACGCGTACATCCAGGTCTTCCTCATTCATGCGGATTTTGAGTTTTCCGTCCTGTGACGCCATATGTTCGTCAGTCCGAAGGGATGCAAGCACTTTTATGCGGGTAATTATTCTGTCATGCATATTTTTCGGGAGGACAAGGATGTCATGGAGTACGCCGTCAATACGGAACCGTACAAGTACATTTTTTTCTTCAGGTTCAATATGGATATCAGATGCTTTGTCCTGGTATGCATAGATAATCAGAAGGTCTACCATTCTTGCAATTGGTGCTTCGTTTTCGACTCTCCCCTGCCCTTCAATCTCCCTGGTAATGATGTCCTTAAAGACCAGTTGAAGATCTCTGCGGTAAATGCGTAGTGCATTATCAATATCACGGGGTGTTGAGAGGTATGTGGCGACTTTTTGTCCGGTTTTTTGCGAGATCATCTCCGGAATATGAGTCTCTTTGGGGTTTGCCATGGCAAGCCGTATTTCGTCCTTGGTTCGCTCAAAGGGAATAACCTTATATTTACGTGCAAGTCGCTCGGGTACAATATGACGGAGATTTTCGGATAATGTGGTTTTGGAAAGGATTAAAAATGGAAGCTTGAGATAATTGGCAATAAGGATACCCAGTTTTTCATCCGATAGGATATTTTTCTCGATTATGGCATCATAAATGCGTATATCGCAGTTTTCTGCATAATCAACAACATTATTCCATCCCTTCTCGTCAAGGATTTTTGTTTCAATAAGCAGTTTGTGTATCTCAGCCTCGGTTACTATCATATGGTGGTTTTATCTCCACTACTCAATTTTTTTATTTTGGAAAGCAGTGTGTCAAAATCAAAAAAAGTTTTATTGACATAATCGCGCGCACCAAGATCAAGAGCTTTTTGTACATCTTTTTCCTGACCAAGCGTCGAAAAAACCAGAACAGGAAGAGCCGGAATAATCTGACGGGCATTCAATATCTCAAGCACCTCAAATCCTGTTTTTTTCGGCATGATAATATCAAGCAAGATCAGATCTGGTTTTCTTTTGTCAACTTTTTCTAATGCCTCATCTCCATTGACGGCCAAGTCAACCTCAAATCCTTCCTCAGCAAGCTTTTTTGAGTAAAATTTCTGGAAAAATTCGTCATCATCTGCAAGTAAGATATACATAGTTATGTTTTGAAATGAGTTGTAATTTTTTGAAGTATTTCTTGACTCTGTTTCATATCTTTCTGAGCAAGATTTCGTTCTATATTATCTAGATTTTGACGAAAAGCAGAAATAACAATATTAAGGTCGGTAATCGTTTCAGGCTCAACAGATTTTTTTGCATCAAGTAAAGCACGAAAAACCTGGCTCATCATATGTGATGTTTGAGATAATTCGGTAAAATTCATAAAATGAGCTTGCCCCATAAGGGAGTGGGATAATCGATACAGTTCACCGAGCGCCTTGAAATCTGTTTTATCACGCAGCAAGGCTTTATATTGCGCATCCATTTCTTCAACAAGTTTGCGGGTTGTTTGCACGAAAAATGGAAGGTAGGTTTTAAGATCAACGCTCATAATTTCATAATACAGAGTTTACAAAACGGAATCAACTGAAAGGAATGGCTCGTATTATCTTAGGTTAAAGATAGTTTTTTGAGACATATGCGACCATGACAATGGCAGCTATCATGATGAAGATAACGGCAAACTGGATTACCGGACTCATCGGGTCTTTTTTATAACTGACCGCTTTTTTTGCCTTTACGGCTTTACGTTTTTTCATGTATCACAATGTATGAATTTATATATAATTTCAGCATAAGAAAAAACAAAGCCAATGTCAAGAGGTTGAATATATTGTTACAACGTTATTTCAAATTCCTGTACATATTTTTGAGGTATGTGCGCGATACCAAAGATACTATGAAGCAGATCGACCACCTCTTCCTTTCCGATAAGTATGACTCCCGCCGACTGTAATTTCTTCTGTATGAGGTGACTGTCAAATCTACCTGAAACAAGAGAACGCCTGAGTATGTCAACAATGGTATGCACAGAGTCATCGGCACTGCATCTATTTTTATGAATTTTTCCGCACTTTACACATTCATATACGACCATCGGTTCTTTACAATTATTTTTAAACGTCATACCGATTGGTCTCATAGCTCCAAAACATCTTGATTTTCTGTCTCCGGGTTTGTCCTCATCCAGATGAAGCGAGAAAAGACAAAGTGGACAATGGTCTCTATGCTGTGTTCCGATAACGCGATTTGCATCGGGTATAAGAGCCCGGCAGTTGATACACCTGAATCCCGAACTACGTTGTTTATGTGTTTGGGCTTTGTTTCTCAGAGATGAAGTTTTTAGATTTTCCACAGTGTTTATTCTGTGACTGCGCCTATTTCAACAATCATAAATTCGCTTCTTTTAATTGCAGGAAGGACGGGTTTTTGGGTCTCTTCATTTTTATACCCGACATAAAAATGATATCTATAGGTTGATTGCGGTTTTTCAGATACTTGGATCGGTAGTTTTTCGTCCACTTCTTGTTGCGGTATAAGCCCGATGAATAAATTTGTGGATTGGATGTTTGATGCTGCGTTTGATATCTCAAACTTCAACCTTTCTTTTTCCTTGGCTGTTAGCTGCAACTCTTTTGCGCGGCTCTCTACAAAAGATGTGATATCATTTTTGGCTATGTTCCATCCGGTTGTTGGGCGCGAGAACTCAATTGGACGGTACTCATAATAAATAAAATCCCTTTGCATATTGTTTATAGTAAGTTTATTGTTTTTTCCGATCGTTACATACCAGCCAGTGTTTGTCACTGCAGGATCCGCATATGTCAATGGATGTCTTATGGAGACAGATATCTTTTGTCCTTCTTTGCCATAGATAAAAAGACTGGGAGATGGTCCGGTTATGCGCAGAGGACAAACCCCGCCTCCCCTTCCTTCAAATTCCATAAGAACCATTACTATTCTTCTGAATTCACTGCTTTCAACATTTACAACAGACTGAAGATTTGCCTTTATCGTCTCATACTCTGCTTCAAGCTGGCTTTTGGTAAGACTGGGAGGTGGTACAAAAAACCAAAAACCCAAAGGCATTCCCGGTACGTCCGGATTGCCGCCTGCAGGTCTTGTTGGAAGTTGCAGTTGTGTTGGTAATATACCTCCTACTATACCATTGTATCTATACACAGGCCTTTTGGTACTCCATCCAAATTTCATCCCATTAACTACATGAATCGGGTCAAGATCAGCTTCAGACGGAACACATTCTTCATCAGAGGTCGAAGATGAGGATGAAGATGATGAAGATGAACCTGCACTTGGAGTGGATGTAGGTGTATTAAAAAAGTCTACATTTCCTTGCTTTTGTGTTGGATCATCTCCTGCGACTGCCCCAGCTACCTGCCCGCCTCCATCCTGGATAAATGCTTGGGGCATGTTTGAGGCTGAAGCAAAGACTGCCGCTACAAAGTTGGTCCGGTATCCTGATGCAAGATCCGCATATCCGCGAAAAAGATAATAAGGTTCAAGTACGGTTTGTGATGCAGGAGAGGGTTTTTCAAGAAAAGCAATGGTTGACTCGGTTACCACGGCTTCGTTTGCCCGGGCAATATGCTGCGGATATACTTTATCAAATGAAGTCTGTCCGTCACCGGACGGAGTGGTGAGAAATAGCTGATAATTGCCTTTTTTCAGTTTTTCATAAGCGTCTTCATAGGCAAGCGGTTGATTGGTGTTTGATGGAGTTGAGCTAAATACGCGAATATTTGAGACAACAGACAGTATTTTATTATCACTTTCCTTTATTGCAAGTGTCAGGGTGTTAAAATCATCCTGGCGAATAAAGCCGTCTTTATAGTCGGATGTTGCATAGATATCCTGATCCGAGGGCAAGTTGGATATAGATGATTTCAATGATAAGGTGGCAAAGGGTTGAGTTTCAGGTATATTTAATAGTCCAATCGGATTAAGGATAGCGCCGCCCACTGCATCCCAGTCACGATGAACCTCTACAAACAAAACTCCGGGTTCGGTCTTTTTTTTATAGGTAGCTGAAACTTTAAGCGTACTGTCATATATGTTTAATTTTTTTAAAAATGCATAAACGTTTTCATCGAGAGAACCTTTGTCTGATGTTCCCTCAAAAAGCGGCAACCCTTTGGCCGTGGCAAAAGAAAATTTACCGGTAATTGTCTCAAAAATAAGAATGGCTACATTTGTTTTATTTTGATCATATGCCAAAACAGTGTCTCCATCTTGTTTAACGGTGCTTGTAATACCAAGTTTTTGTGCAAATGTTTTAACCTCATTTGTGGTGTAATTCTGTTTTAGAGTATATGTTTTAAGCGATAGTGAAAAGGGCTTGCTAGGTGATTTATTTACCCAGCTTTTAAAATCCGGCTCCGGAAGAGGTGATGTATCGACTACGGTTTTTTTTGTGTTGCCTGTTAAAGATTCAAAAGATCTATCGTTTTTGTCAGATACTATTGGAGTAGGCTTATTTGTGATACCTGTTTTTTTAAAAGAAAAAAAATAAAAAACCGCTGCGATACTTATGAGGATTAGGCCAAGGCCGATTCCGGCTATGACAAATAAAGTTTTTTGAGGGGACTTATCAGATGTTTGTGTTGTTAAACCTGTATCCATGAATATAATTATCGTAGATGAATTCAGATCATAAGTCAAGTAGTGGAGCGATCACAGGATCATCTTGAGTTGAAATTGTTACGATAGAATTCTATAGAATCCTGTACTGTCTGCAACCATGAAGAGGGTAGCATATTGTGGTCTGCAGGATAAGTCTTATATTGTATATCTATATCATATTCCTGAAGTGAGGATACAAGCTCATCAGACCACCAGACCGGGACTTCCTGATCAAGAGTCCCTTGGTGAATGGAGAGAGGTGCTTTGATCCATGAATAATAGGCAGCCGGAGAAAACAAGGACGCATCATACTCTGCTTCAAAAACAGAAAGAGCCTTTCTCAAAGCTTTTCCTTGGTCATCCGACTCATCAGTGTAATACAATATCGAATACGGAAAAGATTTGGAGACAGGCGCCCATAGGACTGAAGGATACTGCTTTCTTGATATAGCAAGAACAGACAGGGCTATCTGACCTCCATTGCTATGACCCCACAATCCTATTTTTGACACATCGGCTTGCAGATTTGGCGAGTGACTTGCGGCAATTGCAGAAGACAAGGTTTGAAGTGATGATAGGAGCGTAAGGGTCGTTGTATAAGTTTGAAATCGTGCTTCAAATGAGTCTTTTGAAGGTGGAGATGACTCTCCATACCCGAAAAAATCAGGGGCGAGTGTAATAAATCCGTTTTGTGCAAATGCCTCAGCTGCCCTTTTTGTGCCTATTCCGGTTTCGTATATTTCAAGAGGTACATATCCGCGGATCATGACGATGACAGGGTAAATACCTGCCTTTGTAGGAAACGTGATTTGACCGCTAACCCTCCCCTTCTCGATCGCACCGGGTTTGATGGGGTTTTCAAAATAAAACATTTGATGTATAAAATCAGATGATTCCTGATTTATTTTTCCAAGCGTGATTTGTTGCGAATCAAAAACCGTTTTACTCAATTTTGGAAAACTGTATGCTTCCAGAGGTTTTTCCAGGACAGCGATACGAGTCAGAGGAGTTACCAGGCGCTGGCTTTGACGGGTCAGGAAAAAAGCGCTGAAAAAAAAGACAACCGCCAAAGTCAATAGTATGGCAACATTTTTCATAAGGACTGAGTTAATATGCATATTTTATCAAACCATAGGCCTCTATCATGTACGTGTAGGATTAAGTGTCTAGTCCAAGCTCAAAATATATTCGGTTATTGTTTTCCAATCACTGGAATGAAAGACCGAACCGGGATGTGGGTTCAAAGAAAAAAAAATACTGTTACATCCGATATTTTGGGCAAGCAGTACGTCTGATTCCCGGTCGCCTACTGTATATGATTTTTCCATGTCTATCTTGTTTTTTTTCAGATATGCATCAATCAGACCCGTCCTTGGTTTCATGCAGGCACATTTATCTTCCCTGAAATGAGGACAGAAACAAGTTTGCTCAAATACCACGTCATTATCATGAAAAATCTTCATGAGCTCATTCTGCGGGATAATGAAATCCTGATAAGGAAATTTTACGGTTCCCAAACCCGGCTGATTACTAACCATGACAAACTTATAACCGACTGATCGGAGCTTCTGCAATGAAGAAATAATATGAGGATTGAGGGAAAGCTTTTTTATTGAGTCAATATAACCACCCCTTGGTTCGTTTATGAGTGTCCCGTCACGGTCCAAAAAAAGTATTTTCACAAAACTATTCAACTATTAGTATTTGTATTCCCCATATCCATATCTACCTTCCATGAACCATTGGTCTGTTTGGACCAAATGTTAAGATATTTTCCTTGGGTGATGTTTCCGGATGCAGTTTTAAGTGTATACAATCCCCATGTATATCCTAATTCTCCGGACTCTGCCACTCTCCCCCCTTTTGGTACCCATGATAAAACGTCTTTAGGGTCGGATAAACTCATTGATTCAAATATTGCCTTTATCCCATATACAGGATTGCTGTTTTGAGGAAGCATGATGGCCTGATTTGTCAAAAACCTCTTGAAAGCTTTTGCACTGCCATAAGCTACGGAATAATCTGAAAATGATTTATCTGTCTGTATCAGTTTTTTCAGACTGGTATTCATTAGGCATATTGTATCAAACTCTGTAAGTTGTAGTAAAACACCGAAGTCAGCTTATTTTTTCTGAGACCGTTTAAATTTTTGTTCTAAAAAATCAAGGGTTTTTCCTTTATCAATATCAAAGCGGTTAAGGTAGAAAATATATATGATTTCAAGAAAACCCAAAGTATTCATAAACAGGATAAGAATAAACCATATAAGTTGTTTTTTATTTGCGGATTTCCAGAGCGCCCATCCTTTCCAGAAGAAACTCCAGATCAAAAAGGGAATAAAAAATTCGGGTTTGTTGAATGCTGAAATGATATTGTTCATATCTTATATTGTACCAAAAAGCAGTTTAACAAGAATTAATCATCAATCTTACCTTGCACTGGGAGCTTGCCGAACCATGCCGGCTCTTTGGTTTGATTTTCGAACCGTTGATTGGATTCAAATCGTTTCGTATTCAGAATTAGCATATATAAATACCTGCAATTTTAAAAAAATTGACAAAATACTTGACTTCTATTTTAACTAATATATAATTTTGGTATGACAGAAACAAAAGGAGAGGGTCATAAGGAATTAGAACCCGAAGAAGTAGTAGATTATATTGCGCGACTTGGAGATGATATAGCAAGATATGCACGAACTGCTCAAGACCTAATGGCAATTGCTAGAGAAAGAGGCATTCCGTTTGATCTTGGTGAAACTCTTAAGCCATTTCAACCTACAGAACGACATGAGCTTGATTTAACTAATCTACGATTAGCTACGATGGGTATAAGCACGAGTCTATTACACCAAGGAGTTGTGGTTAGTCCCGAAGAGTTAGCTGCATATAGAAGTCGATCTCCCGAAACTACAACACCACCAGTACAAGCTCCAAATCCTAGTGGATCTCCTGCCAAAGTTCCTGGAGTTGTACTTTTTGATAAATAAAATTAGGACCACTACAAAATCTTTTATATTAGAATACTTTCTATATAGTTTAGATTGCTTTGAAAATCCAGGTGAAGAATGTAGGCTATTAGAATTTATTTAGGACGAGAACAACTTGTTTTTATCTACATTAATAAATACACCGTTTTCAAGCATTTTTTGTTCATTCTCATTCAAGATCAATACCCTTAAACCCTTTTTCTTGGCAAATTGATTAACTTTAGAAACTAATATTTTATTACAATAAACAGGATTGTTTTTGTGGACAATTCCAATTAATTTAGCTTTGGGACAAAATCCTTCAGTAAACTCTAATTCAACTCCTCTCTGTTCTCCTACGGGTGATATATAAAAATATGATGACAGCACATGTGCTCCGGCACTGTCACCAAGGAGTACTACGTTTTTCTTTAGAATATTTAGATTGAACTTTGTTTTCAACAGTCCAGATTTCAAATCGTCGCTTTTTCCACCTAGTATGAAAATTCCATCATAGGAGTTCCATTCAACATTCTGTTTTTTTGAGTCAATCACGTCCACAAATTCTTTATATAGATGCGTTATGAGAGGATCATAATACCCGTCAGGTTTTGCTAACGTTACCATTGCAATCTTTTTTCCGTTTTCTACTGCTTGTTTAATAGTTGACCGATACGTATACATAAAGGAGTCTTCGATACTGGTTTGTAGTTTATTATTCCAACCACCACTGTAGATGATTTTCATTACTTAATTATATCAAACTATAAACAACTGGTGCGGAGAAGGCGAGATTCGAACTCGCGATAGACTTGCGTCTATACAGACTTTCCAGGTCTGCGCCATAAACCAGCTAGGCGACTTCTCCTTTTTGTTTTGAACCCTGGGTGTTGATTCGTGGCTGAACAATTGGAATTCTTCTTATTGTATACTTGAACTATGCCTCACAGACGATTGATATTTTCCGATAACCAATTTTATCATATCTATAATAGGACCATTGCCAGTGAAGTTATTTTCCAAAACAATCGGGATCTTTCTCGTGCCTTATCCTTAATTAAGTATTATCGATATGAAACATCACTTAGCTTTTCAAGGTATTTGCAGCTTTCTGATAAAGAAAAGAAACAACTTTTTCTTCAGCCATTTCTACCTCGAGTTGATATACATGCCTTTTGTTTTATGCCAAATCATTTCCATCTTTTGCTTCGGCAATTAAAGAATAAAGGCATACAGGAAACCGTTTCATATTTCCAGAACGGTATGGCAAAGTATATAAACGTGAGAAAAAAAAGAAACGGTTCTTTATTCTGCCATCCTTTTAAGGCAAAACATATAGAGAGTGAAGAGCAACTTTTACATATATCTCGTTATATCCATCTAAATCCAGTTGTTTCGAATTCTATACGAGTGGAAGATCTTATTTTTTCTCCCTATACTTCGTTTAAACACTATCATGATAAACGTAGCTATCCATTCGTAAGGACAGATTTAATCATAAATAAAAAAAGATCTTATGTAAAATATCAAAAATTTGTATTTGACCAAGCAGATTATCAAAAGAAGCTTTCAAAAATAAAACTATTGATGTGTGAATCCCAAGGGTTCAAAGCTATTTAACCCTGGGGGTTGCTGGGTGGGATCCAGGATTCTTGTGGTATCTCATGCAGGTAATAATGATATTGAGGGTCTAAGAGCCGGTCGCGGGGTGTGTCAAGCGCTCTATATGTGTGATTATTCGTTGCCTGTGTTACTCCATATTCCCCCGGTTCTCCACCTGGGACAAACATAGCCACATGTCCGGAAAAAGGAGGGACTGAAGGAGATGGTGTTGCTCCTGCCAGTTCTGCTGCAATGCGTTGTGCTTCAAGCTCTGCAGCTTTACGTTGTTCTTGAGCAACATATGACTCTGTGTTTACGACTAATGCTATATATCTGCCGGTCTGCATAGCTTCGTTCAGTCTTGTTTCATCGACCCCCATCCATCCATATCGTACTCCGTGTCTTGAAAGCCATGTATCCAGGTTATTCCCGGTAAGGATCGGATGTTCTCTATTAAATCTTTCAATATCAACTGGGTCTTCCCAGTTTACTTGTCCGTCATTTCTTCCAAGCACCCAAGGCTCTCCGTCTGATTCTCTATATCTGGATCCGATTGTATCATCACCCAGAAGCAGATGAGCAACGTGAAGAGCGTATCTATTACAGGCATATGTCCGAGTTTTTTCAAGATCATACTGAGGATTGTTCTCAACATTTAGAAAACCCAGTAATGTTAAAACACGTTCTCTCATATTTGCAATATGGAGAATCGAATTGACTTGTTCCCTAAAAACTTCATCGCTTATAACTGGTAAATCAAGTCCAGGAGTGGTTGTATCGGTATTAAAAACATATTGAAAATTTTCAGATAGTTTTATTCCTTGCGCTATCCATTTGAAAGTTAGTGCAGATGGTCGAGGTTCTGGAGTCGCAGTTGGTTCTACGGTTTCAGCGGGGGTTGACAATAGGTCGATTCCGATCTTTGCTGCAGCAAGAAGACCTAGAAGACCACCGCCCAATCGTAGAAATTGTTGTCTACTTAATCTCCTCACCGGTCTATCATGTTGTACTGTATCAACCATTTCAATATTTTATATAAAAACAATAGTTTTTGTTGTTTAATTGCGTATTTCAGAATAAATACATCTAAAGTATAATATACATATATAGATGGATAAAAATTGCCGGGGTGGTGAAATGGCATACACGCAGGTTTTAGGAACCTGTGATCGGAAGATCGTGGAGGTTCAAGTCCTCTCCCCGGCACTAGAGTGGTGTACTTGTTTTTTTCTACAACGTCGTTTAATATGAAGATATGGGAATCAAAGAAGCAATACTCAGGTTTCTTGAATACAGCGAGCTAGATCGCAATCTATCGCTCAAGACAGTAAAAATGTACGGATATTACCTGCATTTTTTTCAAGGGTGGATTCTCACCCAATCCAACCTTGGTGACTTTGAAGTCGAAAAAATAGATGAAACCATGATTAGGAATTTCCGGTTATACCTTTCCCATAATTATAAAAATCCTTTTAAAGGTTCCTTGAAGCGGCAGACACAAAACTATTTTCTTGTTGCGCTCCGTTCCCTTTTTCGATTTCTTGTCAGAGAAAAACTGGTCGTACTTTCTCCTGACATGATTGAGCTTGGTAAGCTTCGTGACCGAAACATCAAATTTTTAAAAGAAGATGAGCTTGAGAGATTGTTTCGGAGTGTTGACACGACAGAGGAAGCTGGCGTGCGGGATCGCACCATACTTGAAGTTCTTTTTTCAACAGGTCTTCGCGTATCTGAACTTGCCGGACTTGACCGTGAAAAAGTAAATTTGGAGACAAGTGAATTCGGAGTGATGGGAAAAGGAGGAAAAATGCGAGTGGTTTTTTTATCGCAAACTGCCAAAGAATGGTTGTCCAAATATCTCTCGATGAGGAAAGATTCTTTTGCTCCCCTTTTTATACGTTATTCGGGTCCAAAAGACAAAGAAGGATTGAGCAGCGAAACACGAAGACTTTCAGTCAGGTCAATTGAGCGGATGGTTGACAAATACCGAAAAAAAGCAGGGATACTGGAAAAAATCGGTCCGCATGCACTTAGGCACAGCTTTGCAACTGACCTTCTGTCCCACGGAGCTGATATCCGCTCTGTTCAGGAGATGCTGGGTCACAAAAATATTGCGACAACACAGATATATACTCATGTAACGAATGCGCGCCTAAAGGAAGTACATGAAAAGTACCATTCAGGAAATAAATAAATCGATTAAAATATAATATGCTGTCAGTCATCATCCCCTTTCATAACGAAGAGAAAAACCTGCCGATTTTATATAAAGAGCTTCTTTTGGTCCTTGACAAAAGACATCAAGCATATGAGATTTTGTTTGTCGATGATGGATCGACAGATAAGTCGGTTGATAGTATCAGACAGTTTTCGCATGAAGGCGAACAAAAAAATAAAGCAAGGTTGGTTATGCTTCGTAAACGATCGGGAAAAGGTGAAGCGCTGCGTACCGGACTCCAGCATGCCGCAGGAAACGCCATCATCTTTATGGACGGAGACCTGCAGGATGACCCTCGCGATATACCGGAAATGCTTGAAAAACTTCAAAACGGCTATGATTTTATAAACGGTGTACGGTCTTCAAGAAAAGAAAACATGATCGTACAACTGTATTCTAAACTCGTCAATGCTTTTCTCAAATATGTACTTCACTCCCCTTTTACTGATATCAACTGCGGATTTAAGGCGTTTGGCAAACACGTATTGGAGGATATCGTGTTATACGGAAATAACTTTCGATTTTTGCCCTTGGCTGCTTTTTATAAAGGATACAGGGTCACCGAGATACCTGTTGCCAACAGAAAACGGTTACACGGTAGATCAAAGTATGGAATACAAAAACTGTTTATCGGTATCATAGATACGGTTACCGCGTATTTTCTCTACCGGTTCGCAGAGCAACCTTTGCATTTTTTCGGTATTATTGGCGGATTGTTTTTTTTGGCAGGTGTCGCAATATCCTTGTATTTGACGATTGAGAGGTTGTTTTTTAATATATTGCTCTACAGAAGGCCTGCCCTGCTTTTAGGCATCCTTCTTATTATCGTTGGTCTTCAGGTTGTTATGACCGGCATTATTGGAGAGTTAATTGTATATATTAATAAACGGACAAATCCGCATAAATAAAAAAGACTTATGAATCCGATACTTGCGCTTATTATTGCAAATATTATATGGGGAGCAGCCTCACCAATTTTTAAACTCTCTCTGCAAAATATTCCTCCTTTTACCCTTGCATTTATCAGGTTTATTTTTGCGGCAATACTTCTTATCCCTTTTATTATTCATAAGTGGCAAAAATTGACATTTAGACAGTATTTCGAGATTATAGTCGCCAGTTTTTTCGGCATAAGCGTGAATATATCTTTTTTCTTTTTGGCTCTTCCTAAAACGGCAAGTATAAACGCTCCCATCATCGCATCCGCCTCCCCCATCATACTTTTCTTTCTTTCAATTCTTTTTTTAAAGGAGAGATTCCGGATGAATGTTTTCAGAGGGATTCTTATATCTTTTTTGGGAGTGCTCATCATCATTTTTTCTCCGCTTTTGATGGATGGCGCACTGAGCATTGAAGCAAAAGAAACTGCTTTTGAAGGAAATCTGTTTTTAGTGGTAGCTACATTTGGATCGGTCATGCACGCTCTAATATTTAAAAAAGTACTAAAGTCCGTGTGGCATATCCAAGCTTCATTTATATCATTTTTTGTAGGGTCGGCCAGCTTCATACCTTTTATGATTCCAGAGCTATCCCGGTGGTCATTTGCGCTTTTGGATTATCGCGGATGGGTCGGTATAATTTTCGGTGTATTTCTTTCATCAGCTCTTGCCTATGCCCTGTATATATATGGCATATCAAAAATTCACGCCCAGGAAATAGGAATTTTTACCTATATAGATCCGGTTATTGCAGTTGTGCTTGCCATCCCGCTTCTTGGTGAATATCCGAGTCTTCCTTTTTTTGCCGGATCATTACTCGTTTTTTTGGGTATTGTTTTTGCAGAGGGTCGTTTGCATTGGCATCCGGTACATCGGATAAAAGGTTAAATAGGATATAATAAACATATGAAGTATAAAATTCTTGTGACCGGCGCTGGAGGTTATATCGGCTCGGTTGCAACGCACGAGTTTTTGAAAGCCGGACATAAAGTGGTTGCACTTGATAACTTTACGACAGGTTATAAAAAACCTCTTGAATTTTTTAAAAAGGAATTTGGAGATTCATTTTGTTTCTACGAAGTTGATCTGCGGAAAAATCCACAAGATGTATTCCAGAAAGAAAAAGGTATTGACGCAGTAGTTCATTATGCTGCTTCATGTCTGGTCGACGAATCGGTAAAACATCCTGAAAAATATTTTGAAAATAACGTGGCAGGGAGCAATAACCTTTTGAACACGATGAATGAGTTTGGTGTCAGAAAAATAGTTTTTTCCTCGACTTGTGCCGTATATGGAGAAGCACAGTATATGCCCATAGACGAGAAACATCCTCTTGTACCTTCTCAGCCTTACGGCGCATCCAAAAAAATGGTTGAAGAGATTATTGATTGGTATGGTAAACTCAAGGGATTTTCCTATATGATCCTGAGGTACTTTAATGTGTGCGGAGCAACAGACGATGGGAAAATCGGTGATTCAAAAAAACCCTCAACGCTTCTGGTGCAAAACGCTGTGCGGGGAGCACTGGGAATTGAGCCTTTTTCCCTGACATGTCCGCAAGTTGCAACACCGGACAAAACTCCGATTCGGGACTATGTCAATGTCGTTGATCTGAACCTTGCTCATCTTAGCGCTCTTCAATATTTGATGGAGGGAGGAAAAAGCGAGATAATCAATCTTGGAACGGGCGCTGGTAGCTCGGTTCTTGAGATAATCCAACGCGTTCAGGAGGTGACAGGTGTGAAATTTGAGGTTGGAAAATCCATTCCCCGTCAAGGAGATGACGCAAAAAAAATCGCGGATATCACAAAAGCAAAACAGATACTGGGCTGGACTCCAAAACGCAACATCAAAGACAGTATCACTTCCCTTGCTGCATGGTATAAGAGACATCCTCACGGATGGGATTAGGTATGATTCAAAAAAATAGGTGTTCGATCAGTATCTTGCATCCGATGCCCATTATCACAATACCGCCAAACACGGCATATTTACGGTCATTAAAAAATCTGCCAAGGTGATCTCCCAACACATCTGCAAGAAGTGTAGTTGAAAGAGTCGTTAATCCGATGACAAGAGATGCAAAAAGTATGGACTGATTCAGAAATGCAAAGGTCATTCCGACGATAACAGCGTCTATGCTTGTTGCAAAAGTTATGGCAAGAAGTGATTTGAAATTAACAAGCTCTGCTATTTTTTCTTTTTTTACTGTGTCAGATTTTGCAGTATATACCATATGACCACCGACAAAAAAAAGCAGGAAAAAAGCAATCCAGGCACTGTATGTCATGATAAAGCGTCTCAAGCCAACTCCGATTGCCCATCCGACAATAGGCATGATCATATGTGCGGCTGCAAACATGAGGGGCAAAGTATAGTGGATAAGTGATTTCCTTCTTTTATCTATTGCATGCAGGCTCAATAAAACAGCAACCGAGTCCATTGAGAGGCCAATTCCAAGCATGATGTTGGTCAGCATAATCTAACTATATCAGTTTTTTCATATTGCAATTTCCAAAAAACTGTTATAATGAACTATTACCAATTTTGTAATAATTATGAAAGCTCCTTCATTTTCTCTTACGGATCAGGATAACAAAGTTCATACGCTTCACGATTATAAAGGCAGATGGGTCATACTATATTTTTATCCCAAAGACAATACTCCCGGATGCATCAGAGAAGCTTGCGGGTTTCGTGACAAGCTGGATGAGCTTAAGAAAAAAAACATAGCAGTCCTTGGTGTATCGAGGGATTCGGTCGCATCACACAGAAAGTTTGCGGATCAATATAGACTGAACTTTCCGCTGCTAAGCGATGAGTCAGGCAAGACTATCAAGGCATATGGTGCATGGGGTATAAAACAGATACTGGGTAAAGGATTTGAAGCGGTACTGCGCAAAACTTTTCTGATAGATCCGAATGGCAAAATTCGTAAAGAGTACAACGAGATACAAGTATTAAATCACGCTGAGGAAGTTCTGAAGGATATAGAGAAGCTTTCAAAATAAAAAACCAGTATTTGAAATATCTGCTCATATGGCGTAAAATGATTAATTTACCATGAAAAACAAGCCGCTGCTTGCAATATTTCTTATTGTCTTTATTGATCTTCTGGGATTTGGATTGATACTGCCCCTACTTCCTTTTATTGCAGAAAAATATAAGGCAAATGTCGCACAAATCGGTTTTTTAACGGCAAGCTATTCGTTTTTCCAGTTGATTGCCTCTCCGATCCTCGGTAAACTGTCTGATAGATATGGAAGAAAGAAACTTCTCATTATATCTCAGATAGGGACTACTGTCGGTTTTTTGATTCTGGGACTTGCACACACTCTGCCTCTTCTTTTTTTGTCCCGTATCATTGATGGGATTACAGGCGGCAATATATCAATTGCACAAGCGTATATTGCCGACATTACAACCAAGGAAAACAGGGCAAAAGGTATGGGAATGCTTGGCGCTGCATTTGGTCTTGGTTTTATATTCGGTCCGGCCATCGGGGGTTTTTTAGCGCGTTTCGGATATAGCTACCCGGCTTTTTTTGCAACGGGTATATCCATTATTACCATAATTATTACCTATTTTTTCTTGCCTGAGACGGTTAATCTGAAAAAAGCGGCAGACAGCAAACGGTCTTCGTTTACCCTTTCCGAATTCAAGAAAATAATGACGAATAAATCCATAAGTTATCTCATACTTGTTTTTTTTCTGTTAAACAGCGCGTTTTCCATCCTTCAAGGTAATTTTGCCTTATGGACACAGGCAAAATTCGGGTTTGGACCGACAGAAAACGGTCTATTTTTTGCCTATATCGGCATTCTTGCAGTGATATTTCAGCTGAGGCTTCTTCCTATCATGATAAAACGATTTCATGAAAAAAAATTACTTGTCTACTCGACCCTGGTATTGTTTTTTGGGTTTATTTTGATGCCTGTTTCCCCTCTTCCAGGCTTCCTTTTTTTTACCCAGTTTTTGATTGTACTGGGAAACAGCATGGCAAACCCCTCGATACAAGCACTTGCTTCGGAAAATATTCCTCGGCAGGAGTACGGCGGTACGCTTGGTTTTTTGCAGTCTGCCGGTGGATTGGGGCGTATTATAGGCCCGATAGTTGGCGGAGAAGTTTTTTTCCATTTCGGGAAAGATATCCCCTTTTACCTTTCAGCAATAGTTCTTGCATTTGTTTTCTTTTACCTGCAGATAAAGCTAAGAAGTGCATGATTTGATAGAATTGACTTTATGGAAAAAACCATTGCGGCAATCATTTTGGCTGCGGGAAAGGGAACAAGAATAAATTTGCCCAATATAAATAAAGTTGCATACATTTTCAGAGGTAAACCGATAATCCGTTACGGAATAGATCTACTGAATCCTCTTGTGTCAAAAACAGTAGTAGTTGTGGGATCCCATGCTCAGAGCGTAAAAGATTCGCTTATGGGATATGATGTGGTCTATGCAGTCCAACACGAACAGCTTGGGACAGGACATGCAGTCAAAGTCGGGATGGAATTGCTTTATGATTTTAAACCCAGCAATATACTTGTGGGATATGGAGATCACATGATGCATTATCAACAGTCTTCAATCAAAGCCATGCTTGACATGCATGTAAACAGCAAGTCTGCACTAACCCTGGTTGTCTCAAAGTATAATGAGATTGAAAAACTTGGTTATGGCCGGATTGTGCGTAACAAAGACGGAAACATAGTATCCATCGTAGAGCAGAATGACGCTGATGAAAAAACAAGGCAGATAAAAGAATTCAATGCCGGATTGTATTGCTTTCAGTCTGAATTTCTAAAAAAATATATATCTCGCATTGTACCTTCTCCTGTATCCAAAGAATATTATCTTACAGATCTTGTCAGACTTGCAATTGATGCAGGTGAAAAAGTGCTTCCATTTTATTTACCCTACCATGAAGTCGGAATCGGTATAAACAGCAGGCAAGATCTTGAAAAATCGAGTAAAATACATAACATATGAGCTACAAAACCCTTTCAATAATCATCCCCGTATTCAATGAGGAAAAGCTTATTGGCGACACAATTGAAAAAGTGATCTCCGCAGACTCCCTTGGCCTTACCAAAGAAATAATCGTGGTTGATGATGGATCCACAGATAAGACAGCGGTCAGGGTTCAGCAACAAGTCGCTAGTTCAAAACATAAAAAATCTAGTCGCTATTCTCTAGTCTCCATTCACCTCTCTTCTAATCAGGGTAAAGGTGCTGCATTGAGGGACGGATTTATGAGGTCAACGGGCGACGTAGTTTTGGTACAGGATGCTGACCTTGAATATGATCCGTCTGATTATCCCAATTTGCTTGAACCCTTTCTGAAAAAGGATGCAGATGTAGTCTATGGGTCGCGTTTCATCTCAGACAGACCGCATCGCGTGCTTTATTTCTGGCACTCGGTTCTCAATAAATACCTGACCATGCTTTCCAATATGTTTACGAATCTTAACCTTACGGATATGGAGACAGGGTATAAGGTGTTTAAGGGTGACATCATAAGAAAAATAGCTCCACGACTTCAGACAAAACGTTTTGGATTTGAACCGGAAATAACAGCACGGATCTCTAAGATAAAAGAAGTAAAAATATATGAAGTGGGGATATCATATTCAGGGCGTACTTACAAGGAGGGCAAAAAAATCGGATGGATAGACGGTATCAAGGCTTTATGGGAGATTGTATATTTTAATTTGTTTGTCAGATGAGGATCAAAAAGAGTTTATCCTCTGCTTACTTGGTATTTTTGGGGATTTCCTCGTGTATCTTTTTTTTCTACTTGATATTCGTCAATTTTTCAACCGATACCATAGTCCTTTTCATATCCCAAAAAATCTATCTAGGAAGATGGCTTGCACGGGGTATAGTCCCGCTTTATAATCCACTTGTTTTTGCAGGCATACCTTTTCTTTTTGATCCGGGTATGGGGCATCTCCATCCATTTAATCTATTGTATCTTCTGCCCTATCCATGGTCATTTGCGCTTTGGATGTCTTTGACGATATTTATTTTTTTGGCAGGGTTTTACCGGTTTTTTGCATCGTTTACAAAAACGTCCATATTTTCCGTGATTTTGACTTTATTACTGTTTTTTTCAGGCAGCGGTTTTTGGAGAACAAACAATCCTGCAATACTTCTGGTCATAGCACATTACGGCCTTTTTCTTTATTCCATAAAAACCATGAAGACCAAACAGATAAGCTGGCAATTTTTGATTATCGGATTGCTGATGACTGTATCGGGTCATATTCAATTTGTGTTTTATGGGTATATGATGGGTTTTATAGTGGCATGGTTGTTTTACTGCATACCTATGAAAAAGATCTTTATAAATTTTATATTGCTTGGTCTTGTGACAAGCTGGTTTTATGTTTTATGTCTGCCCATTGTATTGTCATCCACAAGACTTACAACGCACAAGGATTATGTGACAATGGGTCCGCTTCACCCTTTCCAGATAATACAGTTTGTCATGCCTTTTTTCTTCGGCTATGTGCAAAACGGCTCAAAATGGAATGTCGGACCCACATTTGTAATATTGATTTCTTTACTGTTTATACCGGGTATGATTTTTTTGGCTGTCAACAAAAAGATACATAAACTTATATTGGCAGTTCTTATTGTTTATGTTGCTGCAACTTTGGGCATCATCAATTTTCCATTTTTCAGGGGCGCAGCGCAAAGCATTATCGTGATACATATTGTCGGACTTCTTTTGTTTGCCCAAAATGAGAAGGTGCTTATTTCAAGCTTGGGAAAAATAAATAAGAAATATATTCTTACAGGGATAGTGCTTGCCATCATCACATATGCTTTTTTTATGTTACCTGTATTTTCAAAAGCATTTTTTTTATTGTATGGGATAGTAAAAAAAACACCGTCGCTTTTTTATGATGCAGCAACCGTCAAAACAATAGGTAATATAGTAGCCTTGAATTTTATACTTATGATTTCCGTTTTTTTATTTTTATGGATTATGCAAAAAAGAAAAAAATTTACCTATCCCCTCTTGCTTGCTTTTATCGTGTTTGAAGGAATTTTCATAAATTTTTTTCATAATTATTTTATACCTCAAAGCGTTCTTGTCCGGAATCATAAATTACCCGCCCAAATAAATCTGGCATCATATCGTATACAGACAGCGTCAGACGTCATACCGTATTTTGGATTTCATACGTATATGTCTGAAGTATTATTCAGACCTCCTTTTTCCAAAGAGCCCACATCGTTTACGGAAAGAGAACAGAAAACCTTCGACAGGTTGAATCTCATTTTCTCTTACTATCCTTCAACGTGGTCCATGACAAAGGGTTTTAGCACTATCCAAGGTTACAATACTTTTGTCCCAAAACGGATTGCGAAATATTTTAGTGAACCCTCAATTGACTATCGTAGCGAGTATGATTATATTATCCAGAGAAATTCACTATTCGGTCAAAGTGAGATAGGGCTTGCTATAAACGGAATAGAGACTTCTAAGATAACCCTCTCTGATCCGCGTTGGCAGGAGCTTGCCGTACGATATTTTATCTCAGACCGTCCGCTTAAGAAATATTTGCTCATAGCACAGGATGATGGAAGATATTTTTACGAAAATAAAAACGCTGTTTCAATTAATCAATTAATTGATACAAAAAATCGGAAGGTAAATATAGATCCCATTTATTCAGATCCGAATAAAAAAGTATTTGATATACGGGCTCAGGATGTAGGGAAGAAATTGGTGATAAATATCAATCCGGACGGATTTGTTGCTGAGCAAGATGAAAAAAATCTGGCAGTTGAGAAAAAAGGATTTAATATGTTAATTCCATTATTGTCACCTGGTCGAGTGTCTGTATCTTACTCCCCTTTTTATCACTTGAAGGAAATCTTACTGAGAGGCATTTAAAAAAAATTTAAAAACCCCAGTGTTCAGCCACAATGTAACCCCCAGGATTAAAGAAGCTTTTCCAACTGCTTCATGACATTGTTGCAGATATACTTATGGCCTTTGTGGTTGGGATGTAGACCGTCTTTATAGAGATAATCTTTTTTCCATATGTCTTGGGAAATCGTCACCTCAACAAATGGTATACGCATATTGTCACACAATTGTTTTAAACCGTTTTCAAACTCCACTTTTCTTTTGTTGGTAAAATATGATTTCCCTCCGGTTAACGGATTGTGTTTCGGATTTGTTTTTGATTCATCATAATAACCTCCTCCAACGACGATGGCATATGTTTTAAGGCTTTTGAGAAGATTGAGAAGTTCAGACATCTGTGTCGCAAATTCTTTTACCGTTGATACATAATTTTCGGGTAAGTTTTCAGCTTTAGCATTGTTTCCTCCAAGAGATATGATAACGATGGTTTTTCCTCCCCTTCCGTATTGTTGAAGCTGTATGGGAAATGTTTTTTGCACAAAATCGATTTTTGCACCTGAAAGTCCGAAGTTATATACTTCATATTTTTCGCCTATACCGTTTTTTCCATACATCCTGCGATGAAGCGACTTCTTTATAAGATCTGCCCATCCGCCACTCTTTCCCCCGACACCATATACAGAACTTGCGCCTATAATAAATATCTGGATCATATGAATATTCTCCTATGATAACAAATATGGATATAAAAACAAATTAGCATATAATCATACTATGAAAGTGAAATTCAAAAGAAAAACAGCAATTTCCGGGTTGTAAGTCCTCAAATTTGGAAAAAAATTGATTTCTAAGAAAGTTTATTGAAATATTCTTTTAACTTTCTTCTTCCAGCACCACTTTTCCACCAGCTCTCACGTTTTCTTGCTTCTTGAAGTGTTTCAAACTCTTCGGTTAATAATACTTTAAATGGTGTTCTATACTTGGTGGATTTAACTTGACCAGAGTTATGTTGCTTGAAGCGTCTAATAAAGTCGGTCGTCGAACCTACATATGTTCTTCCATCATTTAAACTCAACAATACATAAGTAGTTGGCATACAATGAATTGTTAGAGCGGGCCCCGCCTTGTGGGCGAGGTGCCTCGCTCTTTTTGCAAAGCAAAAAGAGCGGGATAGGGGAATCGGACCCCTGCCGAAAGATTGGAAATCTCTCGTTCTGCCATTAAACTAATCCCGCACTGTAAATATCCGGTTTGAAAAAGGACGGCAGATATTTACAGTGTTAACAGCATAAAGTATAGCAAACCACAGATGATCTCTCAAGACCGATTTGCCGAATTATGGTTTCCATTTTTCCCTCTACGGTTGCCGCCACTAATAAAACGCTTTACTGCCTTTGTATACTTGTTTTTGTCACCAATTAATTCAGGATGAGTATGTTTCACGTCGAGGATTAATGTTCCGTCATCCAAAATACCTGCCTCGGTAAGTCTATCAAGTTTACAGTGACAATCTTCACAAACCAATAGAAGGTTTTGCATATGATCATTACCTCCAGCTTTTTGTGGCAATCTATGATGAGCTTCTAACAATTCAGGAACACCTGCACATTCTTGGCAAGCATCACCCCGCTCCTCTCTGGCTCTTTGTTTAGTTTGTTGGGAAAATGCGAGTGATGCAACGGAAAGGGCAAAAATAAGCGAAATTGTATTTTCTGCAAATGGTAAGATTTTTCGTAAGGTTTCTCTACTCATTATTTCCTTTCATTGAGGTTCTTATTATGTGATATCTATCACAAAAGATCATTATACCTGATGATTTATTAATAAAGCTGTATAAGTCTGTATATACGATTTTTTGCCGTAGTGCTGCTATAATAGAATATTACAGTTGCATATGAAAAAAGCAGTAATTATCGCTGGTGTAGTTTTTTTTGTATTAATCGCCTATTTTACAAAAAGCGCAATTGATTTTTATCGAAGCATATATCAAAAAAATACAGGAACAATCAGTAAACCTGTTGTCGCGAAAGAAAAAACCGAATATAACGTACTTCTCATGGGATACGGAGGTCCGGGTCATGACGGACCGTATCTGACTGATACTATGATGGTTGCGCATATAGATCTTAAGAAAAATACCATAGCGCTCATTTCGCTCCCCCGCGATATCTGGATCAAACTTCCAACAAAATCCAAGTCAGATTTTCACGCCAAAATTAACTCCATCTATCAGCTTGGACTATTCCCCACTGATTTTCCGGATGTTGATACGGATAATTTTAGAGGAGCAGATCTCATGAAAAAAGCGGTTGCTGATATAACAGGGTTGGTAATCGATAGCTATGCCGCAATTGACTTTACCGGGTTTGTCCGGGCAATTGACATCATGGGAGGGGTTGATGTTGATGTACAAAAGACATTTGATGATTATGAGTATCCTATCGAGAGTAAGGAAAATGATTTGTGTGGCCGCGATGAGGAATTCATGCAGGTTGAAAGATTTCTTAAACCGGATTTCAGCGAAGAGGAAAAACAACAGCTTTTCAAGGATAAGCCCGAGCTTGAAGTTTTTTTCAAAAGCATAAAGGAAAAACCACTTGAAGCATTTCCTTGCCGGTATGAACATCTTCATTTTGATGCGGGTTTGGTCCATATGGATGGCGCGACTGCTTTAAAATATGTCCGTTCGCGTCACAGCGCGCAGGACGGAAATGATTTTGCAAGAGGAGCCAGGCAGCAGCAGTTTGTAAAAGCTGTTAAAGGAAAGGCGATAAGTCTTGGCATTGTGACAAAGATTGTCCCCCTTCTTGACGAATTGAAAAACCATATCAAAACAGATATATCACCTGATGTTATGAAAAAATTTATCAGTGAAGCCGCTGATGCAGGAAATTATAAGATCAATACAGTCAATATCACGGATAAAGATGTACTCAAGAGCTCATACTCCTCCTATGGAGGATATATATTGATTCCGCGTATGGGGATTGACAGATGGGACGGGGTTCATGTGGAGATCAAAAACAAAATACTTGGGATCACGCCTACTCCGTCGCCGTTACACAAAATTTCACCGACTGCCAAAACAATACGATCTCAGGATTGAGAGTGATCTTTTTCTCCTCCTTATTTAAAGATTCTTGATTTTCTGTATAATAATCTTAAATGAAGAAAAAGTTTGCATTTATTTTTGGAGCCGCATTTCTAATACGTCTTATTTCTCTTAATCAGTCTCTTTGGCTTGATGAGGCAATAACCGCAAAAGTTGTCAGACAGTTTTCTTTTTTTGAGATATCTACACTTTTTTCTCCCGGGGACTTCCATCCGCCCTTATACTATATTTTTTTAAAGCTGTGGACTAACGTATTTGGCTACAGCGAGATTAGCCTTAGGATACCTTCGGTATTATTTTCTCTTTTGACTGGACACGTGGTTTTTTTGATTGGTTCAAGGCTCAGGAGCAGACAGGTCGGTATGTGGGCGGCTATATTGTATCTATTTAATCCGCTGGTAATTTATTATTCGCAGGAGGCCAGGATGTATTCGATGGTAACTTTTCTTTTAACCTTTGCTTTGTTTTTTGGACTGAATATACTTGAACTAGATGCGTCAAAGAAGAAAAAAAACATTTTCAGACAGATTCTATCCATACCCTTCCAAATCTTGCGGATGGGTATGCATCACGATGAAAGTACGATGCTTAGCATCAAGAACAAGGCCGTTCTTGTTTTTTTCTTTAATCTAGCCCTTGTTCTTGCACTTTTTACATTTTACGGAAGCATTTTTTTTATATTGGCCATTCTCTTGGTTTTTTTTATCAGAAAAAAATATAAGCAAATGTTGATATCCACAGCTTGCCTGATACTTACTTTTTTACTCATGTTACCGCTCTTTAAAGAACAACTGAGCCATGCACCGTTTCTCTCCAAAGATGTTGCCAACTGGTCGCAAGTGCTGGGTGCTGCCTCATTCAAAAACCTGATGCTTATCCCGATCAAATTCTCAATCGGCAGAATAAGTTTTTATCCGAAGATTCTGTATTATGTTATTGCGGGTTTGTGGACCTCGTTTGTTTTTTCTTTTGCCTTGCTTGGGTTTATCAAAGAAAGAATGTTGGGTTTAATCCTTGTGCTTCCGGTCGCGCTTGGATTTTTAGTATCTACGGTCTCTCCTCTTTTACAGTACTTTCGGTTTCTCTATCTGGTGCCAGTCCTATCCTTACTGGTTGCACTTGGTGTCGAAGAATATATGGCGGTCAAACACAAAAAAGGTTTTTTTTCCATATTCAGGAGAGGCAAGCAAAAAAAACTGATGTACCGTGTCAAGGAAAACGCTATATATGAGATATTGATTGGTGTTTTTCTATTTTGGTCACTTTTGTACCTTCTGTTTTCTGCATTTCATCGTGAAGACTGGAAAACGATGTCCAAACATCTTCCTGACAATAGGACGATATATATGATACTTCCCTCATCCGATCCGCTTTTATACTACGAGGCATTGTCTTTGAAAGAACTTAGAAATATTGAGAAGGAGCAATTTTTTGAGAAGGATACTTATATTGTGCCCTATACTGTACCTATTTATGGATTTGATTACGAAAAAATCCTCCATGAGAAAGGATGTTATGTAAAGGAGAAAAAGACGTATCGCCAGATTTATTTTGAACGATGGAACTGCGGTCGGATATCATAGGAAATTTGCAATTATCAATTTTCAATTATCTGCCTTTCACTTCATTCTTTTATACTCATATCCGGCCAGGACTGCGAGAGTTCCCCCTGACAAAAGGAAAGAGGTCGCAATAGAATATATAGCTGCATTAATCCCAAGCGATGGGATGAAAAAGTAGCAACCGAGTGTGATCGTCAAAAATAGGATGATGTTTGAGATGAGGATGTGTATGGGCCGCTTTACCGTATAAAGTAAAAACAGATGGGCAAGACTCATAATAGGATAAGCGATAAAAGGTATGGCAAGCGTACGAGCGATACTTGCTGTCCGAACAAATTTTTCAGTAAAAACGATGAAAAATATCCAATTTGGAGTAATGCTAAGGGCAATAAACAGAAAAGTCGGCAGAAGCATATACATGACGCCGGACTTGATATGTGAAAAGAAATCTTTTTTTGATTCGATCGTCGAAAACTGAGGAGAAATGACCTGTGTGATGCTGACGACTGTTGCAATAATTGTCAGTATGATTTTTTGTGCAAGACCGTAATATCCAACCTCGTCTTTCGGACGGAAAAAAGACAGCAGAAACAAATCCATCCGCAAACCCAGGTTAAAAAACTGAGAAGCAACAAAATACGTCAATGTATATTTCAGACGGAAATCATGCCGTGATACAGGGGCACGGAGAACCGCCGTGATATGTTTTTTTTTGTTCCGGTAAACAAGCAAAAAATAGATAAAAGGGCCGAGTATACCATACACAAATATGATGGCACCAACTGTCGCGGTTTGCGACAGAGCAAGCAAGATGATTGCAAGGGTTTTTATGAGATTCGTGATGTTTATATAAATATTGTTTTGTAAGACACGTTTTGCTGCATACAAACAATTCCCGAGAAAATTTTGCCAGATGAAAAAGAGAACGCATAGAGCCGTAATATACAATTCGATAATGGGTGCGCCGGTTTTGAAAAAAATCCTATCAAGATACGGAAATGACAGGAAAAGGATCGTAACAACGATAAGTGAAAATACCGTTTGATAAATAAAAGTGCTCTTTATAAATCGGTATAGAGTCGGTTCCTTATCGTCAATTAGGGTCGGAAGATACGAATAGATAGTTGCTGTCGTACCAAAGTCAAGGATATTGGCCAATACATAGGCAATGCCGAAAAGTACGCTTAATATGCCGTATTGGACAGGATCAAGAATACGCACCAAGAGATATACGAAAAAAGCATTAAAAAAGACATTCAGGTAATTTCCGAGGGTATTTATGATAATGGCACGGCTTGTAGGTCTTGCCGTAAAGGATTTGATCCGTTGAATCATTTGATCATTGTAGCAAAAAAACGACGCCAATACATACTGTATGCTATAATGGAGAATTGTTAAACATTTCTCAATACGGTATGGCAAAAAAAGCATTGATAACAGGGATATTGGGTCAGGATGGTCCTTATTTGGCACAACTTCTTCTTGAAAAAGGGTACAGAGTTTATGGGCTTATGCGCAGATATTCGACCCCGCATTATGAAAATCTGGATTATCTGGGGATTATGGATAAGATTGAGTTTATCGAAGGCGATTTGACGGATGAGTCCTCCCTTATCAATATGATGAAAAATATCCGACCCGATGAAGTATACAATTTGGCTGCACAGTCTTTTGTAGGAAGCTCATGGGAACAGGCAAAACTGACAACTGAAGTCAATTCATTGGGTGTTTTGTCATTGCTTAATGCCATCAAATTTTTCTCTCCGACAACTAAATTTTACCAGGCATCAACAAGCGAGATGTTTGGTCTGGGAAACGACGATGGATATCAGGATGAAAATACCTGTTTTCATCCGAGGTCACCTTATGGCATCTCAAAAGTATATGCTTATTGGATGACAGTGAACTTCAGGGAGTCATATGGGATTTTTACAGCAAACGGGATTCTTTTTAATCATGAATCCCCTCTTCGCGGGATACAGTTTGTAACACGCAAGATAACAGATGGCGTTGCACGGATAAAACTCGGGCTTGCTGATAAAATTAATCTCGGCAACCTTGATGCAAAGCGCGACTGGGGATATGCCGGAGATTATGTTGAGGCGATGTATCTCATGCTTCAACAGGAGACACCGGATGATTTTGTTATCGGCACGGGCAAATATCATAGTGTACGCGATGTCGTGGATCTGGCATTTAGGGAAGTTGGCATTTCAGATTGGAAGCAATATGTGATGATCGATCCCAGGTTTAAAAGACCTGCTGAAGTGCCGCATTTGCGAGCGCGTATCAACAAGGCAGAAAAAATACTCGGTTGGAAACCGAAAGTCACCTTTGAGCAACTTATCAGCATGATGGTAAAAGCAGATCTCAAACGTTTACAAAAGTGAAAAGAATCCTCTTAACATATCTTGGAGTATTTATTGGATATACGATTTTGTTTTTTGCATTACTTCATTCCCCGTTTCTTTATAGGTTAAACGTGCTTTTTTACCGGGGAATTATTGTGATGTTTGTATGTATATTGGTGACCGGTGTTATTGGTTTTTTTGTAAAAAAAAGGTTTAGGATCAGTACTGAGTCATTTGTAGCCGCGCTTATGATGACCCTTGCTCTTCATGTTGGATTCTTTATCGTCTTCCCGGTAACGTATGATCGATCAGTAACTACCTATATGTTGTATAAACTTGATACAAAAACTGACGCAGATTGTAATGGTATCAATAAAAAAAACCTTGAAAGATACTTTATTAAAGAGTATGTACAAAACCAAAAAGCTCTTGATCGGCGGATACATGAACAGTTAACCATTGATTCCATTATGGAGAAAAACGGTTGCTTAACATTAACAAATAATGGAAAAGTTATATTGCGGATTGCTGATTTCGTTAAATGGATTTATAATATCCGCTAATCCCCCCTTTTCGATGCTACGCTGACCTTGGAGGTTAGCTGGTTATGAGGGTTTGTTATAATGAAAGGCAAGGTATATGGGAATAAAAAATACCAAGGAAACAAAATATTATATTGTTATACCGGCGTATAATGAAGAGCAAGTGATCGGATCTGTGATTGAGGAGCTTTACAGTGTTGGATACAGGAATATTATCGTAGTTGACGATGGATCAACCGATAATACATACAGGAAAGCGGCAGAAAAAAAGATAGTATTGCTTCGCCATATATTAAACCGCGGAAAAGGAGCTGCAATAAAAACAGGACTGGAGGCTGCCCGATTACTTAATGCTGAGCATGTTGTGACCTTTGATGCTGACGGTCAGCACGACCCAAAAGATATCAGACAAATGATAAAACTTCTGGATGACTACGATGTAGTGCTTGGACAACGCGATTTTTCGGATAAACATATACCGTTTTTCAAAAGAATGGGAAATTTTGTAGGAAATTTTGTGACGTGGGTTGTCTATGGACTTTGGGTGGCAGACAGTCAGTCCGGGATGCGTGCTTATTCGAAAAAAGCCTTGGTCTGCATGGAAACCACAGCGGACCGGTATGAATATGATAGTGAAATCCTGAGGGAGATTGTGAGAAATAAATTGTCTTATATAGAAACACCCATACACGTGCGATATACAACTTATTCTCAGAAAAAAGCAGACAGGCAGACCTATATCGGAGCTGTTAAAACCGTGATACGGATGATTTTGGCAGATTAGATTATCAAAGATATATGCAATTTTCAATAATACAACTTATTCTTGGTTTCATTTCTCTGTTTTTTCTCATCAACAGAATCATTAGATTTTTAAAAAAGGAGAGGACACAGACTGGTTTTAAGCTTTTATCAACTCTTGTTGTATGGGGCGGGATTCTCTTTACTTCCCTTTTTCCGCGCACTGTCCACATCATCTCAATGAATCTCGGATTTGGTGAAAACCTCAACACCCTTATTTTTTTCGGGTTTGTGATAGTATTTATTCTGCTGTTTAAGCTATTATCAAGTACTGAAAAGTTGGAGAGGAATGTGACGGAGATGGTGAGGAAAGAGGCGTTAAAAGATGTAATAAAGAAAAATTAATATTTCGGTGATTTCATTTTTGACTCCAGTGGGAACCCTTCCCGACGTAGTCGGGATTCCCAAGTCGCAAAAATAAAATCACCTTCATATATTTACCAATGAAACATTTTTTTAGAAACAAACGGATTCTTTTGACAGGCGGAGCTGGTTTTGTAGGAACCCATGTATTACATGAACTTCTCCGCAAAGGTGTCCTGCGAACAAACATTGTTATACCACGAAGCCTAAAATATGACCTAAGAAATCCGGACATATGCCGCGAAATGACTGAAGGAATTGACATTGTGATACATCTGGCAGGACATGTCGGGGGCATAGGGTATAACTATGAAAATCCAGGATTTCTTTTTTATGACAATATCGTGATGGGCGTAAACCTTATTGAAGCAGCGCGTATAAATAAGGTAAAAAAATTTGTCCAGATCGGTACTATTTGCTCATATCCCAAATTCACACCAGTCCCCTTTTGCGAGGATGACCTTTGGTCCGGATATCCGGAAGAAACAAATGCACCATATGGTATTGCAAAAAAAGCCCTTCTTGTCATGATACAGTCATATCGGCAGCAGTATCAGTTTCCGGGCATTTATTTACTTCCTGTAAACATGTATGGACCGGGTGATAATTTTGATCCAAAAAGCTCCCATGTGATTGCTGCACTTATCAAAAAAATTTATGATGCAAAGCGTAAAAAGGAAAAACAAATTATTGTTTGGGGTGACGGATCTGCAACGCGCGAGTTTTTTTATGTTCAGGATGCAGCTCGTGCCATCATCATGGCAGCAGAGAAATATGATAAAAGTGAGCCTGTCAATATTGGTGCAGGTTTTGAGATCAGTATAAAAGATCTGGTTGTAAAACTCGTTGATCTTATGAATTTTGACGGAAGCATTGTATGGGATAAAACCAAACCAAATGGGCAACCGCGAAGGTGTCTGGATACGACGCGAGCTGAAAAAGAATTTGGGTTTAAGGCCACTACGAATTTTGATGAAGGGTTGAGGAAAACGGTGGAATGGTACATAAGTCAAATGACAAATAATAAATGACAAATATCAAATCAATAACAAATATAAAATTTGCAGTTTGAAATTCAAAATTGATTTGTGGATTTAAAATTTGTTATTTGTAATTATGCTAAAAATCTCAATTATCACTCCCTCCTTTAACCAGGGACAGTTTATTGAGCAAACCATCCAAAGCGTCCTGTCGCAAAATTATCCTAAACTGGATTATATTGTGATTGACGGCGGGTCAACAGACGGGACGATCAAAATCTTAAAAAAATACGGGAGATATTTGAGATGGATCTCGGAAAAAGACAAGGGACAGAGTCATGCTATAAACAAGGGATTAAAGATGGCATCCGGAGATATCATAGCGTGGTTAAACAGCGACGATTATTATTTACCGGGCGCTTTAAACAGAGTGGCTCTCCACTTTGAAAGAAACAAAGCTAGCCATTGGGTCACCGGTGACTATAAAATCATTGATGAATTTGGACATGACATCCATGGGTATGTGATATGGTATAAAAATCTACTTCGCTCCCTTTCATCTTATGCCATGTTATCTTTTGCAAACTATATTATCCAACCGAGCACATTCTGGAGAAGGGAGTTGATGCAAAAGGTGGGATATTTGAATAATTCGTACCGGTATTGTATGGACTATGATTTGTGGCTGCGTTTCATGAAAATAGAGCCTCCTCAAATACTAAGCTCCCCATTATCCGCATTCCGGATACATGGGGCATCTAAAGGGGGAAGCCAGTACAAGAAGCAGTTTGAAGAAGAAATAAAAGTTGCACAATCTCATAAAGTGAACAAATGGATGTTGCAGCTACATGCACTTCATAACACAATGATCAATGTCTCTTATTCTTTTGTAAAATAAATCCGCAAGCAATATCCCACAGCATATTGAGTGGTTGATACGTTTTTTCAATATACTTATCCATAGTCATATTTTGTAAGATTTGATTTGGATGTATGAGCGGAAATCTCATGGGATTTGCTTTTTTTGATGCATGGAGCGTGACATATTTTGTGTGTGTTGCGTTTGGTCCAAAGCCAATATTGCGAACCAGATTGGTAAACGGATAAACACACAACCCATCCTGCATGAGAAGTGCCATTTGCCAGATATAATCCCAGGTATCGATTTTTCCTGAGAGAGTTTTTTGGATTGCACTCAATCGTATGGGTGACATGAGGCTAGCATACGTGTCAAATTTTTGGGCCAGCTCCTTCAATCCTTTTTTTTCTGCTTTACGATATTGAACCCAAGCCCGTCTCCATGTTGCCCAACCCCAAATAAGTGAGTGCTTGCAAAAATCATAACTGTATTTTGTATTTTCACTGAGAAAATTGTTTCCGGAAATCATCATGATTTTTTCGTTTGCGTTGTATTTCACGAGAAGTTCTTCACAAAAGCGGAAAAAAGTCGTGTCAGGGATACAATCATCTTCAAGGATGATTGCGCGGTCGACATGGGAAAAAACCCAGTCCAGTCCATATGACACTGCTTTTCTGCATCCGAGGTTTTTTGTTGCGTACTTTGTATGCGCGTTGCATTTCCAATCAATTTGCTTGCAGATGTTCCGGACACGTGACACCAGTTTTTTTTCATATATTCCTTTTTCATCACGTGCAGCGTCCGATACGATAAAAAGCTTTTTTGGAGCCATTTTCCGTATAATGTCAAACACCGACTGAGTTGTGTCGGGTCGGTTAAATACGATAAGGACAACAGGGATATTCATCTCTTTTCCAGCTTCCAAATAGTACATGAGCCGTAACATCCATCTTTAGTGAGTTTAAGATCAAACTCTTTTTTGATCACTTCAAAGTCACGTCTTACGTTTTCATCGCTACCAAGATAATTTAGAAGATATACGTTATTTCCTGAATCGAGCTTAGATTTATATAATGCAAAAAGGTTTTCATACGTGTCTTTGCCCCATATGCTATCCGGTCCACCTCGAAAAAAATCCTGGGACTTTGACATGGGAAGCAGGATATAATTATCATTGCTGAAAAAATCCACATAATGCGGGATCATTGCTGTTATAAGGTATGGTTTGCTTTTTTGAGTTTTTGAAAAAACATTGTTTGCCTGTTTGACCGATAGATAATACCATGGTGACTCGACATATTTGAGATTTAGCATGATCTGGGATTTGAGACGGAGTGCGTTTGTAAAAAAGTAAAAGATGATACATATCATTAAAACAGAAGGTACCACATAAATGAAGATATTGTTTTTTTCATCCTGAACATATTTATGCACAGACTTAAGCATCATGCGTTTCAGGATCCTTGTTTTTTTAAAATACTGAAAAAAGTACAACATGACAGAATGCAGAAAGATCCAAAACAGTACAAATCCGATAAGTAAAGTCGGTATTGCATGATATAGATATCGCATATCTTGCGAGTAAAATGCAGACATGAAAAGGAGTGTAGAAACAAGAAAGATGATAAGACTTATTGAAAGCAATCTGCTTTTTTTGTTGAAAACCCCGAAAATAAGTCCGATAACTCCGGGTGTCCCGATGTAAAAAGGCAAAATTGGAGTATTGTCCCAAAGGAATCGTACCTGATATCCTCCAAACATTGCCCTCATATAAACGGGTAGATTTACTTTTATATAACTGAGCGAAAACCATGCGCCTGTGTTTATGACTGTTGGGTTTGATTTTCCGGATTTAAAAACTACAGCTTCTATGGTTGAAATTACTGTAACCAACAAAGTTGATCCTTTGGCCACATACTCGCCAACCGAATAAATTAGAAAAAAAAGAATGGATGTGTTAAAAAGCGTTAATAATAATTTTTTATATCTTAGAGTCTTTATCATATAACTTAAAAAAAGTCCTGCCATAAGGGGTAAGCTTGCGTATTTGGTCGCATAAAATGCAACGGAAAGGAAAGATGCGATAATTATATTTTTTATTGAAACCGGCTTGATGAGAAGATATAAAGAGGACATAAACAAAAATAGGGTAAGATTTTCAGCCATGGCAAGCGTCGGATACCAATAGATAAAGTAGTTGGTGACATATAAAAAAAGAGTAGTAGTTAGTAGTAAGTAGTTGGTTGTTAGTTTCTTAATAACAAGATAGAAAAATACCGATGAACCAAGAGAAAGTAAGATATTTCCAAAATAAAACATCCTTGCATCATTTCTCAGCAAAAAAACAGGAGAAAGAACCAGAGAATACAAAGGCGGCACATTGGTTTGCAGTCTCTCCCCTTGTCTGTAAAGAGTCAATCCATGACCTTCTATAAAACTTTTTGCAGGATTTATATAGTATACGGTGTCCGGATACGGCTCAAGATTGGGGATGAGCGTCCTTTGGGAAAATGGGTTTTTGGCAAGTAAAAGAAGCAGTAAAAGTAAACTTGCAAAGAGCACCCAGTGTTTTTGCAGCATAGGACATTGTAACATATACGGCTATGCAAAAACCTATCAAGCTGATACAATTATTTATCAAAACCCAATGAAACTATCCATCATCATCCCTGTCTACAATGAAGAAAAGCTTATCTCCTCAGTCATACAAAAAGTCATTGATGCAGACTGTACCGGTCTTTGCAGGGAAATAATCGTGGTTGATGACGGTTCAACAGATAAGTCAGCGATCAGAGTTTCGCAACTGGTTGCCAACTCAAAACATAAAAAAACTAGTCGCTATTCCCTAATCTCCATTCGCCTCTCTTCTAATCAGGGAAAGGGTGCGGCTTTGAAGGCTGGATTTCAAAAGTCAACAGGCGACATACTTATGGTGCAGGACGCGGATGAGGAGTATACGGTTGCGGACTACCCTGCCCTTCTTGAGCCTTTTATCAAAGATAAAGCAAAGGTTGTTTATGGCAGCCGGAATAAAAAAAGGGAAAACTTCAAAAACAGGTATTCGTACCTTGTATTTTATCTTGGCGGATTGGTACTCACCTGGTTTATAAATCTGTTATATGGATTATCTCTGACTGACCAGCCAACAGGGTATAAGCTTTTTTCAAAGGATATGAAGCCATTGTTGCTTAAGCCAATTGAAAACAGATTCACCTATGAAGTAGCGGTAAGCGCAACACTTGCAAAAAATAATATCCCGTTTACTGAAGTGCCGATACATTACAAACCCCGGACAATGAGTGACGGTAAAAAAATCACAGGATGGGATTTTGTAAAGAGCGTAATGGTTGCAATTAAGTATAGATTAACAGATTAAAAGATTAACGAATATAAATTTTTTAATCCGTTAATTTGTTAATTTTTTAATCAAAAAATTGGGTACCAAGGAATTTAACATCATAGACAAACTGATTTCATGGATGCGGGTGCAAAGAGCTATCCCTTATGTCGGCAAAAATGACGTAGTCCTGGATTTCGGCTGCGGTCATCAGGCATATTTACTTGATCATATTAAACACACCATAAAAAAAGGGATCGGCCTTGATTATGACGCAGAGCCTCGAAAAATCGGAAAAAATATTGAGATACGTAAGTTTAATTTCAAAGGAAAACTTCCGTTTCTTGATAAGACATTTGATACCGTATTTTTACTTGCGGTTATTGAACATATTGAGATTACACAAACTCCAAAATTATTTCGCGAATGTTGCCGAATACTTACGCCTCATGGAAAGATCGTACTGACAACCCCGACTCCATTTGGTAAAACCATTCTTGAATTTCTGGCTTTTAAACTCGGCATCATCTCAAAAAAGGAAATTGCCGACCATAAAAAATATTATTCAAGGAAGGACGTTGAAAACATGGCAAAAAACTACGGACTGAAAATTGATACGTATCAGACATTTCAGCTGGGAGGAAATAGTTTGTATATATTAAAGAAATTAAAAAATTAACGAATTAACCCTACTTTGTCCACGACTTCGTCGGGACTTTGAGGGGCAAGCGGGTTACTAATGAAAAAAGCTCTTCTTTTCCTTGCGCCAATACTTCTCATACTTTTTTTTTGGAAGAATATACTTTTGAATCTTGCGACCCACTTATATGATTGGCAGGATGTGCCCTTTACCATATGGATTTTCCAGAATAATATAAAGAATATTGGAGTTTTCGATCTTATTTATCACAATGAGACAAACGCCATGTATCCTTTTCCTTTTTCGCTGTCTTTTACCGAGCATATGTATTTTCCCTCGATGCTTGTATATCTTATTGCTCTTGTGACAAATAGCTCCATTGCACAGTTTAATATTCTTGCACTTGCCAATCATCTGCTTTTATACATCTCCTTTTATTTTTTGGCAGGAAGATTTACGAAAAATTCCTGGATTAAGGTTATTGCCGGATTATTTGTGGCTTTTTCACCATATATATTGAGTCAGATCGGACACTTTCAGATGATTTTCTTTTGGCCTTTTATCCTCTGTCTTTATTTCCTTTTTCATCCGGACAGACAGATACATCATTTTATGTTAACCGGCTTATTTCTGGCGTGGCAGTTTATGAGCAGCGTATATCTTGGAATCATGGGCATGGCTGCCATTATTTTATATTATGCAGTGCGCTTTATAAATCCACATCTGTTTCCTGTGCGCTCCTCGACAAAAAAGGAACTTGAAAAAAACAGAAAAGGTTTTTTCTTTGGGTTTTACACGGCATGGGATAAAAGAAGCACCGGAGACAGATTCAGGATATTATCTGAAATTGTTGTAATCTTTGTTGTTTTTCTCGTGATTGCAGAACCAACCATAAGTGCATATCTGGAGATGTATCAGACATATAAGCCTGTTATCGATCAAGGCCAATATGTGACATATGCAGCGCATATAAGTGATTATTTCTTTACATCAGGACAAAATTCCCTTCTCTATCAATTGACCAAGTTTTGGAGTAAATTTGACAATCACTTATTTGGGGAAAAGGCTGCATTTGTGGGGATTGTACCGATTGTTGTGATTGGTTATTGGTTTGTCAGTATTTGGAAGAAAAGAGTTTATCTCAGTCTGGATTCCCACCTTCCCACTTCGTCCTTTGGACTTCGACGGACAAGTCGCGGGAATGACAAGAAATTTAGTGAATCAGGAATGGTCGTATGGCTTTTGTGGCTTATGGTCATCGCATTTATTTTTTCCCTTGGTCCACGTCTTAACTGGAATGGTACTTATCTGGTTTACCCTCTTCCCTATCTTTTTATATTAAAACTTATACCACTAATAGGGGTTATGAGAGCAACAGCGCGGTGGTACTTTCTTTTTGTTTTGAGTATATCAATGCTTTTTGTTTTCAGTATGCAATATATCAGTTTATGGATATATCATCCTTTACTTAAAAAAGTTATCTTTCCTTTGCTTTTTTGTGCGGTCCTAATCGAGTTTTATCCTGCGCCGATCCCCGCTTCCTCTCAGGTTTGCTGGAGTACCAGCTACACCAAAGTAAAAGAGATTTGTCAGGAGAACCCTGCTCCGCTTTTGGAGTACCCCTTTGATTATAGAGCCCAAGACCGCTCGGTCATAAAGGACCTGAACTATAAAACAAAGATACTTCTTGCCTCAACCCGTCATACCTGTGACATTTTAAGCGGTTTTTCGGGCTATACTCCGAAAAAATATTCCGAATACCGCGACTTTCTGCAGGATCATGAGTTTAACCGAGGCGGTCTTAAACTTTTACACGATCTTGGGTTCAGGTATGTGAAGCTTAATTTCTTTGCCATGAATGCCAAAGAAAAAAAACAAATTGCAAAGTTTATCACTTTTCCCTATGTCAAAAAAATATACGAAGATAAGGATGTCACAATCATTGAGCTTCGTAAACTTACAAAGTATGAGATGAGCAACGACCCTTTATTGAAATGAAATATTCCGATAATAGTTTTGCTTGACCCACCATAAATCTATCGTGAATGCGTATATACAGTTGAATAGATCTTCATTGATTCTATATGTTCTAGTCTTATATTTGGAAAAAGCATCAAAAAACGGATCAGGATATATGGTTTTAAAAGGGATGAGAGGATTCGGGTATTTATCCGTAAGTATTGTATCTGATGATTTTTTGTAAACAGTCATGGTCTCCTTTGTTTCCCTTTTGATAAGTTGTGCCCAACCGACGACTGCGGGTGAACAACGGGGGTCAAAGTAACGGTAATCCGACTTCAGGCAGTATGGCTTTGATATATGAGGGAAGGTAAAATGAGGGATAAGAAGCCCGGGGATCTGTATCAAGATACCGAAAACAAGTAGCGCAATCATGATGGCTCTGACAGTTTGCTTTGCCTGGCGCCACGTCTTCAAAATAAAAGGAATACCAAACACCACAAGTATAAATAAATATCTGGGACCATATGTTGATTCGCCATGCCAGATGGTCGCTAGCGCGTAATTTGCAAAATAAATCAGACTTAAGGCAAGATAAAACAGCGAATAAGTTTTATACGGACTTGTTTTTTTCAGTGAATAACGGATTGCTACAATATATGAGACGAAAAGAATAGGATTATTGAAAAACAAGCCTTTGTTTGGACCCAAAGTCATGGCAATGAAATTCTTGATATTTTCCACAGGATTCAATTCATATACTTTAAAACCCAGCTCCATATAACCTGTTAAAAACGGATGGCCAAAACGCAGATAGTTCCAAATAAGTTGGACTGTCAGGGCCGGGATTAAGAAAAACAAGAGGTATATGGTGGATTTTGAAAAACCTTTTTTTGAAAAGCTCGGATACAGATAAAAAACAATAAAAGGGATAATAAGAAGAACAAATGTCATATTATAAACAGATGCAGTGAGCGCAAACAAACAAGCAAAAAGTATAAGATCAGTTATTTTTTGTTTTTCCTTGTAGTCCCACAGTTTCCAAAATGAAAGCATTGCGCACAAGGTAAAAAGCGGATGAGCAAATTGGTGGTGTCCTTGGACTACCATGTTTGTTCCCATCACAAGCAGTAACATAAAAAACCAATTGTTACTTTTTTCCTTGTGTTCAATCCGTTTGAAAATCCTATTGATGGTAAAGGCAGTTGCAATGATGACCGCACCATTAAAAAGGTTTGCGTACCAGGTAAGGATATAATCGGGTTCTGCCGGAAATAAAGAAGGAGGGGTATGCAGAAGATGACGAATGACATTACTCAAAACAACGCCGGGTATGAAAAAAAGGGCATATCCGAAATTATAGACAATGTAATAATTGCGGTTTACAATGTTTTGACGCGCAACCATTTTTTGGGCAAGTTTGTCTTTGCCAAAATCAATCCTACCCTTTTCAACCATTTGTTTGGAGAGGTATATGTGGGTTGTGGCATCAATTGAGTCAATATTTCCTGACGCTGTAAAGATAAAAAACAGGGAAAGGATGATAACAAGGGTAAATTTGCGCATAATACTATAAAATTATAGTGATGGTAAAGCCAAAAAACAAACCCTTAGTCTCGGTTCTTGTCTGCTCATATAATGCAGAGCAGTTCATATTGCCAACCTTGAGGTCTGTACTGGACCAAACGTATAGAGAGATGGAGGTTTTGATCTGGGATAATGCGTCCCACGATCTTACGACTCAACTTATTAATGAGTTAAGTCAAAAGGATAAGAGATTACAACTATATAAATCAGAAAAAAATATCGGGCCGTATGCCGGATTGAACCGCCTTCTTGAAAAGGCCAAAGGAGAGTATATTGCCATAAATGATCATGACGATATCTGGCATTCTGCAAAACTGGAAAAGCAGATAGCATATCTTGAGCAAAACCCTGGGTATACCGGGTGCGGCAGCGCGATCATCAATTGGTATGAAAAATACAACACAACATTTTATCGCAGTCAGCCGGTGAGATCTGATATTGCCTGGCATACGTCTCTTGTATTCAGAAATGGCGGATACAGATATGATGCATCAGTCCCGGTTGGCACGGATTTCTACTTCATGAAAAATATATTAAGCAAAAATAAAAAAGTAATTTACAATTCTCAGGAACCCATGGTTATGCGCCGGATATTTAAAGACTCTAGCAATCTGTCGGGTAAATGGATGAAAAAAGCTCCAGTTTCCAGTATCTTTAAACTGAAAATAGGACTATTTGACAGATTGGCTCTTCTCAATAGACGGTTATTTTCTCAAAATTGGGTAGAATGGATGGTAGTACAGTTTTATAAAAACAATATTCCAAAAAAATATGAAAACTATAAAATAGAATTAGATCAAATTAACACCACATGCAGTATATCAAAAGTTTAATCTCCATCTTAAACCATCCCAATAATTCTGACAAGAAAATAAAAACACTGCTTAGGCTTTTGTTTTGGAAAGTTAATCAGATTTTTTTCCATGTACCGGCAATTATCGAGCTTACCCAAGACCGTAAATGTATCTGCTATACAGATAGTTCAAATGGAGGTCTTGTCGTCTATTCAAAATTGTTTGATTATAGCGAGATGACCTATCTTTTAAAAAAGCTTAAACCCGAAGATACATTTATTGATGTCGGTGCAAATATCGGAGTATACACGCTGCTTGCCTCTTCGGTGATAACAAAAGGTATGATCCACGCATTTGAGCCTTATGGACAAAGCCAAAAGAGATTGCTTGAAAATTTAAGGTTGAATGATATCGCTAATGTTCAGGTGGTAGAAAAAATAGTTTCAGACAAAACAGGTTATGAATATCTGGGAATAGAAAAAGAGTCAGAAATAAATCATATCATATACAGTCATGATGATAAAAAAATAAAAATATCCTCAATCACACTTGATGATTATATTTTTAGAAATAAAATCAATAAAATATCAATACTTAAAATTGACGTTGAAGGCGCTGAGATGAAAGTGCTTAAAGGAGGAGAAGAAAGTATAAGGAAAGGTAAAATCAAGAAGATCCTGCTTGAGCTTAACCGAAACAATCAATTTTTTGGGACAAGCAACCGGGCCATCATTGATTGGTTAAAATTGAGAGGCTACCGGATAAGCTTATTTACGGAACACGGAAAGCAACAAATAATAAAATCAAACAATATTGATAATAATCAGATTTTAAACATCATTGCTGTTTATAGAGAAACCTAAAGAGCCATTTTTCAATTAATACGTAAAACAACATCCCAAAAAAAATTGCAAGACATACTCCTGTCAGGACTGAAGTGAACAATGCAAGATTGTTTTGTATTTCTATTTTTTGAACTATACGGAAATAAACTGAAAGTACCAAGGAATGCGTAATGAAGATGGAGTAGGAAGCATTGCTTAAAAGTTTAAGCTGCGGTGATAATTTGATACGAATTTTAGACTCATATAGTGCAGTCGTAAAAATAAGGATTGCGATTGGTATCGCAACAAAAACCAATCTCCTTGCATCATTTATAAGTACAAAATATTGGCGGTATGTTGTTGCCATGACAAAAAACATAAAACATAAAGTAAAGATAAGATATTTTGTAAGACACAGAGGTATTTTATTGACCAATCTCAATAAGATAAAAGCGCAAAATGCTCCCAGAGTAAATTCAATCATCACATAGCTTGTTGCAAATTCCAGAAGATTCCTGACATAAGGAAGATGATCCAGGGAAATCTGTGTAACCGTTAAATTATAAAAAAGGATAAAAAGAGTCAGAATCACTGAGATGAAGATTTTCATGAATTTATTTGGAGCCGACCATATCATGGCAAACAAGATATAAAAAAACATTTCATAGGCTATAGTCCAGCTTGGGGAAACAAGACGCGGCCAGTGAGGGTAAAGAGTAATGGATGAGAAAATAAATCCCGGGGTTATAATTGAAGGCAATACAAAGACTTAGATTAGTAAAACAATTCCGCATACAATCCAGTACAAAGGATATATCCTCATAAAGCGTTTTTTTACAAAGATGGCGACGCTTTCCTTATTTGCCTTCACATGAAAGTATCGGTAGGTTATGACAAAAGCGCTCAATATAAAGAAAAAATCAACCCCACTTTGGCCAAAAAGAAAAAAACCGTTGAAAAAACTGTAGCCAAGCTGGTCTTTGAAGACAATCGTGAAATGATAAAGCACAACAAGTATTGCCGCTATTCCCCTATACGTATCGAGCAATTGAAATCTTATCCTTGCGTCTTTATGCATGAGATATAGTATCCAGAAAATTTCTGCCAAACAATTCTTCTGAAAAAGAAGACGAATGGAGTGTATTCATTGCAGTGGAAGTTAAGGGTTTTTTTCTGAGAAGATCAATGGTTTTAGTTGTCAGCTCCGGGACAGTCTTAAACAGATGGGCTTTTTTATCTAATTTCATTTTATCAAGAATTTCGATCAAACCGCCGCCTGCATAAAAGACCGGAAGGCATCCGGACATAATACCCTCAACCGGTGCGATGCCAAAATGTTCAAATGCGATCGGGTTTGTATTTTCATCTTCCCCATAACCTGTCGCGTGCCAATATATCTTGGATTTTGCCAGTATCTCAAGAACCTCAGTGTGCGGGATATTAATATGAAAAAAGATCGGATACCCTTTTGCAAGGTCTTTTAGATACTCTAGGAAGCGAATTGATGATGGTTCGCTCCCCACGCCTCCAACAAGATGGAGTTCAAGATTTGTAACCCCAGGGGTTAAATGAGGCTGAACCCTTGGGTTATCGTGTTTTAACTCGTCACATAATTTGATAAATGCTTGAATAAGAACTTCCTGTTTTTTGCCGTGACCGAGCGTGAAAAAGCGGCCGACTGAGGTGATCCAGTTGTGTTTGGTTGAAGGTCGATAGTCGATAGTCGTTGGTTGATGGCCTTGCCTGCCGGCAGGCAGGTTGTTAGTTGTTTGTTCATGGTTCGGGGCCAGCGACTGGTGACTGACGACCGGTGAATTGCGATTGGTGACTGGCGGATACAGTACTGTTGATTCTTTATGCCAGTAATTTTTGATCCATTTTTTGGTAAACTCAGAGTTTGCAAGGATGGTGTCATACGAATCAAGGCGCTTTTTCATGTCAAAAAAAATACCAGCCCGTATCCTGTTATAAACTTTTTCATTCATGGATTTGGGTAGGAGTGTGTGAAAGCTTGTCATATGAAAAAACGCAAGTAGCAGGTTAAACATAATGCTTCTTTCAGGCGTCGGAAAATGGGTGTAATATATATTTTTTTTGGCAAATCCATAAGAGTAATCCATAAAAGAAAGATTGATAAAAAGATCTTTGCCTTGTACGATTTCTTTTAGTCTTTTTTCATTGTTCCAGACAACATAGAACGGGATATCTTTGAGGTTGATACCAAAGCAGTCCTGTATTTTATGCAGATGTATAAATTTGCCAGATACAAAAGTTATGCTCCATCCGGCTTTTATAAGGATCTTGGCCATGGTGCAGGCAACCACTTCAGCTCCTCCGAATTGATGAAGCCATTTATCATAAATCACCGCGGTTTTCATATGGTTAAGTCATTCCCGCGACTTGTCCCTCAAAGTCCAAAGGACGAAGTGGGAAGGCGGGAATCCAGACTAATAATTATCTTATATTATCTTTTTATATAAATCATTCCATTCCGGATTTTTTTCTTCAATAATTCTTAATTTCCATAATCGTTTCCATTTTTTTAACTGTTTTTCCCGGATAATAGCTTCTTCAGGAGTAGAATACGCTTCATAATAAACTAGTTTATTGACGTTGTATTGTTTTGTGAATCCGTTTATCATTTTTTGTTTATGTGTATATATCCTTTTAATCAGATTATTTGTAATACCTATATATAATGTTCCGTTTCGTGATGAGGCAACAATATAAACACAATAATTATTTTTCATGATAAAGAAAATATTAGAGACTGGATCCCTGCCTACGCAGGGATGACTGCAGATATTTACTATAGAATAATATCGGTAAATGAAAAAAGAAATAATACTTTACTCTAATATATTGCCAGTTGATTGGCATTGTTTGCTGGTTGATTATAAGTCTTACTAGAAATCTGACTTTTGCCTTCATGGAAAACATCATATATTCTTTTAAAAAAAGAGGAAACGGGAAATGCAAAAACAGATGAAGAAGTCTGCCACGCTCGCTCTGATAGATAAAGAAGGGCGACCACTGCCCGCTTGAAGATGCATGCTTGTGATACGCGATGGCTTTGGGCGAATACATTATTTTATACCCGTATTTTTTTGCCCGCTCACTTATCTCAACGTCTTCATAATAAAGGAAAAAACGTTCATCAAACAAACCGATCTTCTCCAAGATAGCTTTGCGGTACAAAGTCGCAACTGCGCAAGCGGCATCGATTTCTTCCTCTTTATCATATTGCCCTTTGTCTTCCTCATATTCCTGTATGTTATTTCTTGGCACAGCTCCCCTATCCTGTGCATATCCGTTTGAAAAAATTCTGATCCCGGCATTTTGGATTTTACGAGTTTTGTGAAGGTATACTTTTGGATTTACTGCAAATATATTCTTGTCTTTTTCGGTTACAGTAACAAGTTCCTTTAACCAGTTTTTATCAACGGTACAATCGTTATTGAGAAGGATTACATATTCGCCCTTTGAGCGCCGTACCCCCACATTATTTCCAGCAGAAAAACCGAGGTTTTTGGACAGATATATAGTTGTTAGTTGATGGCCTTGCCTGCCGGCAGGCAGGTTGTCAGTTGCTAGTTGATCAATGATAGATCTACTTTGATCAGTTGAGGCGTTGTCGACCACTATGATTTCATACTTTTCCCTTGGATAGTTTATATCCAAAACCGAAGAGATGGTTTGCTGCAGAAATTTTTCACCCTGGTAGTTTAGTACAACAATCGAACAAAAAGGAACGGCTGTCATTTTATAATTATAGTAGATCAACCTACTTTCATGGGAGAAAGGTGGAGATGGTCTTCTATACGATCAACTCGTAGTTTCGTATCGGTAATATCATTGTCAAATACTTTTATTGTTGTGTTTATGTCTTTTCGTAGTTTACGCACTTCTTTATTAAGTGTACCTAATCTTTTGTTTATTGGATCAGTTTCATCCTTAATTGCTTGCTTTATTGACTGTAAATCATTTTTTGTCAACATAGAAACCATAATACTGTTTTATATTCTTTTGTCAATGGATTATATGCAACAAAAACAGTGTTTTAGTGTATTACAGTATCTTCTTGCTTTATAATAATGAGCATGTTGAAGGCACTCCATGAAAAATTTAAGTGCGAAGGTACTGTCTGTGTATTCATTCTTTTTTACATAGTGATTGCCTCATATAAGCTTTCCCTTCCCGGTCTTCATTATGATGAAGTATTTTATACCAATGCGGCGCTCGGATCCATTGACGATAACTTCGTATACTTCAAGATAGGCGCTTTTCCGGTCATGATCATGGACTATATCGGTGCGCTTAAAGCCTGGGTATATGGATCAATCTTCAAATTTTTTGGCGTGTCACCTTTGTCCATCAGGTTTCCCAATATCCTTATCACGGCTGTCAGCCTCTGGTTGCTTTATCTTGTCACAAAAAGACTTTTTGAAAAGAAGATCGCGCGACTTACAGTATTTCTCTTGTCAGTAGATCCTACCTTTATCATCCTTACTCGACTGGATTTCGGACCTGTGGTATTGGCTTTTCTTATCAGAGTTTTAATGATGTACTTTTTTATCCTGTTTCTGAAAAAAAAGAAAGGAAAATATCTGATTATCGCATCATTATTGTCAGCTTTAGGTATTTTCAACAAGCTTGATTTTGTCTGGTTTGTCAATGCCATGATTCTTGGAAGCCTTATCGTGTATAGAAAAAGGTATCTCATTTTTTGGAACAAAAGAAAACCATATGTCAAAACAATTTTCCTTGCAATAATAGCGACCTTCACTATTACGGTCGGTTATGCATTTATGAAAACTGGCTACTACAAGACCATAGATTTTTTTTACTGGTCGCATTTTACCAGAATATTAAAAGATACGGGTAATCTGATTGACGGATCGCTCTTTTTTATCAGCCATTTCGGAAATACATCTGACCTGCAAGGTCAGCTCTGGCAAAGCGGAGAGATTTACAATGCGATTTTTTGGGCTATCATTTTTTTTCAGATTGTCCGGACAATCTCAGTAAAGGATAACAACAAAAAACATGCCACAATCTTTATGGTTCTACTTGCCATGTTAATTTACTGGCAGATCATCGTGACAAGCCTGGCTGGTGCAAGCTGGCACCTGTTTACTCTATACCCTTTCCTCACAATCCTTTTTGCTAAAGGATTGTCACATATGTGGCAAGAAAAAAGATCACGGTGGATAGCTGTCATATTGCTTGGCTTCATATTGATACGCAGTATCAGTATATATTCTCAGTATCTTCGGTCATTTGAAAAACCAAAAAGCATATTTTGGTCGCCTGCCATCTATGAACTCATCAAATTCACAAAACAAACGGATGCCCGATTTGTCGCGGTTGACTGGGGAATCCATAATGCATTGCAAACATATGATCATAAAAAAGATAAATACTTTGACATGTGGACCACTTTCATAAAAGATCCGGCAGATCTCACCCTCTCAGATTCGGAAACATATTATATCCTTTATCCTCAAAAAGATGCGTCTTTCAAACAGCCGAGGAAATCTTTTTTTACAAGAGCCAAACAAAACAAAATCAATATGACAAAAATCAAGGAAATCCGTTACAAAAACGAGACTATTTTCGAGCTTTATAAAGCTAAATAAATCTACTATAATACTATCCATATGAAAGTCCTTTCTCTTGTCGGCGCCCGCCCGCAGTTTATCCAAGAAGCTGTATTAAGTAAAGAATTTAAACTACAAGGAGTTGAAGAGATTTTAGTCCACTCCGGACAGCATTATGATTTTGACATGGCAGACTCGTTTATTCAGAGTCTTGATATCACAAAGCCAAAATATTATCTTAACGTAAAAGCAACGAGTCACGCTGAGACAACCGGCAATACAATGATAGGTTTTGAGCAAGTAGCTTTAAAGGAAAAACCTTCAGTAATTTTAGTTAATGGAGATACGAATACGACTATAGCAGGAGCATTGGTTGCTGCAAAACTAAAAATACCCTTAATGCATGTTGAGTCAGGTATCAGGATGGAGCCGAAAACGATGCCAGAGGAAATAAACAGAGTGGTGACCGATCACATATCGCAATACCTTACTTGTCCTAGCAAACTTACTGTAGCTAATTTACGAAAAGAAGGAATAACTAAAGGTGTGAATCTTGTGGGAGATGTGATGTATGATCTATTCCTAAATATGAAGCCAAAATTTGAATTGGACTTTCCTAAAAAAATGAGTTTAAAAAATAACCAGTATGTTGTTGCTACGATTCACAGGGATTATAATGTTGATGAAAAACTTCCTCTCAAAAAAATATTAAACGAGTTGAATAAAATATCAAAAGAAATCGAGATAGTTTTTCCTCTTCATCCAAGAACTCTCAACAGGATAAAAGAATTCGGATTATCTCACCTGGTTAAAGATTTAGTGATAACCAAACCGTTAACATATTTTCAGCTCATGGGTTTAACATCAAACGCATATAAAATAATTACGGACAGCGGAGGATATCAAAAAGAAGCCTTTTATTTCGGTAAGCAAGCAATTGTAGTGATGCCCGATACGGGATGGAGGGAACTGATAGGATGGAACTACTTGGCAGATCCTGACAATATTTCCTCTTTAATTCATAAAGATCCAACTAAAAAACCTGAAAAAGATGTTTACGGGAAAGGAGATGCAGGTAGAAAAGCAGTAAATATTTTGGTTAAGAGAGAATGAAAAAAGTAGCATATGTATTATGTCCTCATGAACCATATAAAGATCCGCGAGTGAGTTTTGAAATTGATGAACTTAAAGCCGTATATAATGTCATTGCCATCGGTATTCTGACTTCCTTTGAAAAAAAGAGCGAAAAGACTCAATCAAATTACAAGCTACTCCTGTTGGATTTGAAAAAAAATGCATGGAAAAAACAGATCATTGATTTTTTTAATCTGATAAATAACTACACTAAAAGTAAAACACTGCGGCTGGTAAATTACGTACTTAAATTGTTTTATGTTACGGATATGTACAAACTTTTATTTAGATTAATTCCCCAATATCAAAAGTTTAATCACCTTCTTTACGAACTATCCTATTCTATTCCTTTAATTAAGAACTCTGATATTCCAAATAAAAAGCCATATTTAGTTCAGGCCAATGACGTATATACATTACTTGCAGGTGTTATATTAAAAACTGAACATAACTCTAAACTCATCTACGATTCTCATGAACTGTATCCTGAATCTATTCCATCATCACCTGAGTATTTAAAGCACTACTTGTGGTTAACAGAAAAAAGTCTTATAGGATATGCAGATACAGTTTTTGCAGTAACTCCTCAAATAGCTAAAAAAATGGAAGATGACTACAAACTTAAAAAAATAAAAGTATTACCAAATGCAGAAAAATGGAAAGATCATAAAATTGATTATTTCAACGTGAGAAAAGTTGTTTTTCTTTATCAAGGAGGCTTTTTACCGGAAAGAGGTCTGGAAGAGCTGATTGAGCAGTGGAAACACGTAGATCATGACAAAGCAATTTTATACATGAGAGGACCAAAAAACAGTTTTTTAAATAAATTGAAAGAATTAGCCAAAGAACAAATAGATAATAAATCCTTGATATTTCTTGATTCGGTAACTGAAGACGTGCAAGTTGAAATGATGAAAGGAGCCGATGTAGGTATAATCCCCTATTTGCCTACTAGTCTTAACAATAAGTATTCTTGTCCGAATAAGCTGAGTCAATATATGCAAGCCGGATTGGCTCTGTTAAGCAATAAGCTTGACTTCATAGAGTCTCTCGTTAAGAAAAAAAGAATAGGACTAATATACGATTTAAATGACAGGAGTTCGTTACTAAAATGCATAAAAACCTTACTGGACAGAGAGAAATTAGATAATTTCAAAAAAAATTCATATAATTATGGGAAGATATATTTTAATTGGGATGTTATAAAAAATATTTACATTAGGGAGATACGGGTGAAAGATTAATATAAGTTTAACTGTTTGCTTATGGACATAAAAAATAAGCGTTTTTTAGTAATAGGTGGAGCGGGTTTTATCGGCTCGCATGTTGTTGATCATCTATTAAAAGAAAATGTAAAAAAAGTGATTGTGTTTGATAATTTTTCCCGCGGGTCAGAAGACAACCTGAAAGATGCAATTATGGATAAAAGACTTACAATCGTAAAAGGAGATATTCTTCACAGGGATTTTCTGGAGAAAGCCATGGAGGGTGTGGATGGCGTTTTTCACTTGGCGGCTGTTTGGCTTCTTCATTGTCATGAATTTCCGGAGACTGCATTTGAAGTGAACATACGGGGTACTTTCAATGTGATTATGTCTGCAATAAAACAAAAAGTGAGTAAGGTAGTTTTTTCCTCATCCGCAAGCGTGTATGGCAATGCGCTAGAACTTCCAATGACCGAAGATCATCCATACAACAATGAAACGTTTTATGGAGCTACAAAAATAGCTGATGAACACATGTTTAAATCACTTGGTAAAAGATATGGATTAGATTGGGTAGGACTGCGATACATGAATGTATACGGACCACGTCAGGATTATCATGGCGCATATACTGCAGTTATGCACAAGATAATTGATAGATTGGAAGAAAAGAAAAAACCGATTCTATACGGTGATGGTTCACAACAATATGATTTTGTCTATGAGGGTGATGTTGCGCGTGCAAACATATGCGCAATGAAATCAAAGGCTACTGGTAAAAACTACAATGTCGGGACAGGTATAGGTACTTCACTAAAGGAACTTACTCAAGTGATAATTGATATTTATGGAGCAAAATCCTCCATCGAATACAAGCCGGCAGGTTTGACATTTGTGACCAACAGAATTGGATCGACCAAAATTGCAGAAAAAGACTTGGGTTATATATGGAAAACAGTTTTGAAAAAAGGTATGAAGAAACTTATTGAGTGGAGAAAAGAGCAATAATATGTGTGGAATCACCGGAATATACAATCTGGACAAGAGAAAAGCTTCAATAAAAGTTATAACGGAAATGACACGGACTATCGCTCATCGAGGTCCTGATGGTGAGGGAATATTCATTGATGAGAATATGGGTTTAGGACATCGGCGGCTTGCAATACTTGATACTTCTTCAAAAGGAGCACAACCCATGATATCACATAACGGTCGATGGGTTCTCGTATTCAACGGGTGTATCTATAACTATAAACAACTTCAAAAAAAACTCATCGGAAAAGGACATAAATTTGTTTCAACATGTGACACAGAGGTGCTTGTAGAAGGAATAGATGAGTACGGAATTGGATTTCTTAAAGAATTAAATGGTATGTTTGCACTTGCGGCGTGGGATAAAAAAACAAAAACACTTCATCTTGGTAGGGATAGATATGGCATAAAGCCGCTTTATTATTGGTTTAATGGTAGGGCGCTTGTGTTTGCGTCGGAAATAAAAGCGATTCTAAAACATCCCGGTTATCAAGTAAATGTTAATCTTGAAGCTCTAAATGAATATTTTACTTTCCAGAATATTTTCGGTTATAACACACTATTTCAAGGAATAAATATGCTTCCCCCAGCAAATACAATAAGGTTAACCGAACAAACAAAAAGTATAACTCATAATTCGTGGTGGGACTATGATTTTTCATCTCCGGACAACTCAATGACATTTCAGGAAGCAAAAGAACAAACGAAAAGATTACTGGCACAGGCGGTGAAAAGGCAGATGATAGCCGATGTTCCGGTTGGTTCATATCTTTCCGGAGGGATGGATTCAGGATCCATAACCGGTCTGGCAAGCCGTCATGTGGATCGGCTTTCAACTTTCACAGCAGGATTTGAACTCTCAAAAGTTACAGGTATCGAAGCAACGTTTGACGAACGGCGCGATGCCGAACTTCTTGCGAATTACTTTAAGACAGAACATTATGAGCAGGTTATTAACGCAGGTGATTTGGGCTGGTCTCTCCCCCGTGTTGTATGGCACTTGGAAGACCTACGGCTTGGCATGAGCTATCCGAATTATTATATAAGCAGGCTTGCGTCAAAATTTGTCAAAGTTTGTTTACAGGGAACTGGTGGTGATGAACTTTTTGGTGGATATCCCTGGCGATATTACCGGGTATTCAAGTCCCTTGACCAGGAGCAGTTTTTTGATAATTACTATAATTATTGGCAGCGGTTGGTGCCTGATAGCGACAAGCAGAAGCTGTTTCCACGGAACATACTTGCGAAGATCTATGTATCGGCACCTAAGGAGGTGTTCCGGAGGGTATTCACTTTCAACAACAAGTTGAGGTATGAGAATCCGGAAGATCATATTCAAAACAGCCTTTACTTTGAGATAAAGACATTTTTATCAGGACTTCTTACCGTTGGTGATAAGCTGTCCATGGCGAATGGTCTTGAGGAGAGGTTTCCTTTTCTTGACAATGACCTTGTGAGGTTTGCGCAGAAAATACCAATTAAATACAAGCTGGGCAGGTTTGAAGAGATGAAACGCATTGACGAGAATGAGCTCAAAGAAAAGCAGAAATATATAAAACAGTATGATGATGGCAAGAACGTATTGAGAAGCGCGATGGCGGATCTGCTGCCTTTAGATATCCTGCAGCGCAAAAAACAGGGTTTTTCCTCCCCGGAGGAATCATGGTACAGGGGCGAAAACGCGAAATACGTCAGGGACCTTCTTCTCAACAAAAAAACCGTTTCGTCCGCTTTCATCAGTCCGGATTATATACGTACCATATATAACGAACATACGGCAAAAAAATTGAATCACAGGCTGCTTCTCTGGTCGCTTATCAATTTCGAATGGTGGTGCAGGTTGTTCCTGAATAACCAATCAATATGATGAGCATATCGTCAGTCTTGAGGATTTTACTTTTCACAACAGCCTTCTCTTTTTTTGCTGACTTCGCGCTGACAGTAATCAAAGACATATTTTGGTATTTGCATAATCGAATTATGTTCCTGTTATGGAAGAACAAAATCAGAACACCGGGAGTGTTCAAAAGAGCGAAAAGGTTCCTCACCTTTCTTCTTTTATTTCTCAAAATTACAAAGCTATTCAAATACTACAATAGTGTAATCCTGCTCACATTATCCTCTGTTTCAAGGCTTATAGCCGAAACTCTTACAGGAATAGTCTTTATAGCTCTTGCTTCGATAGCGCGGTTCATCCGGAAACCGGTTGATATAGGTCTCGGTCCCGAACCTCTGATTAACAACGTTTATCATAAGCGCGCTCTCGTAAAGTTGGGGTATACAGTTGAAACATTCGTGAGCCAGGTATATTTCATAACTACTGAGTTTGACATACGTGGTGACCGTATATTTCTGGGTGTTAAGAAATTTGAACCTTTCCTTAACCAGGTTTTCGGAATTGATAGATTTTTTCTGAGCAACATATACCTTTTCATAAGGATTATTTTCAAATACAAAATCTTATACATATACTTCAACGGAGGTCCCCTTTTTTCAACCAGATATTTGAGTAACTGGGAACCGTTCCTGTATAAGCTGGCACGTACGAAAGTGGTTGTGATGCCCTACGGAGGCGATATCCATGAGCTTTCGCGGGCTGACAATCTGCTGTTTAAGCACACCATGTCGGTAAACTATCCTGATTTTGCGAAACAACGCCGGGATACCGTAATGAAACAGATCGACAGGTGGACCAGAAACGCAGATATGGTTCTTTCGGGTTGCGATTGGGTGGATTACATGTACGAATGGGATAAGCTGATGCTCGGGCACTTTTCGATCGACACGAGAGAATGGAAACCCGCTACAAACGGAAAGAAGAATAAGAAATTAGTGGTTTTCCATGCCCCCAACCACAGGGCAATCAAAGGTACGGAGTATTTCATCAAAGCAGTCGAAGAACTGAAAGAGGAGGGTTTGCCGGTCGAGTTAAACATCGTTGAAAGGGCACCTAACAGTAAAATCAGAGAACATATGAGAAAAGCCGACATTATCGCTGACCAGCTGGTTATAGGGTGGTATGCGATGTTTGCACTTGAAGGTATGTCTCTTAAAAAACCCGTTCTTTGTTATATCAGTGAGGAATACGAAAAGTTATACATATTTGCGGGATTAATAAAAAAAGACGAACTACCCTTAGTGAACTGTAATTTTCTTAACGTAAAAGAAAAACTGAGGGAGCTTGTTAAAGACAGGAAATTGAGGGAACAAATCGGAAAAAAATCGAGGCGGTTTGTCGAAGAGCACCATTCGCTTGATAAAATTGGCAACATTTTCGATGGTATAAACAAAAAACTTGGCGTTACGGTAAAACTATGAAAAAATACCTTGTTATTGGAGCGAACGGATTGTTGGGCAGATATCTTATAAAACTACTTTCCAAAAGGAATATAGTGTATGCAGTTTCACGGAATCGGGCAGGAACATGCAAACCGAATGTTCATTCTCTGGAAATGGATCTGGACAAGGGTTGGGATGAAAAAATCCTTCCTGCCGATTTGGACTGCGTATTTCTGCTTGCACAGTCCAACCACCATAGGGATGCGTATGAGTTCAGCAGTGACGTATTCAACGTAAACCTGCAGAGCGCTTTCAGGATAATCGACTTCTACTCGAAAAGGAAGATACGTAAAATCGTAGTCGCCTCTAGCGGCGGCGTTTACTCGCTCTCTTCCAGGCCGATCAGCGAGAAAGCCCAGCTGACACCAACTCCCGATATCTATATCGCATCCAAAATGTGTCTTGAAAATATTGTCAACGCTTACCGGAAGCATACGGATATATCGATACTTAGACCGTTTTTTATCTACGGACCTTCACAGAAGAGCAACTTTCTTATTCCTCGGTTAGTGGAATCTGTCCGTTCTGGGAAAGAAATAATCCTGCAAGGAAAATCAGGAATTAGAATAAATCCCATATATGTAGAGGATGCTGCAAAAGCGTTCGCAAAGGAAGCAGTATTGAGAGGAAGCAATGATATCAACATCGCGGGCATGGAAACGGTTTCAATAAAGAAAATCTCTGAAATAATAGGTCAAGTCTTGAAAAAAGACCCCGTATTCCGCATCCAGGGAAACGCATCACGTAAACACCTTGTCGCTGATATAACGCTTATGAGAAAACTTCTCGTTACACCGACAATAAGTTTACAAATAGGGATAACCCAATACCTTGCGTATGAAAAAAATTAAAGTACTTCACTGTCCATATAATTTTGCGGGCAACGCGATGAGTCTCGTTGAAGCCGAAAGGGTTTATGGATTGGATAGCAGATGTGCAATAATCGAAAAAACTGCTTTCAGGTTCAAGTACGATGAATATTTTGGATCAGGAAACTTCATCGTTCGGGAATTAAAACGCTGGGCGTTGTTTATCAGATCCCTGTTAACATATGACATTATTCATTTCAACGCAGGCCATTCACTTATGCCTGACTGGTCCCAGGTGGGAGAAATCAACAATCCCCTTTTAAGGAAAATCATCCATATATATGTCCGTATGTTTGTGTTGAAGGATCTAGCCATTTTCAAAAAACTTGGCAAAGGTGTAGTGGTTACCTACCAGGGTGATGATGCAAGGCAGCCGGAATATTGCAGAAAGCATTTTAAAGTGACTTTTGCAGATGAAGTACCGGAAAGTTATTACAACAAATCGTATGAGCCTTTCAAGAAATGGAAAATAAATGAGTTCGGCAAATATGCTGACAGGATTTTTGCAACTAATCCAGATCTTCTTCATGTTTTACCGGCAAAAGCAAAATTTCTCTCCTACACGCAGCTTATGTCCGATGACTGGAAGCCTCTTTATCCCAAAGCGGATAAGCGACCTCCTTTAGTTGTACATGCGCCGTCGGACAGATTTGTCAAAGGTACGAAATATATTCTGATGGCGGTTGAAAGGTTGAAAAAGGAGGGTGTTTCTTTTGAATTCAAACTCGTGGAAAACACACCTAACAACAAGGCAGTAGAGCTGTATCGCAAGGCGGATTTACTGATAGACCAGCTGTTGGCGGGATGGTATGGAAAACTTGCAGTAGAGTTAATGGCATTGGGTAAACCCGTAATTGCATACATACGTCAGTCTGATCTTAAATCTATCCCTGTTGACATGAAAAAAGATCTACCTATAATAAATGCAGATCCGGAAACTATCTATACCGTACTGAAAAGATGTGTCACGGCCGATAGGTTAAAGCTGAATCGACTCGGGAAACAGAGCAGATTGTATGTAGAAAAATGGCATAATTCCTTACAAGTTGCAAAGGTTCTTTATCATGAATACAAAAGCATACTCAAAACTAAGGACAAAGTATAACTTTGACGATTTCACAAGCGCTAATTATAGAAGACTTCTCAATCTTGCAAAAAAAAATTTCAGCTTCATCAAAACTGACGAGATTAAAAAAGGAATGACTGATAAGTCGATTTTCTGGCGACATGACGTGGATTTCTCCATACATAGGGCTTTCAAACTTGCACAAATCGAGCACGATGCGCACGTTAGAACAATATATTTTATTAGACTTCATAGCGAATTCTATAACCTATTTGAAAAAGAAATACATGCTTTGGTGAGTGCTATTGTTAGCTTAAACCATGATATTGGTTTGCATTTCGACTACACCTTTTATAAGATACGCAACGAAAAAGAACTCACACTTCATCTTAAATACGAGAAAAACATCCTAGAGAAGCTATTGGGTGCCAGGATAAGGGCCTTCTCTTTCCATAATCCGACAGAGGAAAGTTACAGATTCGGAAAATACCGCTATGCCGGCCTTATAAATACGTACAGCTCGTATTTCAGGCACAGTTTCGACTATTGTTCCGACTCAAACGGATATTGGAGATTCCGAAGGTTAGAGGACGTAATTACGGATAAATCAATACACAGGTTGCATGTCCTTACCCATCCAGAGTGGTGGCAGGATTCGGTGCTTGCACCCAAAGAGAGGATAAAAAGATCTATTACAGGAAGGGCAGAAAAACAGGAAATCGTATATGATCAGGCGCTTAAAGATTATGGAAGACAGAACATATAAAAGCAAATACAAACGCATCGCACTAGTCGGCGATACGGGTGGAATCAGGCAGCTGATTAAACATGTGCCAGCAAGAATGGTCAGGTGTATTATTGCGGCATCGATCCGTCCTCAATACCTGCAGGAACTTAAAAAAATCACGGACATGAGTAATGTACCCCTGCTTGTACAGCCCAAGTATGAAGATATGGACTATGAAGGTTTTCTTAACGTGTTTGAAGAGCTCAAAATAGACCTCCTGTTATGCAATTCTTATTCAATGATTATTCGGAATGATCTTCTGAAGCTAGTTAAGTACCGAGCTGTCAATGTTCACGGATCGCTTCTTCCGAAAAACCGTGGTCCGAATCCCATCCAGTGGGCTATCATCAGGAACGAGGAAACAATAGGGGTTACGATGCACTATATGGACAATGATTTAGATACGGGAGACATTATCGGTCAAAAAGTCATACCGATACCAAAAGCGGCAACTTGGGTGGATATCAGGAAGGAAATGGACAATAAAATTGAAGAGCTACTTGCGGAAGAGATTCCCCTTGTCCTGGCAGGGAAAAATACCCGGTTTCCGCAGGATCACTCCATTGCGACATGCAATATGAGAATTACACCGGACTTCCCCCTGATTAATTTCGAAAAAATGTCCGATCTGGACGTATATAATTTGATAAGAGCCCAGGTATATCCTCTCAAAGGAGCGTACATCCTGCAGAATGGCAAAAAAATACGGTTCGAAAAAATGATACCGGTAAGCGAGGTCGCCAAGTTACGAAAAAAGTACACGAAAAAATGATTACAAAAACGATAGCTATACACCAACCCAATCTGTTCCCATGGTACGGATATTTCATGAAAATAGCCCAGAGCGACCAATTTATATTTTTTGACCATGTATCTATAAGCAATAGCAAAGACTGGGTATCTAGGGTGAAGATACTTTTAAACGGCAAGCCGTTCTGGATATCTATGCCTATCCATACTTCGGGCGGAGTAAAACATATTTTTGAAGTGCCCCTTGCAACGGGTAACGCCTGGCGTAAAATCCTTGGAACCATAAAGTTAGCCTACTACCGCCACCCCCATTTCAGAGAAATATATGAATTCCTAAATACTTTCGCATCAAAAGATAGCGATAAGATAAGTAATCTTAACATTGATTTCATCACTACTCTGACTTCAAAACTGGGTTTCGATAAAGTGTCTTTTGATAGAACCAGTTCATATGATGAGATAAATAAGTCGGCAAAAACACAGACAGGACTCATAGTCCAGGTATGCGAGTATTTTAAGGCGAGTCATTATCTTTCAGGCACGGGATGCCTTGGTTTTCTTGATGACACAGAATTCGCCAGGAAACACCTCATCCTGGAATTCCAGAACTTAGAGGGGTTTGCATATCCCCAAAAGGGATTAAAGGATTTTGTACCTGGTCTCTCCATAATAGATATACTTATGAATTGCGGCTTCAATAACACACGAAACCGCCTTTTGCCGTGATTTCAATGGATATTATTTACTGGTTAATATCCTGCGTGGTGCTAATTGCCACCAGGATTTTTTATTTCCGCATCAATCCTAATACTACCAAAGCGATTACGATTGGGAACGATGCCATAGCCCATCTCCATATCGTAAAACGGATAAAAAAGCAAAAAGGCAAACTACCGGATTTCAGCGACCTTTATACTTTTGAAAAAAGCGATTATCCGTACGGTTACCACAAGATAATAAACCTGTTCGGTTTCAGCCTGAATTTTCTTGAGAAATACGGAGGGTATTTTCCGATATTCTGGGATATTCTGCTTCTGACGGCTGTTAATTACACCCTTGGGGTGTATGGAGGATCGAAGATTGTTTCCTTGCTTTTCCCGTTTCTGGTGGTTTTCATCTGGAATATAGGCCGGTCAACGCACTTCACCGAAAGGGCTTTCGGTATCCTGTTCGGGAACCTATATCTTTTAAGTGGTGTGCTTATCTATCTGAGTGGAAACTACTTTATTCTCTTGATCTCAATACTTTTTTTTATTCTTTTCGCTTCAGCTTCCAAATTCACCTGGCAGGCTGTTCTGTTCTTTTCGGTAATCCTTTCCACTTTATCTTGGACTCCCTTGTATATCGGTCTTTTTATATTCTGCTTTGTCGTTGCTTCTCTTTTGACCAATCATTATACTTCGCGTGTTTTTATCGGTGTAGTTAGGCATTCGATTTTCTGCCGGACGCATCTCTGGAAGCTTTTTTTGAAGAACAGCAATTATGGAGATTTCATTACGTTCCTGAAAAGACTGCGTCATGGCCACTTGAATGAAGCGGTCTCATATTATTTCAGCAATCCCATACTGAAACTTGTTTCAGACAATCCAATTACTATCATTGCGGTGGCCGTTGTTATCAGGAATTACAAAAGTCTGGACATATTCGCTTTTTGGTTTATTGCAGGTGTTTTGCTTGTCCTATTTATTTCAACTGATTTGCTCAAATTCCTTGGAGAGCCAGAACGATATATGGAGTTGGCTGTCATACCCGTGTTTGTGTTGACTTCTAGGTTTACTGCAGCTTCTCCTTTTGATTATATTCTAATTGTTTTAACTGTCACGTTTCTCGCATTCAGTTATGTTTACCACATCAAATACCGGATAAGAGTAGATACAATGTATTCCTTTCTCCAGGAGGAATATATGAGCGCGATGGAACTTGTTGAATTAATTAAAGATTACAAAAACAAGACTATACTGACCATTGACATGCGAGTATCCTTCTTTTTCGGTTATTACAATGAAAACAACAGATTTATTAGTGATTTCACCAATTCACCTGTCATATCAAGATGGAAGGATTATATGGAGTTGATGCCGGATAGACTTGCGTATCCTGGCAACGATATTGATACTTATATCAGGAAATATGAAATTGACTACATGATTGTTCATAAAAAAAGGTTAATAGATATTAATCATTTGACCAAAAAAAAATACTATGACTTTTCTCGTTACAGGGAGGAATTTAAAAACGAATTCTTTACTTTATACAATACTTCCAGTTGTATCAGCGAAAAGCGACTTCATTACGGATAAGAAGTTCATTCGACATGTTATAATACTCAGTTCCAACCGCCTCTCCGTGTTCGTCAAATGGTTCGACAGAAATGTAATAGTTTTTATCTTTATCAACACTTATATCAATGCTTGTATCGGTTATAGTAAATAATGCATAATCGGAGAGGGGTTTGCGGAACATTTGAGAATACATCCTGTAGTCGTATCCTTCAGGGTAGGATCTGTAAATCGCTAGCTTTTTTTCTCCTACAAATTCTTCGTAATCCCATCCTCTGGTTTGTGATGAGACATATACCCTATACCCGGATAGGTCGTTATCTAAGTCTTTAGGCGGATACCATTGGATAGTGACAATGCTCGGTTTTTTATCTGAAAAGATGATTTCTTTAAACTTAATTCTTGACGGTTTATAAGATGGCTCCATTTCATAAAGGATTCTTTGCTTGTCTGGCAAAGAAGCATAATAGTTCCATCCGTACAGATTGTTGAGTTCTTCTGTCGGTGTAGCTTTTTTTTCATATATCAGTGCAGTATCAGGAGCATAAGCTTTTTTGGAAAAGTAATTATATGAAGGATAGGGAGTGTCGGTATAATTTGATCTACCATTTGACTCGACATAGCTTGCGGTCATATCTATAGCATAAGGTTCTTCACTTAACTCTGACATTGAGGGTATTTTGCCGTTGAGAAAAACGACAGAATTCTCACCGAATATATCTGCGTCAAAGTAGTGCCAGGAATCGTCGAAGTAAATTTCCGCAAGAACATGTCCACCAGCCTGAATAAGACGTGCATTGTAGTTTCCAGCTTTAAAAAGATCAACAGCGAGTCTTGCCACATGGCCACATCTCATTTCTCCCAGCTCCAGAAGCAGTAAAGGATCGGTTACCATTGTCTTGTCCGGATAAACTGGCTGCAAATACATGTTGTGCATGCTGCTTCGTGCAATAAACTTGTGTATCTTCATATATACTTCATTGTTATCATTTGCATCTTTAGTGAGATTTGAGAAGATATATCTCAATACCCTTCTACGGTCGACATAAGTCAACTTATTTTCCAGCTTATTAAGTCGTTTGAAGTCGTAGTCATAAACCATATCAATTTTGTCAATCTGTTTGCCTATTCTTTCCGGCGCATACCTCTCGTTAGCGAAATCAGTTCCTTGCTTTTCAAATTTGGTTAAGTCAAGGTTCTTAATGTATTTTTCAGTGTCTGTAACCAAAGTCAGACCCTTTCTGATGTCTGCTATTATTGTGTAGGATGAGCCATCTTGCATCATGTCTGTATACCATTTGTCAAATTTTATGTTTTCAGGCGGGATTTCTTCTGTTGTTTTCTTCATATATATCTGGGAGTAGACTTTTATGTAATGAGCAGCTTCCTTATTTGTTACATACGTTCTTTTGGCAGCTAGTGGTTTAATATTTGGCATATCAGGGAAAGCTTTGCGTATGTGGGAATACAACTCATCTTTTGTAATATGGCATCTGTTTATAAGTACTGTTGAGAGCAAAAATCTGTTTACGGGAGTCAGTTTGATATCATTATATTCAAGAGAGCAGTTCGAGAGGTGTATTATTTTTAATAAAAGAAAAACAACAAGAATAGGGGTAATAACAGCGAGAGATAGAATCAGGAGCCTGTACTTGATTTTAAACATTAGAGCTATAAGCAATTATAGTCTTTTAATCTTCTTAACAATGTACTTAATATTACCGACCTTCAACTCCGGATAAACAGGTAAACTCAATACTTCTCCACATGCTTTCTCTGCCTCAGGAAGCGATCCTTTTTTGACCTTAAGAAATTCCAAAGCCTTTAGCCGATGTAAAGGTATGGGATAGTAGATCATCGTTTGTATCCCCTTCTCTGCCAGATACTTTCGTAAAGCATCGCGCTTGCCGTTTGTAATACGGATGGTGTATTGGTGAAAGACATGATGATAGTTGTTAGTTGCTAGTTGTTGGTTGTTGTTTGTTGGAAGAGAGATCCATGGGATATCTTTGAGTAATTTGTTATATATTTGTGCTACGCGGTTGCGTTCTTTGTTCCATTTGTCCAGATACTTGAGTTTGACGTTCAGGATCGCGGCTTGCAAGCCGTCAAGCCGGGAGCTGACACCGATCTGGTCGTTATAATATTTTATTTTTGAGCCGTGATTGCGTAACATGGTTATTTGGTTACTTAGTTGTTGGTTGTTGGTTGTGACGATGCCGCCGTCGCCGTATGCACCGAGATTTTTTGAAGGGAAAAAACTGAAACAGCCGATATCACCTAGACTGCCTGTTTTTTTACCTTGGTGTGTTGCACCGATTGCCTGACATGCGTCCTCTATGATAAACAATCCATGTTTCTTGGTTACTTGGTTAATCTGGTTCATTGGAGAAGGCAATCCAAACAAGTGGACAGGTATGATGGCTTTTGTTTTTTTGGTTACCTTCGCTTCGATCTTATTGGGATCAATATTGAAAGTGATGGGATCAATATCGACAAATACGGGTTTTGCTCCTACTTTTACAATGACTTCGGCTGTTGCAAAAAATGTAAATGGCGAGGTGATGACTTCATCGCCCTTTCCTATTCCGAGTGCAATCAAGGCAAGATAGAGAGCGTCGGTGCCGGAGTTGAGTGCAACCGCATATTTGGTACCGCAATAACGGGCAATATTTTTCTCAAGTTCCTCAACGTGTCGGCCGCCGATGAATGAGGATTCATCAATCACGGTTTGTATCGCTTTATTGATCTGTTTTTTTATGGATTTATATTGGGCGTATAAGTCTAAGATAGGAATTTTCATAAAATTGATATTATAGCCTGGATTCCCGCCTTCGCGGGAATGACATAATTAGTTTCTAATTTTTTTTCCTTTTTTATCTACTTTTCCTTGTACTTTTGCCGGGTTGCCGTATACCAGCGCATAATCCGGTACGTCTTTTGTTACAACCGCGCCGGCACCGATAAATGCATATCTTCCGATTGTGACTCCGCAGACGATGGTCACGTTTGCACCGATTGTGACCCCTTTTTTTATAAGCGTCTTGTCGTATTTTTTATTTACAGGAAATCGGCTCCGGGGTTGCTTTACATTGGTAAACACACAGGATGGTCCGCAAAATACATCATCTTCAAGAGTCACGCCTTCGTATACGGATACGTTGTTTTGGATCTTGACATTATTGCCTATCATCACATTGTTTCCGATAAAGACATTTTGTCCAAGCGAACAGTTTTTTCCGATCTTAGCGCCGGATGACACATGGGAAAAGTGCCAGATTTTCGTACCTGAACCAATGGTAACATTGTCGTCGATGATAGATGTGGGATGAATAAACGTTGACATATATATTAAATCCGAATGACGAAATCCGAATGACTAATAATCATAAAAATTATCATTAAGATTTTACTTTGTTACAGCTTCTAATTATAGATGAAAATATTAAAACCAACTCCTGAACCTCCTTTTGTAACAAACTAATCCTGTCTTTAAAATTTGGATTCGCTACTGATACCATATTTAGCCAATGTATTGTTTCACTTGACTCCTTCTTGCATATCGCTATCTTATGTTGAAAATCCTTTTTTGATTCAGCAGAATCAGCCTCCATATAATTTGCACCAATACTTGTAGAAGATCTGATAAGTTGCGAAATAAGTGGATTATTAATTGAGTTGTATGGCAGAGATTTTACAAATAAAATAATCGAAGTACCAAATTTTTCTGTTCTCTTCTTAAGATTATATTCTTTATTAGTCATTCGTCATTAGGATTTAGTTATTATAAAGCGACTTCTTTCTTTTCCTCACTTGATCTTTTGATGCCGTCTATGATCCGCAAAGATTCCAGTGCATCTTCACCTTTGAGAAAAGACTCTTTTTTATAGACAATCGTGTTTATCATGTTTTCGTAAATTGATTTATGGTTGGGACATGAGCCCACGTACATTCCGCCTGCATATATGTTTGGCGTCAAGCCTTCGGGGATATAGGGCTGGGGTGTATCTTTTACTTCCCACAGCTCACATTTGTTCATGGCAGTGCCGCCGATTTTGACTGAGCCTTTTTCGCCAAGCACAGTCAGTGAACACTCAAGATTATGCGGGTAAGTGCATACGGTAAATTCCAAGTTGACACGGGTTCCATACTTAAGATCTATTATGGCATTTGCAATATCTTCAGCTTCTATATGGTGTGCAACCCGATCTAGTTTTCCATACACTGACTTCCCAGGACCTAAAACATATTGCATGACATCGATATAATGGATAGCTTGGGTAAGAAGAGTTCCTCCATCCATGTTAAGGGTGCCTTTCCAGTCGCTTTCGTCAAAGTATTTCTGCGGTCTGGTCCATCGGATGATAACTGCGGCAGTGAGTATCTTGCCAAGAAGATTGTTTTCTACAGCTCCTTTTAATGTCTGTACCGCAGGATTATAACGGACTTGTAAAACCGGAAAAAGCTTACCTTTAGATTTGTTAAACGTTTCAACAAGCTTTTTCGCATCTTTATAATTTTGAGAGATTGGTTTTTCCATGATACAGTGTTTTCCGGATTGGGCAACCTCCATACCTATCTTATAGTGGAGACCGTTTGGTGTGGCGACCGCGACAACATCAACCCGTTTAGCGGTTATCAGTTGTCGGTAGTCCGTATAAAAGGATATGCGGGGACTGTCCTTGCGTAATTTTTTTTTGTATTGTGCCATTACTTCTTTTTTATTGTCACAGACAGCAACAAGCTCAACCTCAGGAAGTTGTTTGATGGAATCATCATAATGCCGGGCAAAAATCCGACCCATGCCGATGATGCCGATACCGAGTTTTTTCATAAGATTTATCTTCCTATTCCCTTGTAAATAATTCCCATTTTTTTAATCTTGTCTTTATCAAGGCAATTGCGACCGTCAACGACTACTTTTACTTTGGATTTTTTCAAAAGCTCCGCTAAATCCTCTTTTATCTTTGTATGGCTTGTGGCGATAACAACCGCCTGGACGTTTTTCACCGCTTTGCCCAGATCAGCAACTGCCCGTTTGACATACGGATCATAGACCGTGAGAATTGCTCCGAGGCTTTTCAGCTCTTTTTCGATAACAAGCGCAGGACTTTCACGGATATCACCAATATCCGGTTTATAACTTAAACCCAAAAGTGCGACTTTTGTCCCCTTGATAGGGAGTCCCTTCTCATTGAGTGCAAGCAGGAGTCTTTGTACGGTGTATTTTGGCATACTGTTGTTTATCTCCCTTGCATTTTTCAAAAACTGGTGATTAAAGCCGTCAAGACTTGCACGACGGATAAGGTAATACGGGTCAACCGCGATGCAGTGCCCGCCTACTCCGCATCCGGGCCAGTGGGTCAAAAACGCAAATTGTTTGTTTGAGGCGCCTTTTAATGTCTCATGCAAATCAATCCCCATGACGTCAAAGGACTGTGCCAGTTCATTGACATATGCGATATTGATATCGCGAAAAGCATTCTCGATTATTTTGGTCGCCTCGGCGACTTTGAGGGACGAGACTTCATTTATTGTGCCCTCCGTAATAAAGGTCCGGTAAAATGCGGCAATTTCTTTATTTGCAGATTTTGTAAGTGAACCAATATTGCGGTTAATATTGTATATATTCCATTTCCGGTCTCCTGGATTGATCCTTTCCGGGCAATGTGCAATGTTAAAATCACGACCTGCTTTCAGTCCTGTCTCTTTTTCAAGAAGCGGCTTGACTATCTCTTCGCAGGTACCGGGGTTTACAGTTGACTCAAGCACATAATGACCGCCTTTTTTCATGTACGGGGCAATAAGCTTTGTTGCTGATATCACCGGTCCATAATCCGGTACATAATCAGCCTGAACCGGTGTAGGAACGCAGATAATAAAAATCTGACAACCTTTGAGATCAGATACATTGTTTGTGGTTTTGACTTTATTGTTTTTGAGATACAGCGTCACGTCTTCATCCTCAATAGGAGATATGCCGCGATTCATGTCATCAACTTTTGCCCGGGAGCGGGTATATCCTACGACTTCATACTTACCTGTTTTAAGAAGAGCAACATATGTTGGAAGACCGACATAGCCAAGTCCGAAAACTGCAACTTTTTTTATATGCATGGGGTAAATGTAATAAATCTTCCTATTATATACGATTATGTTAATTTTTGTATCCAAGCATGAAGCAGCTTTGCACGCTTGTCCCATGTATTGTTTTTTGCCGCTTCTTGCCTTTTTTTCCTAAGGCCGCTGTTCTTTTCCTGAAGCGCAGTTTGGACATTATCAAGAAATTTTTTTCTTGAATCGGAGTAATACAAGAGATTTTTAAAGTGTTTAATCTCCGCCACTGCAGTTGTAACCACCGGTTTTCCGGATGCAAAATATTCGTAAAGTTTTACCGGATCAATAAGAGTCGTATGCCTGCTTATTTTAAAAGGTATGATGCATACGTCAAACCATTGCAGATAGTCAGGTAGTTTGTTGTATGGTTTTTCACCTAAAAACCACATGTTGGGTAAATTTTGCAAAGCCGTGATCTCTTTGTTTTGGATCTGGCCAATGATGACTATCCCCATATCTTTATATCTCTCTGCAATCTCCCTGAGGAGTACTGCATCAATCCATTCACCGACAGCACCGAAAAATCCGATGATTTTACGCTTTTTTGTCGGTAGATCGCTCGGAATCTTACAGGTTATTTTTTCTGCTGCAGCAAAATGTTCATAGTCGCCCGCGTTTTTGATAAGCACGGATCTGATTGGTTTTAATTTAAGGATTTTACTCATCAGTATATTTGAACAGACTAGGGTAAGATCGGCTTTTTTTACAAGACCTTTTTCCAGCTGGAGGATGTGTTTGCCTGTTATATCAAATCCTTCATAGTCATCCATACAATCATAAATAAGCGGCATCAACAGGTGATCTTGAAGGTATGCCCAGAACGGATAATCGATCTTTGCAACCGGATTATTGATCCTGGCATAAAGCATTAATTTATCCAAAGATGCGTTTATAAATTTTATTTCCTTTGCGGTAGGTATTTGATGATATATAGCGATATCACGCTGGCAATG